>Ga0075434_100003497_pt1 | contig 14045 bp, 14 predicted proteins | sample RhiMethybrSRZTD3_FD_75298 | JGI IMG/M metagenome (GOLD analysis project Ga0075434, IMG submission 75298) | Populus rhizosphere microbial communities from Tennessee, USA - Rhizosphere MetaG P. TD hybrid SRZTD3 | ecosystem: Host-associated > Plants > Roots > Rhizosphere > Soil | place: USA... | reverse complement strand
GTCAACGACGAGCTGCACCAGCGGACCGACGAGCTCAACAGCATCAACGCCTTCTTGAAATCCGTGCTGGCCAGCCTCGACTCCGGCGCGGTCGTGGTGAACCCGGATTTCAACGTCATGATGTGGAACCACAGGGCCGAAGACATGTGGGGCCTCAGGTCCGACGAGGTCGAGGGCAAATCGCTCTTGAACCTCGACATCGGCCTGCCGGTGGAAAAATTGCGAACGCTCGTCCGCGCCTGTCTCATCGGAGAAAGCAAGGACGGCGCGGTGGTCCTGAACGCCACGAATCGCCGCGGCAAGTCGATCAAGTGCCGCGTCACTTGCAGCCCGCTCGTCGCGGGGACCAGGGGAACTCGCGGAGCGATCATTTTGATGGCGGAGGAGGCGGTGTGATGGAACGCCCAGGCGGGGTGATCCATGCCGGGCCATGATATCATCGTCATCGGCGCTTCGAGCGGCGGCATCGAGGCGCTGACCGAAGTCGCCGCACGCCTCCCCGAGGATATCCCCGCGGCGCTCTTTGTCGTCGTTCACGTAGCGCCGCGCTCCGTCAGCGTCCTGCCCGAAATCTTAAACCGCACCGGTCCGCTCACGGCCGCCCACGCCAGGGACAACGAGAAGATCAAATCGGGACGGATCTACGTCGCGCCCCCCGATTTCCACATGCTGGTCACCAACGGCGCGATCCGGCTCGTCCGCGGCCCCAAAGAGAACAATACCCGCCCGGCAATCGACCCGACCTTTCGCACGGCAGCGCGGAATTACGGGGCGCGCGTTGTCGGGGTCATCCTCTCGGGCGCGCTCGACGATGGCGCGTCGGGACTACGCGCGATCAAAGAGCGCGGCGGCCTGGCGGTCGTCCAGGACCCCCTCGACGCGCTGTTTCCCGACATGCCGCAAAACGCGCTGGCAGCCGTCGCGGTCGATCACGTTCTTCCAATGGCGGAGATCGCGCCGCTGCTCGACCGCCTCGCGCGCGAACCGGTAAGCGCGACCAACGGCAACGTAACCGAAGAGCTGCAAAAAGAACCCGATATCGGCGCTCTGGACCGCCTATCGCGCGCTCCAGGAGAACGCCGCGCTCGCGCGCCGGCTGGCCGAGCGGGCGAAGAGCAACGCGCAGAAGAAGCTTATTATCGATCGCTTCGAAGAGAGGGCGCGGAGTCCGCGGAGCAGGCCGAGACGATCAAAAAGCTTCTATTGAGCGGCAAGCTCAGCGAGCCGGTAGACAAGATCGAGGAGAGAGAGTAGCTATTTTTCCTGGCATGAGTTCGAGAAAACATGCGGCCGGTTATTTCGCAAGATCTGCTCGCGCGCAACATTGAGACTGCGCACGAGCGCCTCGAGAATCTCTTCCTGCGCGCCGGGACTGAGCCCGAGCAGCAGCTCCTGCTGCACGAGGCGCTCCAGGATCTGTCCACGGCTCTGGAGGAGCTGCGCGCCACGAGCGAGACGCTGGGCGAACAAAACGAATACCTTGAAGCGACGCGCCTGCTCGTCGAAGAGCAGCGGCGGAACTACGAGGAGCTTTTCGAGCAGGCGCCCGACGCTTATTTCGTGACCGATCCGGCAGGCTTGATCCATCAGGCCAACCGCAAAGCCGCCGCGCTGCTGGGTGTGCGCGCGAGCTTCCTTCTCGGCAAGCCGCTCGCGCTTTTTTTCCCTCCCGATCATCGCCCGGCCTACCGCCGCATGATGATCAAGCTCGCGCGCACCGACGCCTTGCCGGAAACCGATTTCGAGATGAATTTCCAGCCGCGCAAGGGACCCACGTTTCCGGCGGCCGTGAGCGTCTCGGTCGTGCGTCAGAGCCAGGCGAGCGGCTGGCGCCCGGTCGGGCTACGCTGGATCGTGCGCGACATGAGCGAGCGGAAGCACGTCGAGAGACAGATCGAGACGCATGTCCATCGGCTCACCGTGCTCGCCGCGATCAACGAGGCGATCACTTCGACGCTGGATCTCGACAAGATCGTGGCCGTGCTTTTCAGCAAGCTGGAGGAATTTTTCGCCTATCCGATAGTCATCACGCTGCGGCTTTTTCATCCTGAGACCGGCGAGCTCGAGCCGCTTTTCAGCCGCAATATCGATCACGCGGAATGGAAGTCTTACGGCATGCACAAGCCGGGACCGCGCGCCGCCGAGGCGATCCGCGCAAAGACACCGCTGGTAATCCCCAACCTGGTCGGCGCCTACGAGACGGTACGAAGGGATTTTTATCGGAAGAACGGCATCGTTTCGTGCGTTACCACGCCGGTTATATCGAAGGACGAGGTGCTCGGCATCATCACCCTATACACCAAGGAGCCCTGCGAATTCAGCGGCGAGGAGCTGCAGCTGCTCGCGGCCGCCGGCCAGCAGGCGGCGATCGCGATCCAGAACTCCCGTCTCTACGAAGAGACGAAAGTACAAGCGGCCGAGCTGGCGGCGGCGCGCGATGAGCTCGAAGAAAAAGTTGCGCTGCGCACGGTGGAGCTGGAGAAAATGAATGAGATGCTCCGCGCAGAGATCAGCGAGCGGCGCAAAATCGAGGTGCGGCTGCGCGAGAGCGAAGCCAAGCTCCGCGCGTTGACCGAAGAGCAGGAGCAGCAGCTCATCGCCTCGGACCGCCTCGTCACCGTCGGCGAGCTCGCCGCCTCGATCGCGCACGAGTTCAACAATCCGCTCCAGATCATCATGGGCTTCGCCCAGGAGCTGCTCGAAGAACAGAAAAGCGCCGGACCGCATAAGGAGGGTCTCAAGATCATCGAAGGCGAGACGATGCGCTGCCGCGAGCTGATCCGCAACCTCATGAACTTCGCGCGGCCGGTGCCCGCCAAGCCCGAGACGCGCGACGTCGAGCCGATCATCGCCGACGCCGTGAAGCTCGCCTGGCATTACCTCCTCAACAACAAGGTTCGGGTAAAAACCGACATCGCCCACGGGCTGCCCGCGATCCGGGCGGACGCCAACCAGCTGCAGCAGGTGCTGATCAATCTCTTGTTCAACGCGTCCGAGGCGATGCCGAAAGGCGGCGAGGTGACGCTCCGTGCCGCGCGCGCCGGCGCCGGCACCATCGTGATCTCCGTCTCCGACACCGGGGTCGGCATTCCCGAAGCGGCGCTGCCCAACATCTTCCGCCCTTTCTTTACGACCAAGCAGAAAAAAGGCATGGGGCTCGGGCTCTCGATCTGCGAGCGCATCGTGCGCGCGCACGGCGGACGCATCGCCGTCGACACCGCCCCGGGACGCGGCACGACCTTCGAGCTTCATTTCCCGACCGCTGAGGTGAACGACTATGAACGGGCCTCTTGAACGCGTCCTGATCGTCGACGACGAGGAGCACGTCTGCACGCTGTTCCAGCGCATCCTCCAAAAGGAAGGCTACGAGGTCGAATGCGCCCCGAACGGCGGAGACGGCCTCGCGCTGCTCGAGCGGCGTCCGTTCGATCTCGTCATCACCGACCTCAAGATGCCGGGCATCGACGGCATGGAGTTGTTGAAGCGCGGCCGCGCCCTGCACCCTGCCGTCAGCTTCGTCATGCTCACGGCGTTCGGCACCGTGCAGACGGCGGTCGAGGCGATGAAACAGGGCGCTTACGATTATCTCGTGAAGCCCGTCGACAAGGACGAGATTAAAATAGTCGCCGCCAAGGCGCTGGAAGTGCAGCGGCTCACGCGCGAGGTCGAGCGGCTGCGCAGCCAGCTCGATCTCGCCCTCGACTTCGATCAGATCGTCGGCCAGAGCAAGAGCATGAAGGCGGTCTTCCGCCTGATGAAGATGGTCGCCGACAGCAACGCCACGATCCTGCTCCAGGGCGAATCGGGCACGGGCAAGGAGCTGATCGCGCGCGCCATCCACCGCGCGAGCCGCCGCAAGGAGCGGCGCTTCGTCGCGGTCAATTGCGCGTCGGTGCCCGAGACGCTGCTCGAGAGCGAGCTGTTCGGCTACGTGCGCGGCGCTTTCACCGGCGCCGCGGCGGACAAGAAGGGGCTCTTCGAGGAGGCGCACGAGGGGACGCTGCTGCTCGACGAGATCGCCGACACCTCGACGGCGTTCCAGTCGGCGCTGCTGCGCGTGCTCCAGGAAGGCGAGATTCGTCCCGTCGGCAGCAACAAGAGCGTCAAGGTCGACGTGCGCGTCATCGTCGCGACCAACAAGGACTTGAAGCGGGAGGTCGAGAAGCGGACGTTCCGCGAGGACCTTTTCTACCGCCTGAGCGTCGTGCCGATCGCGCTGCCGCCGCTCCGCAGCCGGCGCGACGACATCCCGCTGCTCGCGGCGCACTTCATCGAGAAATATTCCCGCGCGTACGCCGTCGAGCCGAAAAGGCTCGCGCCGACGGCGCTGCGCCTGCTGCTCGACCACTCGTGGCCGGGCAACGTGCGCGAGCTGGAGAACGTGGTCGAGCGCGCGGTGCTGATCAATCCCGGCCTGGAGATCGCCCCCGATTCGCTCTTCCCTTCGGCGCTCACGATGCTGGACGAGAACCGCTCGTTCACGAGCCTGAACGAGACGATGCGCGGCGCGCGCGAATTGATGGAGCGCGAGAAGATCTCCGAGGCGCTCCAGCGCGCCAGCGGCAACCGCTCGTATGCCGCCAAGCTCCTCGGCATCAGCCGCTCGGCGCTCTACAACAAGATCAAATCGCTGCGGTTGGCGAACTAACCCTCACCGACCCTCCCGAAATTCTTATTTCATCACCCCCGCGAAAGCGGGGGTACAGCCCGGAAAAAATGCGCCTGGATTCCCCGCTTGCGCGGGAATGACAGAAAGAGGATGCTTCGCGATTTCAGGTTTCTTGAAGGAGCGGGCGCGTCGTGAAGCGCTCAGCCGCCGAGGGCGGCTTCGACGCTCTTAATGACGGTCTCGGCGACGTACGGCTTCGGGATGAAGTCCTTCGCGCCGCCGCGCACCATGTCGCGCTTCACTTGGGGATCGAGGTAGCCGCTCGTGAGGATGACTTTCACGCGCGGGTTGATTTCCTTTAGCATGAGATAAACCGTCCAGCCGCCGAACTTCGGCAGCGCCATGTCCGACAGGACGAGGTCGATCGAGTCCTGCTCGCGGCGATAGACATCGCGCGCCTCCAGGCCGTCCTTCGCCGGGACAACGCGGTAGCCGGCGTCTTCGAGGATCTGCTTCAGGAGCCCGAGCAAAGGCGGCTCATCCTCGACGATGAGGATCGTTTTCTTTTGCATTGGTTGCCGCCGGTTACTGATTGCGCCGGCTTTTCTTGCTGCATTCATTGCACATCTGCTCCATTCTGGGCGCCGCCTCGAGCGCGATAAAATCATCCGTCGGCCACCGCGAACAGGCAGGGTCGAAATGCCACGTATCGCCCTGCTGCGGACGGCGGTAAACCAGCTCCATCTCGTCGCTGAGCTCCACGAGCTTGTGGCCTTTGCTCAAATGCTCGTACTGCGCCTGCTGCGCCAGCGGCTTCGCGCCGCAGAACGGGCACGGCTGAACCGTGTGCAGCTCCTCGATCTTCTCGAACGTGACGTGCCGCACCGTAAATTTTCCGCTGCACGCGTAGCAGCGAAACACCACGGTCCATGTCTTGGACCACGCCATCGACAGACGTTAACACCTGAGTAGGTTTAATGTATATCGGGTTTTTCCCCGAATTGGCCTCAGGTGTTTACCCGGGGCGGGGAAAAACTACGCCGCCGATTTCTTCGCAATGCCCTCGTATCGCAGATCGAATATTCGGTGGAGCTTGCTCCGCTGATTCGCCGGCGCAATCTCCGGCCGCGCGCCGCAGTGCGGGCACTCCGCGACGAGCGGCAGGCTGGAGAGTCTGTGGAGCGGCAAATCATGTAGAGTGAATTTGCCAAAACAGCGATGGCAGCGCAGCACCATCGTCCACGTCTTCATGCAATCACTGTATACGAAAGCGCCGCGAATGCCCTTAGGGAATTTTACCGAGTTGCATCAAATCGGCGGAGCCTTCGCAGCCGTCAGCGGTTGGCGATGAGAAGGAGCGTCATCGGTCCGCTGCTTTCGGCGAAGCCCGTTTTCTCGGCGACGATCGTGTACGACGCCTTCGGCGCGGCTTGCTTTAATTTGGCTTCGCTCGCCACGATGTAGACCGGATCGGGCCGGCTGAGGACATCGTCGAGCTCCCTCTTCTTTACCGCCGGAAAATAACGGCCGCTGTACAGGACCAGGCTCGGCTCCGACATGCCGTAGCGGTAGATTGCTGCGCCGCGGTCGGCGGCGCTCTTGGCCGCGAGCGCGATCGGCCGCATGACCCGCATGCTTTCGACCGCGGGCAGGGAAATCACGAATAGGCTGACACAAAAAACTGCGGCGCCCGCGCACATGAGAAAAATCGCGCGGCGCGGCCGTCTCCTAAAGGCGAAGAGCATTGCCGCTAGAGAAAACCCGGAAAGCAGCAGGAATGGATAAAGCGCCGCCGCGGGCGCATAACGCGGAGCGGCGAAGTGCGCGCCGACGAGAGTCGCGGAAAGCAACAGGCAGAAGGACGCGGTTGCGACCAGCGGCGCCTTGAGAGAGCGGGCTCCGGAGGCTGCGTCGCCAAGAAACTTGCCTGTTAAGCAGGCGATCGCCGGAAAGACGATGAGAAGATAATGCGGCAATTTGGTCGCGCTCAGAGAGAACGCGGCAAATGGAATGACGATCCAAAGGACAAAGAGCAGAATATCGGGATCCGCCGCGGGCGATCCTTTAAATTTCTTTGTCAAGTTATCGCAGGAAGCGATCAGGAAAAACGACCACGGCAGCATCCCGATCAACAATACCGGGACGTAATACATCGCGTTGCCCCGGTGACCTTCGATCACGTTCGCGAACCGGTGGAAGTTCTCATGGAGAAAAAATCTCGCCACCGTGTCTTCATGCGTGTAAAAAGCGTACGCGAACCATGGCGCGGCCAGCGCCACCGCGAGTCCGATAAGAAAAGCGTGGCGCAGCGTCAGCCGCACGAAATGGCGCGCCGACGCGGCGCGGCGCGTAAGCCAGCCGTGCAGCACGAACACGGGCGCCGGGAAGAGCGCGATCGGTCCTTTTGCGAGAACACCGAACCCGATCGCCGCATAAGCGAGAGCGAGGAACAGACGGTCCCCGTCGGCTTTCGCCGTCGAGCGCAGATACGATGCGAACGCGAGAGCGGTAAAAAAAGTCAGCGCCGGGTCGGGAACGAGAAGCCTGAACACGACAGCCGGAAGCAACGAGGTGGAAAACACGATCGCCGCGTAAAGCGCCGCTTCGCCGCCCCAGAGCGCCCCCGCCATGAAGAAGATCGTGAAGCACGTGAGGAGTCCGAAGAGCGCCGAAGGCAGCCGCGAGGAGAGCTCGTCGACGCCCAACCCGGCGTAACTCGCCCGCACCAGCCAATACATCAAGATCGGCTTTTCGAGGAACGGCCGGCCCTCGATCGTCGGCATGAGCCAATCGCTTCTCTCCTGCATCTCGCGTGTTGCGAGCGCGTACGTCGTCTCATCGCGGTCCCACAGCGCGGGTGTGCCGAGACCGATAAAGAAAGTCGAAAGCGAAAAAACGGCGACCAGCACCACGCCGGGAATCACCCGGCGCTTGATCCCGGTAAAAGTTCGTTGCGAAGGGAACGTACCGTCCGCGGCTCCGCTGATCGCCTCGGGCAAGGCGCGCATACCTTTTTTCTAAATCCTGCGGCCGTGTCGCGATAGACCCTCCGTGGTTTTTTTTAAAAAACCACAGTGATGGTATGCTCAGGCGTTTGCCTGAGTGCATAGAAATGAACTTCTGCTCACAATCCTAACGGCCGGGCAATCCCGCCATCCACCCCTCTACGTGTCCATGTTCTGTACAATTAATTGTCTACTTTTCTGGACAGTTGTCCATGTATCAAGACAGCGCCAAGATCTGTTTTTGAGAATAAAATGACGTGTTATCTTGCCTAAGGGCAACTGCTTATTCTACCGTGCCTTTCTCGACGTGAAATCTTAACGCGAGCGCAACACGAATGGCAGAGCGATTGCTCTATGAACGCTCTGCGGTGAAAGACCTCGAGGGCCAAGAGCGATGCGGCATCGTCCTAGCTGGAGCGAAGGATCCGCGGCTGCGCGCGTTCATCCGCTATCTCCGCGGCAGCGCCGTGCCGAAGCAGTACGTGAATTTCATCGGCACGCGCTCGATGCTCGAGCACACCTTCGACCGCGCCGAGCGGCTCGTGCGGCGCGAATGCCTTTTCGCCGTCGTGACGCGTGAGCACCTGAGCTATCCGGAGGTAGAGCGCCAGCTCGCGCTTCGGTCCGCCGGAACCGTCCTCGTTCAACCCGACGACCGGGACAGCGGCTTCGGGATCGTTTTGGCGCTCGCGCACATTCACAAGCACCGGCCGGCCGCGGCCGTCGCCGTCTTCCCCGCCGATCACTTCGTGCGCGAGGAAGAACTTTTCATGACCCAAGTGGCGATGGCTTTTTACATTGTCGAGAACAACCCGTCGGAAGTAGTCCTGCTCGGCGTCGAGCCGGATTCGGCCGAGGTCGACTACGACTATATTCTCGCGGACGGCGACGTCGAGAACCCTGGCGCGCGCAGCGTGCGCCTGCTGGTGGAAAAACCCGACGCGGCGCTGGCGCACGAGCTGGTCGCGTCGGCGGCGCTGTGGGACACGATGACGTTGGTTTTTCGCACCGACACGGCGATTGACTTAATGCGGCGTTTTTCGCCCGAGCTTTACAGCGCATTCCAGGAGATGCACAGGGCGCTCGGAACGCGCTCGGAGAAAATGACGATCGAAACCATCTACCGGCGAGTCAAGCCGCGCTGCTTCGCGCACGAAGTGCTGCAGAAATGCGCGCTGGCGAGCCCGCGCGTACGAGTCCTGCCGGTCTCGGGGGTGTTCTGGAGCGATTGGGGCTCGGAGCCACGCGTCGTCGAGTCGCTCAAAATCAACGGCTACTTCGACCGCCTAAAAATAACCGCCGACAAGCGCGCGCAGCTCGGCTGAAGAAGGGGGAGAAAAAATGGAAACGCTCGATTTATTTCAAGAGGACGCGTCGCTGCCGGCGCAGTACTGGGAGACATTCGCACGCAAACGCGACCTGGAGCCCGAGAAGCGCCTTCTCCTCGCGGTGCTCGACGAGGCGATCCGCTGTTACCGCGCGCAGATTTTCATCGGCGGCCGCCGCTTTACGGAAGTGCAAAGCTGGCTGTTCAGCGAAGATATCGACGATACGTTTTCGTTCCGGAACATCTGCGACGTGCTCAGCCTGAGCCCGAGCCGCATCCGTCAGTCGCTGCGCACGTGGAAGCCGTCGCCGGCGGGGCGGCCGACGCACCGCGTGCGCCGGCCGGCGCGGCCGCATGTGGCCTATAACGGAAGCGCGCTGCTCGCGCCGCGCGACGTATAGGAACGACGCCTTTGCGAACGACCCTTATCGCATAGGCCGGATCGGCGCTGACGCCGGCGGGCAAGACCGTGAGGCGGGCGCGCCGCGCCGCCGTCACGGGAGAACGTTCGATGAGCCAGACGGCGGTTGAGACCTGCTGCAGGTGCGGCAGGACGATCGAGATTAAAGATTTCAAGTCGTACCACGTGACCGAGGATTATCGCCTGATATGCGAACCGTGTTTCAGGGTCGAGCGGTCCGGCGAGCCGGCCGAGAGGCACGGCAGCGAAACGGAAAAAAACAAGCCTCCGGAGAAAAAACATTGATCCGGTGCGGACTTTACCTGCCCCGTGTAAAGGACGAAGGATTATGATGACGGAAAATACCCAGCTGTGGAAATTCCGCTGCGCCAGCTGCGGCGAGATGTTCGATATAGAGGTTTCGCACGGCCAGAGGCCCGCGGACTTCGCGCGCGCGAAGGCCTGCCCCAGCTGCCACCGCCTGCCCGGCACCGAAAACCCATGGCACCGTCTGGTAGGATTCCAGTCGCGCCGCACCCCTCCTTATCCGCGGAATCCGCGGAACTGACCCGCTCAGCATTCTGGCTTTCGGGTTTTGGGAGGGCTATCTATTTGTCGAGGGGAGGCTCCTCGATGAAAGAGATATTCCGCACGCTCGCTTACAAAACTTCGCAGGTCGTCGGCTCCGCACCGGCGTTTCTGATCGCACTCGCGGTAGTTGTCGTGTGGGCGATCACCGGCCCGTTGTTCGGCTATTCCGATACCTGGCAACTCGTCATCAATACCGGCACGACAATCGTCACGTTCTTGATGGTCTTTCTCATTCAGCATACGCAAAACCGCGACGCGAAGATTTTGCAGCTCAAGATCGATGAGCTGATCCGCGCGGTTTCGGCGGCGCGCACCAGGCTCGTGGGGCTCGAGGACCTGCCGGACGAAGAGATCGAGCGTCTGGAAAAGGAGTTCCAGCGGCTTGCCAAGGCGCGGCAAAAAAAACAGGAAAAGGCGCAAGGTTAAGGGCTTGTCGCGAGCCGATTCGATTGATTCCGGCATCGTGAGCGCCTATAGAGGCGCTTTTTTCACACCCGCATTCGTAATCTCCATACTTGACAACGTCGGACGTTGCGCGAGAACATCAGTGCTAAATGAAATATAAAACCAACCGTCGGATCGGGATCCTTCTTCTTGCAGCATTTCTACCTTTCGGCGCGCCTCAAGCGGCGCAGGCCGCCGGCCACGGCTCCGCCGAGGAGACGATTCGCGCCTCGGAGCTTATGCGTCATGTCGCGGTGCTGGCCGCGGCCAACATGGAAGGCCGCGCCGCGGGAACCGCCGGCGAAGCGCGCGCCGCCGATTACATCGCCGGCGAATTCCGCGGTATCGGACTCCAGCCTGGCGGCGCATCCGGAAGCTACTTTCAATCTTTCGACGTCGCGCTCGGCACCAAGCTCGGAGGGGTGAATCGCTTGACGCTCACGGCGGCGCGGCGCACGACCGATTTCGGGCCGGACTCGTTCAGCCCCTTCGGTTTTTCCGACCAAGGAAGTTTCGCGGGACAACTCGTTTTCGCAGGCTACGGCATCACCGCACCGGAGCTGGGCTACGATGACTATGCGGGTATCGACGTTCACGGCAAAATCGTTCTCGTCATGACGCACGAGCCGCGGGAAGGCGATTCCAAGTCTCCGTTCCGCCGTCCCGAGGCGTTTCGCTACAGCGAGCCGCGCTACAAAGCGTTCAACGCCCGCGAACACGGCGCCAAAGGCATCATCATCGTCACCGATCCGAACGGCCACCCCGGGCGCGAAGAGTTGTTCACGATTCGCGGCGGCGGCACATCCTCCGGCATCATCGCCGTGAACGCGCTGCGCAGCGTCGTCGAACCGATACTCCGATCCGCGGGCAAAAATCTGGCGCAGATCCAGAAGGAGATCGACGCCAATCTCGCGCCGCGGTCGTTTCTCATTCCCAACGCCGTGGCCCGCCTGCACGTCAGCCTCGTTAAGGAAACCGGACGCGCCAAGAACGTGGTCGGCATTCTCCCCGGCACAGATCCGAAGCTGCGCCAGCAGGCGCTCGTCATCGGCGCGCACTACGATCACCTTGGGCGCGGCGGCGAGCACTCGCTCGCGCCGGATCAAACCGGCACGATCCATCCGGGCGCCGACGACAACGCGTCGGGCGTCGCGGCCGTTATCGCGCTCGCGCGAGCGTTCGCGCGCAGCGGGAGTGGGCGCACGCTCGTCTTCGCGGCTTTCTCCGGCGAAGAGATGGGCCTCCTCGGTTCGGCCGCTTACGTCAAAAATCCGCCGCGGCCTTTCGAGCAGACTTATGCAATGATCAACATGGACATGATCGGCCGCTTGCGCGACGAGCGCGTTTATATTCTCGGCGTGGACAGCGCGGCGGAGTTTCGCCCGCTCGTGGCCGGGGCGCTCGCGGGCTCGACCCTGCAGCCGAGCTACAGCGGCGACGGCTACGGCCCCTCCGACCACACGTCGTTCTACGCGGCCGGCATTCCCGTATTGATGTTTTTCACCGGAGCGCATGAGGACTATCACCGCCCGTCCGATACGCCGGAGAAACTCGATCCGCAGGGCCTCGAAAAAGTCGCGCGGCTCGTTTTCAGAACCGCGCAGCGTCTGGAAGAGCGGCCGACGCCTCTCACTTTCGTGCGCACGCTGTCGCCGGGGGATTCCGGCCGCGGAGCCGGCAGCGGATACGGCGCTTATTTCGGCTCTATTCCCGATTTCTCGGAATCGGAGAAGCCCGGCGTGCGGCTGACCGGCGTGCGCGGCGGCAGCCCCGCCGAGACGGCAGGCCTCAAAGCCGGCGACGTCATCGTCCGCTTTGCGGGCAGCGCAATTCGCAATCTCGACGACCTATCGCTGGCGCTCCGCTCGACTCGCGCCGGGGATCGCGTGGATTTTGTCTACGTGCGCGACGGCAAGGAGCACGGCGGAAGTGCGACTTTAGAAGAGCGCAGGTAAGCTCGTGTCCCGCGCACTTTTCTTGATCATCGCCGCGGCGCTATCCGCCTGCGCGAGCGCTCCGGCCGCGAAATCAAAGACGGAACCCGCCCCCGAGCAACTACATCTAGCCAACGTAAAGCAGCTCACTTCCGGCGGACAAAACGCCGAGGCCTATTTCTCCGCCGACGGCACCAAGCTCATCTTCCAATCGACGCGCCCGCCGTATGCGTGCGACCAGATTTTCACGATGGATATCGACGGGAAAAATGTAAGGCTTCTGAGTTCGGGCAAAGGCCGGACTACGTGCGCGTTTTTCTTTCCGGACAGTAAGCGCTTCATCTATGCCTCGACCGAGCTCGGCGGCGCCGCCTGCCCGCCCGAGCCCGACCGCAGCCAAAGCTACGTCTGGCCGATTTATCCCAGCTATGACATCTTCGCCGGCAGCGTCGGCTCCTCGCGCTTCACGCGCCTTACCGATACGGACGGCTACGACGCCGAAGGCGTGATCTCGCCCGACGGCAAGCACATCGTCTTCACCTCGATGCGCGGCGGCGACCTCGATATCTATTTAATGAACGCCGACGGCACGAACGTCCGGCGCCTCACAAGTACCAAGGGCTACGATGGCGGACCGTTTTTCTCATGGGACGGCAAAACGATCGTCTACCGCGCGTTTCATCCGAAAAACAAAGACGAGCTCGCCGAATACGAGGGTTTGCTTGCGCGTCATCTCATCAAGCCGACCCGCGCCGAAATTTTTCTCATGGACGGCGACGGCTCGCATCAGCGGCAGGTGACCGACAACGGCGCGGCGAACTGGGCGCCGTTTGTCCATCCCAACAACCGGCAGATCATCTTTTCCTCCAACCTGCACGACCCCGAGCGCAAATCGTTCTCGCTGTATTTGATCAATACGGACGGAACCGGCTTGGAGCGGATCACTTACGGAGCGCGGTTCGACAGCTTCCCGATGTTTTCGCGCGACGGCAGAAAGCTCGTCTTCGCTTCAACGCGAGACGCCAAAGACGCGCGCGAGTTCAATATTTTTATCGCCGACTGGATACCGTAAAAAAACGGGCGAAAGAGGCGCCATCGTTTTCCACACCCGCTCAGTGGCGGATTCAAAAAACGGTAGGCTCTTTCGCCCGTCCGGCCCTTGCGGGCCCGGCAAAGCCTACTAATTTAGCCGATGCCGATGCCTGCGTGGCATCCAGCGATCATCAGCAAGCTTACAAGCAGAGGAATCGAAATATAACGAGTCATTTCGTCACCTCCTTTATTATCCGACGCCGGCGCTTGCTCCCGCGCCGTGCCTCCCTACGCCTGCCGAAGCGTAGCAGCCGCTGAGGCCGCTGACGGCCAGCAAGGCCAGGAGCAGCGGAATAGCAATTATTTTCTTAAACATTGCTTCACCTCCCCTCAACCGGTCTACCCGATTCCTGCCCAGACGTGACATCCGGCGAGAGCGAACAGGCTGAGCAGCAGCGGGATCGAAACGAATTTACTCATGTCGCTTTCACCCCCTCCCGGGGTTCACATCTCGATGAACCCCTCGACTCCATTTTGAATCGCCCGGCGCTGCGATCAATAGAGGGAAAGACCTGAGGGCTGTAAACCTTTTTTTGATTAGCGCCATTATCTCCACAATGAAGAAATTGCTTGCATAATCGATGGGTTATGGTATTTGCTCCCCGTTTCGACTGCGCCGGGTGCCATGCCCATCCCGATTCTA
>Ga0075434_100003491_pt1 | contig 14059 bp, 11 predicted proteins | sample RhiMethybrSRZTD3_FD_75298 | JGI IMG/M metagenome (GOLD analysis project Ga0075434, IMG submission 75298) | Populus rhizosphere microbial communities from Tennessee, USA - Rhizosphere MetaG P. TD hybrid SRZTD3 | ecosystem: Host-associated > Plants > Roots > Rhizosphere > Soil | place: USA... | reverse complement strand
GCCACCGCGGAGTGGGTCAGCGACAGGATCAGCCATGCCTGCGCGACGCGCTGCATCCACGTGCCGATGTTCGAGATGACCTGGCCGGTGAAGAAGAGGCGGTAGTTGCGGTGCTTGCGGACGCTGAGGAAGGTTCGTGCGCCGGCGCGAAGGATCGCGGCCGTCATGCGCTCTCCTCTTCGAGCTCGAGGAGATGGGCGAGCGGCTCGATCGCCGCGTCGATCGCCTCCAGCTGCTCCGGCTCGAGGTGGCGGAGCCGCGCGGCCAGCCAGGCGGTGCGCTTCGACTTGACCGAGCGGAGCACCTTGTGGCCGGCCTGCGTCAGGGAGAGCCCGACGCGGCGCTGGTCGCCCTCCACGGGAGCCCGCTGGACGAGCCCGGCCTCCTCGAGGCGCGCGATGAACTTCGACATGCCCGGCACGGACATCCGCTCGACCGACGCCAGCTCGCGCATGCCGATGCCCGGCCTGGCCTTGATCTGGACGAGCAGCCCGACCTGGCCGCCCGTGACGCCCAGCGAGTGGATCTCGCGCCGGAGCTCGCGGTTGAGCTTGAGCAGCACCGGCCGGAGCTGGTTCGCGAGGGCGGTTGTGTCGATAGTCACGGCAAGCAATTCGTTAACCAGGTTAACGAATCGTCCCCGCTCGCCGTCCGCTTAACCCCTCGTCCGAGGGGCAGAATGACGCGAGATGGCCAGGAATCCCCTCGAAGACGTCGCACGCGGCCTCCGCGTCCTGGGTGACCGGCTGGCGGCCGGCGGCAGCGACCCGGGTGACTGGATCGCCGACCAGCTCGACTCGCTCCGGCGTCCCGAGCCGGCGCGCACGCTCGAGGAGCTCCAGGCGGAGCTCGACTCGCTCACAGGGCTCGAGACGGTGAAGGAGCAGGTGCACGCACTCGTGGCGTTCCTGCAGGTCCAGGCCGAGCGGCAGAGGCATGGGCTACCGGAGGTCGCGACGTCGCAGCACCTCGTCTTCCTCGGCAATCCGGGGACGGGCAAGACGACCATCGCACGGCTGCTCGCCGAGATGTATCGCGCGATGGGCCTGCTCCGCCGCGGGCACCTCGTCGAGGTCGATCGCGCGGCGCTCGTCGGCCAGTACGTGGGGATGACGGCGATCAAGACGGACCGCGTCATCCGCCGGGCGCTCGACGGCGTGCTCTTCATCGACGAGGCGTACGCGCTCTCGGTCGGCGACGAGCGCTACGACTTCGGCCCGGAGGCAATCGAGACGCTGCTGAAGCGGATGGAGGACTACCGCCACCGGCTGGTGGTGATCGTGGCCGGCTATCCGCGGCTGATGCACCGCTTCCTGCAGTCGAACCCCGGCCTGCGCTCGCGCTTCTCCCGCGAGATCAGCTTCCCCGACTACTCCACGGACGAGCTGGTCGCGATCACGCAGACGCTGGCCGGCGAGTACGAGTACGCGTTCGACGACGGCGCCAGGGAGGCGTTGCGCGACATACTCGCCGGCGCAGCGCGCGGCGAGGGCTTCGGCAACGCGCGCTTCGCGCGGACACTCTTCGAGCAGGCGCTCAACGCGCAGGCGCTGCGCCTCGCCCGCGTGGAGGGCGCCGAGCTGGCCGAGCTCGAGCGCTCGGAGCTGATGACGCTGCGAGCTCCCGACCTGCTCGCGGCTGCCCGTGCGCTCGGCGAGGAGCCCGCGTCGGATGCGGCGCGCGGCGGCCTCTTCCGTCGCCGGCGCTAGCTGAGCCAGGCGGCGATCAGGAAGCCGATCGCAGCCGCCGCCGCCAGGCCGACGAGGACCAGGTTCACCGCGAGCAGCAGGGCCATGCCCCGAGGACGCCGCCGCCTGGAGCTCTCGCCCGGCTCGCCGTTCGCACTCCGCCAGTCGACGGCGGCTGCGAGCACGCCGGTGATGAACTGGTTCAGGCTGACACCGTCGCGTTCGGATGCTTTGGCGAGCTCCTCGTGGAGGGTGCGCGGCATGCGCAGAAGCAGCCGCCCGCTGTACGTCCCGGCCTTCTGGCGCTGCTTCGGCGCGGGCGTGCCTTCAGGCGGCGCGTCCCGGACGGCGTCTGGAGTCGCCATGGCTCGAGTCTAGCTCGCTGGACACCGAAGAATCCGAGTTTCCGTCCAGATTTGCGCGGAGCTTCGCGAGCCCCGAGGCAAGCAATCGCGAGGCGTGCGTCTGCGAGATCCCGAGCGCGGCGGCGACCTCGGTCTGGCTCATGTCGTCGTAGTAGCGGCACCGGAGCGCCTGGCGTTCGCGCCGGTGGAGCGCGCGCATGCCCGTGGAGACGGCGACTCTGTCCTCGCTCGCGTGAAAGACGTCATCGGCGCTGAGCGCCGGAGCGTCGTCCATGAGGGCGAGCGGCGACCGAGCGTCGCTGACCCGGGCCGCTTCGGCGAGCTCGCTCGTCGTGATCTCCCCCGCGGCGACGAGCTCCAGGTGCGTCGGGGCGCGTTGGAGGCGACGCGTAAGACGCCGGCGTGCATGACCGAGGCGCATCGTCGTCTCTTGCTGGCGCCGGGGAACCCGAATCAATGCGCCCTTGTCCCGCAGGTGGCGCCGGATCTCTCCGACGATCGTCGCGACGGCGAACGCGGCGAGATCGCCGCGGGCGGGCTCGAAACGGTCGACGGCCTTGATCAATCCGATCGACCCGACCTGCACGAGATCCTCCACCTGCTCTCCCCTGTCGGCGAAGCGATGGGCGAGTGAGCGGGCAAGCGGTAGGTAGGCCTCGATCAAGCGCTCTCGTGCTGCGAGGTCGCCGTCGGAACGGTAGGCGCGCTGCAGCTCTGCAGCCTGTGCGCTGGAGAGACGAGACTGCCGCTGGCTGACTCTGCGCATTTCGTGTTCGCAGACTGTAGAGATTTCTTCGCGCATTTACAAATCGATGGGTCGTACATACCGAGGTTGGGTACTTCATCTAGTGGACGTCCATTTTCGGATCACGCGCGGAGGGCGGCGTGTCGGATACGCAGCACCAGGGGGAGGGGAGAGGTCGACAGCGCAGGCTGCGCACGCTCGCGTTGGTGACGGCCGCTGCGCTCTTCGGTCTCGCGTATGCCACACCGGCGCACGCGGACGATCAGGCGCCGCCTCCGCAACTGATGCTCGGAAAATCGGCCGTGATCGTGCCCGACGAGCCCGACGCGACCATGGACGTCGCTGCCCCGGCACCTGCCACGCCGAGCCAACCGGCACCGGTTGTCGAGCCCGCGCCGGTGAAGACGCCGGCGGCCGACGACGGCTGGGAATTGGCTGCAAAACCCCACCAGTGGCGGCACGCGGAGCGCGATCGAGCGCCGGCCGCGACGCCGCCCGAGGCTCCGCCCGCGGTGATATCAACTCCCGTTCGGGCGGCGCATCCGGTGCGGCCGCACAAAGCCGTTTCCCGTGCAGTTCGCGTCGTGTCCGCCGACCCTCCGCAGTGGTATCAGGTTCCTGACACGCAGTATCGGGAAGGGCGGCCAGTCGGCGGCGCCGGCCACTCGGTGGGCGTCTCACGGCCGGTACAAACGGCCGACGTCCGCACGACCGAACCGGCCAACGCACACCCGCAAATGTCGCCAGCCGTCTGCGGGTTCCGCGGCGCGAAATGCCTGCAGTTATGCGCCGCGTATGCGCCGTACAAAGTGGTGCAGAACGGTCGCTGGATCGGCCTTTGCATTTTCGCGCCGACCACCGTTTCGGGGCTCGACGCGGTGCACCGGCAGCTGATCGAGCGACTGTCGTTGCTCGCCCTGAACGACCGCGCCGGCCTGTCGGCGCTGCAGTATCAGTGCCTCGGGCGGCAGTATCAGAGTCAAGCGTGCACCGGGCCGGCTTCCGGCGGGGCGACGGACGCAGCGCGGCAGACGGGCCACCCGCCGGCGGTGCACGAGCGGAGCGCGAGGAGATCGACGGGCGTCGCGACGAAGGGTGCCGCGGCCGTCCCACTGCGCGGACGTGCGGGAGCCCGAGTTCTGGCTGCCGTCGCGACGCACAGGACGCGTATCGCGAAGACTGCGCGGCCGCGCCCGCTCCCCGAACACGCAATCGCGAGCAGGCCGGGCGGCGCCACGGCAGCCGCGACCCACTCGGCGCCTGCGGCTCCCTCCGGCGACTGGCTCCTTCGTGCGCTCATCGCGCTGACCGGCGTCGCCGTCCTCTCGTTCCTGCTCGCCGCCGTGTCCCGGGGCACGAGGCCCGCCGCCGTCTTCACGGCCGTGCGTTCGCGACTCGGCAGCAAGGGGCTCTCCACCGCTCGCGTCGTTCTCGGGGAGGGCGGCCGTAGGCGAGTGCGCCGTCGCGGCGGGATTGCTTATCGCGACTGATCCGCGTCGTGCCGGCTGCGGACGGCACGCAGCTGATCGATCTTCAGCGGCGTGACCTTCAGATCCGAGCTGCGGGCGGGCTCGCCCGTGCGGTTGTAGGCGAGACCGCTCGCCGGCCGCGGCGCGCCGCCGATCAGCCCTAGCTCCGTCGCCTTGCGCACCGCCTCGATTCGGTTGCCCGCCTCGAGCTTGCGCATGGCGTGGCTGAGGTACTCCTTCACGGTGTGCCGGCTCAGGTGGAGACGACTCCCGATCTCGGGATTCGTGAGGCCCTCGGCGACGAGGCGCAGGACCTTGAGCTCCTGCCGGCTCAGCTTCGGGTCGACCGCACTCTGCCGCGAGTCGATCACCGCAGCGGCCGCCCGCGGGTCGAGCACCCTCTCTCCCGACAGGACACGCTCCACGGCAGCGGCGAGGTCGAGGTCGGCAGCGTCCTTCAGCAGATAGCCGCGCGCGCCGCTGTCGATCGCCGCGGCGGCGTGCGTCTCGTCGCCGGGCTCCGCCAGCACGATGATCGGAGTCTCCGGAAGCCTCGCGGTCAGCCTGTCGCAAACCTCGGTGCCCGCCTCGAGGTCGACGAGCACGACGTCGGGCCGGTGCTCGGCCGCTGCGGCGACGGCTTCGTCCGCGCTCGACGCCTCGGCGACGATCTCGGCTCCGTTTCGCGAGAGCTCGGCGCGTATCCCGGCGCGGACGAATCGATTCGGCTCGACGAGTAAGACGCGCGCCCCCACGCTGGGATCGTAGAGCGCTCCACCCGGCCGGGGGGAGCAAAGACCCGACACGTGGGGTCTACAACGCGGCCAGACAAAGGCGGAAGCTGCCTGCATGCGGTGCTGTCTCGCGCTGCTCTGCGCGCTCGCTGCCATGACGTTGAGTCTCGTACACGTCGGGACGGCGCTCGCCGGCGACGCATCTCCGGGCGCCGAGCAGGTGAGCTCCAACGAGGCGACGTCGTCGGCGACGAACGACAGCGAGACGAGCCAGAGCAGCAGCCAGGTTCAGGAAGGCGGGGGCGCGAGCACGGGTCAGTCGCAAACGGTCGTGCAGTCGGCGTCGACAGAGCAGAGCGGCGGGTCGACCGCGACCTCCACCCAGGCTGCGACGAACGCCGGCAGCGGTGGCAAGAAGACGCAGCAGGGCAACACGAGCAGCGCGACGAGCTCAGCCGGCAACGCGAACGCGACGAACCAGAGCAGCACCCAGGCGCAGTCGGCCGCACCTGCTCCCGACCCGGCAGGCGCCGGCGCCTCGGGCCACGCACAGGCAGTGCACCAGAGCGCGCCCACGAAGCAGACCGCGGACGCAGAGGCGGCGTCGACGCAGCAAGCGCCGACGAACGTCAACATCGTCGTCCGCGTCGACAGCCCGGGGAACGACGGCCCGGTCACTCAGACGAACTCGTCCGTCGCAGACGCGACGGCAGGCAACGCAAACCGCGTGACGCAGGCCGGGACGCAGGCGCAGGCCGGCGGCGGCACGGCCGGCGGCCAGTCTCAGGTCGCCGAGCAGAGCGCCCCGACCACCCAGGCTTCCGGCGCGAACGCGGCGTCGACCCAGGTCAACCCGCTGAACCTCAACATCGTCGTCCGGAACAAGAGCCCGGGCGACACGGCCGGGGTCACGCAAGCCAACGTTTCGCAAGCAACGGCCGGTGCCGCGAACACGAATGCCGTGACGCAGGGATCCGAGCAGGCCCAGACCGGTGGCGGGGGGACGGGCGGGCAATCGCAGGTCGCGATCCAGGATGCGCCGACGTCGCAGACGGCGAGCTCGACCGCCACGTCCGCGCAAGTCGCGCCGACGAACGCGAGCGTCTCGATCGCGCTCGTTCCCGCCGCGGACCCGGCCGGCTCGGGCGTGCCGGGCACGCTGATCCAGATCTGGATCCCCGCGTCGATCGGGTCGTCCGCGACGAACACCTCGAACGCCGCCTCGACTGCCACCAACTCGAGCACCGTCACGCAGACGGCGCAGCAGACCCAGACGGGGGGATCCGCCCAGGCGGGGGGATCGGGGCAGTTCCAGGAAGTCGTCCAGAACGCGTCGACCAAGCAAGGCGCCGCCGCGACCGCCTCCTCCACCCAGTCGGGTGGGGGAGAGTCGGGCTCGGCGACGGCGACGGCGACGAGCTCGGACAACGTCTCGCAGGTCGCAGAGCAGAGCGCGGACGGCGCCCTGAGCGAAGCGACCCCGCTCTACGTGGTCGGCTCCCGCCGACGGCCCTTCGCGGGCGCCGGGTGGGTGCTCGCGGGCGGGTCGTCGGTCTTCACACACCACGCGCGCGCTTGGACCCCGCGCAAGCCGGTCACCAGAGAGCCGCATTCTCGGCCGGCCGGGCGGAAGGACTTCGCCCCGCACCAGCCGCACCCGCCCGTCCCGCCCCAGGCACCCGCGGCGCTCGGCGCGGCCACGGGAGGATCGCCCGGCGGGTCGCTGCTGGTCTTCTCGAGCTTGCTCCTTCCTTTCTTCTTGAGGGCCCCGTCGGGGGCCCGTCGTCGTCGCCCGTCGGTCGTCCGGCGGCTGATGGGCGTCGTCTCCCGTCTCGAACGCCCGGGCTAGCGGCCGCATCGGCGGAACGACCGTTCCGCCGACCACCGGCCGTGGCGCTCCGGCGCGCCCCGGCAGAGACAGACGTAACGACGACAAAAAAGGAGAACTCGAACACACCATGAAGCGCCATCTCATAGCGGTGGGCGTCGCAGTGATCGCCCTGTCCGCGTGGGTGGGGACGGCTTCCGCCGCGAACGATCCTCCGCCAGGTGCGGACCAGATGCTCGGCCAGCTGGCCGGTGCATCCCAGGGCGCACCTTCGCTGAGCGCAGCGGGACAGACCGCTTCGAACGTGTCTCTGCCGACCGGCATCACGGGCAGTGGCATCTCGATCGGCTCGGGCTCGGCCAATCAGACGGCCTCGAACACGGCGTCGAGTGATTCGTCGAACACGAGCGATACCGATCAGAGCGCCAATGCAACGCAGACGGGTGGCAGCTCCGGCTGTCTCTCGGGCTGCGGTGGTGCAGGTCAGTCGCAGAGCATCGACCAGTCCGCGCTGACGAACCAGAGCGCCGACTCCGATGCAAACGCGAAGCAGAACGCGGTCAACGCGAATGTCCCGATCAGCATCGCGGGCGGGAGCGTGACCGGCGGCTCGAGCTCGGCGGATCAGAACGCCACGAACAAGGCGGACGCTGATGCGTCGAACAAGGGCACGACGGACCAGACGGCAACGGCCAAGCAGACCGGCGGCAGCTCCAGCTGCATCTCCGGCTGCGGTGGTGCCGGGCAAGCGCAGACCGTCGACCAATCGGCGCTGACGAAGCAGAGCGCCGACGCCGACGCGAACGCGAAGCAGAACGCCGTCAACGCCAACGTCCCCGTCAGCATCGCGGGCGGGAGCGTGTCGGGCGGATCGAGCTCGGCCGACCAAACGGCCAAGAACACCGCCGACGCCTCCGCGGACAACAACAGCAAGACCTCGCAAGACGCGAACGCCACGCAGACCGGCGGCAGCAGCAGCTGCCACTCCGGCTGCGGCGGCAACGGTCAGTCGCAGAGCATCGACCAGTCGGCGAAGACCAAGCAGGACGCCGATGCCGATGCGAACGCGAAGCAGAACCTCGTGAATGCCAACGTTCCCGTCAACATCGCCGGATACGACGTGAACGCCGGATCGAGCACGGCCAGCCAGACGGCGAGCAACAAGGCCGATGCCGATGCATCGAACAAGAGCACGACAGATCAGGACGCGACTGCGACGCAGAAGGGTGGCGACAGCTCGTGCTACTCCGGCTGCGGCGGTAACGGCCAGGAGCAGAACGTCAAGCAGTCCTCGAGCACGAAGCAGGACGCTGACGCCGATGCGAAGGCCAAGCAGAACGCGGTCAACGCGAACGTTCCTGTCAGCATTGCCGGAGGCGACGTGAAGGGTGGTTCCAGCACGGCGTCACAGGACGTGAGCAACAAGGCGGACGCGGATGCGTCCAACAAGAGCACCACCGATCAGGACGCGAAGGCCACGCAGACCGCCGGCTCGAGCGACTGCCACTCGGGCTGCGGCGGCAACGGCCAGGAGCAGAACGTGATCCAGATCGGCAAGACGAATCAGGACGCCGACGCGGACGCGAAGGCGAAGCAGGACGCCGTGAACGCCAACGTGCCGGTGTCGATCCTGGGTGACAAGCTGAGCGGCTCGGGCTCGAGCTCGGCGGATCAGACGGCCAGCAACAAGGCCGACGCCGACGCCTCGAACAAGAGCACGACGGACCAGGACGCGACCGCGACGCAGAAGGGTGGCGACAGCTCGTGCTACTCCGGCTGCGGCGGGAACGGCCAGGAGCAAAACGTGATCCAGATCGGCAAGACGAAGCAGGACGCCGACGCGGACGCGAAGGCCAAGCAGAACGCCGTGAACTCGAACGTTCCGGTTCTGGCGGTCGGCGGCGACCCGAGCAGCGGCTCGAGCTCGGCGACGCAGGACGCCAGCAACAAGGCCGACGCGGATGCGTCGAACAACAGCAAGACCGATCAGGACGCGAACGCGACCCAGACCGCCGGCTCGAGCGAGTGCTTCTCGGGCTGCGGCGGCAACGGTCAGGAGCAGAACGTCAAGCAGATCGGCAAGACGGAGCAGGATGCCGACGCGGATGCGACCGCCAAGCAGAGCGCGGAGAACGCAAACACGCCGGTGTCGATCCTGGGTGACAAGCTGAGCGGCTCGGGCTCGAGCTCGGCGGATCAGACGGCCAGCAACAAGGCCGACGCTGACGCGTCGAACAAGAGCACGACCGACCAGGACGCCACGGCGAAGCAGACCGGCGGCAGCAGCAGCTGCTTCTCGGGCTGTGGCGGAAACAGCCAGGAGCAGAACGTGCTCCAGGTCGGCAAGACGAAGCAGGACGCCGACGCGGACGCGACTGCCGAGCAGAAGGCGCTGAATGCGAACGCCCCGGCGCTGGTCGTCGGCGGTGACCCGAGCATCGGCTCGAGCTCGGCCACCCAGGACGCCAGCAACAAGGCCGACGCGGATGCGTCGAACAACAGCAAGACCGATCAGGACGCGAAGGCGACCCAGACCGCCGGCGACCGCAACTGCTTCTCGGGCTGCGGTGGCAACGGTCAGGAGCAGAACGTCAAGCAGATCGGCAAGACGGAGCAGGATGCCGACGCGGACGCGCGGGCGACCCAGAAGGCCGTCAACGCGAACACGCCGGTGTCGATCCTGGGCGACAAGCTGAGCGGCTCGGGCTCGAGCTCGGCGGATCAGACGGCCAGCAACAAGGCCGACGCTGACGCGTCGAACAAGAGCACGACCGACCAGGATGCAACCGCGACCCAGACCGCTGGCGACAGCAAGTGCCACTCCGGGTGCGGCGGCAATGGCCAGGAGCAGAACGTGATCCAGGTCGGCAAGACGGAGCAGGATGCCGACGCGGACGCGGAGGCGACTCAGAAGGCGCTGAATGCGAACGCTCCGGTGCTGGTCGTCGGCGGCGATCCGAAGCTGGGCTCCAGCTCGGCCACGCAGGACGTCAGCAACAAGGCGGACGCAGACGCGTCGAACCGCAGCACGACCGATCAGGATGCGACGGCCACGCAGAAGGGTGGCAAGAGCGACTGCTGGTCGGGTTGCGGCGGCAACGGTCAGGAGCAGAACGTCGTCCAGATCGGCAAGACGGAGCAGGATGCCGACGCGGACGCGGAGGCGACTCAGAAGGCGCTCAATGCGGACGTGTCCGACCTGATCTCGGGCAAGTCCACGAGCGGTGGGTCGAGCTCTGCGGACCAGAAGGCCCGCAACAAGGCCGACGCCGATGCATCGAACAAGAGCAAGACGAGTCAGGACGCGCATCCCACGCAGACGGCCGGTAAGGCGGAGTGCGGCGGCGGTTGCGGCGGTCATGGCCAGGAGCAGAACGTGCTCCAGAAGTCCAAGACCTCGCAGCACGGCACGTCGCGTGGCCGCGGGCGACAGGGGGTGGTCAACCTCTAGCGAACGCACCCTGACAGAGCAGGCGTCCTAGACGCCGACGAGGTTCCGGGGCGACTGCCCAGCCGCAAGGCACGTCGCTCCGGAACCTTCCTTGAAGTCGAAACCCCTGCGAGTCACAGTGCGGCGAATGATCGAGACGAGATTCGACATCTCCTCGGCCGCCGTGGGCAGCAACTGCGCCGTCAGCTCGAACGCGAGCGGCGCACTGGCCCAGCAGGCGGAGCTGATCGCTTTCGCGCACCACGTCGCGCGGCTGATCTCGCTGCTCGGGCCTGCCGGCGCGGGCACGATCGTCGAGACGCTGTTCGACGGGAGCGGCGCGCCGCGAGGCTGGATCCCGGGTGCTGCCGCCTCCGAGCTCCAGACCGTCGTGAGGTTCGTCGACGGCGCGTCGGGGCCGCGCGTGTACTTCCGGCTGAAGGCACGCGGGCGCCTGCACGCCGACCTCTCGGTCCAGCTGCTGCGCAAGACGTTGCTCGAGCGGCATCAACGCGACGCGGCGTTCGCGGCACGCCTCGCACACGTCGCCGAGCTGATGGGGCGGCTCGGCGCGACCGGGCAGGTGCGAGCGGAGAACGAGTTCGACGTTGCGCTCGCCGCCGCCGACGTCGCGTGGCGTTCTGATCCGGGCGGAGATGAGATTGTCGCGCCGGAGCTGGAGTGCCCGGCCTGTGGCTACACCGGCAAGAGGTTCGAGCTCAGGGTCTGGCCGAGCGAGGCCGCCGTTCTCTGCAGGTGCGGGCGGTGCGGCGCGGGGATCTGGAGCCGCACGGCTCACAGCCCGCGGTCGATGCGTGCCGACGTCTGGGCGGCGATGGAGGCGACGCGGGCGGAGCTCGGCGGCGCGGCCTCGTCCACGGCTCCGGAGGTCGCCGCTCCGCGGGCCCTGCTGAGCGAGCTGAAACGGGTCTTCGACGAGAACGACTGGCCCTACTCGCAGGTCGACGGGGCACCGGTCCTCGTCTCGGAGCTCTCGGGCCCGGAGGGACGGTGGGATTTCTATGCCCAGGCCGTCGAGGAGAAGGATCTGGTCCTGCTCTACTCGATTGCACCGGAGCGCGTGCCCGAAGAGCGGAGGCTCGACGTCTCGGAGTTCCTGACCAAGGCGAACTACGGGCTCGCGGACGGCAACTTCGAGCTCGACTTCGACGACGGCGAGGTCCGGTACAAGACCGTGCTCCACGTGCAAGGCGAGGCCCTCGATGCGCTGCTCGTCAGACGGCTCGTTCGCTCCAACGGCACGGCCCTCGAGACGTACCTGCCGAGCATCAATTCCGTGATGACGGCGCGCGTTTCCTAACAATCACTATTGAAATTCAGATGACCCCGCAGTAACTTCCGTTGAAGTAACGATCGACACCGGGGAGGGGGGCGCCACGTGAAACGGGGCTCCCAAGGAAGAGGATCGTTGCTGCGGCGACTGCTAGGGGCCTTCGGGGCGGCCCTCACCCTAAAGACGGGCCCCGGCAAGGAACTGACGCGGTCATCCGCGTCGCAAGACGCTACGGCCGGCGCTGCGCGCGCAGTAGGAGCTGGGGAGGCGGCCATCCCCGTGTCCACGGTGCGCGCGCCGGCCGTCGCGATCCTCGTCGTCGTGGCGCTTTGCTGCTGCTCGATGGCACGAGCGGCCGACGGGCCGCCGGCGTCGACGTCGCCGACGCCGACCACACCGGATGCACCGCCGCCGGATCCGTACAAGCCACCTGCTCCGGCGGCGAAGCCCAAGTCGACGCCGCCGCCGCGGGCCTCGACGCCCGTGGTGCACTCGGCGCCCGTGGTCCATTCGGCGCCCGTGACCCGGACGCCGTCGTACTCACCGCCGGTCGTCGCACCCGTCCATCACGCGACGACACACCGGGCCCGGCGGGTCGCGCGTGCGCATCCGCGGAAGGTCGTACACAAGAGCCGTCCACGCCGGCACGTCGCGCCGCGGCACGTCGCATCGAAGCCGGTCAAGGTGAACTTCAACCCGTTCGCGAACTTCGTCGCGTCCTCGGCCGCGTTGGCGACGGCCGGCGCCGACAGCGAGCGCGGCCGCTACCTCTGGCTCGCGGGATTTGCCTTCGCCGTCCTCGCGGCCGCCGGACTATCGCTTCACGTCCTTTCGGTGCGGATGGTCCAGTGACTCGCGGGACGCGGTACTTCCTGGTGCTGGCTCTGGTCTGCGCGCCGATGCTCGTCTTCGTGCCCGGGGCGAGTGCAGACCCCGTTGCATGGTCGTGCAACGGCGGCGGGTGCTCAGGTGGCTGGTACACGTCGAACGTGACCGTCGCCTTCTTCGTGGCTCCCGACAATACGATCACGAGTACGCCTGGTTGTGGCGTGTTCACAGTCAGCAGTGATACGGCCGGACAGGATTTCCAGTGCACAGTCACCTACAACACGGGCGGCTCGTACAGGACGCCACTTATCACCGTCAAACGTGACGCCACTCCGCCCACGATCTCCGGAGGATCGCCCGACCGCGGGCCTGACTCGAACGGCTGGTACAACCACCCGGTCTCGATCAACTTCAACGGCACCGATGCGACGTCCGGCATCGCGAGTTGCAGCGGCCCTGCCTACGGCGGCCCGGACACCGGGGGCGCCTCGTTCTCAGGATCCTGCACGGACAACGCCGGGAACACCAGCGCTCCTGCGACCTTCGGGCCGATCCGGTACGACGCGACGCCGCCGTCGGTCAGCATCTCGCTCTCGCGCGGGCCGGACTCGGGCAATTGGTACAACCATCCGGTCGACTTCAGCGCGAGTGGAAGCGACAACCTGTCCGGCATCGCGTCGTGCTCAGGCGGGACGATCCCCGGCTCCTCGGGCGGGGGCTGCACCGACAATGCGGGCAACTCGGCCTCCGCTGGAGTCTCGATCAACTACGACTCCTCGGGGCCGTCGATCGACAGCATCACCTTCGACCGGCAGCCGGACAGCAACGGTTGGTACAACCATCCGGTCCAGGTCGCGTTCCACGGCTCCGACGGCGGATCGGGCATCGCCTCGTGCACCGCGGTGACGTACGCAGGCCCCGACACGACGAGCAAGACGGTTAACGGCAGCTGCCGGGACAACGCGGGGAACTCGACCGACGGCACCTCCCCCGCCTTCAAGTACGACTCGACGCCGCCGACGCTCACGAACGTCGGGACGGACTGGGACGACGGCACCGCGACGCTTTCCTGGACGGCCTCCGCCGACACGAAGGAGATCGACGTCGATCGTGCACCCGGGAAGGACGGGGCGGCGACGTCGACGGTCTTCAAGGGCCTCGCCTCCTCGTTCGAGGACACGGGCCTGCAGAACAAGGTGAAGTACGTCTACACGATCACCGGCCTGGACGAGGCCGGGAACAAGGCCGTCGACACCCTGAGCATCGTTCCCGGCGCGAAGCTGTACTCGCCGGCTCGCGGCTCGAGCATCACGAGCCCGCCGCTTCTCGCGTGGAGGCCGTTCGCCGGGGCGACGTACTACAACCTCCAGCTGTACGTCGGCGTCGGCAACGCGTTCCGCCGAGTCGCGTCGGTCGACGTCAGCGGCCGGAAGATCCTGAGCGCCTGGCCGCTGAAGCCTCACTACCGGCTCAAGAAGACGTGGAGGTGGAACAAGAAGAAGCGCGCCCTGTCGCGTGGGCACTATCGCTGGTACGTCTACCCGGGGCTGGGCAAGCGCAGCGCGAACAAGTACGGGCCGCTCATCGGCTCGAGCGACTTCTACATCGTCAAGCGCTAACGCGCGACGAGGCCGTGCGTCCCGCGGGAGCCGTGGTGAGCGTTCGTCCCGCCGGACGC
>Ga0075434_100003487_pt1 | contig 14068 bp, 13 predicted proteins | sample RhiMethybrSRZTD3_FD_75298 | JGI IMG/M metagenome (GOLD analysis project Ga0075434, IMG submission 75298) | Populus rhizosphere microbial communities from Tennessee, USA - Rhizosphere MetaG P. TD hybrid SRZTD3 | ecosystem: Host-associated > Plants > Roots > Rhizosphere > Soil | place: USA... | reverse complement strand
AGCTTCGAGTCTGTGGCCTGATAAACGTCGCCCATACCGCCCGAACCCAAGTGGGCCGTGATCTCGTAATGTGCGAGCCTGGTTCCGATCATTGTTATGAAGAGGCGGGCGGATTCTATCAGAAAACTCACCTGTAAAATTCGGGGTGACACAACTTCTAGCGTGCATCCAACAATACTTTCAGAACGCCACGTTCAGAGGCACGCGCGAATGCGCGCGGCGCAGCGGAGAGCGGGAGAGTGTCGGCAATCATATCTTCAACATTGATCTTCTGAGACTGGAGCAACTCGATCGCGGGCTCGAAGCGTCCGCAGCGCGAACCCACGAGCGTGATCTCATTCACGATGACGGGCGCGGCATCGATCGGCGTCGTGCCATGAATTGTGGACTTCATAAAAACGGTTCCGCGCGGTCGCGTCATCGTGATCGCCTGACGAAGACCGTCGGACGAACCCGTCGCATCGACAACCCAATCATAGGCTGACCGCGGTAGCTTCTTTCCCGCGACGGCAGTGTTCAGGCCCAGGCCGCTGGCGATCCGCAGTTTCTCTTTGTGGCGCCCGTAGAGATGCACGCGCTTGCGCCGCGCATTCAACGCCTGCGCGATGAGCAATCCCAGCTTGCCATCGCCAAGGACGGCCACGTCGGCGTCATCCGGAATCGGAACCTGGTCGAGAATTTCGCACGCGGCTGCCAGCGGCTCGACAAAGACCGCCTCTTCGGTCGCGATCGAATCGGGGATGACGTGCAGATTCACTTCAGGAAGCGTCAGGAACTCCCTGAATGCACCCGGATGCCGGACGATGCCGAGCACGGTCCGCTGAGGGCAATGTCGACCGAGTCCCTTTCGACACCATTCGCACTTACGGCATGCAAGATTGATTTCGCCAACAACACGACGGCCCACAAGACTTGCCGTGTCCGCCTCCGCAACTTCACCAACGAACTCGTGCCCCGGCGTCCCGCGAAAGCCGTAGTATCCCCGCTGGAGTTCAAGATCCGTGTTGCAAATGCCCGCACACAACAGCCGGATCAGCGCAAATCCCTCGGGCCGGGGCGGCATCCGCACATTTTTAACGGTTACCCGGCGCTTTTCGACATGGACTGAGAGCATAGGTGAAATATACGACCGAAAATGGCAATGCTATTGCACGATCTTGGACGGACAAAGAGGGGAAGCCCATTCAATGACATTTAACCGCACATCTGATGGAAGTGTGGTTACACCGGGGGAATTCTCATGACACCACACATTAGTCTCAACAGAATTGCCGACCATATTCTTGAACTAAAAATGCTGGATGCAGCGTCCATGAAGCACATGGAAGACTGTGTGGAGTGCCGCTCCGACTTTCAGTGGTTAAAGGTTCTCCGAAACCTGGCTGTATCCCCACCATCGGCAAAACCGAAGGTCGATGCGGCCTGAAGCACCGCGGCGGTTCGCGAAGCGCGAGTGCGATAGCACGAAGCCTCAAGTTATGACCGCCGCATGATCGAAGCAGACGAGATTTCCCGAACCGACCGCGCACCCACACCCACCATCGCCAGTCGCAATTCATTATTCAAAATTTCGAGAACACGATCGACGCCGGCCTGTCCGAAAGCACCCAGACCCCAGATATAAGGACGTCCGATTCCGACCGCAGTCGCACCAAGCGCCAGGGCTTTCAGAACGTCCGTGCCGCGGCGAACTCCGCCGTCGATAAACACCGGAATCCGTCCGCGGACTTCCTGCACCACTTCAGGCAGCGCTTCAAGAGTTCCGCGGCTCGTTTCCGTCGCACGGCCGCCATGGTTGGACACGATGATCCCGTCCGCACCGTTTTGCACGGCGAGCGCGGCGTCCTCACGCGTGTCGAGTCCCTTGATGAGGACCTTCATCTTGGTGACGTCTTTGAGGCGCTTGATGAAGTCCCACGTCAACGAATTCGAATTCGTGGTGAGTCCCTTCGTATCGATTCCCTTGAACATTGGCCGTGTCCCGAAGTCGGAACCACCCGGGGCATGACAGCCGGTGCAATTTCGCGTGTCCAGCCGCGCGAGCCGCGTTGCCGTCTCCGTGTTTCTTCCGGCGGGCAGATCGACAGTGACAGCGACAGCGGGACAGCCAGCGGCTTCCGCGCGCTTCACGAGCTTCGTGGTGATATCGAAACTGTTCGTCGTATACAGCTGATACCAGATAGGACCGCCGCGCGCGTCGATCACATCTTCCACCGCCGATGACGTCACGGTCGACAGGATCTGGAGATGGCCTCTGGCCTTCGCCGCTTTGGCCACAGCAACCTCGCCCTGGAGGTAAAACGCCTTCTGGCCTCCAACCGGGCAGAGCAGGATCGGGCTGTTGAATTTGGTTCCGAACAGCTCGATGCTCATATCCATTTTGCTGAAGTCCACAAATCGCCGGGTTCGCAACTGGTAACGAGAATAAGCTTCACGGTTCGCCCGCAGCGTTTCTTCGCCATCGACGCCGGTCGCCATATATCCCCAATGGGCCGGTGGAATGGCCTTTCGCGCAACAGGCTCGAAGTCGAAAACATCCAGGGCGTCCGCTGCGCTGCTGATGAGATTGTCGACACCCTGAAGTGTCGTTGTCTGCGCAAGGACCTCGCCTACTGATGGAATGGCGGCGAAGAGCGGACTCGAAGCCAGGAATTTCAAAAATGCACGTCGATCCGTCATGCTGTCCTCCTCGGTTCCTGCTGACTGCAGCAGTGGATTGTTCCGAGGCCGTGAACCATCGCAGTGCAATTCACGCCCACGATGCGACGGCCGGGGAAACAGTCCCGAAGAATGTCTAATGCTCGCTGATCATTGGCGTGCCCGAATTGTGGAACCACTATGGCGCCGTTGCCAATGTAAAAATTCGCATAGCTGGCAGGCAGGCGGCCCTGGTCGTCGCCGACAAATCCGGGCATGGGAAGCTTGATCACACGAAACCCGCTTTGCTTCAGAAGCTCGAAGTTCTCTTTGAGCAATTCGTGGTTTTCATCTGACGGGTCGTCTTCGAAAGCGCACACGACAGTTTCTCTGTCGACGAACCGCGCGATGTCGTCGATGTGCCCGTCGGTATCGTCACCGACAATGCCCTCTTTCAACCAGACGACACTGGAAACGCTCAAATAATCCTTCAAGTAGTTCTCGATGTCCTCCCGGCTAAGTTCTGGATTTCTATTCCTGTTGAGCAGGCATTGCTCAGTCGTAAGAACGATTCCTGCTCCGTTGACTTCAATGGATCCACCTTCAAGTACGATGCCCGGTTCGAACATGGGAAGATTTTCAATTCGATTCAGCTCGTAAGGGATGCGGTTGTCGTTCAACAGGTCCTCGTATTTTTCACCCCAGGCGTTAAACTTCCACTTCACCATCGCAAGCTCACCGTCGGTCTTGACCACAAAAGTCGGCCCATAATCGCGTATCCACGCATCTTCCGTCGCGATCTGATAGAAGATCACCTGCGACAACTGAACGCCTGAATTCCTAAGAATGTCGCGGATTCGCGCCTCGGCATCGGCACTCCGCACGAGCAACTTGATCTTCTGTTGTCGATGCAATGCTTGAATGATTTCGACGTAACTGAGCTCGACCTCCCGGAGGAAACCGTCGGGCCAGGTCGTTTGGTTGTGAGGCCATGAGAGCCAGATCGCTTCCTGCGGTTCCCATTCGGCCGGCGTTCGATAGCCGAGAGCCCGTGGCGTGGCTTTCATCTGGTGAGATCCGTGTAGCTGTTCGGGCGGCGGTTCTGCAAAAACCGCCACCCTTCCTGCGAGACGCTGATGCGGTTCAAGTCGAGACCGGCGACAAGTACATGCTCTTTTGAATGCGAGGCGCGGGCGATCACTTCGCCGAACGGATCCGCAACGAATGAACCGCCCCAGAACCGAAGGTCGCCTTCCCGGCCGACGCGATTCACCGCAGCTACGAAAATTCCGTTCAGCGACGCGTGAGCGCGCATCGCGTGTTCCCATCGGCGCGCAGAAAACGGTTCGTCACGCCGCAATTCTTTGAACCACCCGATCGCCGTTGGATAAAAGATGATCTGCGCTCCATGCATCGCGTTGACGCGCGCAGCTTCCGGATACCACTGGTCATAGCAAATCAGCGGCGCAACCACGGCCTTTCCGGTGTCCACCTGCACGTACCCGAGATCCCCAGGTGAAAAATAATGTTGCTCGTAATAGTTCGGGTCATGCGGGATATGGATCTTGCGGTACTTGCCAATCAGCTCTCCGCGGGAGTCGAAAATCAGCGCGGTGTTGTACAACTTGCCATCGTCGCCTTTTTCGTAGATGGAGCCCCCAATCAGCTGCACCCGATTCGTTGCCGCGCATTCGGAGAGAAATTGTGAGAGGCGACCGGGGATGGGTTCCGCGATTTCGAGAAAACGATCGTCCTGAACCTGAGCGAAGTAACGGTAAGCAAACAATTCCTGCAGGCAAACGATTTCAGCACCCTTGCGTGCGGCCTGCTTGATATAGCGCGCGGTCTTTTCCAGATTCTTGTCGACGTCGTCGCTAACCGCAGTCTGGACAAGCCCGACTTTGACGAGAACTTTTTTCATTCGCAGCTAAGGCACCAACACGATTTTCCCGTAGCATCCCGGTTCCATGACCGCCTGATGCGCCCTTATAGCGTCGGCCAATGACAACTCCGTGCCGATGACCGGACGTAAAGTTCCGTTTTCAAGGCCGGCGCCGAGTGCGGAATGGATCAGATGCAGATCCTGGTCTGTGGCCGAAAACAGTGTCATTCCCAGAACAGAGCCATCTTTTCCACCGAAGTCACGCGCGTTGATTTCAACGGTCCCACGGTTGCCGATGACGACAACGCGTCCAAACGAAGCAAGAATCGCAAAATCCTTCGGCAGATTCACGTTCGCAAGCATCTCCGCTATAACATCTACACCGCGTCCATTTGTCGCTGCCATTATCTTTTCGGTGTAGTCGCTCGTCCTGTGATCAAAAACGTGGTGTGCACCTTGCTCTGCAACAAGCGCACGGCCTTTATCGGTACCACCCGTTCCAATGACTGTCATACCCGCCGCTCGCCCCAGTTGAACCGCAGCCGTGCCGACGCCCCCGGTCGCGCCGTGAACCAGGAGGGTTTCGCCGGGTTTTGCATTCGCCTTCTGAAAGAGCGCGCGATAAGCCGTGCCATACGGCACGCCCATCGCCGCCCCCTGCGCAAACGAAGTCTTTGCGGGCAGAGAAAACACTCGGGGTTCCGGACAGGCCGACAGCTCAGCGTACGCGCCGGTAATGGAGCCGACCACATAGACGCGATCTCCGGGTTTGAACCGCTTAACGTTTGCACCGACTGCCTCGACAATACCTGCTCCATCGGCACCGGGCGTGTAAGGCAGGGTTGGCTTTCGTGCATACGTGCCGGAACGGATGTACGTGTCGACCGGATTCACACCGATTACCTTCATCCGGACGAGGACCTGGCCTTGATCGGCCCGGGGATCTGGCACGTCCTGAAGCTTCATCACCTCTGGTCCACCGAACTGTTCCACGCGAATCGCTTTCATGTATGCCTCCTGATGCAAAACTAAAAAGTTTATTACAATGTGCGCTCACAAAAATGTTTTTCATCTTTGTTCTGGCTGTCCTGGAATACGTCGTCTATTTCTTTTCGAACAACATTTCAGAAACGAGCGAAAAAGGCGTTTATTACTTCGTCGGTTTTCAACTCGCCGGCAATCCGGAGTGGATTCAGGCAGCAGGAACCATCCGCATTAATTAGAATCTTATACAGGAGGGAAAACATGAAGATAAGTGAGATGTTTTTGCCTGAGTTCGATCAGGAAATGGCGAACACGCGGAAGACGCTTGAACGAATTCCCGAAGATAAGCTCGACTGGAAACCTCACGAGAAGTCGATGCCGTTGGGAAGGCTCGCCGGTCACCTCGCTGAATTGACTGGCTGGACAAGCGCAACGCTCAAACAAGACAAGTTTGATTTTCAGCCGCTTGGTGCACCGCCCTATCAACCCTTCATTCCAAAATCTCGCAAAGAGGTACTCGACGCTTTCGACAAGGGTGCGAAGGAAGCCCGCGCTGCGATCATCGACAGCAGCGACCAGCAATTGATGGCAAACTGGTCCCTCATGCGAGGCGGCCAAACGCTCATGACGATGCCGCGTACTGCGGTGCTTCGAAGCTTCGTGATGAATCACATCATTCATCATCGTGCGCAGCTCGGCGTGTATCTGCGCTTGAACAACGTTCCTGTGCCTTCAATCTACGGTCCTTCCGCAGACGAAGGTCAGCTCGGCGGTTAACGGATCGCGATAACGTGATCGACTACGCTGAGGAAACGAACCGCTTCAGGAATGTAGAAATGGATGAGGCTCGCAAGGCCCGGATCCGGGAGCGTCGGGTAAGTGTGCCCAGACATCTGAAGAAGCGTGAGCCGGTGGTCGATTCCGCGGGCTCGCGCTGCTTCGGCCAGTTCGATGCTCTGCTCGGCGGGGATTGACGGATCGTGGGCGAGGTGAATCAAAACAAGCGGTGCCCGAAGACCATCAACGTAGTGCGAGGGGGAAAGCGCATCAAGTGTTTGCTGAAAACTCGCTGGAGTCACCGCGAGCCTTGTTCTGAATTCGTCTGGAGTGGCAGCGGAAAAAATCGATAGGAGCCCGCGGGCTTCCGGCGAGAGGTTCGCTTCATCGGCCACATCGCTCACGGCGCCTCTAAGACGCTTCTCCGCGATGACTCGAACGCGTTCCTGCTCTGTCTTATTGCTGAGCAGATCGGAGTTCGCCGCAAGGTAGACCCATTTACTGTATGCGATGGGATTCTCCGGTTCGCTAACGGTAAACTCGAGCGTCTCCCGAATGTCGTAGTAACCGCCGAAATCCACGACGAATCGCACCTTGTCACGAATCTCCGCGTGCGAAGCAGCAATCAACGCCGGGCCACATCCATAACTGAAACAGGCAATGCCTGCGTTCCGGCCGATGAATTGAAAAACGGATCTGACGCTTGCGGCGTCTTCCGGGCGCAGATGTTGTTTCTTCAGGTGGACCAGGTCCGGAACGAAAACTTCGTACCCGCTTTGCGCGAGCCCTTCGGAAATTCGAATCAAGTCGAGACTGTTTTTGCCTGTGGGATTGACGCCGTGAACGATGAGGATAGGAGATGTCGAGTTGGGTCCGCGGTAAATGTCTATGGGAATACCGTCGTGTATGACGGTCTGCCGATCAACGGGCCCTTCCCATGCATTCAGCGCGTCGGGGTGACCGAGAATCTTTGCCGAAAGAAAGAGGACCAGGAGGAACCGGCGGAGCACGAAGAACGCTACGAGCGCAACAATTCCGGCGACAACCTTGCGCCCATACTTACGTCGTGTAGTCGGCGTTGATGCGGATGTATTCATCGGTCAGATCACATGTCCAAATGCGAGCCGATCCTGAACCCGAGTGCAGTACAACCCGAATCTGAATTTCCTTCTGCTTTAGTTTCTCCCGTGCTTGTTCGAGGGTCGCATCCGAAATCGGCACACCGCTGATAAAAATATCGACGCGATCGGAATCCAGGCGAACTCCGGAATTCCCGATGGCTCCTACGATGCGTCCCCAATTCGGATCCGCACCATAGATCGCAGTCTTCACCAATGGCGACTTTGCGATGGTTCGACCGATTGTACGCGCCGCTTCTTCGTTCGGAGCGCCTTCGATCAGCAGTTCGACGAATTTCGATGCGCCCTCTCCGTCACGAACGATGGCCGTCGCCAGCGAAGTGCAGACCTCGAGCAGTTTCTTCCGAAAATCACCAGCCGAAGGACGAATCCCCGAAGCTCCGTTCGCCATCACGACGACCATATCGTTCGTTGATGTATCGCCGTCGACGGAAATTGAATTGAACGAACGATGCACTGCGTAACGCAAAGCCTCGTCGAGCTCTGTATGCGAGATTTCCGCATCCGTCATGATGAACGACAACATCGTCGCCATATCCGGATGGATCATCCCAGCGCCCTTGGCGACGCCTGCGATGCGGACGTCGCCGGCTTCGGCACTGGCAATCTTTGGAACCGTGTCGGTGGTCATAATCCCGCGCGCCAGGTGTTCGATATTCCCGGGACGCAGTCCTGACACAAGAGCCGGCACGGCAATCCGAATTTTTCCCGTCGGAAATGGACGACCGATAACACCGGTTGAAGAGACAAGGACCTCGCTCGTTTTACAACCGATCTTTGCCGCGACCGCCTCCGCACATTCTTTCGCCGCTCGCATTCCAGCCTCACCCGTCGCCGCATTCGCATTCCCTGAATTCACAATCAGCGCGCGCACGCGGTGATTCGTCTCCTCGAGGTGTCTTCGTGATACGACCAGGGGCGGGGCGATAAACGTGTTCTGCGTGAAGACAGCTGCTGCGGTCGCGGGGGTGTCGGAACAGATCAGGGCGAGATCCAGCTCCCCATTCGCCTTGATGCCCGCAGCCACTGCCGCGGTCTTGAAACCACGAACCTCCATTCGGCCTCCAATCCGCTACATTGTATTCGATTTACTAATGCGGAAACATAAGACGCATAAGGATTCTCTGTGGTAATCTTGCGTGCTGAACGTACCCAAAGAACGCAGTCATGAGCGGCTGCGAATGCAAGCCCGCTAGGGCGCAGCGAGTAACAAGAAGGAGGCAGGGTGAGCACAACTCTAAACGGCAGGATCCCAACAACTGAAAGGGAGTCCTTAGCGAAGGAAACAAAACCTCCGTACCCCGGAATTCCGACGACATCCGATGGCGCCGGCATGGTGGTCTGGGTCGACACGCACATCACCCAGGGCGCATGCGCATACCCGATCACTTCATCGACAACGATGGGCGGCGGCTATCAGGCTGAAGTCGCGAACGGCAAACGCAACCTCTGGGGTGAAGAGTTAGCTTTCATCGAACCGGAATCCGAACACAGTGCTGCAGGCACCTGCGAAGGTTTTGCGGTCGCCGGTGGACGTGTCACGAACTTCACGTCCGGCCAGGGTCTCGTGCTGATGAAGGAAGTTCTGTACACGATTTCCGGAAAGCGCCTGCCCGTTGTGTTTCATATCGGAGCGCGCGCGATTACATCGCACTCCTTAAACGTTCATGCGGGACATGACGACATCTACAGCGTTGCAGATTGCGGCTGGGGCATTCTCATGGCGCGTAACGCACAGGAAGCCGGCGATCTGGCGCTGATCGCCCGCCGTGCTGCGGAAGAAACCGAAACTCCCTTCCTGAACGTACAGGACGGTTTTCTCACTACTCATACGATCGAAAACGTACGGCTTCCTGAACCGGAACTGATGAAGCAGTTCGTGGGACATCCTTCGGTGCGTACGCGCCCGTTGTTCGATCCACGCGTGCCACTGATGTCCGGCGTCGTTCAAAACCAGGACAGCTACATGAAGGGCAAGATCGCCCAGCGCAAATGGTACGACCGCGTGCTGCCGACGCTGAAAGGCGTAATGGACGAGTATTCACGTCTCACGGGCCGCCGTTACGATGTGGTCATGCCGTATCGTCTGGACGATGCGGAATACGCATTCGTTGGCTCCGGATGCATGATCGAAACGGCTGAAGCTGCGGTCGATTACATCCGCGAGAATATGGGCATCAAGGTCGGAATCCTTCACATGACGTGCTGGAGACCGTTCCCGTCAATCGAGGTCGTCGAAGCTCTTCGTCACTGCAAGGCCATCTCCGTGATCGAGCGTCTCGACGTTCCGATGATGCAATCCAACCCGCTGCTGTGCGAAATCAAGGCTGCGTTTGCCGATTCCGTCTCCGGAACGCCGGGTTATCCGGAAGTCGAGCGTATGCCTCGCTTCTTCGGAGGTTCCGCGGGGCTGGGCAGCCGCGACGTCCGCGCGGGCGACTTCATTGCGATCACGGAGAACATGCGCAGCGACAGTCCGCGAACGTATTTCACTGTCGGCATCAAGCATGAAACAGCTCTGCCGGTCACCAACGATCCCGATGTGCGAACGCCCGGTTCGTTTTCGATGCGCGGTCATTCGGTAGGCGGCTATGGATCGGTCACAACGAACAAGGTCATAGCGACGATTGCGGGTGAAGTGTTCGGCATGGACGTGCAGGCGTATCCTAAATACGGATCCGAAAAGAAAGGCCTGCCAACAACGTATTACCTCACCATTGCGAAAGATCACATAAAAGTACATTCGGAACTCGAGCACGTCGAATTCATCCCCCTTAACGATGTGAACGCGTTCAATCTCGAAAATCCTCTGATTGGCCTGTCGGATAACGGAATGGTTTTCGTGCAGAGTCCGAAACTCGAACCGGCGGAAATCTGGAACGCGGTGCCGGCGTGGGCTCGACGAACGTTGATTCAGAAGAATACCCGTGTGTTCGCGCTGGATACAGTGAAAATCGCGAAGGAAGTTTCCTCACTCGCCGATCTGCAGCAGCGCATGCAGGGCATCGTGCTGCTTGGTGTGTTCTTGCGGGTCACGCCGTTCAATGCTGAAAGCGGTATTAGCGACGAGACACTCTTCCAGGGTGTCGAGAAATCTCTGAGGAAATATTTCGGCAAACGCGGCGAGCGCGTCGTGCAAGACAACCTGAAGGCAGTTCGACGCGGCTACAGCGAACTGATCGAAATACCACGCGAAGTCATGGTAGCCAATCCCGGTAAAGGCCAGGCCATCACAGCCAAGTAGTCTCTGGCGTGGGGGACCGGCCGATGGACGTATCAAGATTGCCGCGAAGCGGCGCACCGACAGTAGGCCGGCCGGTGGGCCCGACGCAAAAAGAATAAGGAGTAACTGATTAATGAGCGAAAGAATTCTTGTCTCGGTTGAAGACCTCGCGAGAGACATCCAGAAGAATGTCGTGGATATTGAGGACTTCAACGAACGAGTTGTAGGGGCATACAACGACGGCTCGGCGGAAAAAGGGCTCGAGGCCGATGATCAGGTCGCCCGCAGCATCATTCCGGCCGCGACCGGAGCGCTTCGTGACTTCAGCTACATTGCTCCCGATATCCCGCTCTTCCTCTCCGAAAATTGCGTTGGCTGCATGGACTGTGTCACCGAATGTCCGGACACGGCAATCCTCGGCAAGGTTGTCGAACCACCCACGCTTGAAGCAAAGCTCGGGAACATCACCAACGAAGAAGAACGGAAAACGATGGCGAACCAGTGGTCCGTCACGAACAAGTACTTCAACGTTCTCGAGAAAAAGAATCCTGGATCCGGTGGAAAGTTTGGAATCTTCATCGATCCAAGCAAGTGCAAGGGCTGCGCCGAGTGCGTCGACGCGTGCGGTGATCACAATGCGCTGAAGATGGTCGCAAAAGATGACAAGAACATGGAGTGGTACAAAGCCGCTTTCAAGTTCTACCGCGAATTGCCCGAGACACCCAAGAAGTTCATCAACGAAAAAGCGCTGGCAGACATGATGCTCGCCGAGCGAGGTCTGCTCTACGTCGGCGGCGCCGGCTCCTGCATGGGTTGCGGTGAAGCGACCGCGCTTCGCATGATGCTCGCTGCGACGGGCTTCGTGTATGGCCAGGAAAACATCGGCATGGTGGCTTCTACCGGCTGCAACACGGTGTACACGTCTACTTATCCTTACAATCCTTACCGCATCGCATGGACCAATTCCCTCTTCGAAGACGCGCCGGCAGTTTCTATGGGCATCCGCGCGAGGTGGGATGTTCAGGGCTGGCAGAAAAAACGCCTCTGGATTGTTGGCGGTGACGGCGCGATGAACGACATTGGATTCCAATCCCTGTCGCGAATGCTGGCGTCGGGCATGGATATTAAAGTGATCGTTCTCGATACGCAGGTCTACTCCAACACCGGCGGTCAGACATCCACGAGCTCGTTCAAGGGTCAGGATGCCAAGATGAGCTTTCACGGCAAAGTCATCCAAGGTAAAAAAGAAAATCGGAAAGAACTGGCCAACATATGTCTGATGCACAAGGATGTGTACGTTGCGCAGACGACCTGCTCTCACGTGAACCACTTCTACAAAGCCGTCATGGACGCAAACGATTACTCCGGGCCGGCCGTCATCAACGTCTATACGACGTGCCAACCCGAGCACGGCGTTGGCGACAACATGGCCGAACACCAGGCCAAGCTAGCAGCCGACTCGCGAAGCTTCCCGGTCTTCATCTACGACCCGAGAAAAGGAAGCAAAATCAAGGAACGTCTTAGCCTGGCAGGAAATCCCAACGTGAAGGACGACTGGTACGTGAATCCAAAGACGGGTGAACCGGTGGACTTCATCACGTTTGCGCGTTCAGAAGGACGCTTTGCGAAACATTTCGACAAAGACGGCAATCCTTCAGCTGTGTTGCTGGCCGCGAATCAGGATCGCCTCGAAAACTGGCATCTCCTCCAGGAACTGGCCGGCGTTAAGTAAATCTCACGTGAAGGAGATTCAGATGCGGAATCGCGGCCGCAAGCTGCCCGAGAAACTCGATTATGTTCCGCGCTGGTTTGGCTATTCCGTCGGCAAGTGGGAAGGCGACACGTTCAGGGTCGAGTCCATTGGTTTCGACGATCGCTCATGGGTTGACAGCTTCGGCTATCCGCATAGCGACCAGATGAAGGTGATCGAAGAATACAAGCTCCGCGATCACAATACGCTGGAGTTGAAGATCACCTTGATCGACCCGGTGATTTACAAAACGCCCTGGGTCACGACTAAGGTGAACAAGCGCGTTCCGAAGGACAAGCTGGAAGCGGGTGGCTGGTCGGGAATTGTGGAAGACATCTGCGCTCCGCTCGACGAAGTCGATACCTTCAACAGACTCATCCGCGATCCGGCGGCGGGGTTACCCGCGAAGTAAAAACTTACAACACCGCATACCTGAACACAAACAGCGCCGCGAAGACCACCATCAGCCAGTGCAGCTTGCGATACCTTCCTGAAACCACGCTCAACAGCACGTAAGAAATAAAACCGAACGCAATGCCGTCCGTGATGCTGAATGTAAACGGAATGAAAACGATCGTGGTAAAGGCCGGTAGATATTCCAAAGGATCGTTCCACTCGATGCGACCCACGTTGCGCATCATGAACGCGCCGACCACGATCAGCGCCGGCGCAACCGTCGGATACAGCATCAGCCCCGACGGGCTTTTGAAACCTTCGCCGATCATCTGCGCGAGCGGCGCGAAGAAGAGACCGCAAAGCATGAGGATTCCCGTGACGACGTTGGCGAGTCCCGTTCTGCCGCCTTCGGCGACACCGGCAGCACTCTCGATGTAACTGACGACCGTCGAATTTCCCATTAAGCTCGATACGGACGTACCGATCGCATCGGCGAGCAACGCCTCACGGGCGCGCGGCAGCTCGCCGTTGCGCATGAATCCTGCCTGCTCGGCGATCCCGATCAGCGAGCCGATGCTGTCGAACAGATCGAGGAAAAAGAAAATAAAGATGACCGGCACCGCGCCGAGTTGGAGAGCTCCCACGATATCCAGCTTGAATGCAATCGGCGCAACCGAAGGAGGTGCGCTGATGAGTCCGTGAAAGCGGACGACGCCGAGGACGAGACCTAACACGGTGCTCGTCAGAATGCCCGCCAGAATCGCACCCCGTGAGTGACGCACCAGCATGACTGCCGTAACGATCAGTCCGGCCGCGGACATCCACACGGCGGGCTGGCGAAGATCGCCTAAAGTTACGAGGGTCGCCGGATTCGCTGCGAGAAATCCGCTCCACTCGAGACCAACTAGCGTGATCAGCAGTCCGATGCCGACGGCGATGCCACGCTTCAGCGAGTCCGGTATGGCGTGAACCAGCGCCTCACGCACTGCCCAGATCGACATGATGAGGAAAGCGATTCCGGAGATGAACACCGCGCCGAGCGCGACCTGCCAGCTGTAGCCCATCCCGGCCACGACCGTAAATGCGAAGAAGAAGTTGTGTCCCATGGCGGGCGCAACAGCGATCGGATAGTTTGCGAGGAACGCCATGAGGAACGAGCTCAACGCCGTAATGATGCACGTCGAAGCGAGCACGGCGCCGAAGTCCATACCGGTTGTCGACAGCACCGCCGGCTGAACGAAGATGATGTACGACATCGTCATGAATGTCGTCAGGCCGGC
>Ga0075434_100003484_pt1 | contig 14071 bp, 15 predicted proteins | sample RhiMethybrSRZTD3_FD_75298 | JGI IMG/M metagenome (GOLD analysis project Ga0075434, IMG submission 75298) | Populus rhizosphere microbial communities from Tennessee, USA - Rhizosphere MetaG P. TD hybrid SRZTD3 | ecosystem: Host-associated > Plants > Roots > Rhizosphere > Soil | place: USA... | reverse complement strand
TTTCGCGAAATCTGCGACAGCGTAGGCGCACTCCTGATGGTCGACATGGCGCATTTCGCTGGTCTGGTTGCGGCCGCCGTGCATCCTTCGCCATTCCCGCATGCCCATGTGGTCACGACGACGACGCACAAAACATTGCGCGGGCCGAGAGGCGGCGTGATTCTTTCCAACAACGAGGAGATTGCGAAAAAGCTCAACTCCGCCGTATTTCCCGGCATGCAGGGCGGACCGTTGATGCACGTCATCGCTGCCAAAGCGGTCGCTTTCGGCGAGGCGCTGCGGCCGAGCTTCCGTACCTATGCGCGCAATGTCGTCGAGAATGCAAAGGCGCTGGCCGAGCGATTGAAGTCGGACGGGCTCGACATCGTGTCCGGCGGCACCGACACGCATTTGATGCTGGTCGATCTACGGCCGAAACGGCTGACTGGCAAGGTCGCCGAAGGGGCGCTGGGCCGCGCCCATATCACCTGCAACAAGAACGGGATCCCGTTCGATCCGGAAAAGCCGACGGTCACATCGGGCATTCGGCTCGGCACCCCCGCGTGCACGACCAGGGGATTTGGGATCGCAGAATTCCGCCAGGTCGGCGACATGATTGTCGAAGTCCTCGACGTCCTGTCGCAAAAATACATCGAGGAAGACTCCCTCGTGGAGGCTGCGGTGCGCGCCAAAGTGAAGACATTGATTGAAAGATTTCCGATTTACCAGGATTAAAGATGCTGTTGCTGTTTTTCCGCTGTCATTCCGGCACGGCGCGTAGCGCCGGCCCGGGAATCCAGACAGAAGCGTCGCGGCATCTGGATTCCGGGTTCGCCCGCTTTGCGGGCGCCCCGGAATGACAGTGAAAGGCTCGCCATGCGTTGCCCGAGTTGCGGAAGTCTCGATACGCAAGTGAAGGACTCGCGGCCGACCGAGGATTCGGCGGTCATTCGCCGCCGCCGCGTCTGCCTGACGTGCAATTTCCGTTTCACGACTTTCGAGCGCGTGCAACTGCGCGAGCTGACTGTGATCAAGCGCAATGGCCGCCGGGTGCCCTTCGATCGCGACAAGCTGATGCGCTCGGTGCAGATCGCCTTGCGCAAGCGCCCGGTCGAGCCGGAGCGTATCGAGCAAATGGTCTCGAAAACCGTCCGCGAGCTGGAGAGCCAGGGCGAGAGCGAAATTTCGTCGGAAGCGATCGGCGAGATCATCATGGAGCACTTGCGCGAACTTGACGACGTCGCCTACGTGCGCTTTGCCTCGGTCTATCGCAACTTCCGCGAGGCGAAGGATTTCCGCGCCGCTCTCGACGAATTGTCGGGCGATGATGACGGCCGCCCCGCCGCCAGTGCGCGCAAATGAATCAAGAAGCGACCGCGATCTCTGATCTTTCCTCCGACGAGCGCTTCATGCGCCTCGCGCTGGCGCTGGGTCGCCGCAATCTCGGGCGGACCTGGCCAAATCCGGCGGTCGGCGCGGTTATCGTGAAGGACGGCACGATTCTCGCCCGCGGCTGGACGCAACCGGGCGGCCGCCCGCATGCGGAAGTGGAGGCATTGCGCCGCGCCAAAAAAGCAGCGCAGGGCGCGACGATGTACGTCACACTCGAGCCCTGCTCGCACGAGGGCAAAACGCCGCCCTGCGCGGACGCGATTATTCGAGCCGGCATCGCGCGGGTGGTGTCGGCACTCGAAGATCCAAACCCGGAGGTTTCCGGACAGGGCCACGAGCGCCTGCGCGCCAAAGGCGTCGCCGTAGAGGTCGGTCTCGGCGCGGATGAGGCCCGCCGCACGCATGCCGGCCATATCGCGCGCGTCAGCCTTGGCCGGCCGCACGTCGCACTCAAGCTCGCGATCTCCGCCGACGGGAAGGCAGGTCTTGCCGGCCGGAAACCGGCGGCGATTACGGGGGAGGCCGCTCGCGAATGCGCATTCCAGATGCGTGCCGCTGCCGACGCCATCCTCGTGGGGATTGGCACCGTGCTGGCCGACGACCCGCAGTTGACCTGCCGATTGCCAGGCATGTTCGAGCGCTCCCCGGTTCGCGTGGTGCTCGACGAGCAGCTGATCGTGCCGCTCGCGACTTCCGTGGTTGCGACCGTGCGCGAAACACCGACCTGGATCTTTACCTCGAGCAGGCCATCGGCGATTGCCGAGGAAATTCTGCAGCAGAAGGGCTGCAAGGTCTTTCGTGTCGATGACCATGGCGGCCGCCTCGATCTGCAACAGGTTCTCAATGTCCTGGCCGAGCATGGCATCACGCGGCTGATGGTCGAAGGGGGACCAAGGATTGCGGCAAGTTTGGTCGAAGCGGATCTTGTGGACGAATTGGTGCTGCTGCGCGGAGAGAAAGCGATCGGTGGCGATGGCATCGATCCGCTGGAGGGTATGCGGCTCAATGTCCTGACGGGCCGGCTCAAACCTCTGGGCCGAGACAAACTGGCCACTGACACCATCGAGTACTTTGCGCGAGCGTCATAATGGCCGCGCAATGGAACTCCCTCTGATGTTTACCGGCATCGTCACCGATCTGGGTGAAGTGCGTTCGGTGAGGCCGCAAGGCGGGAACCTGCACCGCATTACGATTGCATGCGGCTATCCGCGCGCCGAGATCGTGCAAGGAGCCTCCATTGCGTGTTCGGGCGTGTGTTTAACCGTCGTCGATGCAGGCGAGGAAAATGGCCGCACCTGGTTCTCGTTCGACGCCGCGGACGAGACGCTCCGGGTCACGACCGTCCGCCGCTGGCATGTGGGAACCAAAGTCAATCTAGAACGCCCGCTCAAATTCGGCGACGATCTCGGGGGGCATCTTGTAGTGGGTCACGTCGACGGCCTTGCGACGGTGGCGGGCCGCGAAGACATGAAGAAGATGGCCCGGTTCGTGCTGCGCGCGCCACCCGAGCTTGCGCCCTTTGTCGCGGCCAAAGGATCGGTTGCGATCGACGGGGTCTCCCTCACCGTCAACGCCGTGGAAGGCGACACGTTTTCGGTGCTCATTATCCCGCACACATTGCGCGTCACGACGCTTGGTGAATTGCGCAAGGGCGATGACGTCAATCTCGAAGTCGACACCATGGCCCGCTACGCGGCGCGGCTCGCGGAGATGAAGTAAACAGGTCGGTGGGTCTACCACCTTGTTCATGGCCGCACCCCTTGCTACCACCGCGCTGAAAACAGGAATTGGGTCGATGGCCAAAGGCACAAGCAAGCGCGGCGCGAAAAAGCGTGACGGCCTGCACATGCTGATCGTGGAGGCGCGCTACTACAATCAGATTTCCGATGAGCTTCTGCGCGGCGCCACGCGCGCCCTGGACCATGCGGGCGCGCGCTATGATCAAATAACCGTGCCAGGGACGCTCGAAATCCCGGCCGCCATCGCGATCGCCATGGATGCCGCGCGGCGCCGCCGCGCGCCCTATGACGGAGTGGTTGCGCTTGGCTGCGTGATCCGTGGCGAGACTCACCATTTCGATATCGTCGCGAACGAATCTGCGCGGGCGCTGATGGATCTTGCGGTGAAGGAGCGGCTCGCCGTCGGCAATGGCATCCTTACGGTCGACAATGAAGCGCAAGCGCACGCCCGAGCTCGGGCCGAAGAGGGCGACAAAGGTGGGGTTGCCGCCCGTGCCGCGCTGAGAATGGTTGCGCTCAAGCAAACGCTGGTGTGGCGGTGATGGGCCCCGGGCACGCGCGCAACAACAAGGATCCCCGTAAGGCGAACAAGCGGGGCGCCGCCCGACTTGCGGCCGTGCAGGCGCTCTATCAGATGGATCTGGCCGGCAGTGGCCTCAACGAAATCCTTGCCGAATTCGAGAGCCACTGGATTGGCCGCGAGGTCGAGGGTGCGCAATATCTTCCGGCTGAGGCGGCGTTCTTTCGCGACATTGTATCGGGCGTGGTACGCGAACAGCGCGATCTCGATCCCCTGATCGACGAGGTCCTGTCGAAAAGCTGGCCGCTTAAACGCATCGAAGCGGTTCTGCGCGCGGCTCTGCGCGCTGGTGCCTACGAGCTGATCCACCGCCTCGACGTCCCTGCGCGCGTCGTCGTAGCCGAATATGCCGACGTTGCCGCCGCTTTCGTCGAGCGCGACGAGACGGGAATGGTCAACGCTGTGCTCGACCAGCTGGCGCGACGTTTGCGCAGCGGCGAATTCGACCGCGCCGCCGGGTGAAATGATGGCGGCGGGCGACAAGAGGTCGGCCGAGGAGCGCCTGATCGCGCGTTTCTTCAAGCCGCTCGCCACGCACCCCGGCGCGCTCGGTCTCTCAGATGACGCCGCTTTTCTCAGCCCGCCGCCCGGATGCGACCTGGTGCTTAAAACCGATGCCATTGTCGGCGGCGTGCATTTTTTTCCGGACGATGCCGCGCATGACGTGGCGCGCAAGGCGCTGCGCGTAAACCTGTCCGACCTTGCTGCAAAAGGCGCGCGGCCGCTCGGCTTCCTGCTGTCTCTCGCGCTCCCCACCGAAACTGCGGACGACTGGCTGGAGGAATTTGCCGAAGGGCTTCGTGCCGATGCGGTGTTGTTCGGTTGCCCGCTGTTTGGCGGAGATACCGATCGCACGCCCGGACCGGTCACGATTTCGATCGCGATGATCGGCAGCGTCCCCGAACGCACGATGGTGCGGCGGGCCGGCGCCAAGTCTGGCGACCGTGTCTATGTGAGCGGCACCATCGGCGATGCAGCGCTTGGCGTGCAGGTGCGCAAAGGAAAGAACTGGAAACTGAGCGAGCCGCAAAGACAGCATCTTCTCTCCCGCTACTGCCTGCCACAGCCGCGCAATGCTCTTGCGGAAGCGGTGCGCAACCACGCCTCCGCGGCCATGGATGTGTCCGATGGCCTTGTCGGCGATTTTGCGAAACTTTGCCGTGCATCCGACGTGGCGGCCGAAATAAATGTCGGGCGGATACCGCTTTCGGCAGCGACGAAAGCCGTTATTTCTGCGGATTCAACCGCTCTGGAGTCGGCACTGACAGGCGGCGATGACTACGAGATTGTCTGCACTGTGCCGGCAGACAAATCCGCGAGCTTTCAGGCTGCGGCGAACACCGCGGGCGTTGCGGTCACAGAAATCGGACAGATAAAGACCGGCGAGGGCGCGCGCTTTCTCGCGTCGAATGGCGAAGCGCTGACGTTCAAGCGTGCCTCGTTCAGCCATTTCTAGAATGTGCGTCCCGGATCAATTCCGCCCGATGGGACGAACATGCACGGGACCTGTATAATGCAAATTGAAGGAACAGGAATTTGCGATGCATGACACGACAGCCAAGCAGGCGGCGGTGAAGCCTGTCGAGCAGCCTCCCGGCTTTGCCAAACACCACAAGCACTTTCCAACAACAGCCTGGCTGCGCCGAAAAGCGCCCCGCAAGGTTCCGCTTTTCGCCTTCGAATATGCCGACACCGGCGCCGGCAACGATGTCGGCATCGCGCATAATTGGGCGGCATTCGATGGCGTCGAAATTGTGCCGCGCTACGGCGTCATGCCGAGTCTCCCGCCTGTCGACGTCAAGCTGTTCGGCCGTAGCTATGCGGCACCCATTGGCGTTGCGCCGATGGGCGGACCATCGCTGGTATGGCCTGGTGCAGATCTGCTGATGGCAAAGGCGGCACAGCGGGCGCGCGTTCCTTATACGCTCAGCGTCGCCGGTGGCGCGACTATTGAGCAGGCTGCAGAAGCTGCTCCGGACGTGATCTGGCTGCAGCTCTACCGGTTCTGGCACGACGATCACAAGATCGGTTTCGATCTCGTGCGGCGTGCCAAAGCGGTCGATGCCAAGGTGCTTGTGCTCACGCTCGACGTTCCGGTGCGCACGACTCGCTCGCGCGAAACCTATGCCGGCCTCGCGCACGAATTCCGTCCCAATGCGCGCATGATCTACGAGATGATGGTGCGGCCGAGATGGCTGTTCGCTTTGTTGCGTCACGGCTATCCGCGTTTCGCCACGATCAGCGAGTACGCGCCGGCAGGAGCCAGTACAAACGAAATCATTGCTTTCGCGCGCGCGCGCATGGGCGGCGCTTTCTCGTGGGAGGAAGTGAAGCGTTATCGCGACGCGTGGAAAGGTCCCATGGCCCTCAAGGGCATTCTGCATCCGGACGACGCCGAAAAGGCATTGGCGCTCGGCATCGACGGAATATGGGTTTCCAACCACGGCGGCCGACAGATCGAGGCGCTGGTGCCGTCGATCGATGTTTTGCCCGCGATCGCTGCGGCGGTCGGAAAGAAAGCAACAATTTTGCTCGATAGCGGCATACGCAGCGGCCAAGACGTCATGCGCGCGTTGGCGCTTGGCGCCGATGCGGCGTTCGCCGGCAAATCGTTCCTGTGGGCGGTCGGCGCGCTCGGCGATGACGGGCCCGGTTATCTGATCGACCTGTATATCGACGAGCTGCGCGCCTCCCTTGGCCAGATCGGCGCGTTTTCGATCGAGGAGGCGAGGGCGGCGACCATACGCCATCCCGGGGCGATAGATTTTGCAGACAACAGTCGAGCGCTGCGCGCCCCGCGTAAAGAGCGATAATCTCTTGGCGCCTGTCGGCACTGGATTCCCGCTTGGGCGGGAATGAACGGTCAGGATTTGTCCTGATCAATGCTGCCCTGCATCAGCGGCAGTGGCGATTCAACGCGATTGCCGCTAGAACGCGCGCGCCTGTCCGGGAGTCCTCGAATGTCGGCTGTTGCCGAACCAATCCAGCATCTCCTGCACGACGATAAGCTGGCGCGCCGCAATGCCATCGTGCTGGCGGTTGCGCAGGCGCTTGCCGGCGGCAACAACACGGTCATCGTTTCCACGGCCAGCATCATTGGGGCCGTGCTCGCGCCGGACAAGGGACTTGCAACGCTGCCGGTCACCGCGATGGTGTTCGGCATGTGGCTCGGCACGCTGCCATTGGGCGTGCTGGCGCGTCATTTCGGGCGCCGCTTTGCCCTGCAGTGCGGTTCGGTCTTCGGGGTTCTCTCGGGGCTTATTTCCTATACGGCTGTGATGAACGGCAGTTTCTGGCTGCTTCTCGTCGGTACGTTTTGTGGAGGGCTCTACGCGGCCGCGCACCAGTCCTACCGCTTTGCGGCTGCGGATACGGCGAGCGATGCGTACAGGCCGAAAGTCGTTTCCTGGGTTTTGGCCGGCGGCGTCTTTGCGGCCGTGCTGGGACCGCAGCTTGTCATCTTCACAAAGGATCTGCTGTCGCCGCATCTGTTCGCAGCAAGCTATCTAGGGCAGTCGGTGTGTGCGTTGGCGGCGGCGATCGTGCTGCAATTCGTCAAGGTGCCGCCGCTCGGGCCGGCACCTCACAACGGGGCGCGGCCGCTCGGCGAGATCGTGCGCAGCGCGCGCTTCATTGTTGCTGTCGCCTGCGGGATCGCAAGCTACGGCATGATGAACATGGTGATGACCTCGGCGCCGCTGGCGATGGTCGGCTGCGGTCATTCGGTCACCGATGCAGCACTCGGCATCCAGTGGCACGTGCTCGCGATGTATGCGCCAAGCTTCGTCACCGGCGCCTTGATCGCGCGCTTTGGCGTCGAGCGCATCACGGGCATCGGCCTGGCATTGATTGCCGCGACCGCCGTGGTCGGGATCTCCGGCATCACCGTGGCGCATTTCTGGATTGCGCTGGTGCTGCTCGGGCTCGGATGGAACCTGTCCTTCATCGGCGCAACCACCATGGTGACGCAGTGCCATCGGCCATACGAGCGCAACAAGGTTCAGGCGTTTAACGACTTCCTAATTTTCGGCAGCATGGCGCTGAGCTCATTCTCGTCCGGCCAGTTGCTCGAGAAATTCGGCTGGACCGCGATCAACGAGGTGATTTTCCCCACCATCTTCGTGACCGGTGCGATGCTGTTATGGCTCGCGCTACGGCCACGCCCAGCGACGGTGTAGATCAGGGACATCGCTTTGCTTGCGGGCTTGGACAAGGCCGGCCGCCGTTGAGAACGGTGTTGGCATACCGGATTCCGACGCTTCAACTTTCGTTGATAAACTTTCTCCGCCTGCTCCTCAGGAGTACTCTCACTTTGGCTGGATACGATTTCGAGCACTGTCATTTGGTGCCAATCGAACAAGCGAACTCTCAAAACGATGACGTCTTGCCGTTCAAATCGGAACTGAGGGAGAACCGGTATGTCCACCACACATATTCAACCCACGCCAACTTCGCCATTCACAAGCGTCGCGCTATTGCGCGCGATGGCAGACAAGTGGTGGCTCCTGCTGCTGCGTGGAATTGCTGCCATTGTCTTCGGCATACTCGCTTTCATCTGGCCGGTCATCACCTTGCTCACATTGACGTTGCTTTGGGGAGCTTTCGCGGTGGCCGACGGCATTTTCGCGCTCTGGGGGGCGATCTCTGGCCCCAGTGGCCAGATGGGTTCACGCGTATGGCTCGCGATCGTCGGCATTGCCGGAATCCTCGCCGGCCTGTTGGCATTTGCCTGGCCCGGCCTCACAGCCCTGGTGCTGCTGGTGTTCATCGCCGTCTGGGCGATCATCATTGGCGTGATGCAAATCTGGGGCGCGATCCAGTTGCGCAAGGAAATCGAGGGCGAATGGCTGCTGATCCTCAGCGGCCTTCTTTCGGTTGCCTTTGGTGTTCTCTTGTTGGTTCAACCTGGCGCCGGTGCACTGGCGGTGGTCTGGATTATCGGCTGGTACGCGATACTCGCCGGGTGCATTTACATCGCGCTTGCGTTTCGCCTGAAGAAACTCAAGCATCCGGCTTGACCGGACGCTCATTGTGCAATCCGCAAGTGGAGTTCCGGGATTGAGCCGGAGCAGCATTTGCGATCGGCCGGACTACGTCGGGTTCGCGCAAGCGCGGTGACCTCGGTCGCCGTGTTGTGGCTTGCTTGTTTCGGGGGCGACTTTGCGTGTGCCCAGGTCTCGCCCCAACCGGGGGAAGCCGGAGGTACGATCAATTTGGGCGGACGCGGCTGGTCTGTCCCCGGCGGCGAGCCACCGACATCTGATCGCGCGCCGAACCAGCTTGAATTCGACTTCCGCGGCGGGTTCGCAACCGACTATATCTATCGCGGGACTACGCTCTCGGATCACAAGCCGGCAGTCGGCGCCGCTATCGAGGCCACGTTCGCGCAACTCTACGCTGGCGTTGCGGTCGCCAGTGTCAAGTTGCCGACCCAGCCGTCCGCTGAAATCACGATGAGCGGCGGCATTCGCCAAACGATCGGAAATATCGATTTCGATCTCGGCGCGACCTATTTCCTCTATCCAGGAGAAATCGTCGCCAGTGGGGGCAATGGCATTGACTATTGGGTTGGTGCAGCGCGACATTTGTCGCAAAACTTAGGTTCGCGCTGAAATAGCTTAACTGGGGACCGTTTCGACTTTATTCCTATAGGAGAATACTCGCCCGTCCCGAGTGACCGAGCAGAATCTCCGCTGTAGGCGGGCGATGGCAGCTTGCCTTTTCAGGATTGAACGCAGGGCGCAAATAAACGAAAACGCGCGCCAAATATTCACGCTCACGGTCCGGTCAATAACAGAAAAAAGCCGCTGCCAACGCAATACCTTGTTCCGTCGCACTATTTACGCGTTGCGCAGTCCACAACTTTTTGGCTATATCCGCGCGCTTACCGGTCGGGGTGAAGCGCCCTTACAAGCGGCCATCCTCGACGCTCCTGGCGCCGGCGGGAGCGTTCGTCCCGCCAGCACCATTCAAATCGAGGACAATGGCCAACATGAATACGTTGTGGATGATCGTCGGCTGTGGGGTGCTTGCGATCGTATACGGGATCTGGGCGACCCAATCGGTGATGAGCGCCGATCCCGGCAGCAAAAAGATGCAGGAAATCTCCGAGGCCGTGCGCGAGGGCGCGCAGGCCTATCTGAGGCGGCAATACGCCACGATCGGCGTCGTCGGCATCGTGGTTTTCTTGATCATCGGGTTCACCCTCGGCTGGCTGGTGGCGATTGGCTTTGCCGTCGGCGCCATTTTGTCGGGTGCCACGGGCTTCATCGGCATGAACGTTTCGGTGCGCGCCAACGTGCGCGTGGCGCAGGCCGCCACGACGTCGCTCGCCGGCGGGCTTGGGCTCGCATTCAAGGCCGGCGCCATAACCGGCATGCTGGTCGCGGGTCTCGCGCTGCTTGGCGTCACGCTCTATTTCGGCTTTCTCACAGGCACGCTGCACAAGGCGCCGAATGATCGCACCGTGATCGATGCGATGGTCGCTCTGGGCTTTGGCGCATCGTTGATTTCGATCTTCGCCCGCCTCGGCGGTGGCATCTTCACGAAAGGCGCGGACGTCGGCGGGGATCTGGTCGGCAAGGTCGAAGCCGGCATTCCGGAAGACGATCCGCGCAATCCTGCGACGATCGCAGATAATGTCGGTGACAACGTCGGCGATTGTGCCGGCATGGCCGCCGACCTGTTCGAGACCTACGCGGTCACCATTGTTGCCACCATGGTTCTCGCTTCAATTTTCTTCGCCAATACGCCGACGTTGATGCCGATGATGATATATCCGCTGGCCATCGGCGGGGCCTGCATCATCACCTCGATCATCGGCACGTTCTTCGTGCGCCTGGGCAAGAAAGAATCGATCATGGGAGCCCTCTACAAGGGCTTTATCGCTTCCGCGGTGCTCTCGCTCATCGCCATCTGGTTCGTCACCGACTACCTGATCGGCATGGGCCCGATCGCCGGCGCGTCCTTCACAGGCAAGGCACTGTATATCTGCGCGGTCGTAGGCCTGGTGGTCACCGGTCTGATCATCTGGATCACCGAATACTACACCGGCACCAACTTCCGTCCCGTAAGGTCGATCGCTTCGGCGTCCGTCACCGGCCATGGCACCAACATCATTCAAGGCCTGGCGGTGTCGCTGGAAGCAACCGCTCTGCCGGCTCTGGTCATCATTGCCGGCATTCTTGTCGCCTATGCCCAAGCGGGATTGTTCGGCATTGCCATTTCGGTCACCTCGATGCTGGCCCTTGCCGGCATGGTTGTCGCGCTCGATGCGTTTGGGCCGGTCACCGACAATGCAGGCGGCATTGCCGAGATGGCGGGCCTGCCGAAAGCCGTGCGCAAATCCACTGACGCGCTCGACGCAGTCGGCAACACCACCAAGGCGATTACCAAGGGCTATGCCATCGGCTCGGCCGGCCTCGGCGCGCTGGTGCTGTTCGCGGCATACAACCAGGACCTGCGCTACTTCATCAGCACGGCCTCCCAGCATCAGTACTTCCAGGGCGTTCAGCTCGATTTCTCGCTCAACAGTCCGTACGTGGTGGTCGGCCTCCTGTTCGGCGGGTTGTTGCCATACCTGTTTGGGGCGCTCGGGATGACCGCCGTTGGTCGCGCCGCCGGTGCAATCGTCGAGGAGGTGCGCCGGCAGTTTCGCGACAAGCCGGGCATCATGAAAGGCAAGGACAAGCCGGACTACGGGCGTGCCGTCGACATGCTCACGAAGGCGGCGATCAAGGAAATGATCGTGCCGTCGTTGCTGCCGGTCTTGTCGCCAATCGTCTGCTACTTCGCGATTTACTTCATCGCCGGGGGCGGTCCTGCCGGCAAATCCGCGGCGTTCTCCGCAGTCGGCGCCATGTTGCTGGGTGTCATCGTCACAGGGCTCTTCGTCGCCATCTCGATGACGTCGGGCGGCGGCGCATGGGATAACGCCAAAAAATACATCGAGGACGGCCACTATGGCGGCAAGGGCTCGGATGCTCACAAGGCCGCCGTGACTGGCGACACCGTTGGCGATCCCTACAAGGACACGGCGGGGCCTGCCGTGAACCCGATGATCAAGATCACCAACATCGTGGCATTGTTGCTGCTTGCAGTGCTGGCGCGCTGATCGAACGAATGAAAATGTAAAGGGCCTGCGCGAGCCGCGAGCTTTTTTTCATGCGCGGCGCATTACAGGTGGAAGCCGATGTTCTTGAATATGTTGCGTAGGTAGCTCAACTCCTGGCCGCCTGTGGGCGTGGTTTGGGACACGAAGTCGAAGATCTTTCCATCCTTCAGCCCGTAATTGGCGAGACGCGTGACGCGCCGTTCCTTGTCGAAGTAAACCGCGATGACGCGCTGATCGGACACTTCATACGGCATGAAAGCCGCGGAACGCTGGGCCTTTTGCGAGATGTAAAAGAAGGCATCACCGTTGACCGTGGCGACGGTCGAAGGCGTGCCGAGCACGATCAGCACCTGCTCCTGGGTCGCGCCGACGGGGACCTGCTCCAGCGCACCCTCTGGCAGCACGTAGCCGCGCTGCAACGTTTCCTGGGTGATCCCGCACGCCGCAAGAAGAAGTGCTCCCGCCAGCGCCAGCGCAAGGCGGTAGCCTCGAGGAATTGTTTTTGAACCCAAACCCGGCAGCTTCATTTCAGACTTGCATCAAAAGGGACGTTGACGTACGCGGCAAGCCGCTGTCACCCCGAACAGAACCCGATGATCTTTCCCCTGTTTCGCCGCAGCTCGCGGCAGGACACCATTTCGACCCTGTATGGCACGATCGTGGCACAGGCGCGATTGCCCTGTTTTTATCGCGAATACGGCGTTCCCGACACGGTAAATGGGCGCTTTGACCTCCTCGTTTTGCATCTCGCGATTGCCCTAGACCGTTTGGGGGAAGGTTCCGAATTGCGGCCCATGGGTCAGGCTCTATTCGACCGATTTTGCGAGGACATGGACGATAATTTGCGCGAAATCGGTGTCGGCGACCTCTCGGTGCCAAAGGAAATGCAGCGCATTGGCGAAGCTTTCTATGGGCGGGCACAGGCCTATCGCAGCGCGCTGGCATCGGACGGGGACGAGGCATTAGTCGCGGCCTTGGCCAAGAATGTCTACGGCGGCGCGGCCCCTGAACCGGCTGCGCCCGTGCGCCTTGCAGCCTATATTCGGGAAGCTGTACGGGGTCTTGGGGCCCAGCAACCGGCCGACCTTTTGGCGGGTAAGCTACGAATGCCGGACCCAGGACGTTAATGTTCCTGTTGAAAGCTAAAGTTGCTCGGCAGAAGACTGAAGCCTATGCAGAAAAATCAAACCTCGTGGAGCGTGCCGGTGGCGGTGGACGATATCCCGGACACTGGCCTGCATGTCGAGATTGACGCATCCGACGCCATCCGCGCCGAGCTTACTGGGCTTGCGGGATTGCGTGAGCTGAGGCGGCTGTCGGGAGTGTTCGATCTGGTGCGCCAAGGGGCGAGCGTGCGCGTCAGCGGTCAGGTCAATGCGCAGGTCGGGCAGACCTGTGTCGTCACACTCGAGCCTATTGAGAGCGAAGTGCAAGAATTCGTGGATTTGAAATTCGCGCCGTCTCTGGTGGCGGAGCCCAAGAGCGAGACGACTGAAGCAAGTAAAGAAGAGCCGCCAGAACCACTGTCCGGGGGCAAAGTGGATTTGGGGGCGATCGCCACGGAATTTCTGCTTCTCGGCATCGATCCCTATCCGCGCAAAGCGGGAGCCGAATTCTCGCCCCAGAAGTCAGAGGATGGCAGCGCAAAACCGTTCGCGGCCCTGGAAGCGCTGAAAAAGCGCTTGAGCGGCGGTTAGCCGGAAAGCGGGCATCGGGCGATGCAGGTAGCGGAAAACCAGCTTGTTTGTCGCGGCCGAGCGGTTATGGTCGCGCCCGTGCGTCCATTTCGGATGACCGCGATGCCAGCGCAACCGCGGCCAAGAGCGATGCATGCCGGATAAGGTTCGCATTGCGCTCGATGCCATGGGGGGCGACCATGGCGCGACGGTGATTTTGCCGGGCGCTGATCTGTCGCTCAGCCGCCATCCGGATATCGAGTATTTGCTGTTCGGCAACAGCGCGGTCGTGCAGCCGGTGCTCGACGCCCTGCCGCGTCTTAAAGCCAAATCGAAACTCGTCCACACAGACGTATCGATACGCATGGACGACAAACCGAGTCAGGCGCTGCGTTACGGGCGCTGGAAGTCGTCAATGTGGTTGGCCATCGACGCGGTGAAGAAGCATGAGGCCGATGTCGCAGTCTCGGCTGGAAATACCGGCGCGCTGATGGCGATGGCGCGCTTCAATCTCAAGATGATGGAAGGGATCGAGCGTCCGGCAATTGCCGCGTTGTGGCCCACGCTGAAAGGAGAATCCGTGGTGCTCGAC
>Ga0075434_100003483_pt1 | contig 14073 bp, 14 predicted proteins | sample RhiMethybrSRZTD3_FD_75298 | JGI IMG/M metagenome (GOLD analysis project Ga0075434, IMG submission 75298) | Populus rhizosphere microbial communities from Tennessee, USA - Rhizosphere MetaG P. TD hybrid SRZTD3 | ecosystem: Host-associated > Plants > Roots > Rhizosphere > Soil | place: USA... | reverse complement strand
CCTCTTCAAAAAGAAAGAAGGCGAGGAGGGGAAGCCTGAACTTCGACAGATCCGCCTTCATGATCTCCGTCACACATACGCGAGCCTGATGCTTCAACAGGGCGAGAGTGTCACCTACGTGAAGGAACAGATGGGGCATCACTCCATCCAAGTCACTGTCGATCTATACGGGCATCTCATTCCGGGCGCAAACCGCGCAGCCGCAAATAGGCTCGAAGCGCACATCCTGCCTACGATTAAACCCATTGCGGCCGCTCAAGCGTGATTCCTTCCGAAGTAAGACCAAAGAGCCGTTTGCGGCCCCCCAAAATCCCCCACACGAGCCACAAGAAAACAGGTGGGACGGGGTCCCGGCATAAATGTCGTTGAATGAAGGAACTGGGACGCAGGGATTCGAACCCCGATAAGCAGATCCAGAGTCTGCGGTCCTACCGTTGGACGACGTCCCAACTGCTAGACGTTGCAAGAGTAGCAAAGGGGCGGGGCTGTACTCAAGGGTACAGCCCGGTTAGCGCAATAAGGTGCCGGTGCGGAGCCAGCGGGTTTTGCTGAAGAAATGTGCCGCCATGGAAGCGGAGTGTGCAAGCCACTCGGCCACGGTCTTTTCTTCGGAATCAGGATCTTGTTCGTACGACCAGTAGATGAACAGAGGTTTGCCAATCAAGCTTTCTCGTGGAGCGAAACCCCAATACCGGCTGTCGTTGCTGTTGTCGCGATTGTCGCCCATCATGAAGAACTGGTCGGGTGGAATAGCGACAGGCCCGTAATTATCACGGGAATTCACACGGTACGGATCGATGTGCACGGCATACGGTTCGTCTAGTTTCTTCCCATTGATGTAGACACAACGGTCGCGGATCTCGAGTGTTTCGCCAGGTAAACCTATGACGCGTTTAATGAGGCGCATATCCGGGTTTTCGGGCGACCATAAGGCGACGATCTCCCCGCGTTCAATGGGTCGCATCGGCAAGAATTTCTGAAGCGGCCGTGGATAATTGCCGGGGAAGGCAACTTTATCGAGAAAGAAATGATCTCCCGCGAGAATTGTCGGGGTCATCGATTCCGTCGGAACTACAGTCGCCTGCGCAACGCCATGCGTAAATATCAATACAAATAAGATTGTGGGGCCAAAATTCTTTGTCCATTCCCAAAGCCTGGGATTCATTCGTCCTCCAATTACGAGTGCTTCTTCAAACGAGTCGTTGCTTCGCGCACATCGAATCCTTCATCGGTCTTCTCGATCACGACGTCGCTAAACACGACCGCATCGATCAGGCTTTTGATGTAAGCCACGGCTTCTTCGGTTAATTCCGCCCGAAGCTCGTATGTAAAACGCCGGCCGTCAATAGAAAGAATCTTTACGAGATGAACTTCGTCCGGTCCGTCGACTTTTTCGATTTCGAAGTCGTAAAAGGTGTGCGTAATCGCCACGATACCCATAATTCCAAAAATAATGCGCGGCCATGGTCCGGACAATTGCGAATTTGCAAATGTAATTAAGGCCCAGCTGGTCTTATGAGATCCTAGAGCCGCGAATGTTGAAGAGGAAATTGATCCGTGATGCTGTCCATGGCGATATAGAACTCGGTCCGCTCGAAATCGAGCTCATGGATACTCCCGAATTCCAGCGGCTCCGGGGCATCAAACAGCTGGGGACGGCGTATCTGGTCTTTCCCTCCGCAGTTCATACCCGATTTGAGCATTCGCTGGGTACGTCGTGGATGGCGCACCGGGTTCTTCAATCGGTGCGTCGGTCGCATCCGATATCTATCGATGACGAAAACGTTATTCGAGTGTCCGCGCTTCTACACGACATCACGCATATTCCGTTTGGGCACACGCTCGAGGATGAACGTCGAGTCCTTCCACGTCACGACAAAGATGAAGCACGCGTAGAGTACTTCCTCAAGAATTCTGTTGTCGGCCGAATTCTCGGCAGGGAAGGCATACAGGAACGAGTCATCAGTACGATACGCGGCGACGCAACGTTCGCGTCGGATATTGTCGGTGGAGCAATCAGCGCCGACTTACTGGATTATTTGCGGCGCGATACGTATTTCTGTGGGCTATCGCAATACTACGATCCGCGCTTGTTCGAGTCGTTCATCGTGGAGAACGGTCGGCTTGTATTGAATTTGGAAAAGCAGGGAAGGTTGCGGCAAGATGCCCTTTCGGAGCTCGTCAATCTGCTTCGGATTCGATACACGCTTTCCGAGCGCGTGTATTACCACCACACGAAGATTTCATCAGGCGCAATGATTTCGAAGGCCGTCGAACTAGCGTTGCGTGAGCGATTGACCGTCAACGAGCTCCGAACTCTAAAGGACGAAACTCTGATCTGGACGCTTCGCGAACTCTATGCGAGAAACTACACAGTGGCACACCTATTGAACAGACTCGACTCGCGGCAGCTCTACCGCGCGTGTTACCTTCTAACGACGGAGATTGGCGAAAAGCGGCGTCAGGAGATTGTCACCAGGTTTCACTACGATCTCGAAGCACGGGAGTCCGCCGAGACCAGTATCGCGCGGGCATCAGGTATTCAGCCACACGAGATCATTATCTATTGCCCGTCTTTCGGCATGTCGCTGTCCGAAGCGGAAGTCCCGGTACGGCTCGATGCCGGGGGCGTCCGGCCACTCTCCGGCAGCAACAACGAAGAAATTCGTATACTCAAAGAAAAGCACAAAGAGCTGTGGAAGCTCTATGTACTTATCGATCGCGATGCGTGGAGTCATCGGGATCGTGTTAAAAACGCGGCCGCCGCATATATCGGAAGTCCGGCCTGACTTTAAAAGATGATTTCTTCTACATTCTTTTTTCTCTTTTCTCAGCTCGGTGTGGGCATGATGCTGACCCTGCTATTTATCTCGCCCCGCAGTATCGGGAATAGCTTCTTCAAGTTTGCCAGTCTGACGGCCGCCATATTGCTTGGCATAACGCTGGGCTTCAATTTTCTGTTTCCTTCGCCCGTCCGAATGAGCCAACTTCCGGTGATATTCCTGGCTCTCTCGGCGCTGCTTACGGCAATTTATAACCGCGTCGTCGACGTGGACAAATTCTCCGCTGCGCGCGCGCTACTGGTTGGAGCGACAGCTACGGGTTTGATATCCGTAGGGGCGGATTCGCTGGCATTTACTCGATTGATGACGCTTGGAGGTTGGGAAAATTGGGTCCTCCTGGCGAATCATCTCGCGGCCACGGCGCTGCTAGGCTCTGTGATGCTGACAATGGTGTTTGGCCATTGGTATCTTGTCGTGCCACGTCTTTCCATCGATCCTCTGAAGCGCCTTACGAAAGTTCTCATGGGGGCAATCGGAATTCGTATCGTGACGATCATCGCATCGCTAACGATTTTGGATTTCCAGCAGAGTATCCCTCTCACAGCGCTGCTTCAGGAATTGATGGTCCAGCAGGGGATTTTTTTCTGGCCGAGACTGATCTTCGGTGTGCTGGTGCCGGTCATTCTTGCCGTGATGATCTGGAGTACGGTCAAAATTCACCACACGCAGGCAGCGACGGGTTTACTTTACCTCGCCGTCGTCGCCTTGTTGTTCGGGGAGTTCTTCTCGAAGTTCTTGCTGTTCGCGGTGAGTATTCCGCTGTAGCTTCGGTCTAGTCCGCGTTATTCGCGGATTCGTCGGCGAGAAGCTTTTCGATATCTTTCTTAATGCGAGCGTCTTTGTCGGTCAGAGCTCCCATGTACTTCTTATAGATTTTCCAATCCTTCGTCACAATAAACGTGGTCGGAAAACCGATGAGTCCACCGAACCCATCGACAACCTTATCGTTCCCGACGAGTACTGTGTACTTCATGCCTGTTTCTTTAACTTTGGGTTTGATGTCGTTGTAGGGAGACTCGACAGTGATTCCAACGATTTGAACATCCTTGCCTTGGAACTCTTCGGCCATTTTGTTGAACTTCGGAATCTCCGAAATGCAAGGCTCGCACCAGGTGGCCCAAAAATCGATCACGGACACTTTGCCTTTAAATTCGGCCGACTTGGTCGTTCCTCCAGCGACGTTCTCGAGGTCGAAGTCGGGGGCCGGTCCTTTGGCAACGGGTGTATTGTCGCCTAATGAGCCGCCGGGCCGTGACGTGCACCCGAATAGCAGAAGCGCGGTGGCGAAGAGCAATCCTATCTTCCTCATAGTCGCTCTACTATAACGTATAATCACGCAGGGATGAAACAGCGTAAAGAACTCCAAAAACTTCTGACAGAGAAGAAGCTCAAGAAGACTTCCCAAAGGTCACTCATTTGGGCAGCTTTACTGGAATCCAAGGGGCACCCGTCGGTGGAAGAGATACGGGATAGCCTATTAAAGCAGGGCCACCGGATCGGTCTGGCAACGATTTACCGTACCTTGAAGATACTTTTACAGTCTGGGTTCATCCGCCAATCCAAGCTTCACGGGATGACCAGGTACGAGTCTGTTATCAGTCAACCTAACCACTTGCACTTCATTTGTAACTCATGTGGGAGCACTGTCGAATTTCCATCCCGTAAAATGGAAAACCTTATCCGTCGCGCGACTGAGACGAATCAGTTCGAGGAACGATACAGCCGTTACGCCATTTTCGGCGTTTGCCGAGCCTGCTTACGCAAGGAACGCAAGACAGCGGGTTTTACCGAAAAGCACCGTTTGGAAACAACCGTCGTGCGTGATGCTCTCGAACTGACGCTTGCCATCGAACGACGCGGCTACACCTTCTACACGAACGCATCCAGAAAGACGAAAAACGGGAGCGGCCGGCTGATGTTTCAGCGGCTAGCGGCAGAGGAATCCGACCACCTCAGACGGATTCAGGCCGAACATCGATCGCTCCTGGATAAGAACCAGTGGCTGAAGCGGGAGCCTGCACGTTTGCCTCTGAGTCGTAAGATCATTGAGGAAATCTTTCCCCAAAAGGAACTGTTGAAGATCGAAGTGAAAGACGAGACCAGCGAGCTCGATGCGCTCAACATCGCGATGAATCTCGAGCGCCGGTCGCATCAATTTTTCTCCGACTTCGCGAAGCAAATTTCCGATGCAAACGGCCGAAAGATCTTCATGGATTTTGCTAAGGACGAAGAATCGCATTTGCAGGCCTTGCTAAGCGAATACAACTCGATCGTCAGATCGCATACATCTGCATAACCGGCTGACAAAATGAAACGCATAGCGGTCATTCCAGGCGATGGAATCGGCATCGATGTGACGCGGGAATCGATGAGGGTCTTGCGGCGGATCAGCGAGACTTTCTCGGCAGAATTGGAGTTCGTCGAATTTGATTGGGGTGCGGAAAAGTATCTCAGGGAAGGTGTAACGCTTCCCGCGGGATCTCTCGAGATGTTACGACGCGATTTTGACGCCATTCTGTTCGGAGCCGTGGGCGACCCGCGCGTGCCGGACCAGAAGCATGCTGCAGAAATTTTGCTCGCCTTACGATTTGGATTGGACCTGTATGCGAATATCCGGCCGGTCCGGCTGTTTCATGAGCGTTTATGCCCGCTGAAGGGTGTCTCTGTGGCTGATGTGAACTTCACTGTCATTCGAGAGAATACAGAGGGCGCATACGTGAATTCCGGCGGCGTATTCAAGAGGGGAACGGCGGACGAAGTTGCCACACAGCTTGAGATACATACCCGCAAGGGTGTGGAACGCATCGTGAAGTATGCGTTTGACTACGCGCAGCGCCGCGGGCGAAGCAGAGTCTGCATGAGCGATAAATCCAATGTAATGGGTTATGCCGGCGACTTGTGGCAACGTTGCTTCAGAGAAATCGCAGCCCAATATTCGGACATTGAGACGAGCCATCTTTACATTGATGCGCTTTGCTTGTTGATGGTGCGCCAGCCCCGGGATTTTCAAGTGATTGTGACGAACAACATGTTCGGTGACATCGTGACGGATCTTGCGGCTGCGTTGCAAGGCGGCCTCGGTATGGCCGCTTCGGGCAATATCAATCCCGGCAACGTCTCCCTGTTCGAACCCGTACACGGTTCGTCGCCTCCGCTTGCAGGAAAGAACATTGCAAATCCGATGGGTTCCATTCTTACTGCCGCAATGATGCTGGAGCATTGTGGATTTGTCGACGCTGCGCAAGCCGTGGAGAATGCCGTGATTGCGTGTGTCTCGGAGGGCAAGACCACACGAGATGCGGGCGGCAACCTCGGAACGAGGGAAGTTGGTGATGCCATCCTGAGCAAGCTTTAAGCTCAGGGCGCTTGTGCGTCTCTGGCTTTTGTGGTTTCTTCCCTTTCTACATGCGCGACTTTCTCGAGAAAGTATTCCATCTTTCGGCAGCCCGCACGACAATCCGCACCGAGATCCTTGCAGGTGTGACAACGTTCATGACGATGTCATACATCATCTTCGTTCAACCGGCAGTGTTATCCACGACGGGCATGGATTTCCGCGCGGTGCTTGCAGCGACGTGCATCGTTAGTGCGATCGGTTGTTTCCTCATGGCATTCCTCGCGAACTATCCGATCGCAGTGGCGCCGGCGATGGGCCATAACTTTTTCTTCGCCTTCACGGTCGTCGCGGCCATGCACTATTCATGGCAGGTCGCATTAGGCGCTGTCTTTATTTCGGGAATCGTCTTCCTGCTCATGTCGATTTGGGGAGTGCGCGAGGCTCTGATTCACGCGATCCCTGATTCGCTCAAACGCGGCATCGCGGTTGGCATCGGCTTGCTTATCACTCTCGTCGGTCTGGAATGGAGCGGCTTCATCTCCGGAAGTCCTGCAACACTCGTCACACTCGGCAACCTGCATCATCCATCGGTGTGGATCTCCGGTGCAGGTATTCTTATTACCTCGATGTTACTCGTGCGCCGAATCCGGGGAGCTATTCTCGCCGGTATCCTGACGAGCACTGTTCTGGGGCTCGCGTTCGGCATCGTCCGATTTCACGGACTGATCAGTGCACCGCCATCCCTCGCCCCAATCATCTTTAAGCTTGATGTGATTGGTGCATTGAAGCTTGGGGCTGTTCCAATCATCTTCACCTTCTTCTTTCTGGATCTGTTCGACAGCATCGGATCTTTGATTGGAATTGCCGAACAAGGGGGCTTCATGCGTGACGGTCAATTGCCGCGCGCTCGCGAAGCGCTGCTGGCAGATGCAATCGGGACCTCGGTTGCAGGATTGTTGGGCAATTCTCCGGTCGTGAGTTACATCGAGAGCGCGGCCGGGGTAGCCGAGGGCGGTAAGACGGGCCTCGCGAACATCGTCACGGGTTTGTTGATGCTTTCCGGCTTATTCTTTGCGCCGCTGGCTCAAATGATCGGTGAAGGATACAAACAGCCATCGGGCCTGACGCTTTATCCGATTGTTGCTCCGGCTTTGATTATCGTTGGCGCGTTCATGATGAGGAATGTCGGCCGCATCGAATGGGGAGATCCCCTCGAATACATTCCTGCGTTCATCACGATTGCCTTGATTCCGTTTACGTTCAGTATCACGGACGGGATTGCGTTTGGCTTCATCTCGTACGTCCTGCTAAGCGTCGTCTCCGGACGCTATCGCAAGCTTCACTGGCTGATGGTGGTGTTTACGGGCCTGTTCGTGGTCCGGTATGCGCTTCTGTAAGGTCATAGACCGCGCCTTCAGTCCTTACGCAGTTTTTCGTTTCTTCAAGGCTTCTTTGACGGTATCCGCGTGGGGGATACCTTGCTTGACGCGCATCTCTTCGGTGAGAAACACGGCGCCGCGGGCGGGTAGCAGGCGATGGTTGTAGTGCTTGCTGTAGACCCACGTGAACTCCGCGCCAAAGAATAAGATTTGCGCGGAGTAATAGATCCAGGCCAGCAACACCAGTAGAGAGCCGGCTGCTCCATATGCTGATGAGAAGCTGCCGCGGCCGAGGTATAAGCCGAGGCCGATTTTCCCGACCGCGAACAATACGGCGGTTGTGGCCGCACCGAGCCAAACGTCACGCCATGCGATGTAGACATCGGGAAGGATTTTGAAGATTGCAGCAAAAAGTAAAGTCGTCAGGCCGAAAGAAATTGCAAAGTCTACGAGGGGCCATACGGCACCGGTGAATGGAAGTATGTGTTTGAAGTATGCGCTGGCCGCTGCAAGGAACGCGCTGAGCATCATCGAACTCAGCAACAAAACACATATAGCAACGACCATTGCAAATGAAAGTAAACGGGTGCGGAGGATATCGGCCCATAGACGCCGAGGTTTCGGCGTGACTTGCCAGATCGTGTTCATCGCATCCTGTAACTGACCGAACATACCCGTGGCTCCGATAAACAACCCCACCATGCTCACGATCGTTGCTGTGCCACTCGCTCCTGTGTTCTTCACACCGCGAATCGTGGCGACGATTGCGTCGGCCGCGTTGACTCCAGCAATTCGCGCAATCTGCTCCTGGATCAGAGGCAGCGTGTCCGCCTTGTAAAAGAAACCCACGAACGCAAGAACGAGCACAAGCAAGGGTGTTACGGAAAATGCGCCATAATAGGCAAGTGCTGCGCCAAGCCGTTGCGCCTTGTCTTCCACCCAGGCATTGAATGTTTTGGAAAGTAAAATCCAGAGCGTATGCATCGCGCCCTCTGTGTTTCGCGGTGCACGCATGGGACCATTCAGGAGGTAATTGGCTACCCCCCGGACGGAATCACTCTCAATTCGACAGGCGTTCTGCTGTTTTCGTTAATCCGAACAGATTTACCTTGATCTTCAAAACGTCGAACGAAATCCGGATCCTGCCATGCTCCGTTTTCGACATCCTCCCACGCGAAGACCCGGTAGTCCCCGGGGGGCACACCTTCGACATGCAAGTGCCCCATCGCGTCAGTCGAGGCAGTCCGGTAAAGATCAAGTCGGTGCCGGCGCGCCCCGTCCGGCACGAACACAACGGTAACGTTTACAGAAGGTTCCTGTTTGTCGTTTTGCACATTCCCATCAGCGCTGCCGGTGTCGGTGGCGACGAATATCTCAAGCGGACTAGTAGGCTGGCGATCCAGTCGGAGTCCCTCGTCCATCAGATCGACAGCACCATAACGCGCGGACTTCACATATCCGTTGCGCGGCATGCCAGAGACACGGAGGTGGTACTCATCGCGTCCGACCTGTTGCAGCGTGAAGGTGCCGTCGGCCTGCACCGTTGCGGATGCGGCAGACCCGCCGAAGTCGACGGTTGAATCCGATCGCAGCATCACGCGGATACGCGCGAGATCCTGGTTACCGGCCCCGGCCTGAACTCCTTCGACTGTCAGGCGGCCGTTTAAAGTAAATCCAGGGGTGAGGACGAGCGATACGTTTTGAACGTCGGCGTTGCCGACTTCAAGTGGCAGGCGCGCCGTCAGGCGATTGTTGCGGTCATTCAGCACGGCAATCAACTCGTAGGAGCCCGGCACGACGCTACGAATTTCAAATATACCCTGATTGTTAATCCGACTACGGAGGTTGCCGGCATTGCGAATGCCACTCCAGAGAGCGCCTCCGCCCGATTGACGTTGGACCGGCAAAAGAATCACGTTCGTGTTTTGTGCAGCCTGCCCTGTGGCGCCGTTGATGACTTGTCCTTGTACGCGCAGAGTTCGAGCAGCAACAACCGTGAGATCGACTCCGCTAAAAACGATACCTGCGGGTAAGCTGATCGGTGCCGCAGACTGGGCATCTGTTGTTCCCGGGTAATACACGGGAATGTAAGCTTCGGCGGATTGGCCTTGGCTTTGAGGTTCAATCGCGATGGGCGGCGGTGCCTGAGTCCCTCGCTGCCCTTGCGGTCCTTGCTGACCGCCACGCCCGCGTGCACCTCTGGCGCCATCACGATTAGCAATGTCCCCGATTGCCCCCGCGATTTCTGGACCGGCTACTGACAATGAATTCAGTACACCCCCGCGTTGTGCTTGCGGAGTGGCGCTGATGAAGTACTGGCCCGGTTGGAGCCAGAACAATCGGTATTCCCCGAGATCATTCGTTCGCGCACTCTGCACACCGTTGAGAACCCGTTGGCCCTCCTGGTAGGAATACCTCAGTGCTTCGACCGTAACGTTCGCAAAGGGCTCGCCATCCCGGTCAAACACCCGACCTGTAATCGTACCGGCAGGCATGAGTTGCACAACGATGTCGGGCAGTTGTTGCCCCAGACTCAACGTTATGAGCAAACCTGGGCGGTTCGGAGATCGGGCTCCGTATTCCATCCGGACATATCCATTCCGCGCGGCCATCAATCGGTATTGTCCGGGCTCAAGGTTCTGAAATGCGAATTGGCCTGTGCTATTCGTGGTGGCGGTAAACGACTGGTTGCGTCCGGAGCCGATGGAGCTGAGGGTGACCAGGGCCTTTCCGACGGGCTCGCCGGTCCCCATTTTCACGACATACCCGGAAATCGAAGCCTGGCGCTGCGGAGCCTGAAACAAGAAAACAACTGCGACGAAAAGGGAGATCCAGCTCATTTGAGGCTGATTATGGGAGAAGAATTCCGCACTTAAAAAGCACAAAATATGCAGCCAAGTTATGATCAGTAGTCATGCCGAACGACGCTATTCGAAACATTGCCATTATCGCCCACGTTGACCACGGCAAAACGACTTTGGTTGATGCGATGCTGCGGCAGAGCGGAATCTTCCGATCCAATGAGGAAGTGATCGAACGAGTGATGGACTCAAACGAACTCGAGCGCGAACGCGGCATCACAATCCTTGCGAAAACCACGGGGATTCGATATCGGGGAGTCAAAATCAACATCGTCGACACTCCGGGCCACAGCGATTTTGGCGGCGAAGTCGAGCGCGCCTTGAAGATGGTGGACGGGGTCGTCCTACTGGTTGATGCGAGTGAGGGCCCGTTACCTCAGACGCGTTATGTTCTGATGAAGGCACTCGAAGCGAGCCTTCCGGCGATCGTGGTTATCAATAAGATTGACCGTCCGGATGAACGCATTCAGGAAGTCATCAACGAAGTTTACGACTTGTTCATCGACCTTGATGCCACAGAGGACCAGCTGGAATTTCCCATCATCTACACGAATGCGAGAGCAGGCATCGCGAAACGCTCGCTGGATGACAACGAATCCAGCGATCTGCGTCCTCTGTTCGAAGCGATCGTGAAGCGGATTTCTCCACCGTTTGGTGATCCTGAGGGCACCCTGCAGATTCTGGTCGCTAATCTCGACTACAACGATTATCTGGGTCGCCTCGCCATTGCGCGGGTGTTCAATGGCACCCTGCACATTGGCGATGAAGTCGGCATTTCCAAACTCGATGGAAGCCTGCAAAAAACGAAGATCACTAAACTCTATTCCTTCGAAGGTTTGAAGCGTGTCGATGAGACTGTCGGCAGGCCGGGCGACGTCCTCGCGATTGCCGGCGTTGAAGGGATCAATATCGGTGAGACGGTCACAAATGCGGAAAATCCCGTACCATTGGCGCACATCCAGATAGACGAGCCCACCATTGCGATGGTCTTCACCATCAATACGTCGCCCTTTGCCGGACGTGAAGGCCAATTCGTCACTTCTCGCAATCTCCGCGAGCGTTTGGAAAGAGAGCTGCTTACTAATGTCTCGATCCGAGTGGAAGAAGCAGGCGGTCCCGAAGCGTTTCGAGTGATGGGGCGCGGCGAACTGCAGTTGGCTATTCTGATAGAGACAATGCGCCGTGAGGGTTACGAACTCACGGTGGGTAAGCCGGAGATTCTGACAAAGTCGATCCAGGGACGCCTCCATGAACCTGTGGAGATGCTCACGATCGACTGCCCGGAAACATTCCTCGGAGTCGTCATCGAAAAGCTCGGAGGCCGCAAAGGAAAATTGATCAAGATGATCAATCACGGCTCCGGCCGCGTTCGGCTGGAGTTTCATGTGCCAACGCGGGGGCTGATAGGGCTGCGGAGTGAAATTCTTACAGACACACGCGGAACTGCGATCATGAATTCGTTGTTTCACGGGTACATCGAATGGCAGGGGGAGATACCGACGCGACCCACCGGCTCGCTTGTTGCAGACCGCGCAGGCAGAACTACCGCTTACGCGATCTACAATCTTCAAGAGCGTGGCGAGATTTTCGTGACGCCTGGTACCGAGGTTTACGAGGGCATGATCGTTGGCGAAAACGCACGGTCTGTTGACCTGGATGTGAACATTGTGAAAGAAAAGAAACTGACCAATATGCGCTCCTCTACTGCCGACGAGGCCATCCGGCTCGTCTCGCCGCGCATTCTCAATCTAGAACAGGCCATCGAGTTCATTCGCGATGACGAATATGTCGAAGTAACACCCCAAAGTATTCGCTTGCGCAAAAAGGTTCTTCAGGCCAACAAACGATGATATTTGCCGTCAATTTTAGATGAGGAAAGCAATATGGAAACCAAAACCAATGATTCAAGTGTATGGCCGTATGTTGTTCTCGGTTCAGCCGTTGGAGGCGCGCTTGGTTACTTGTTTGTGACCGAGTCCGGACGTAAATTCCGGCGCTCCCTGACTGATCCGGATGAGATGTCCAATAATATGGAAGGCGTGCGGAGTTTCGTCCAGAGCAAGGCGCAGGTCGTGACGGATCAGGTGCATGGCGCTCTCAACAAAGCCAAATACGCGATCGAAGAGGGCCAACTTGCATACCATGAAGCCGAGCACCACTACCAGTCCCGCTTCCGCCAAATCCAGAGCAAGAACAATCAAATCGCCGGCAATGTGCACAAGGCAGTGGACAACCTCAATCGGACGGCCCTGACTGTCGAACAAAGCGTTATGGATCCGATGAGCGAGCTGGCGGCTTTATATCGAGGCCTCGAGCGCGGAATTCGCGCCGTTTTCGGCGGCGGTTGGCGGTCAGCGCAAGAACCCAGACGCAATGAGGGTCCTGTTCCCATCTACCGCGACACTCGTATCGTGGGAGACTAACGACGCATTCCGAATGAATGCTGACGCTCAGGCCTCGGCATTCATTTGGAACTACAATTCGTAGTCGAACGAGGCGACTTGCTTCCCGCTGTGGACGGTTACCAACGCGTTGTGAACGTTTAAGGACCAGAGGAGAGAACGCACGTAGTTCGTGATCTTTTCTCCATCGAGGTCTCGCGTAAAGGAAGCATGCACGTAATGTATGTCTCCGCTCTTCACGATAAGCATCGTCCCTATATTTTCGCGCCCCTGAAAGAAGTGCCAGCCATCCGTCGACTCCGTTCGTAAAAAACGCGAGAGATCCAATGTGTAGTCCGAATTTGCAAAGACGAGGAAGTATTCGTCCCTCACTCCGTCCAAGCTCCTAAGAGCCGCCGTACTATGACAAGCTGACCCACGTGATATGCATTGTGGTCGGCCAGCAGCAGCGCTTCGCGAAGGATCGTTTGACCGGTACCGTGAGGAATCTTGGCATTCAGATCCGTTTTCGGATCATTGATGAGGTTTTGCATCTCGAGCAGACTGCGCTTGACGGCGGCGATGCTGTTGTTCCATGCCGCATCGCTCGGTGGTTTTTCCGTCTCCGGCCAATAGCCTTCCGGCCATTTCGGTGAAGTGTGTTTCGAATCTCGGCTGAATTCGAGGATATCCCACTGCGCGAGGCGAATGTGTTCCAACAGTTGCCACGCGGTGTACGGCATGCCGTTTGGCTTAACTCCGCGTTGTTTCGACGGGAAGTCCTTAACGGCGTCGTCGAACGTGACGTGCGCCTGCCCTCCCTTCAGTAACGCTACGACCTGGTCACGAATTGGATCGTCCATAACTCCACCCTATTATTTGATTCAGGCGTATTGACCAGCAACGAAACCTGAGGCCCATGCCCATTGAAAATTGAAACCACCCAAATGCCCGGTGACGTCGACAACCTCTCCAATAAAGTATAGGCCGCGCACGTTGCGCGCCTCCATTGTTTTGGAAGAGAGTTCGTTCGTGTCGATACCACCGAGCGTCACTTCGGCTTTTGCATAGCCTTCAGTACCGGATGGCACAACACTCCACCCAGTCAAAGAGCGAGTTCCATACAGCTCTTGCCACTTCCGGATGAATCGGCGTGGCGTAGTCTGGGGTTCGATTAGGACGGCCTCGCCTTCTTTCCAATAAGAAGAAATCTGCAGGATTGCCGGCCCGCTGAGACCCCGATGCGTAAACAAAATGTTCTCGCGAAAGCCG
>Ga0075434_100003482_pt1 | contig 14075 bp, 11 predicted proteins | sample RhiMethybrSRZTD3_FD_75298 | JGI IMG/M metagenome (GOLD analysis project Ga0075434, IMG submission 75298) | Populus rhizosphere microbial communities from Tennessee, USA - Rhizosphere MetaG P. TD hybrid SRZTD3 | ecosystem: Host-associated > Plants > Roots > Rhizosphere > Soil | place: USA... | reverse complement strand
CTGCTCGTCGCCCAGGTCGCGAGCTTCTTCGGGATGATGGCGCTCGCGCTGGCCGCGTTAGGCCTCTACGGCGTGATGATGTACGCGACGATGCGCCGTACGAGCGAGTTTGGCCTCCGCATGGCGCTTGGTGCCGACGCCGACCGCGTTCGGCGCATGGTGCTCGGCGAAGCGATGCGCCTCGTCATCGCCGGGACGGTCGTTGGCGTGCCCCTGGCGATGGCCGCAACGCGTCTGCTCCGCAACCAGCTGTTCGGCGTCGAGCTCGTGGACGCGCCGTCGATCGCCGTTGCTCTCGGCGTCCTTGCCGTGAGCGCAGCCGTCGCCGGCTCCGTCCCTGCGTCGCGCGCCGCTCGCGTCGGCCCGCTCGAGGCGTTGCGAAGCGACTGAGTGGAGTGACCTCCGAGTGTGAGAACCACGAACGCTGACGCCGCTGACGGCGCTCTGCGCCGGCGCTGAACACGCTGAACGGCTCGTGACGTTCGCCCCGATGCGTGAGCGGCCGGGGGATTATGACACCGGCCCCGGGACGCTCACGACCGCCACACCAGAGTTTTCATCAAGAAAGCCTCAGCGGCTTCCGCGCCGGCGCCCAGCGCCGTCTGCGTTGCCAGCGTTCGTGGTTTCGCTTTACGTCCTTGTCCAAGCGCGTGGACGCGGGTTTGTCCGACTCCTCGGACGCGCAAGGCATTCCCGTTCAGCGACCGGCAAACCTTGCCGATTCGTGAACGACACGAAAGGCGAAGCCTGACTTCGAGTTGCGCGATGACTGTGACGTCGCGCACGCGCTTGATGCCAGTCGCGCAAACTCGGCACGCCCACTGCCTTGAGGAGACGTGCGGTCGAGTCGTTAGGGGATGCCGGCGACAGAGCCGGTATGACATCGACCTCACCGCGACTACGTCGCCTACAAGGAGTGGCAATGCTGTTCCGTCGATCCGTTCGTCACCTCATCTCGCTTCCTCTGTCCGCCGCCGCGCTCGCGGTGTCGGCGTCCTCACTGTTCGCGCAGGGGCGCCCGCTCTTCGATTGGAGCGGACGAGTGGACCGCGAAGTCCGCATCACGATGCATGGTCGCGATGCGCGAACGCAGATGGCCGATCGCTCGCCGTTCCCGTCCCAGCGTTCACGGCTCAACGTCGAGACCGCGCTCCCGCAGCGTGATGGCCGAGTGAGCGTGCGCGTGCAGGATGGCCGTGGCGACGTCGATGTGATCCAGCAGCCGTCGTCCCGCAACGACTACACCGCGATCGTCCGCATTCGGGACCGAAGCAGCGGTACCGACGACTACCGTGTCACCGCGTACTGGATGCCTGACGAGTACGGCAACGGTTCGTGGAATGACCGTGATGGATATCCGAACCGCCCGGGGGATGACCGCGATGATCGCGGCAACGGCGGTGGCTGGGGCCGTGGCAACGGTGGGTACGGCAACGGTGGGTACGGCAACGGTGGGTACGGCAACAGGAACTACGATCGTGACGTGCTGCGCTGGACCGGTGACGTCGATGACGCGCTCGAGATTCGCATCCAGGGCAATCACATCGACTACCGCACGCTCAGTGGGAAGGGGGTCAGGAACGTTCGCGCGAACCTCGTAAGTGGCGGGCTGCCACGCAACGACGTCCAGGTCTTCGTGACGGACCAGTCCGGCCGCGGCTCCGTGAATGTCGTGCAGCAGCCGTCTTCGTGGAACAACTACACGGCAGTGATTCGCGTGTACGATCCACGACCTGGCTACGGGGCGTACAACTTCGACCTCGGCTGGCGTAACAGCTACTCTTCGCGACGCTGACGGGTAGGCGGAGGCGAGGGAACAGAGAGCCCGGAGCGATGCCGCTCCGGGCTCTTTGGCATCGTGTAACCCTCACCGCGGAAAGAGTGCTGGCGTTCGCGTGACATGCCAGCCGGCGGGATCGAGCTCGCTGAGGCATGCGATCCGCTGGTCGTGCACGGAGCCCGGGCCACCTAACGACTGCCACAACCGCTCGGCGGTCACCGGAATGACCGGCGAGAGCAGTACGGCCTGGCGCACGAGCAGCGTGGTGGCCGCCGCGATCACCCGCTCGAAATCGCCTCGGCGGGATGGCTCCGCCGCCAATGCCCATGGCGCCGTGCGTGTGATGAGCTCGTTCCCGGCTGCAAGCGCGTCGAGTACCGCCTCGATGGCTTCGTGCGGCCTGAAGGCGTCGAACGCCGAGACATACCGCTCGAGCGCAGTCGCCGTGCGGCGCGCCGCCTCCTCGATCGCCTCCGAAACCGGCCGCGCCCCCGCCCCCGCCCGCGCCCGCTCTCCGCTGGCAAGTGACGGCACGCGGCTGTCCGGGCAGTGCCTCACGATGAGAGCGGCGAGCCGGCTCGTTAGGTTGCCCAGGGTGTTGGCCAGATCGGCGGTATACCGGCTGTCGAATCGATGCCAGCTGAAATCGCCGTCTGCATCGAACGGGATCTCGCGCAGCAGAAAATATCGAAGGGCGTCCACCCCGTGTCGGTCGATCGCTTCGTCGAGATCGATCCAGGCGCCCCCGCTCTTGCTCAAGCGCGTGCCATTTGCCGTGACGAAGCCGTGCGCCCAGACGCGCTCGGGCAGCGGCAGACCTGCCGCGTACAGGACCGCGGGCCACAGCACGCAATGGAAGCGCGTGATGTCCTTCCCGATGACGTGGACCTGCGCCGGCCACGCGGCACCGTCTTGTGCCTCGGGGAATCCGGTCGCCGTCAGGTAACTCGGCAACGCGTCGAACCACACGTAGATAGTCTGGTGTCGGCTGCGGCTGTCCGGGATCGGGAAGGGAATACCCCAGTCGAGCGACGCCCGTGTAATCGAGATGTCCTCGAGTCCGCGTTCGAGCAGCGAAAGAATCTCGTTGTAGCGAGTCGCGGGCTGAACGAAGCACGGATTCCCTCGCAAGAATGCCGTCAGGGGCTCCTGAAACGCGCTCAGACGGAAGAACCAGTTCGACTCGGCCACGGGTTCGATGTCGAGCGACGGATGGATGGCACAGCGGCCGTCGTCTAGCTCACGGGCCGTGCGAAAAGACTCGCAGCCGACACAGTACCAGCCTTCGTATGCCTTCTCGTAGAAGGCATCCGGATGGCGGGCAAGAATTCGCTCGATGATGGCGCGAACGCCCGCGGCGTGCCCCGGGCTGCTGGTGCGAGCGAATCGATCGTAGCCGATGCCCAACCTGTCCCACGTGCGGCGAAATGCAGCGCTGATGTGGTCGGCCTGCTCGTGCGGCGTGCGACCCGCGGCCTGCGCCGCCCGGGCGACCTTGAGCCCGTGATCGTCGGTGCCGGCAAGCAGGTGGACGGCGTCGCCGCGAAGTCGGCGATATCGGGCAATCGCGTCGGCGCCGATCTTCTCGAAGGCGTGGCCGAGGTGAGGCTCGCCGTTGGCGTACTCTATGGCGGTCGTGATGTAGAATGCGGACATGGTCGTGCTCCCGGTGGTGACGCGGGCATACGAATGCCTGGCGTCGGGCGAATGCGCGTGGCCGGTGGCAACCCTCGTGAGGGTGCAGCCGGAGGAACGAGGAGGCGGGACGCACGAACGGCCCGAGCCGCGGGCCCGGGCCGTTATCCTGGGTTCACGCGGATCGAGACGCCGGCGTCAGGTGCCGCGCATTCGATCGGCGGAGTTGGCGGTCGGGAGCGAGAGCGTGACGCGGCCGCGCGCAGGACGGCTCCCAGGCACACACGCAGGCTGCGCCTTCGCCACGAGGCGAGTGCGATGCGTGCAGAGCGGAGTCGTAAGGCGATGCGTCACGGTCGGTGGGTTGGTCCTTCGGAACGATTAATCGGAGACCATCTCGCCTGTCAACCCAACCATCGGCGGGGCTCGGGTTGGGACGCACGTTAGTAGATTCCCGCGGCAACCCGCGGCGCTGCCCCTCATGATTCGTTACCAGCTCCTCCACGCGACGGCCGACGTCTCGGTCAACCGATTCGACCACCCTCCTCACGAGGCGCACGAAGACCCGGAGGAGGAAGTCGGGAGCCGGTGGTCCATCGCGTTCGTTCTGTCCGGCTCGTTCGACGTCGAGGTGGCGAGCAAGCGTCGTCGCTTGCGACGAGGCAGTGTTCTCCTCACGCGACCGGGGCTTGTCTTTCGCTGCCGGCACGCGGACCAGTGTCCAACGGACGTGTGTCTCTCGATCGCATTCGCGCCGGACGCCGTATCGGGAATCGAGCAGGAGTGGGAGCGCCCCGCGCGAGTGGCGCCGACTCCACGAATGGCGTACGTCGAGCGGCGGATGGGAGACGCCGTCGCGAACGCGGACGCGTTCCAGATGGAGCGGTGGGCGCTCGCGGCCATGATGGCGCTCGAGATCGACGCGCGTGGCCCGACCGCGCGTGGCCGCTACGCCGCCCGGGACAAGGACGTGGATGCAGTGATCGCCACCTGTCGTTCCGTCGAGGCGCATCCGGAGATCCGCCGCAGCGTTGCCGATCGCGCCCGTGACGTCGGCATAACGAGCACGCAGCTCACTCGGGCGTTCAGGCGGTACGTAGGCGCGTCACCGCACGACTACGTGCTGCGGTGGCGTCTCGCGGCGGCCGCCGGGCTCATCGCGTCGGGAACCGGCGTGAGCGAGACGTGTTACCGCGCGGGCTTCGAGAACCTGAGCCATTTCTGCCGCGCCTTTCAGCGTTCGTTCGGCGTACGAGCCTCGGCCTGGCGCGCGCTCGCGCTCCGGGAACAGCGCCGAAGAGTCGCAGACCTGACCGGGCGTCTCGTCTAGGGCGACGGCAGCGCCGGTTCGACGTCGAGGTGCCAGGACGTGTGCACCCACGCATCGTTCGATCGGACGAAGACTTCGGTTGCTCGCCCCTTCTGCGTGCGCTGCCCTTGGCTGCTGGCGGTGATGACCCTGTAGTGCGAGAACATCACGACAACGTCGCCGAAGCGATGAACCATCGACGAGTCGAATGCGACGGAGACGAACCTCCCGCCATCCGCCTTGAACTTGGCCGAGCCGGCGATGGATTCCTGAAGTCCTTGCCAGTGTGGCGAGCCCGGGCTGATGGCGACCAGCTCGGGCGCGAGCGAGCGGCGGAGTGCCGCGGTGTCGCCGGAGAACCAATCGGCCCACACGCCTCTGCGGACCGCTTCGAGAGCGGCGAGCTCGGTGGGGGGCATCGTGGTGGCGACGCGTGAGGCGACTTGGGCGGAGAGCGGCAGCGTGGTGCTGACCAATGCGAGTGCGACTCCGGCGACCTTCATTGCTTGCGTTCCTCGATCGGTGGACGCTCGAAGGTAAAGAGACGTGGCCGTCAGCGCTTGCACTTTGCATCGCTTTTCACTTCGCGACCCGTAGGCGCCACTCTCCTCACGCGTGAGCGTCTTCACCGACCGGCAGCGATTCCCGAAACGCCCGCGTCATCGACATGGCGTACAGCAGCGCGGCCAGGCCGATGTACCCGATCGCCCAGTGGTACGGCAGCACCGTAGTCGTTAGGCGCCACGGCAGGTAGACACCGCCCGACGGCAGCACCGAATGGATGAAGCCGAAGAACGAGAGCACACCGCACACGGCGAGCACCGCGCTTGCCTGGCCAACTCGCCGATCGATCAGGAATGCCGCCGCGGAGCCCCACAACAGCGCCGTGAGGATGAACCCGTTGGCGAGCATGACCATCACGCCGCACGTATGGATGAACGCCGCGTTGCCAATCCCTGACGCGCGCGCCGCCGACTCGGGATCGAGCGCCGACATCATCAGCGCCCCGCTCTGAATCTGCGACAGGAAGATCGCCACCAGCTGCGCCACCGATGGCAGCAGCGCGAGCGTCACGGCCGCCGCATGGCGCCTCGGCGGGGCAAGATAGCTCTGCCCCGCGATCTCGAGCCCGATGAAGACGAGAATCGGCGCGAGGACCGGTCGCGGCAGGGCACCGGCGACGAATGCCACATACCCGAATATGCCGCCGAGCCCTACGACGAGTCCGGTCGCGAGCGTGTAGGCGGCGCGACCGCCCATCGCCTTGTAGGCCGGATGGCCGATGTACGGCGTGGTCTGACTCACGCCACCGAACAACCCGGCAACGAGCGTCGCGATCGCTTCGACCAGCAGCACGTCGCGCGTTTCGTACGCGTCACCCGCCACTCGCGCGCTCTCGGTGACGTCGATCCCGCCAATTACCGTCAGGATCGCGAATGGCAGCGCGAGCGGAATGTACTCGCGCATCACGATCGGCAGACCGTGAATGAACCCGAGCGTCGGCATTGGCAACGCGACGGGAAAGTTGGCCTCCGGGACGACGATCGGATGAACCAGGAGTCCTGCGGCGCCGAGCGCGTAGTAGATCCCCGCGCCGATAGCGACGCTCGCGAGAACCTCGGGCGCTCGAAGCGGGAGCCGGATGCGCGCGACCAGGGCGTACAGGATGATCCCAAACGCCACCATGCCCGCGATCGGCTCGCTGAACACCTCGCCGAGCTGCAATGTCCCGAGCAGCGCGATGCCCACGCCGCCGATCGATCCGAGCAGCCCCGCCTGCGGTACCAGGCGGCGGATCCGGTCGCCGATGAACGTCATCCCCACCTTGAAAACACCGATGAGCACCATCGCTGCCATCCCCACCTGCCACGCGAGAATTGCCGCGTCGCCGACGGGCATGCGCGCCTTCGCGGCGACGAACGCGGGGCCCAGGACGGCGAACGCCATCCCGATCGTCGAGGGTGAATCGAGCCCGAGCGGCATGGCGGTGACGTCGGAACGTCCCGTACGCTTCGCCAGCCGGAACGCGAGCCATGTGTACGCGAGGTCTCCGATCATCACCCCGAGCGCGGTGCCAGGGAACATCCGACGGAAGACGATGTCGGCCGGAAACCCGAACGCACCGACGAGGATGCCGGCAAGGATGGCCAGGTTGACGACGTTGTCGAGGATGAGGCCGAAGAAGGCGTTGACGTCGCCGGCGGCCGCCCAGCGGTAGGTGCCTAACGACGCGTCGGCGGCGCGCGTCCTCGCCGGCTCGGCCGGCGCAGGGGAAGGTTGCAAGCGGACCTCCTCGGGCGTTGACGGCAAACGAATTGCGGAGCGCCGGAGCAGTGGCGGCCGGCGACCGTGCTCGTCGAGGCACGACGTGGCGCCAAGCTAGAGGCGCCGTTGCGCTGGCGGAAGAACGTGCCCGCCCACAAAATCATGACGAACGTCTCGAGAGGTACCCGGGTGCTCCAGAATCGAGTGCGCTGCGCGCTCATCGTCGCGATCGCGGGGCTGGCGACGAGCTGCATGACGTCGGGCTCCGCTACCAAAACAACCGCGGTCTCTCGCTCCTCGACGGCCGCGAGTGCCGCGTCGTCAGTTCCGGGGATCCCGGCCAGGCTGAGTGACTCGACGTTCTGGCGGATGATCACCGACCTCTCGGAGGCCGGCGGCTTCTTCCGCTCCGACAACTTCGTCTCCAACGAGACGTCGTACCAATACGTGATCCCCGAGCTGCAGCGCACCATACGCCCGGGTGGCGTGTACCTCGGCGTCGCACCGGACCAGAACTTCACCTATCTCGTCGCGCTCAGGCCGCGAATCGCGTTCATCATCGATATCCGGCGCCAGAACCTCGTCCACCATCTCCTGTACAAGGCCATTGTCGAGATGGTGCCGGACCGCGCGGGGTTCATGTCGCTCCTGTTCTCGCGGCCGCGGCCCGACGGGATCGACGGCGACGCCACGCCTGAGGCGCTGTTCAATGCGTTCGCCAATGTCCCGGCCGATACCATCCAGTTCACGGCCAACCTGACAGCCATCACCGAATGGCTCGTGAAGCGCCACGGATTTCCCCTGTTGCCGACGGACGTACAGTCGCTGGAATACATCTATCGTGCGTTCATGACGGCTGGCCCGGAAATCACGTATGCGTTTCCCAACGGCGGCGGCCGCGGTCTCGGACGATGGCCGTCGTTCTCACAGCTCATGCTTGAGAGCGACGGTCAGGGCAACAATCGCGCGTACCTCGCGAGCGAGGCGAACTTCGGCCTGGTGAAGGATCTCGAGACCAGGAATCTCATCGTCCCGCTGGTCGGCAACTTCTCGGGTGACAAGACCGTGCGCGCGGTCGGCCATTATCTGAGAGAACACGGCGCGACCGTGTCGGTGTTCTACACGTCCAACGTCGAGCAGTACCTGTTTCAGCAAGGCGACGACTGGCAACGCTTCTACGCGAACGTCGCGACGCTCCCGCTCGACTCGACGAGCACTTTCATCCGGTCGCTCTCGAACGGCAACGGGTTCCGCCCGGGGAGCCCGAACTCCCGCTCCATCCAGTTGATCTCGTCGATCCTCGAGACACTGAAGGCGGTGAAGGATGGGAGGGTGCAGACGTACTACGACATGATCCAGCTGGCCAAGTAATCGTTCGAGCCTAACGATCTCTACTGGACCCGCGCCTTTAGAAGCCGATCGAGCTTCGGAAAATCTCGATCCAGATGCTGATTCCCCTCGTTCAGCATTCTGGCCTGCTTCCCCGCGCGCATCCCGCCGCCAGCCGTTTCCCCATATCCACCATACAGCTGGTCGACCACGTCCATTCCCGACACGACCCGGCCTATCGGCGCAAACCCCTGCACATCGATCCGACTGTTGTCCACGAGACTGATGAAGAGCTGCGTCGTCCGCGTGTTCGGTCCCGTCATCGCGTAGGCAATCGTGCCACGCACGTTGCTGGCGCGCGCCGAGTCGTCCGGCATCGCGCGGTCCTTCCACATCGGTGTGATGGCCGGATCGCCGGGTATGCCGAATTGCGCAATGAATCCCGGCACGACCCGAAAGAACCGCGAGTCGTCGAAGTAGCCGGCGCGAACCAGGTGATAGAACCGATCCGCGCCACGCGGCGCGAGCGCGCGAGTCACGGCGATCACGAACGTGCCCTTCGTCGTCTCGACGGACACAGAGTATTCCGCGGGAGCTGGCTCGCTCCAGTACGCTGCATCCGGCTGCAGCAACAACTCCCGTCGCTCACTCGCCGACGCAGGCGCAACGGACGCAACTGACGCTGCCCGGTGACACGCGCCGAGCACCGCGACGAGCGCCATGGCGGATGCGACGACCGTCACGCGCGAGGTCCAATGCATGATAGGTGGAGGCGCGAATCTCATGGTCGAGTGTCACCCTCCGCCGACGCCAGCTCGTAGGCCCGGCCAACCCGCAGCACGCGCTGCTCCGCCCACGGCGCGCCAACGATCTGCAACCCGACCGGGAGACCGTCCGGCGTCACGCCGCACGGAACGGACATCGCCGGCAGGCCGGTGAAGTTGAACGGAGCCGTTAGGCGCGTGAGCACTGGCGCGAGGGCCACGGGATCGAGGCCGGCGATGCGTGGCGCGATGCACGGCGTCGTGGGGAGGATCACCGCATCGAACGAGCCTCCGTGCTCCACGAACCAAGACGAAAACGTTTGACGGAGGATCGACTGCTGGCGACGCGCATCGGCGTAATCGGTAGCGCCATATGCCGCGCCACGCCGCAGTCGCGTGAGCACATCCTGTCCGAAATCGTCTGGCGCTCGCTCCATCCGCTCGCGGTGGAACGCCGCCGCGTCGGCCGTCGTCATGAGCCCGTTCAGTCGACCCGCCTCTTGTAGCTCGGGCACTGCGAGCTCCTCGATCCGGGCTCCCGCCGATGCGAGAGCTTTGACCGCCTTGCGCACCGCCGCGCGGACGTCCGGTTCGACGTCGCCCAGCGATTCATCGGCGATGACTCCGATCCTCCACCCCGAGATACCGTCTTCCAACTTGGCACTGTAGTCCCCGGTCGCCACGTCCGCGGATCCCGGGTCCGCGTTATCAGGGCCGGCGATTGCCTCGAGCAGCAGTGCCACATCGGACACGCGGCGCGCCATCGGTCCCGCGTGATCGAGGCTCCAGCTCAGCGGAACTGCTCCTCGAAGACTCACGCGGCCATAGGTCGGCTTGAGGCCGACGACCCCGCAGAGCGACGCCGGGATGCGGATCGATCCGCCCGTGTCGCTGCCTAACGCGCCGAAGCACATTCCGGCCGCGAGCGCCGCCGCAGACCCTCCAGACGAGCCGCCCGTGATGCGGTCGAGGGCCCACGGGTTGCGGCACGCGCCGTAGTGGGGGTTGTCGTTCGTGACACCAAGTGCCCACTCGTGCATGTTGAGCTTGCCGAGCAGCACGGCGCCCGCGGTCCGGAGCTTCTGCACCACCACTGCGTCCCGATCGGGCACCCGTTCGGAGAAGAATCTGGAGCCAGCCGTCGTCCGCACTCCCGCTGTGTCGAACAGGTCCTTCACGGCGAGAGGCACACCGGTCAGCGGTCCGCCTGAATCGCCGCGCGTGAGCTCCCGTTCGGCCTCGCGCGATTCCTCCATGGCGCCATCGGCGGTCACGGTGATGAAGGCGTTCACCCGTGCGTCGAGCGCAGCAATCCGCTCGAGACACGCTGCCGTCAGCTCGACGGGCGACACCTCGCCGCGAGCGACTCGTTGCGCGGCGTCGAGAAGGTCGAGCGAGTTGAGCTCACCGGACAGGTACGCCATTCCGAACGAAGTATGGGATCGCGATCATCTCGACGACGGGCGCGGGAAGATCGCCATTCGCACCGGCGATCGGAATGACGGCGAGTAAAGGTGGCCATATATTGTCGGCCAGATGACCACATCTCTTTCGCGAACGACGCTGAATCCGGATCGGTTTTTCGATCCCGATCCTGCCATCCGCCGAGCCGCGCGCGAGATCTACCACGAAACGAGCCAGCTGCCGCTCGTCTGCCCGCACGGCCACGTCGACCCGCGGCTCCTCGCTGCCAACGCCCCGTTCCCGGAGCCCACAGCACTGATCCTCCAACCGGATCATTACATCCTGCGCATGCTTTACTCGCGCGGCGTTGGGCTCGAACAGCTCGGCGTCCCGACGCGGGATGGCAGCCCGGTCGAACGCGATCCGCGGCGCATCTGGTCGACGTTCGCACGGTACTACTACCTCTTCAGAGGGACGCCCACAGGCGCCTGGCTGGATCACGAGCTGGCGGAAGTCTTCGAGGTCCGGACGCACCTCGACGCCGCTTCCGCCGACGCCGTGTACGACGAGATAACCGAGAAGCTGGCCTCGCCCGAGTTTCGTCCGCGTGCATTGTTCGACCGCTTCAGGATCGAAGCGCTGGTGACGACCGACTCGGCGGCCGACTCGCTCCAGCACCACGAAGCCATTCGCGAGTCGGGCTGGAAGGGTCGGGTTCTTCCGTGCTTTCGACCGGACGCCGTGTTTCAGATCGCGGCCCCTGGGTGGCGCGCCGCGCTCGTCGCCCTGGCTGACGCGGCATCGACGTCGATATCGGACTATGCGACGTTCGTGCGGGCTCTCGAGAAGCGCCGAGCGTTCTTCAAGACGATGGGAGCAACCGCCACCGACCATGCGGTCGTCGAGCCCCATACGGCACGACTCGACCCCGAGGAAGCGGCGCTCGTGTTCGAGCGTGCGCTCGGCGGCTCTGCCACTGAACAGGATCAACGGGCTTTCGAAGCGCACCTGCTGATGGAAATGGCCCGGATGTCCGTCAGCGACGGGCTCGTGATGCAGCTCCACGCCGGGTCGCTTCGCGACCACAACACCCCGCTCGCGGACCGCTTCGGGCCTAACGTGGGCGGGGACATCCCCGTCGCGACCGAGTACACGCGAAACCTCCGCGCCCTGCTCAACGCCTTCGGCGGCGACCCGCAATTCACGCTGATCGTGTTTACGCTCGACGAATCCACCTATTCGCGCGAGCTGGCACCGCTGGCCGGCCATTATCCCGCCCTGCGCCTCGGACCACCGTGGTGGTTTCACGACTCGGTGGAGGGGATGATGCGGTTCCGCCAGCGGACCACCGAGACAGCCGGCATCTACAACACGGTCGGCTTCAACGACGACACGCGCGCATTCTGCTCCATCCCCGCTCGCCATGACCTCGCCCGCCGCGTCGACGCCAACTACCTGGCCGGTCTGGTGGCTCGCCACGTCATCGACGTGAGCGATGCCCGCGAGATGGCGCGTGCGCTCGCGTACGAGCTTCCGAAGGAGGCGTACAGACTGTGACGACCCCCATGACCACATCCGGCGCCCATGCCGCCGTGCTCGAGCGCTTTGCGACGATGCGCATCGTTCCCGTGATCGTCATCGATGACCCTGACGATGCCGTACCGCTGGCGCGGGCGTTGAGCGAGGGCGGCCTGCCGTGTGCGGAGGTCACGCTTCGAACGCCTCGGGCGATGGAGGCGCTCAAGCGCATCGCCAGCGAGCTGCCGGACATGTTGGTCGGAGCGGGAACCGTGCTGACGCCGGCACAGGCGGCCGAGGCGCGCGGGGCCGGCGCGCGATTCGCGGTGGCGCCCGGGTTCAACGCCGGCGTCGTGGAGTTCTGCCAGAGCGTGGAGCTTCCGATCTTCCCCGGCGTGTGCACACCGACGGACATCGAGATGGCGTTAGGCGCTGGACTGTCCGTGCTCAAGTTCTTCCCGGCGGAAGCGATCGGCGGGCTGCCGTTCCTCAAGGCCGTCGCGGCCCCGTACACGACGGTATCGTTCATGCCCACCGGCGGCATCGGCCCGTCGAACCTCGCGTCGTATCTCTCCTTCCCGCGGGTCGTCGCCTGTGGCGGCTCGTGGATCGCGCCTAACGATTGGATCTCCGCCGGGCAGTTCGACCGGATCCGCGACACGACTCGAGCAGCGGTGTCGATCGCGACCGCCGCGACAGGGGGTGGCCAGGCATGACCGTCGGCTCACGGGTCGTCACGTTCGGCGAAGTGATGTTGCGGCTGAAATCGCCCGGGTTCGAGCGCGTGTTTCAGTCTCCGCTGCTCGAGGCCTCGTTCGGCGGCGCGGAAGCCAACGTCGCCGTGTCGCTCGCCCAGTTCGGCGTCTCGGTGTCGTTCGCATCGGCGATTCCCGCGAACCCCCTTGGCGATGCCTGTCTCGGCGAGCTGCAGCGGTTCGGCGTGGACACGAGCCGCGTTCGACGGCAGGGCTCGCGGCTCGGCATCTACTTTCTCGAGGCCGGCGCGAATCAGCGACCGTCCAAGGTCGTCTACGATCGATCAGGCTCCGCGATCGCCACGGCGAAACCCGGAGACTTCGATTGGGACGCGGTGCTCGATGGCGCGTCGTGGTTCCACGTCACCGGAGTCACACCGGCGATCAGCCAGTCGGCCGCGGAACTGGCGATCGAGGCCGCGCGACGGGCGCGCGAGAAGGGCATCACCGTCTCGTGCGACTACAACTACCGGAAGAATCTGTGGAACTACGGAAAGTCCGCCCGCGATGTAATGCGCGAGCTCGTGCGCCACGTTCACGTCGGCATCGCGAACGAGGAGGACTGCCAGCAGGCGTTAGGCATCGAGCTCGATGTGGACGTCGCGTCGGGCTCGCTCGCGACGGACAAGTACCGGTTGCTGGCGGAGCGAGTGCTCGAGCAGTTCCCGAACCTCGACCGGCAGGTGATCACGCTGCGGGAGAGTCACAGTGCGGACCGGAACGGCTGGTCGGCCGTGCTCCATAACCGGAAAGACTTTCTGGTGAGCCGACGCTACGACATCACCGACATCGTCGACCGCGTCGGGGCGGGGGACTCGTTCGGCGCCGGTCTGATCTACGGGCTGCTGACATATGGCGACGACGCTCACGCCCTCGAGTTCGCCACCGCCGCCTCGTGCCTCAAGCATTCGATCCTGGGCGACTTCAACCGCGTGTCGGTTGCCGAAGTCGAGGCACTCGTGGCCGGCGAAGCGAGCGGCCGAGTCCAGCGTTGAAATGCGATCAAGGGGTCAGAGCCCTTGAAACTCCTGGCGATCAAGGTGTCTGACCCCTTGATCGACTGGCGTTCAAGGGCTCTGACCCCTTGATCGACGCTTTGGATCTGACCCCTTGATCGCTAACTGAGCTATCAGTGCTCGCGAGCCGCGACGGCTGTCTCCTGACGGTAGAGCTCCGGGAACTGCTTCTTGAGGTTGGCGACCTTTGGCGCGTCGTTGTACACGATGTACGGATACGTGGGGTTCCGCTCCGCGAAGTTCTGATGATACTCCTCAGCCTGGTAAAAGCCTTGGAGTTTCACGACTTGCGTCACGATA
>Ga0075434_100003481_pt1 | contig 14076 bp, 17 predicted proteins | sample RhiMethybrSRZTD3_FD_75298 | JGI IMG/M metagenome (GOLD analysis project Ga0075434, IMG submission 75298) | Populus rhizosphere microbial communities from Tennessee, USA - Rhizosphere MetaG P. TD hybrid SRZTD3 | ecosystem: Host-associated > Plants > Roots > Rhizosphere > Soil | place: USA... | reverse complement strand
AGGCCGCGAAGGCCGCGTGGCTCGAACGCGGGGCGTGCGCACGCGCCGCCTTGCCCCGCTCCGCCCGCTCCCGCGGGGTCCCGAACTGGGCCCACTCGTGAATCAGTGAGATGTCGAGGGGCCCTGTCGTCGCTTGTCCGCCCATCCCGCGCGGTGCCACGATAGTGCCTTAGCGGGAGCGCTGCTCTCCGTCCGCGGCTGCGCAGAGCGCGGCGATCAGCGGATGCAGCCGCCCGCTCGCGGAGCTCCCGACCTGGGGTTGGAAGAGCGTCGCGACGTAGAACGGGTGGCCGGGCAGCTCGACCGCCTCGACGCCGGCGTCGGGCGCGCGGGCCGCGACGACCAGCCCGGCGGCGGTCAGCGCCGCCTCGTGCGCCGGCGAGAGGCCGTAGTTGCACCAGTGAAAGCCGGTGAAGGGTTCGGTGCCGCACAGCTCCGCGACCCGCGTGCCCGGCACGGCGCTGACCTGGCGCTCCTCGCCCACGAGGCTGCAGGAGAGCCGCGCGACCACCGGGTCGGGCGCGTCGGGGGCGGTCTCCGCATGAGCGGCATCGCCGAGGCCGGCCACGTTGCGCGCGAACTCCACCAGCATGTACTGGAAGCCGCCGCACGTGCCCAGCATCGGCATGCCGGCGGCGCGGGCCCGGTGGATCGCCTCGAGCACGGCGTCGTCGTCGCGATACGGCGTCCCCGGGACGACCCACAGCCCCTCAGCGGCGGCCGCGGACGCCGCATCCGGGCTCGGCAGCCAGCGGGCGTCGACATCCGCGGGGAGGAGCTCGAGGGTCGCGTCGATCTCGCGATGGGTCAGGTGCTCGAGGTTGCGGTCGCCCAGGACGGCGATCGAGACGGCCATGCCGCCACCCTAGCCCTCACCGATGCATACGGTTCCAGTACGTCCCCCGGCCCCAGCGGCGGAACGCCTTGAGCGACGAGCCCGAGGTCTGGACGCGGAAGTCGTAGCCCTTCGGCGAGACCGAGTCGAAGTAGACAACCGCCTTGATGTGCCCGTGGGCGTGCACCCACTTGCGGGCCCGCTTCAGCCAGTGCGCCTTGCGGCCGGCCGCATGCGGGTCCTCCATGCTGCCCGTCTCCGCGATCATGAGCGGCTTCCCGTGCCGCTTCGCCCAGCGGTAGAACGACGAGAAGATCGAGCGGTACCCGGCCCATTTGGGCTTCGCCGGATACCAGTTGTACCCGTCGGCCGCGATCCAGTTCACGAACCGGTCGCCCGGGTAGTACGCCTGGGCATGGCCCGTCTTGAAGTTGGCCGCGATCGCGCACCACACGAACCGGGCGTTCTTGGCCCCGACGCGGTGGAAGACGCGCACCACGTGCCGCCAGGCGGGCACGAACTCGCTCGGCGTCCCGATGTAGCGAGGATGCCCGCGGGGCTGATCCATCTCGTACGCCAGCCGCACGAAGATCTTCTTGTGCAGCGCCTTGATGTCGCGGGCGGTGCGCGTGATCAGGGCGTCCTGGCTCCCGCTCGTGATCTCGGCGGCGGTCGTCGTGCCGCCCGGCGACCACGAGATCATCGGGATCTGGCGGTGCGCCAGCGCGCTCGTGTCGATCCTGTACGACCTGATCGACCACGGCCGGTAGTGGTGCACGATGGTCAGCGGGTAGCCCAGCGTGCGCTGGAGCCCGACCACGTTCGCCCACGCGTCACCCGAGCTGTTCACGAAGGCCCCGAACAGGGCTCCGTGTCGCGGGACGAGGTTTCTGCCCGTGCGCACGTGGGCCGACGCCGGCGCCGCGGCGGCGAGCACGACGGCTGCGAGCAGTGGAAGGGCGAGCCAGCGCCTCATGCTGGGAGATATCGCCAATTTGTGTAAGGACAGAACCTGCCGAACGGTGAAGGTTCGGTAAGCCTTTCACAGGGGCCGACGTTCTCCCGCCGATATCCTGCAACGAGCCAAGATGAGCACACTCACCGCCTGGGTCCGGCGGGCGTCCGCCACAACGCTGACCGCCGTGGGGCTCTCCGCGGCGGTCGTGTTCGTGGGCGCAAACTGGCTCTGGAGCGTCGATCGCTCGCCGCCCAAGCCGCCACCGCCGACCACGCTCCAGGAGCTCACGCTGCGCGAGCTCTCGGGCCCGGGCCCGGCGGGCGTCACGGCGCATTTCCGTTACGTCGACTCGCTCGTGCCCACCACGAACCTCGTCCCCGACGCGACGTCGGGCGGCAGCCCGCTTCCGCTCATGAGCGGCGCGGACGGACGGCTCTGGTACGCGAACGGCCGCCTGCGGATGGAGTTCCAGACCGAGCAGGGCGACACGCAGCTCCTCCTGACCGGGAACCGGGCGCTCGTCTACGACGCGGCCGACGGCACGGCCTACAGCGCGATCCTCCCGACCGTGGGCGTGCCGCAGCTCGCCCGCTCGGGGCTCGAAGGGGCCTCGACGCTCCTCGACTCGTTCTCCGGCGACGCGGCGATCTCGAAGCCGCGGCCGGTCGTGACCGGCGGCCGCCCCGCCTACACCGTCCGCATCGCCCCGACCCACGACGGCGGCCTGGTGCGGTCGGCCAGCCTGGCCGTCGACGCCGAGACGGGGACGCCGCTTCGGCTCGAGCTCTTCGGCGTCGGGAGCGAGGCGCCGCTGCTCGAGTTCGCGCTGAGCGACGTCTCCTACGGCGAGATCGAACCGTCGGTCTTCCGGCTCAAGCTGCCGTTCGGGATGCATCCCCTGGCGGTGCGGTTCGCGGCCCCGCCGTCGGTCGGCGGCGCCGTCCCCTGCACGGCGCCCGAGACGCTCGCCGGCCTCGAGCTGCGCACCTGCCGGGAGGCATCGCGCTCCACGGACGTCCCCGGCCGGGTGCTCGTCTACGGCACCAATCTGAGCTCGGTGGTCGTGCTGGAACAGCCCGGCGGCGGCGATCCCGGCGGCGGCCTGTGGAGCCTCCTGCCGTCGGTGTCCGTCTCGGGCGCGTCCGGCCGTGAGCTGGTCACGAGCGTCGGCACCGTCATCCGGTTCATGCGCGGCGGTGTCACCTACACCGTGCTCGGGAGCATGCCGAAGCCCGTCGTCGAGGCCGTGGCGCGAGGCCTGTGAGCGTCGCTCCGGTCGAGCTGCGCGGGTTGCGCAAGACGTACGGCGGGCTGATCGCCGTCGACGACGTGACGCTCACGGTGCGGCCGGGCGACATCTTCGGCTACCTGGGGCCCAACGGCGCCGGCAAGACGACGTCGCTGCGGATGATGCTCGGGCTGATCGCGCCGACCGCCGGCGACGTGCGCCTCTTCGGCAAGGACCCGATCGCCGACCCCGTCGCCGCGCTCGCGGACGTGGCCGGCTTCGTGGAGGAGCCGGCGTTCTACCCGTACCTGACCGGGCGCAGGAACCTCGAGATGCTGGCGGCGCTCGACGGCGGCGACGGCGAGCGTATCGACGAGGTGCTGCGCCTGGTCGAGCTCGACGGCCGGGCGGGCGACCGCGTGCGCGGGTACTCCCATGGCATGCGCCAGCGGCTCGGCCTGGCCGCAGCGCTCATGCGCAGCCCCAAGCTGCTGCTTCTCGACGAGCCGACCACCGGGCTCGATCCGGCGGGCATGCGCGACATGCGCGACATGGTGCGCCGGCTCGCCGGCGAGGGCATCACGATCCTGCTCTCGACCCACCTCATGAGCGAGGTCGAGCAGCTCTGCAACCGGCTCGCGATCATCCAGCTCGGCCGGATCCGCTACGAGGGCGAGCTCGCCGACCTCGTCGCCCGAAGCGACGGCCGCTACCGGCTCGACGCCACCGACCCGGCCCGGGCCGCCGAGATCTGCCGCGCGATCCCGGGCATCCGCGACGTCGCGGCCGAGGACGGCTCGGTCTGGTTTGCGGCCGATGCCGACGCAGCCGCATCAGTGTCGGTGCGGCTGGCGCAGGACGGGATCGGCGTGCGCGCGCTCGTGCCGGGCGGCCGCAGCCTGGAGGAGCGGTTCTTCGAGATCACGGAGGGGGACGGGTGACCGGGCGCGCCTACGCCTGGGAGGTGCGCAAGCTCGCCGCCCAGCGGCGGACATACCTGGGGCTCGCGGCCGCCGCCGTCGCACCGGTCGTCCTGGTCGTGGCGATCCGCGTGCGCCCGCCGCAGCCGACCGACCCCGGCTCGCCGTTCTTCCTGCGCTACGCCGTCGATTCCGGCCTGGCGGTGCCGCTCCTCATGCTGCTCTTCGCCTCGGTCTGGCTCTTCCCGCTCGTCGCGGCGCTCGTGGCCGGCGACATCGTGGCCGCCGAGGACGGCAACCGCACGCTGAAGACGATCCTCACCCGGTCGGCCGGTCGGGGCGCGATCTTCGCCGCCAAGGTCGGCGCGGCGTTCACCTACGTGCTCGCGGCGCTCCTCACGATGGTCGTCGCGAGCATCGTGGCCGGCGCCCTCGCGAGCGGCATCCACCCGCTGCCGACGTTCTCGACCGTCGTCTCGCCGTCGCGGGCGCTGCTCCTGATCGCCGGCAGCTTCGCCGTCTACGCGCTCCCCGCACTCGGCCTGGCGGCGATCGCGATCCTCTTCTCGACGATCAGCCGAAACAGCGCGGCGGCGGTCGTCGGGACGCTGCTCGCGGCGCTCCTCATGCAGCTCACGCAGATCCTGCCGGTGCTCGACTCCGACGCCGCGCAGCGGTGGATGCTGACCACACAGCTCCAGGCCTGGCAGGCGCTCTTCCGGACGCCGCTCGACTGGGGCCCGGTGGTCCACGCCGCCTACATCTCGGTCACGTACGCCGTGCCGGCGCTGGCGATCGCCTGGGTGCACTTCGTTCGCCGCGATGTGTCCGGCTGAGGCGGGTTTGGATCCGAGACCCAGAATCTGGCTTCACCAGGCGGGTAGGGCGAATACCACATTCTGGTGAGGCACCCCCGGACAGGGCTTTGTGACAATCCCACGTGGTGGCAACGCAGCATCCTGACCTCCGTGGCTCCGATCGGTTCACCGTCGTGAACGGAAGATCCCCCTCCCTCTCCTCACATGACGTGCCGGCGGGGCTGCGGATGGTCAGGGCGCTTGACCGCGCCGTCCTCGAGGTCGCCCGCGCGCTCGACCTGCGGCCGATGGAGCTCTACGCGCTGCTGCTCCTGCACGGGGCCGAGCCGATCGAGACGACGCGGCTCGCCGACCAGCTCTCGGCCAGCCCCAGCCAGGCCAAGCAGCTCGCCCTGCGGCTGTGCTCGCGCGGGATCGCCGTGCGCCGCGGCGCGTTCGGGCGCACCGAGCTGACCGACGCGGGCCGCGAGCTCGCGATCGAGGCCGAGGCCAGGCTCGAGGATGTCGTCGCGGGCCGGATGGCCGGGATGGACCCGACCCTCCGCGTGCTCGGCGGGGCGACGCTCGCCGACATGACGCTGCCCACGCTGGCGTAGCCCCGCAGTAGCCTTGCCCGGATGCCACGACTGGCCGGGAAGGCCGCCCTCGTCACGGGCGGGACGTCGGGCCTCGGCGCCGAGACGGTCCGCCGGTTCGCCGCCGAGGGCGCCGCAGTCGCGTTCACGGGCCGCGATCCCGACCGCGGAGCCGCCGTCGAGCGGGAGACCGGCGCGGGCTTCCTCGCCGCCGACATGCGCTCCGACACCGACACGGCCCGGGCCGTCGCGGCGGCCGTCGAGCGGCTGGGCGGCCTGGACGTGCTGGTCTGCAACGCGGGCACAGGGCTCGTCCTCCCGCTGGCAGAGACGTCGCCCGACGAGCTGAACCGGATCCTCGACGTCAACGTGACCGGCTGCCTGCGCTACGCCCGCGCCTGCCTCCCCCACCTCGAAGAGCGGCGCGGCTCGATGATCCACATCGCCTCCGACGCCGGCGTGATCGGCGAGGACCCGATCGGCGCCTACTCCGTCTCGAAGGCCGCCGTCGTCATGCTCGGCAAGATGCTCGCGGTCGACTGCGGTCGCCGGGGCGTGCGCTCGAACGTGCTCTGCCCGGGCGACATCGCGCCCGGGATGCGCGAGATGCGGGCGCCCGGCGAGGCCGAGCGGGCCGACGAGCCCTCGACCTGGCCCGTGCCGCCGATCGGGCGGATCGGCGAGGCGGCGGACGTCGCGGCCGCCGCCGTCTTCCTCGCCTCCGACGACGCGGCGTTCGTAAACGGGGCCGTGATCCTCGTCGACGGCGGCATGCGAGCGGCGATGCGGGCCGGCGCCTAGCTTTTTTGGGTGTTTTCCGCCAAACTCCAGGAGTCATCTCGCGCCCCGGCGGTCCGGCCGGGGCGGGCATTCTCATTGGGAGGGACGGATGTCTTCATCGGAACCCGTCGCGGTCGAACACACCACGGCGTTAGCGCTGGAGGAGAAGGGGCACCTTCAGAAGTCGCTACGGCGCTTCGACATGCTCTTTTTCACCATCTGCGCCTTGGTCGGCCTCGACACGCTGGGCCAGGTGTCCGGCTTCGGCGCGCAGACGTTCGCGTGGGTCGTAGTCCTCGCGGTGGCGTTCGTGCTGCCGTACGCGCTCCTCATGGCCGAGCTCGGCACGACCTTCACCCAGGAGGGCGGCCCGTACGAGTGGATGAAGATGTGCTGGGGGCGGTTCTGGGCCGGGTTGGGCTCGGTGCTGTACTGGGTCACGAACCCGCTGTGGGTTGGTGGCTCGCTGGCGTTCATCGCAACAGACGCCTGGAGCGCGAACATCCACGAGATCGGGTCCGGCTTCACGTTCGGGAACATCACGTTCAAGCTCGTCTTCATCTGGATCTCGATCGGCGTGGCGATCGCCTCACTGCGCCGCGGTAAGTGGATCCCCAACGTCGGTGCGATCGTTCGCGTCGGCGTGCTCGCGTTCTTCTCCCTCACCGTTCTGATCTACGCGATCGAGCACGGCGTGCACGGGTTCGCCGCGGGCGACTTCGTCCCGAACGACATGCTGATCTTCCTGGGCCTCGTGCCGCTGCTCCTCTTCAACTACGTCGGCTTCGAGCTCCAGAACGGGGCGGCGGAGGAGATGCAGAACCCGCAGCGCGACGTGCCGGTCACCGTCATCCAGAGCGGCATCGTGACGGTGCTCGCGTACTCGATCCCGATCTTCGGGATCCTGGCCGTGCTTCCGACCAGCCAGATCACCGGGATCGGCGGGTTCCTCGACGCGGTCCACACGACGTTCGGCGTCTACGGCGGCGCCCAGAACTTCATGACCGACCTCATGGCGATCGGATTCATCTTCGCGTTGGTCACATCCGGAAGCGTCTGGATGATGGGCTCCGACCGGATCCTGGCGGTGGCGGCCTACGACGGCGCGTTCCCAGGCTACTTCGGTCGCTTCCATCCGCGTCTGGGTACGCCGGTGCGCGTGAACGTGATGTCGGGCATCGTCTCGACGATCTTCATGCTCGCAGCCGTGCAGCTCCTGACCGGGAGCGCGAGCGCCGCCAACACGTTCACAGTCGTCCTCTACCTCGCGACCTCGACCACGCTGCTCTCGTACCTCCTGATCTTCCCGGCGGGGATCAAGCTCCGGCTGAGCCACGGGCACATCCATCGCCCGTACCGGCTGGGTGCCACGGGCAACGGGCTCATGTGGGTGTGCGCGCTGGTCACCACCGCCTGGATGCTGCTGGGCTCATGGGTGGCCATCTTCCCCGGAACGCTCGAGGAGCTGACCGGGCACAGCTACAGCGTGATGGACAGTTACGGCGTGACCCGCCTGCGCTTCGAGGTGTTCACGCTCGGAACGCTCGCCATCGTCCTCGTGGTCGGCGTGATCGGCTACATCATGGCCGCCGACGTGCGTGCGAAGGCGGTCGACATCCCACTCGAAGCCACCGTCGAGCCGGCCACGGGCGACTAGACGAACGGCACTACGGGGCGGCCGCGTGGCGCTCGAAGCATCGCTTCAGCTCCGCGGCCGCCCCGGCAGCCTCTGACGGGCGCAGCACGGGCACGTCGTAGCCCAGCACGCTCCGCAGGGTCTCGGCGGTCTCGGCGGTCAGCGTCACCGTCCCGTCCGGGTCGATCCGCTCGACCCCGTCGAAGCGACCGCCGGCCTCGTTCACGGCGACCGCCTCCTCGACCGGCCAGCGCAGGTCGAGCTCGACGCGCATGCCGCCGGCGAGCACCGGATAGCCGCCGGGCAGGCCGGCCGGGGTCGGCACGTGGTCGGGCGTCATGCGGTCGCCGAGGAGCGCCGTGAAGAGCCGGGCGGCGGCGGCAGCGGTGACGCGGTTCATGTCCCGGTCGGCCAGGAGCGGCCAGGGCGTGCGGATGATCGCGTCGGCCTCGTCCTTGGCCATGTCCACCAGGTACGGCGGCAGCTCGCCGCCGAAGCTGCCGTATGTCCCGAACGCGTGCGGGCCGAGCGCGTGGTGGGCGACCAGGCGCACCGGCCGCGGAAACTTGGCCGCCACCTCCGAGACGTTGCCGAGGCCGCAGCCGATGTCGTGGCCCATCCCCTTCAGCACCGGTCCGGTCAGATCCGGGAACGAGACGATGACCGAGAACGGGTCGGGGCCGAGCTGGTCCATCACCTCGATCAGCGGCGCCAGCGGGAACGGCAGCCACGCCGCCAGGCCCAGCGCGCGAATCGGAGCGCGCGCCGGCTCGGGCAGCTCGTTCAGCACCCACCACGACTGAAGTGTCGGCGCCAGCACGGCCAGGTCGATGCCGTCGCCGCTCCAGTCCGGGGCGGCTGCGACGACCTCGGGCCGACGCCCGTGGATCGCCGCGACGAGCCGGGCCTGGCCCGCCACGGCCTCGCAGCGCTCGCGACGGCGGCCGGCGACGACGAGCCGCCCGACAGCCGGCTCGAGCGCCAGCGCCTCGGCCAGCATCGCCCCCAGGTTGCCCGGGCCCACCACCATCGCCGTCACGCCGTCCATGCCGCTACTGTAATCAGCCGTGCCATTCACGCTCGACGTCTCCCGCGCACTCTTCGATCGCGCCCGGGAGACGCTCGTCGAGGGGGTGTCGTCGCCGTCGCGCGGGAACGTCAACTACGACGTCCCGATCTTCATGACGTCCGGCGCGGGCGCCCGCATCACGGACGCCGACGGCAACGAGTACGTCGACCTGATGATGGCCTACGGCGCGCTCCTTCACGGGCACGCCCATCCCCGGCTCGTGGCCGCGGGCGAGCGCGCCCTCCGCCAGGGCGCGCTGTTTGCGACGGCGTCCGAGATCGAGGCGGCCGTCGCCGAGCGGATCGCCCGGCTCGTGCCCGGCGCCGAGCGGGTGCGGTTCGCGAACACCGGCACCGAGGCGACGATGGCCGCGATCCGGATCGCGCGCGCCGTCACGGGCCGTTCGCTCATCGTCAAGTTCGAGGGCCACTACCACGGCTGGCACGACGCCTTCCTCGTGAGCTCGCACCCGCGCGACCCGGCGACGCTCGGCGACCCGGCCGACCCGCCGCGCGTGCTCGATTCGCAGGGCCTGCCGGAGGGCGCCGTGGCCGACACCGTCCTGTGCGCGTGGAACGACCGCGAGCTCCTAGCCGAGTGCCTCGACCGCCATCGCGGCCGGGTGGCGGCGGTCATCACGGAGCCCGTCATGGCCAACATGGGCGTCATCCCGCCCCGGCCCGGCTACCTGGAGGAGATGCGGCGCCTCTGCGACGAGCACGGCGCGCTCCTGATCGTGGACGAGACCGTGACCGGCTTTCGCCTGCATCCCGGCGGCTGTCAGGCGCTCTACGGCGTCACCGGCGACCTGGCGACATTCGGGAAGGCGCTCGGCGCGGGCCTGCCGCTCGCCGCGATCACCGGCCGGGCCGAGGTCATGGACGCGCTGGCCGGCGGCCGCGTCCTGCACTACGGCACCCAGAACGCGCCCAACCTCGCGCTCTCGATCGCGGCCGAGAGCCTCGACATGCTGACCGAGGACGAAGCCGCCGCCGCAGCCGAGATGACCCGCCTGGGCGAGCGGCTGGCGACCGGCCTGGCCGGAGCCTTCGAGGCGGCCGGAATCCCGGTCATCGTCCAGGGCGTCGGGCCGATGCTTCAGGTGCTGCCGCTTCGGCCCGGCCACGAGGACGCGGGCGCGATCCACGACATGCGCGACTTCTGCACGCACGCCGACCCGGCGACCTACCGCCGCCTCGTCCACGAGCTCTTCGGCCTCGGCGTCTACGCGAGCCCCGCGCTTCTCCTACACATGATCGTCTCGACCGCCCACACCGACGCGGACGTCGACCTGGCGGTCGCGGCGGCCCGGACGGCGGCGGAGCGGCTGTGAGCAGGCCGACGGTCGGCATCACGAGCTACTGGACGCAGGCGGCGATGTCGCACTGGTCGTGCGACGCCGTGCTCGTCTCGCAGGGGTACGTGGAGGGGATCCGCCTGGCCGGCGGCCGGCCGGTCGTGCTGCCGGCCGACACGACCTGGATCGACGAGCCCGACGACGTGCTCGACATCGTCGACGCCCTGCTCGTCGTCGGCGGCAACGACATCGACCCGACCCACTACGGCCAGGAGCCGCACGCCTCGATCGGCGCGATCAGCGCGCGCCGCGACGCCGTGGAGCTGGCGCTCGTGCGCCGCGCGGTCGCCCGCGACGTCCCGCTGCTCGGGATCTGCCGCGGCGTCCAGGTGCTGAACGTCGCCCTGGGTGGGACGCTCGACCAGCACCTGGCCGACACGATCGACGTCAGCCCGCACCGGCTCTCGGACTCGGAGTTCGGCATGCACGAGGTGGCGACCGTCCCCGGCACGCTGGCCCACCGCCTGGTCGGCGACCGGCTGCGGGTGCACTCCCACCACCACCAGGGGATCGACCGGGTCGGCGAGGGGCTCGTCGTCTCGGCCCGGGCCGACGACGGCGTGATCGAGGCGATCGAGCATCCGGACAGGCGGTTCTGCATCGGCGTCCTGTGGCATCCCGACGCCGAGCACGACGGGCATGGAGCGCCCGTCTTCGAGGGGCTGGTATCGTCGGCGGCGTGAGCACGCGCCTCTGGCACCCGTTCGCCGACATGGCGGCCGTGAAGGAGGAGGAGGTCGTGATCGTCCGCGGCCGTGGCGCGCGCGTGTGGGACGCCGGCGGCAAGGAGTACGTCGACGCCCGGGCCGGCCTGTGGTACGCGGCGGTGGGCCACGGACGGGCCGAGATCGCCGACGCCGTCGCAGCGCAGATGCGCGAGCTGGCGGCGTTCGACACGTTCGAGCGGCTGGCCAACCGGCCCGCGCTCGAGCTGGCCGAGCGGGTGTCGTCGCTGGCGCCGTTCCCGGACGCGGCGGTCTTCTTCGGCTCGGGCGGCTCCGACGCCGTCGACACGGCCGCCAAGCTCGCGCGCCGCTACTGGCACGCGCTCGAGCAGCCGGACAAGCGCCTGATCGTCCACCGCCAGCACAGCTACCACGGCATGAACGCCTACGGGACGAGCCTGGCGGGGATCGCCACCAACCGCGAGGGCTTCGGCACGCTGATCGCCGACGTCGCCAGCGTGCCGCACGACGACCCGGGGGCGCTCGAGGCGCTGTTCGAGGAGCGGGCGGGCGAGATCGCGGCCTTCATCGGCGAGCCGGTTATCGGCGCGGGCGGGATCCTGCATCCCGCGGAGGGCTACTGGTCCGCGGTGCAGGAGCTGTGCCGCAAGCACGACGTGCTCCTGATCGCCGACGAGGTCGTGACCGGGTTCGGACGGCTGGGCCGGTGGTTCGGCTGCCAGCGGCTCGGGATCGAGCCCGACATGATCACCTGCGCCAAGGCGATCACCTCCGGCTACCTGCCACTCGGCGCCGTCGTCATCTCCGCCCGGGTTCAGGAGCCGTTCTGGACGGAGCCGGGCCGCGCGATCTTCCGGCACGGCTTCACGTACTCCGGCCACGCGGCTGCCTGCGCCGCCGGCCTTGCGAATCTCGACCTGATGGAGCGCGAGGAGCTCGTCGACCGCGTCGCCGAGATGGAGTCGGTGCTGGCCCAGGCCGTCGCGCCGCTCACCGGCCTGACGCTCGTGAGCGAGGTGCGCGCGGGGCTCGGCCTCCTGGCGGCCGTCGAGATCGACCCGGAGGCGCGCGCCGCCGATCCAGGGCTCGTCGAGCGGATCGTGGCCGGCTGCCGCCGAAACGGCGTCCTGACACGCGGCCTGGCCGGGCGCGCGCTCCAGCTCTCGCCGCCCTACGTGATCTCCGAGGAGGAGATCGCGACGGTGGCCGAGACGATCGCCACGGCCGTCACCCAGGCCACTCCCGCGCACGCCTGACTAGGCGGCGAGGAGGCGCGCGACGCGCCGGAGCCGATCCTCGGACGGACGCGGGTCGGAGAGCAGCCACTCCAGCTCGACGACGGCGCGTACGTCGGCCGACCGGCGCTCGAGGGCCGCGGCAATCCGGTCGGCGACCTCGGCGTGGCAGGACAGGAGCCGAGCCACCGGGGCCTGCGGGACGAGGATGTGCGGTCCGCCGTGGGCGTGGGCGCGGACGGACGCCGCCAGGGCACGCTGATGCTTGGGCGCGGTCAGCGCCGCCGCGCGCCTGGCGAGGACGGCGGAGGTCTCGGGATCGCCCGGCGGCGCGGTAAACGGGGCCGCGTGGAGCATGACGTCGGCGTCGCGGCGGGCGCGCAGCTCGAGCACGGTCGCGCCGGCGGCCAGCGCCAGCGTGCCGACGGCGGCGGGCACGGCGAGCCACGCGAAGCCGGTGACGGTCGCGAGCGCGGCCATCGCGGCCATCGCGAGCGCCTGGCGCACCAGCACGCGTCGGGCGGCGCGGGCGCGGGGCAGGTCGTCTGCTGCTGCTGCGGGTGCGGGGAGGCCGTTCATCATCGTGGTTACCTGCGTGAACACTACACTGGTTACAGTTACCTGTCAACCCATTTTGATGGTATCATGGGCCCAGGTTGACCTCCGCCGCCATCAACCCCGCTCCCGGAGCGCTCCTGGTCGTCCAGGATCTCGTGAACACGCTCGACGTCGAGGCGGGCACCGACTCGATCGAGACGCCGGCGGGGTTGCGCGCATGGCTCACCGAACGGTCGCTGGCGCCGCCCGACCTGCGCCCTGCGAGCGACGACATCGCCCGCATGACCGAGTTCCGGGAGGCACTCCGGGCGCTGCTTCATGCCAACAACGGCGGCGCCGTCGACCCGGACGGCCTGCGCAGCCTGAACCGGGCCGGCCGCGGCGGCCTGCGGGTGCGCTTCGACGAGGACGGCGGCGCCGCGCTCGAGCCGCAGCCCGAGGAGCCGATCGCCGCCGCCATCGGGCGGATCGTCGCGATCGTCTTCACCGCCATCGCCGACGGCACGTTCGCCCGGCTCAAGGCCTGCCCGGGCCGCGACTGCGGCTGGGCGTTCTACGACCTGTCGAAGAACCGCTCGGCCCGCTGGTGCAGCATGGCGATCTGCGGCAGCCGCGAGAAGGTGCGGGCGCACCGCGCGCGCCGGGTCACCGCGTAGCCCCGCCGACCCTACGCGTGCCGGTGGAGGTGGTGGTCGATGAAGGTGTCGATGTGGAGGCGGTGCTCCAGCCTGACCAGGCCGCGGTGGAAGTGGCCGCCCGCGTGGAAGGCGAAGGCCGGCACCATCAGCGTGAGGGCGAGCGGGACGAGCGCCGAGAGGCCGACGGCCGTCGTGAACTGGTGCTGGCCCGCAACGATGGCGAGCCATACGGGCCAGGACATGAATCCGACCACCGCCAGAAGCCCAATCCGGATTGCGAACGCATCGTCTCGTTCCTGCATTGCCCCACTCCTTTCGTCTGTCAGCGGCTCGCCGCCGCGAGCACGCCACGTGCTGTCTCCGCGCCGCGCGGGTCGAGCCGCAGCACGGCCTCCGCGGCCGCGTAGAGGTCGCGGATCGAGATGATCCCGACCGGCTGGCCGCCCTCGCCGACCGGCAGGTGGCGGACGCCCAGCCGGCGCATCGTCTCGGCCGCCCACAGGAGGTCGGCATCCGGCGGGGCAAACGTCACGTCGGTCGACATCGCCTCGCGCACCGGGCGGTGGCGCACGTCGCTCCCCGTCGCGACGAGGCGCAGGAGGTCGCGCTCCGTGAAGATGCCGGCCAGCTCGCCGGCCTCGAGGACGAGGCATGCCCCGACCCGCCGCTCCGTGAGGAGCCGGGCGACATCCACCACGGCCGCGTCCGGCGCGGTCGTGACCAGGTCCGTCTGCATGATCGCGCTGACGCGCATCGTGCCTCCTGTCACGAGCCTCTCCGGGG
>Ga0075434_100003479_pt1 | contig 14078 bp, 8 predicted proteins | sample RhiMethybrSRZTD3_FD_75298 | JGI IMG/M metagenome (GOLD analysis project Ga0075434, IMG submission 75298) | Populus rhizosphere microbial communities from Tennessee, USA - Rhizosphere MetaG P. TD hybrid SRZTD3 | ecosystem: Host-associated > Plants > Roots > Rhizosphere > Soil | place: USA... | reverse complement strand
AGCGCGATCTTCAGCGTCGTCAATGGCGTGCTGCTGCGGCCGCTCCCGTACCCGCACCCGGACTCGCTCGTCAGGGTCCACGAGATTCTTCAGAAGTTCGGCAGGTTCTCGGTCGCGCCCGCCAGCTTCCTCGACTGGCGTCAGCAGAACACGGTCTTCGAGCACATCGCGGCCTTCAATTCGACCGGCGCGACCTTCCAGACGCCCAGCGGCCCAGAGCGCGTCCAGGGAACCCTCGTTTCGTGGGACATGTTCGATCTCCTGCAGGTGGTGCCCACCCTCGGGCGAACCTTCCGCGCCGACGAGGACATGCCAGGGAAGGATGCCGTCATCGTCTTGAGCCATGGCCTGTGGGAGCGGCGCTTTAGCAGCGACCCAAGGATCCTCGGACAGAGCGTCACGCTCAATGGTGCGCCGGTCACCGTAGTCGGCGTCATGCCGGCCGGCTTCACGTTCGGCGGAGAGTCGGAGTTCTGGCGCCCGCTCGCGCTGGATCCGGCCAAGGCGGGCAGGGGCGGCCACTTCCTCGGGGTGATCGCGCGGCTCAAGGCGGGCGTCACCGTCGAGCGGGCGGGCGCCGAGATGAAGACGATCGCCGAGCGCCTTGCGCTTCAGTATCCGGAATCGAGCGCCAATGAAAGCGCCGAAGTGATCGGTCTCCACGCGAACATGGTCGAGCACATCCGGTCGGCCCTCCTCATTATTCTTGCGGCGGTCGGCGTGCTCATCCTGATCGCCTGTGCCAATGTTGCCAATCTGCTGCTCGTTCGGGCCTCGATTCGCGGCAAAGAGATCGCGATTCGCACCGCGCTCGGCGCCGGCCGTCTGCGGCTGATCCTGCAGATGCTGGCCGAGAGCGTCGTGCTCGCGCTCGCCGCAGGCGCGGTTGGCGTGTTCATCGCGTACTTGGCGATTCGTCCAATCCAGACGCTGGGCGCCGGCAGCATTCCGAGAGCGGGCTCGATCGCGTTAGACGGCACAGTGCTGGCTTTCGCGCTTATCGTTTCACTCGTGACGGGAATCCTGTTCGGCCTGGCGCCGGCCTGGCAGGCGTCGCGCACCACGGTCGGCTCGGTGCTCAAGGAGGGCGGCCGGTCGTCGACCGTATCTGGCGGCCGATGGATCCGCAACGGCCTGCTCGTCGCAGAGGTTGCGATGTCGGTCGTGCTGCTGGTGGGGGCGGCCCTTCTTCTGCGAAGCTTCGAGCGGCTCATCCACGTCGATCCAGGATTCCGCCCGGAGCACGTGCTGGCGTTTCGCGTCGCCCTGCCGAATAACGCTTACCCCCAGGAGCACCACAAGATCGCATTCTTCGCCAGCCTGATGGAGCGGCTCGAGAGCCTGCCAGATGTGACTGCGGCGGGCATGATTCAAACCGTTCCGATGCGCGGCGACTACCTGCTGTCGTTCACGATCCAGGGCCGTCCCGCCGTTGGTCCCAACCAGGAGCCGTCGGCGAACTACCGGGCGATCAGTCCGGACTATTTCAAGGCAATGGGAATCCCGCTGCTGCGCGGCCGCGCATTCACGCTCGACGACGGCGAGAAGTCGCCGATGGTCGCCATCGTCGATCAGAAGTTCGTCGAACGCTACTTTCCAGACCAGGATCCAATAGGTCAGGGCATTGACATCGGCAACGGCACCGACGGCTTTTACAAGATCGTCGGGGTGGTCGGCAGCGTGCGAAACGACTCGCTCGACAGCAACCCGTCACCGACGATGTACGGCCCGTATACGAAAGACGTATTCAGCAGCATGTGGGTGGTGGTCCGAGCGAAGAGTGAGCCCGCGCAGCTGTCGGCGGCCGCGCGACAGGCGGTGCGAGACATCGACAACGCCCTGCCGGCGTTCGCCATGACACCGCTAGCGGACGTGGTCAGCGACTCGATCGCACAGCGCCGCTTCTCGATGCTGCTGATCGCCGTCTTCGCGGCGGTGGCGCTGGTTCTGGCCGCGGTCGGCCTGTATGGTGTTGTGTCGTATAGCGTGAGCCAGCGAACGCAGGAAATCGGACTTCGCATGGCGATCGGCGCTCAGCGCCGGGACGTGCTGAGGTTGGTCGTCGGCGGCGGTATGAAACTCGCGATGGTCGGGGCTGTCGTAGGGATCGGAGGCGCGCTCGCGTTGTCGAGCGTGATGGCCACGATGCTCTTCGAACTGAAGCCCTTGGATCTGGTCAGCTACGCGGGCACGGCGTTGGTCCTGCTCGCGGTTGCGATGGTGGCATGTTACGTCCCCGCCCGCCGCGCGATGCGAGTCGATCCCATCGTCGCGCTGCGCGCTGAATGACCGCTGACGATCGACCTGAAAACTCGTTTACGCTGAGACCTCGCTGAAAGCGGAGCCCAAGCTGCCCACCAGCATGCGCTTGAATCTCGATCGCGACCCGCCGCGTTCAGAAGTATAGAATCGCGCCTTATGACGTCGCGGGACGTGCGTGTCACGGCTGTCCTCAAAGAGTGGAGCCGTGGTGATGCCGGAGCACTCGATCAGCTCGTTCCTCTCGTTTACAACGAGCTGCGGCGCGTTGCCGCCCGTGTGCTGCGCGATGAACGCCCCGGACACACGCTGCAGCCGACTGCGCTTGTGAACGAAGCGTACCTGCGCCTGGTCAACCAGCAAGCGGCTTCATGGGAGAACCGCACGCAGTTCTTTGTTAGAGTCTTCCAGCACCCTCCTCATCGTCCTCGAAGAAGGTTGGTCCATCGTCGAAGCCCGGCGAGTTGACGATGCATCCGAGATTGCTCGGCGTTTCCCAGCCGAAGTCGTCGTGCTTGTCTCTGCGGGCGCGCTGGGCGCCATGAATCTCGGCAACGGCTTTTTCGTGTTCACATCGGATCGCCGCCGCGTTGCGGCGATGGTCGGGCGGCTCACCGGGGTCGATATGGGTGGCGCGGCTCGACGGCGACGGCGTGTTTCGCAAGATCGCCGACCTCCCGCCCGGCGTCCGGCCCCGTGGGGCTGTGTGGACGCCTGACGGCGACGAGCTGATTGTCGGCATCGTCCGGCGCGCGAGCCATCTCGTCCTCTTCGACCAGGCGAAGTAGCGACGTGGACGGCCCCGCTTTACGCTGAGACCTCGCTGAAATCCAGGTTCTCGGTGATGCGAGTCCCGTCCTTACGGAACGCATCCGCCAGCATCCGGATCCGCCGCCTGGACTCGTTCAGGTCGGTGTTGTTCAGATTGATGTTCAGCAGGTCGATGTACCAGGGCAGCTTCACAGCGTCCATGACATAGGTCTCGACGATCTCGCGTGCGATCGGCAGGGTCGTGCGCTTCGAGACGTCGTGGACGTCGCGGTTGCCGGCGCGCTGCAGCTTGTCGTACTCCTGCGCGAGCAGCTTCTCGAACAGGTCGCGTGTGAAGGTGTCGCCCGCCTTCACACCGATCTCGTCATCTGCCGTCAGCGACGCGCCCTTGTGCAGCCACTCCCACAGGATGCTCAAACGGATCTCGCCGGTGGCCATGTCCTCCATCAGATAAAGCACATCGTCGTTGCCGAAGAAGTCGGCGGGCTTCAGCGCTGCGGCCTGCAATCCCTGCAGGAACGCGTTGCCGTACTGAAGCGCGACGCTGAGCAGGTCGCGCGCCCCGCGGATCGTGCGCGGCGCGCTCTCGAGCAGGATCAGGCCATCGGCATCTGCGCTGTCGTAGGTGAGCGGAGGGAACGGCCGACCGAGCTGATTCGCGTCGCCGACCTTCTCCCAGACCGGCCGGACGATGTGGACCATTTTCCAGTGGGCGACCCACTTGCCGCTCGCGCCTTCGCGCTGTTCGCGCTCGCCGCCGGCGACAGCGCGCTTCATCGCGTTTGTGACGCCCGCTTCCGAACCGACCGGGATGTTGGGCTCCATCCCGCCTTGCCACAGCGCGTACCGACCCTTCGCGTCCGGCGTATTCACGGCGCGGCGCACGCGGTCCTCGTAATTCCGCATGTAGCCGTAGGTCATCGTGATGGCGTCGATGTTCGGATTGACGAACGCCGGGTCCCACGCCATCGCGTCCGACACGCTGTTGATGTAGTCCCAGCGGCCGGTATTGAATCCCACGAAGTGCGCGCCCAGCGCGGCGCGAATCTCCATCAGCTGGAAACATGCTTCGATCTGTTCAACGAGCACGTAGACCTTTATCGTGCCGACGGCCAGCCCGACATGCCGTTCGAGCGCCGAGAGCATGTCGTTCCAGAGCGCCGCCTCTTCCGCGGTCTGAATCTTCGGCAGGTAGAGGACGATCGACCACCCTGCGCGTCGAAGCTGTTGATGGTTGTTCACGACGTAGAGCACGAGGTCGACGATCGACGCGGAGAAGCTTTCGCCGTTAGTGTGCCGGACGTGCCGGTCGTCGAGGTGCAGACCGCGCGCGCGGAAGATTTTCGTGGTGAAGTCGAGCTGCTTCCGCCAGTCGCCGATGATCTCCCGTCCGAAGAACTCTTTCGCCCAGGCGTTCATCTCACCGGCGACCTGCTCCGCGACTTTGAGGAAGACGGGGTCGCGGTGGATGGCCAGCATCAGGTTGCGCTGGTTGTCGAGCGACATCGACGAAACTTGGCCGAGCGCATCTTCGCCGTCGAACATCCAGCCGTCGGCGCCCGAGAGCAGCGCGTAGGCGACGTTGCGCAGAGACGTGTCGACCGCCGCGCCTGGCCGGGCGGCCGGGCCGGTGCCCTGAATCCACTGGCGCCGCAGATCATCAGGGATTTCGCTGCCGACGAACTTGCCGTCCCTCGCGTCCTGCACGCTGATCTGCGTGCGCGGGATGACCGACTGCGGATCGAGGAACGCGATCCGCCGCCGATCGCGCACGCGCGCCGCACGCCGGGCGATCCGCGCCTTCATTACTGCCTTGCGCTCGGCGTCGAGCGGCGCCAGCGCCACGAGCGCGGAGAGCGCCTCCGGCGTGAAGACGTCGGGATAGCTGGCCTCGAGCGTGCCTCTGATTTCAAGCGGTCGTGATGGCATAGCTATCGATGATGTCATAACCCGGCGTCACACCAGCGTCAACGTCAAGGTGGATAGATCGATGCCTTCCACCGACGCGGTCCATGTGGCGCCGGGCTGGATCGGCGTCGATTCGGTCAGCGTGCCGGAGCTGACCAGATCGCCCGCGGCCAGCGGGTGAGCGCCATCCTGCCTCGCCATGGCCGACGCGAGCTCGGCGAGACACAGCGCCGGACTGCGAAGAACGTTGCGGCCCGAGCCCTCCCCGACGACCTGTCCGTTCTTCGAGAGCCGGACCTTGAAGTCCGCCAGCTGCTCGACGAGCTCCGAGATGTTTGCCGCCGTGACCGGATGCGGCCCGCCGACGATGAGTGCAGCGTGCAGACCGTATGCGGCAACGAAGTCGGCGGGCTGATACTTCCAGTCGGCGTAGGGGCAGTCGATGATCTCGAATCCGAGCGCGAGCCACTCGACCGCTTCGAGCGCGGCGGCCGCCTCGGTGATGCCCACGCCGAGGGGCGCCTTCATCTTGAACACGATCTCCGGCTCGATCTTGGGCGAGATCCTGTGGGCGAGCGAGAGCGTGGCCGCGTTCGCGTCGGCGTACCGCACGGTGTCGTCGTACATGTGCGCCCAGAGGACCGTTTCGAGCTTCAGCGCGCGCCACAACGCCTTGTTGGCGAAGCCGACCTTGACGCCGACGGCCTGGTGACCTTCCGAGCGCCGCATCCGCACGAGCTCGCGCTCGACTGCATACGCTGTCGACAGATCGAGGCCGTCGCGAGCGGAGGGCGGAGTGGGGAGTGTTCGCCGCTCGGCGAACGCCCTGGTCAACTCCAACGCGAGCGCATGAATATCAATCACGCAGTTACCGGCAGCTTCGCGGCCTTGGCCCTCGCCGTCGCCTGCGAGGTGCGAAGTCCGTAGGCGAGCACGGCCGCAAGCAGCGCCATCACGGCACTCCCGTAGAAGCCTATCGCCCAGCCGCCCGACCGCTCGTAGACCAGGGCAGCCACGTACGCCCCGATGATTGAGGCGACGCCTTTTGCGGTGTACAGCACCGCGTAGTTCGAGGTCGCGTGTTTGGTGCCGAAGTAGTCGGCAGACGAAGACGGGAACAACGAATAGATCTGGCCCCAGGTGAAATAGACGGCGATCAGAGTCGCGACGAACCACGCAGTCGAGATTTGCCCGAGCGTGGCGACGGCGACGAGACACAGCGACTGCAGGACGAACGTGAGCATCATCGTGTTCTCGCGTCCGAGCCGATCGGAGGCCCAGCCCCAGAAGATGCGCGCCGCGCCATTGGCCAGCGGGCTCAGCGTGGCGGCAAGCGTGATCGAAAAACCCCATGACTTCGCCATCGATCCGGCGTTGGCGGTCACCAGCAGCCCGCCGGTCGCCATCAACACGAACGCGACGTACATCACGTAGAACTGCGGCGTCCGCAGCACCTCCGGCGTGGTGAACTGTTTCTTGTCATCCTTTTCAGCTGTCACCGCGGCCTTGCTCTCGACTTTGGCGGGAGCGGGCGCCGCAGCCGGATGCCTCAGGAACTGCGCGACGACAGCGATGACGATCCCCTGCAGAATGCCGGTGGCTACGAATGTGGCCCGGTAGCCGTTGCCTCTGATCGACGATTGGATGAATGGAATGAACAACGCCGTACCGCCGCCGAAGCCCGCCGTCATGATGCCGGAAGCGAGGCCGCGCCGCTCCTTGAACCACTTCAACGCCGATCCGACGGCGCCGCTGTAGACGAACGCCGCGCCTGTGCCGGCGAGGCAGTAAAGCCCGTAGAGCATCGGAAGGGAGTCGGCATAGCCCATTCCCGCCCAGCCGAAACCACACAGGATCCCGGCCGCGGTAACGAAGCCGCGTGGTCCGAGGCGATCGATCAGCCAGCCGTCGAACGGCTGGACCCAGGTCTGGAAGATGATGAACAGCGTGAACGCGAACTGGATGTCGGAAAGCTTCCAGCCCGTACCTTTCTGCAGGGGAGGGACGAAGAGCGTCCATGAGTACTGCAGGTTGGCGATCATGATCATCGCGATGAGCGACGCACCGAGCTGGAACCACCGGTTGTTGAGACTCATGCACCCTCGGCTTCGAGGGTCCGGCTGAAGCCGGACACTACGCGGTCTGTACTGCCATTACATGCTGTCTCTTCTCGTCCGCCATCTTCACGCACGCGTAGACGGCGCGCGTCGCCGGCATCGGCACGCCGAGCCGATCGCCCAGCTCGATGACGGCGCCGACGACCGCCTCGAGCTCCAGCGGCCGGCCGGCTTCGAGATCCTGCAGCATCGACGTCTTGTGCGCGCCGACCTTTTCGGCCCCGGCCATGCGCTGCTCGATCGAGATTGGCATCTCGATGCCCAGCTTTCCGGCGACTGCCTCTGTTTCGGTCATGACCTCGCGCACCACCCTGGACGTATCGGGATGGCGGACCAGCTCCTCGAGCGTGCCGCCGGTCAGCGCGCTGATCGGATTGAACGCGACGTTGCCGAGCAGCTTTACCCAGATCTCGTGGCGGAACCGCGCGGTGACCGGACAACGGAAACCAGCCGCGATGAGCGCCTCGGCAATCGCCTTCGCCCGGGCCGACTTGCTGCCATCGGGCTCGCCGAAACTGATGCGATTGCCTTCGGTGTGATGGATCACGCCCGGCTCGGCGACGTCGGTCGCAAAGTACGCAAGCGATCCGATCACGCGGCGCGGCTCGATCGATGCCGCGATGACGCCGCCCGGATCGACGCGCTCGAGGCGCAGGCCGTCCAGCTCACCGCCGTAGTTCTGGAAGTACCACCACGGGATTCCGTTTTGCGTGCTGACGACGGACGTGTCGGGACCGAACAGCGGCGCGAGCGTCGGCGCCAGTGCAGTCAGTCCGTGCGCCTTCACGCCGAGGAAGACGACGTCGGCCTTGCCGATCGTCGCCAGGTCCCCGGTGACCTGCGGCCGCACCTCGAAGTCCCCTTCGGCACTCGTGACGCGCAGTCCACGCGTCTGCATCGCCTGCAGGTGCGGACCGCGCGCGAACAACACGACGTCGGCGCCGGCCCTGGTCAGGCAGGCCCCGATGTATCCACCGACGGCGCCCGCCCCCGCGATGACGACTCTCATTCCTTATCCGAGGGGCTTCGCCCCTCGGACTCCCCTGCACGCTCTCTCGCGCGCCGCTTCGCCGGCGCGCTCCGTTCGCGTGGCTCGCTCGCTGCGCTCCCTCGCGCGACGGTGACGGGCGGTTTCTGAAACAGCCTCATTTCGCCTGGGTGGCAAATGCCTGAGCAACAATACGGCGCTGAATCTTGCCGGTCGCGGTGCGCGGGATGGCGGTCGTGATGTGGATCTGTTTGGGGCGCTTGAAGTCGGCGAGACGCTCTTTGCAGTAGGCGAGCAGCTCGGCCTCCGTGGCGTCACCGTTCAGCGTGACGGCCGCCGCGACCTCTTCACCCCATGCCGTGTGCGGCACGCCGAAGGCGACCGCCTCGGCCACCTTGGGATGGGCGAGCAGCACCTCGTCGATCTCGCGCGGAGAGATCTTCTCGCCACCGCGATTGATCATCTCCTTCAGGCGTCCGGTCAGCGTGAGATACCCGTTCTCGTCGAGGACTCCCTGATCGCCGGTTCGGAACCAGCCATCCACGAACGACGAGGCGTTGGCCTCGGGATTGTTCTCGTATCCGCGGACTACGTTAGGTCCCTTGATCACCACCTCGCCCCGTTCGCCAATAGGCAGATGCTTCCCCCCGGCATCCATGATGCTGATCTGCACGTCGGTTCCGTGTCCGACGGAGCCGGGCATGCGCGGGGCCGGTGGCAGCGGGTTCGACGCCATCTGATGCGCGGCCTCGGTCATGCCGTACGCTTCGAGCACCGGCGCGCCGAACGCCGCCTCGAGGTCGTGCATCACCTGCGGCGGGAGCGATGCGCTGCACGATCGGATGAAGCGGAGCTTCTCGGCGCCCGCCGGCCGCGGCGAATCCTTCTTCACACGCGCCAGCAGCAGCTGGTGAATCGTCGGGACAGCGGAGTACCACGTCGCGCCGTATTCCTTGGCGGTCTGCCAGAACGAGAGCGGGCTGAACTTTGTCGGCACGACGACGGTCCCACCCGTTGACAGTGTTGCCAGCGTCGACGCCACGAGCCCGTGCACGTGGAAGAGCGGCATCACGGTGAGCGACACATCGCTTGACGACAAGCCGTAGTGGCGCGCCACATTGCCTGCCGAGATCGACAGGTTCGCATGGCTCAACGGGACGCGTTTCGGCCGGCCGGTGCTGCCGCTCGTGTGCAGGATCAGCGCGACGTCGTCCGGATTCGGCGTGGCGACAGCCTTTCGCCCGGTCACGCCGCGCAGGCTCACCGTGCCCGCGGCGTCCATCTCCACAGTCAGGATGGGAATGCTGCCCGCCGCCGCGCGCGCCTCGTCGAGCCCGTCGGGCGGAAGGAGCAACACCTTGGCGTTGGTGTCCTCGAGGTAGAAGCGGAACTCCTCCTCTTTGTACGCGGGATTCAGTGGCGCCGCTGTTCCGGCCAGCGACGCGGCGAGAAATGTCACGATGTTCGGCAGGCCATTGGGGAGCGCCATGCCGATGCGGTCGCCGCGGTTCACGCCGGCCGCCGCCAGCGCTTCCGCGACGTCCTGGATCTGCTTGCGCAATCCGCCGTACGTGATTCGAACGTTCTGATCCGGCGCGATCACCGCCGTCTGGTCGGCGGGAATCGATTGGATCAGACCGAGCAGCGTCTTCGAAGCGGTCGATGCGCTGTCCGAGGGTGTCATGGATGGTCTCCTAAGCGCCAGGCGCCGAAACGGGGATTGTCACGTGTGACGCGATTCCATTGCAACTCCGGTTTCCACTCTCGAGTTTGCGCCGAGACAGCCTCCTATTGCCGGTTTGCGATCCCCCACGCGTTGATGAACCTGCTCACTTCTTCCTTGACCGCAGCGCGCACCCGCCTGTCACGATCAGCGGCCACCGTCCATTCGGACGTGCCGTCCTCGAACGTGCGCACGGACAACTCCTGGCCGCTCTTGAGAACCGCGGATTGCCGCAGGGTGATCAGGACGACGTAGAAGTCGATACCAGCCGGGTTATGAACAAAGCTCAGGTTGATTTCAATGTAGGGACGAGAGGGAATCGTCGCCAGCTCCACCCGATTCAACACCCGAATCCCCGCCTGGCGCAGTTGGGCCTCCACCTCCGATTGGATCCCTCCTGTCGTCGTGACCGCAGGATCAGTGGATCGATCGGGCAGTCCTGCCACGACGACACCGACGCCGGGCAGGCCTCGAAGACTCTTGAGATCGTCATTTGTCGTCTGGGCCACAGCAAGGGTCGCGGGCCCACCGAGGCTCCAGACCACGAAACCGACAATCACTGTCCATCGAGTCATGGTGTCTCCCTTTGTAGATAATCCGCCAGTGGGCGCATCCGCGCCGCGGTCATCCACGTTAACATCGGGCACGCACCGCAAGGAGCTGCGATCATGGCGCACATCGACCGGCGATCGTTCCTCGACGGCGCGGGCAGGTTTGCTGGAGGTGCGCTGACAGCCGGCGCCATCTTCGAGATGATTCGGCCCAACCCTGCCTGGACGCAGCAGGTGACGAAAGTGAACCACCCCGCTTCCTCCCGCGTTCTCGATCAGCTCAGAACCCGCTTCATGTTTCAAATCTCCGTTGACGTGGCCACCATGGAGCAGGGTTTTGCGGTTGCCGCCGCGGCACTTGCTGGAGGAGTGAACATCGTCGAAATGGGGACGCCGCTGCTCAAGAACCAGGGCGTCTCGAACGTCGTGCCAGCCTTCCGTCGGAAGTTTCCCGAGGCGCTCCTGCTGGCCGACATGAAGACGATGGATGGCGGGGCGTTCGAGGCGCGCGCCGTCTATACGGGCGGCGGCAACATCGTTGATTTCCTGGCACTGGCCGGTGTCGATACGGCGAAGGCGATCTGCGGCGTGCGAGACGAGTTCAGGAGCGCCGGCCAGGAACTGCCGCGGCTCGTCTTTGCCGACATCATGGTGCCGCACCAGGGCCCCGCCGGGCCGGCCGTCGAGGTCGCCCTTCGCATGCTCGATGCGGGTGTGGACGCGGTCGGCGTTCACCTGCAGGGCGACGCGCGGCGCGCCGACCCGACCTTGATCGAGAAACACTATCTCGGTGAGGTGGCTCGCGCCATCTTCCAGCGTGTCGCCAGCGCCGCCCCGGTGCAGGTGGTTGGCGGGCTTAGCGTCGCTGAGGCGAAAAGCCTCGCCCAGGCGGGCCTGCGTGCGTTCGTCATCAGCGGCAATCTCGGTCAGCCGGACAGCCGCGCCCGCTACGATCTGCCGCCGGATCAGATCGAGCGCTACGTCGCCGATTTCATCGCCGGGGTCTCGAGCGCGAAGTAGCGCGGTTTATCCTTCTCGCAGCACGCTGGCCGGGTCGAGCCGCGCAGCGCGCCTTGCGGGCACCCACGCAGCCAGCGCGCCTACGGCAATCAGCACAGCGGCAGTTCCCGTGAACGTCATCGGATCGCGTGTCTCGATCTGGAAGAGCAAGGGCGCGAGAAACCGTGCGGCCCACCAACTGCCCGCCAGGCCCAGCGCCAGGCCGGCGACGATGAGGACGCCAACGCGATGGAAGACAAGGCGCGCGATGCCGGCCGGCCGGGCGCCGAGCGCCATGCGCAGCCCGATCTCCGTTCGACGCGCGCTCACCGCGTGCGCGACGATGCCGTAGAGCCCGAGGCCGGCGAGCAGCAGCGCGAGCGCGCCGAAGAACCCGGACATCATCGCAACGAGCCGTTCCTGCGTCGCCGTCGCGTCAACCATCGAATCGAACGTTCGCGATGTGAACACAATTTTTGGATCGGCCTGCGTCAGCGCCGTCGCAATGTCGCGCTCGACCAACGCACGTTGCCCGGACGCTGCCTTGATCGTCAGCACGGCGTTGGACCCCCAGTCTTGCGGTTCGCGCTGCGCCAGCGGCACGTACAGCGTCGGCAGCATGCCGGCGCGGGGCGTCGTGTAGACGGCATCGGCAACGACGCCAACGATCTCGTAGCGCAGCCCGTTGTCGACGTCGACGCGCAGAGTCTCGCCGATCGGCTGTTGACCCGGCAGATAGCGGCGCACGAACGCCTCGTTCACGACCGCAACGGACGGACTGCCGACACGATCGCGGTCGTCGAAGTCGCGCCCGCTTCGCAGAGGGATGCCCATCGTCTCGAACCAGCCCGGTGAGACGGCGTTGCGCCACACGCGACGGCGCTGGTCCTCCGGGAGCATGGGACCATCGCCGACGGCGATTCTGTTGTTCGTTGCCCATCCGCCTCCGGTCAGCAGGCGTGTCGAAGAAGCTGATGCAGACATTACGCCTGGCGTCGCCGCCGCCGCGTCGCGAAGGCGCGCGACGCGCGCCGTGCGCTCCTCCGGCGGAATGCCACTCGCGCGCAGGTTCACCTGGACGACCACCAGCGGCTCGGGGACGAAGCCGAGCGGCAACTGACTGAGCGACGCGAACGTGCGCAGAAAGAGTCCGGCGGCGATCACGAGGATGAACGACACGGCAAGCTGCGCGACCACGAGCGCGCCGCGCACGGCGAAGCGCCGGTCGCCCGCGATGGCGCGGCCCGCGCTTTTCAGCGCCTCGCCGGGTGCGACGCTCTTCACCCCGATCATGGGCGCCATGCCCGCGCTGATCGCACACAGACTGGTGAGGGTCGCTGTGAACGCGAGCACGCGCCAGTCGAGCCCGAGGTCCAGCGAAACGGTATTCCCCAGCTGCTGAACGAGGAGAGCGCTGCTCCACTTGGCGAAAACCAGTCCGAGCGCGGCGCCTGTCATCGCCAAAAACAGGCTTTCAACAAAGAGCAGCCGCGCGAGCCGCCACCGCGACCCTCCGAGCGCCAGCCGGACGCTGAACTCTGCGCGCCGCGCCAGCGCACGCGCGAGCAGCAAGCTCGCAATGTTCGCGCATGCGACGAGCAGCACGAGCCCCACGGCGACGACCATGACGAAGAGCGGCGCTTCGAATTGCCTGCGCAGTGACGAGGCGCCGGCAGCCGCCCCGGCCAGGGTCAACGGATCCGTCATGTAGCGCGCGACCCACGCCGGGTCTCCTCTGTACCTCGGCACGACCGCGGCCCGAATCTGCGGCTGCACGCCCCGTAATGCCGCGTTCGCCTGCTCGATGGTCTGCCCGGATTTGAGACGCACCATGATGTCCAGCCACGATGCGCCGACGATCTCCACCGTGCTCTCCCGGCCCTGGAGGATTGGCTCTGCGGCGAAGGGCAGCATCACATCAGCCATCCGGCCGACGTCGACGCCAGAAAAACCTGGCGGCATGACGCCCACGATGGTGAACAAGAGATGTTGAGGGTGCACGGTGAGCTGGCGGCCGACGACATCATCGGCGCCGCCGAAGTGCTGGCGCCAGTAGCGATGGCTGATCACCGCGACGAGCCCGTTCGGCGGGGCGGCACTGTCGTCAGCTGGTGTGAGCATCCGCCCGCGGAATGCCGGCACGCCGAGCACGTCGAAGAAGCGCCCGCTGACGTAGGCGCCGTCCACGGGCACGGGTCGGCCATCCTGAACGAGGTCGAAGCTCTCATGCGCCCAGGCGAAGGCGCCGTCGAACAGGTCAGTTTCGCGCGTCTCGATCTCCTGCCACACAGGATAGGACCACGATCCGGAGGTGAGCAGCGCGAGGCTGCCCGGATCCCGCACCGGCAGCGGGCGCACGATGAGGCTGTTGAAGATGGAGAACAGCGATGTATTGGCGCCGATCCCGAGCGCGAGCGTGCCGATCACGACAGCCGAGAAGCCCGCGCTCTTTCGCAATCCGCGAATCGCATCCCGAACGTCCTGTCTGGCGCTGTCGAGCAAGCGCAGTATCCACACCTCGCGCACGTCCTCGATCGCCAGGGTGACGTTGCCCATCGCGCGGCGGCTCGCCGACGCCGCCGAAGGGGGCGCGAGGCCGGTCCTTTCGAACGCGTCCTGACGGTGGGCGCGATGCGATTCGATCTCCTCACGAAGCTCGGCGTCGTGATCCGAGCGACGGAGCAAGTACAGCAGGTAGCGATGGAGCGCCCTCATGAGATGGACCTTTCATCCTTAACTGCGCGTGGGGCCCCACCCCCACG
>Ga0075434_100003477_pt1 | contig 14081 bp, 14 predicted proteins | sample RhiMethybrSRZTD3_FD_75298 | JGI IMG/M metagenome (GOLD analysis project Ga0075434, IMG submission 75298) | Populus rhizosphere microbial communities from Tennessee, USA - Rhizosphere MetaG P. TD hybrid SRZTD3 | ecosystem: Host-associated > Plants > Roots > Rhizosphere > Soil | place: USA... | reverse complement strand
GTTCACCATCGCCACCATCGCCGTCGCCCTGCTGCCGCTCGGCGCGTGGATCGCGTTCGGCGTCGCGGCGATCGTGTTGATCGCCCAGGGCAGCGCCGCGGCCGGGATCGGCCTCTTCCTGTTCGGCGCCGCGGTGATGCTGACCGGCGACAATCTCGTCCAGCCGGCTCTGATCGGCAACAGCATCGAGCTGCCCTTCCTCTGGACCTTCATCGGCGCGTTCGGCGGCCTCGAAGCCTTCGGCATCGTCGGCCTCTTCCTTGGCCCGGCGCTGATGGCGGCGATGTTCCTGGTCTGGAAGGAATGGCTCGGCCAGGGCCAGCCGCACGCCCGGCGCTGGCGGCTCAGGCGGGCGCTGCAGGGGCGGAGGCGATCCTCGTCTGCCTGAGACGATCAACAATTGAGGATGCTTCCTGATCTGCGTAACCAGGAAAGCGCTTGTCGGTGTCGCTCCCACGCGAACCGTAGCCGCCAAGCCGGCCGCATCGCGAAACTTGCGAAACCGGCCAGCGAATCTAGGTTGTCGAGCAACCGTGTTGCGCGGACGTCAAATGACAGGTGCCTGGTTGACCGACCCCGTTTACGTCACGCGTCCCTTCCTTCCCCCGATCGAGGAAATGCTGCCGCTGCTGCGCGATATCTGGAATAGCCGCATTCTCACCAACCAGGGGCCTTACCATCAAAAGCTCGAACGCCGTCTGTCGACATTGTTCGACGACCGGGCCGTCTCGTTGGTGGCGAACGGGACGCTGGCCCTTTCCATCGCGCTCCAGGCCGCCGCCCTCGAAGGCGACGTCGTGACCACGCCTTATTCCTTCGTGGCGACCCCGCATGCGGTTCGGCTTGCCAATCTGAATCCGATATTCGCCGACGTCCGGCCGGACACGCTGAATATCGATCCGGCCGCAGTCGAGGCAGCGATCACACCGCGGACCTCGGCGATTCTGGCGGTCCATGTCTACGGCACGCCCTGTGACGTCGAGGCGCTCGAGGCGATCGCCCGGCGCCATGGCCTCGCGTTGATCTACGATGCGGCTCATGCCTTCGGCGTGCGTATCGGCAATCGAAGCATCACCTCCTGGGGGGATTTCTCGACCCTCAGCTTTCACGCAACCAAGTCGTTCCAAACCTTCGAAGGCGGCGCAATCGTCGCCGGCGCCGCTGGAAAGGCGCGTGCCGATCTCCTGCGCAACTTCGGCATCGTCGACGAGGAGACGGTCGAGACAATTGGGGGCAATGCCAAGATGAATGAATTCAGCGCAGCCCTGGGCCTGCTGCAACTGGATCATTTCGAAGCGGTGCGCCGCGACCTCGGCCGGATCGACAGGCTTTACCGTTCGTTGCTGTGCGACATCTCCGGACTGCGCCTGCTGCCGGTCCCCGAAGGGGTCGAGGCGAACCACGCCTATTTCCCGGTGCTGGTCGAGCCGGACTTTCGCACCGATCGTGACAGCCTCCATGCCGAGCTCAGAGGCCACGGCATCCACGCGCGCCGCTATTTCTATCCGCTCCTCTCGAACCTTCCAATGTATCGCGACCACGCATCGGCGGCACCCGAGAACCTTCCGATCGCGAACCGGGCGGCCGAGCGCATATTGTGCCTGCCGATCTTCGCGGGGCTTGATGAAACGACCCAGCGCCGGATCGCTTCAATCATACGCGGCGAGCCGATCGCCGTGGTCGCCGGCGCCGAGCCGCTCGGCGCGCCAGGATGAGGCTGGTCGTCTTCGGGCTCGGCGGGATGGGCCGGGAAGCCGCCGACCTCGCCCGCCGCAGCGAGGCCGTGAAGGGCCGCTTCTCGAAAGTCGTGTTTGCCGCCGATTGGGGTGAAGGGCCGATCGACGGCCTCGAAGTGGTGCGGCCCGACGCGATCGGCGAAGGGGACGAAATCTGCCTCGCGCTCGGCTCCGGCGCGGAGCGCATGCGCCTTGTCGAACGTTTCACAGGGCGGCAATTTGCGACGCTCATCGCAACGACCGCCATTGTCTCGCCCTCAGCGCGGATCGGGGCTGGGGCGCTCCTCTGCGACTATAGCGTCGTCAACAACGGCGCGGTCATCGGCGATCATTTTCAAGCGAACCTGTTCGCACAGGTGTCGCATGACTGCCGAATCGGCGATTTTGTAACGCTGGCACCGCGCGTCTCGTGCAACGGATGGGTCGAGATCGGTTCGGGCGTGATGATCGGCGCCGGCGCCGTCATTCGCAATGGCACCGCGCAGAGGCCGCTGCGCATCGGTGAAGGAGCAAGGATCGGCATGGGGGCGATCGTGGTCGCCGATGTGGCCGCCGGCTCCACGGTCGTCGCGCCGCCAGCGATGCTGAAGGAAGGAGCCTAGAGTGAGGCCCGCACGGTGAGGGTCAAGATCGGTTCCGACTGGAACGCGGAGCGCGGCGAACTGCTGGAAACCCTTCGCATCTTCGCCGGGGTCATGGAGGGAGCGCCCTTCCGGAACCGCGCGGGGCTTCGGGGCGTCAGCGCCTTTGCGCTCTATTTCTTCCTGCGCAAGGTCCAGCCGGACATCGTCTTCGAGGTCGGCGTGTGGCGCGGGTTCAGCACTTGGCTGATCGAGCAGGCCGTCCCCGAAGCGACGGTCCATTGCCTGGATCCAATGGTGATGCTGCAAGGCTATATAAGTCGCTGGAAGGTCGGACGCGTTTATCGGTCCGCGCGGGCACAATATTCGGCACAGGATTTCTCGTGCGCGCCGATTACGGAGCTTGCGCAGGGTCATAGGCGTCCACTCGCCTTCTTCGACGATCATCAGAACAAGCTGCCCCGCCTGCACCAGTGTCGGGCGGCGGGAATCCTGGACATCGTCTTCGACGACAACATGGCGGGGGCGACGACCCACCGGAGCCTGGAGGACGATCGGGGCGATCCGGCGCGTCGCGCGATCCTCGAGCGCGAGATCGAATTCTACGAAATCTTTCCTGCGCTCTGGCCGGTCGATTTCCGGGCGGGCTCGATCAGGGTCCGGGAAGACGGCCTGGACTTTCCAATCGAACCGGGGCTGCGGCGGATCTACGACGAGCGCCACTGGCATTCGTCGGTCACTTATGTGCGGTTACGCGCGGAACCAACGCCCGCGGTGGAGAGCGATTAGAGAGGGCGCTTGGCGGCGACGCCGCGTGCAACGCGTCGGTCGAACAGGCGCGCCAGGCGGTCGCGCAAGCCGGCCGCCCCGGCGGGCAAGGCGTTGAGAAAAAAATGGTGCCACAGCAGCCGCGCCACGATCGGCCCTGCGATGAGCGCGCCGAGAAGCAAACGCGAGGCAAACATGCGCGCTCGCCAGGCACCTCGCGCCTCGGCACGCTGGCGAAGGTAAATCTCGGCGAGCCGTGGAACGGTCGAGGTCAGGGTGAATCCCGCCAGCATATGCGCGCGACCCGCTTTGCCCAGGGCCGCGCCGCGCTCGGGATCGCGCAGCAGGTCGCAAATGCCGCGAGCAAGGTCGCGGGGATCCTCGGGATTGACGAGAATCCCGGTCTTGCCGTCCACGACGCTGTCGACCATCCCCCCCACGCGCGTCGCAACGGTGGGCCGCGCCATCAACAGCGATTCTATCGTGCCGCCCAGATTCTCGTTCACCGACGCTTGCACGGAAACGTCCAGATCGACGAGAATAGCGGGCGTGCTGTCCCGCCAGCCCGCGAAATAAACGGCCTCTTCCAGACCTTCGTCTCGCACGAAGGACCGGAGCTCCTGCTCCGTCGCCCGTGCTCGCGGTCCCCAACCGCAACCGACCATCACCAGCCTCGCCTCCGGAAACTCGCCCCGGACATGATGCATCGCCTGGATGAGGTCGCAATGGCCCTTGATGAAGCGATTGCGACATTCAGGCGGAACAAAGGTGCTGTCTCGGCAGCGATCGTAGAAAATCGCGATCGACCCGACGAGCGGCGTCCCTTCGGGCACGCCCATTTCGGCGCGCAGGCCTTCGGGCTGCGCTGCGGCGGGATCGAAGCCGGCTTCGTGCGGCCCGTAATAGAGGCACGGCATGATCCGCCGTTCGGGGACGCCTGCCGCCCGGTAAAGCTCGGTCGTGATATTGCAGGATGGGATGACCCCCGTTTCCATGAACGTCGTCCCCGCCTCGAACCAGCGAAGCGACGGCGACTGGAGATAATAAGGCGAGGTGGACATGGTGAGTCGTACCGGAATGTCGGCGAGCCAGGCCGCCGGACGCGCGAACATCGTCGAATTCATGAGATGCGACTGCACGACGTCGAAGCGCTCGCGGCGGAGCCAGGAGGCGAGCCGGATCACGCGCAAGGGGAAGCTGAAAAGGCGCCTCCAGCTGGAACGCTTGAAATCGAAATTGAAGGTTTCGGCTCGAATGCCTGTGCGCCGGCACAAATCGGCGGTCGGCCCGTCTCCCGGAAGCAGCACGACGACCTCGAAGCCATGCTCGCGCTTCAACGCCTCAAGCTGTTCCGAAACCCAGCGCCCGCCTTCCCTTGACGCAAAAACATGACAAACTTTCACCAGCCAACCTCTCGCGACGGCGGCGCCCCTCCGGCGGGATCCTGTCTAGCGAAGCCGCCACGGTCATGCCAGAGAGCTGTGGGCGTCCAAGAATGGATAGAGCATGAGCGGCGAAACCGGCACGACAATCTCCAGCGACGATCAGAGATGGCACGCCGCGTGCGCCGATCTGCTCGGAAGCCTGAAACGCCCGTACATCTGGGGTCGGCTCGGCTGGCTCGACGTCCGCCACCGTTATCTGGGCTCGGTATTGGGATCGCTGTGGCTCACTGCGAACGTCACGCTGATGGTGGGATGTCTCACCCTGGTCTTCGCCGTCCCGCTCGGCAGCGCTCCCGGCGCCTATGCGGCCTATGTCACGGTCGGCCTCGTCGTGTGGGGGTTCGTGCAAAGCACGGCAATCGAAGCGCCGACGCTCTTCATCAATGCCGCCGAACCGCTTCGGCAGTGCACCCTGCCCATCTCGATTCACGTCTTTCGCCTCATTTGGCGCAACCTTATCGTGCTCGGGCACAGCGCCGTCCTGATTCCGGTCGTCCTCCTGCTCTTCGGGATCGCGCCCGCGGCGAGCGCCTGGACGGCGATCCCGGGCTTCATGCTTCTCGTCCTTGCACTCGCCGCGGGAACGCTCCTTCTCGCCCTGCTGGGCGCGCGGTTTCGGGACGTTCCCCAAATGGTGACCAGTGGCATCCAGCTGTTGTTCTTCGCCACGCCGGTGTTCTGGCTGCCTTCGTCGCTCCCGCCGGACCGGCAATGGCTCCTCCAGATCAACCCCCTCTTTGCCTTTCTCGACATCGTGCGCGCTCCGCTCCTCGGCGGCACCCCGGCTGCGAGCTCGTGGACGATCGCGGCCGGCGTCACCCTTGCTCTCCTTGCGGTTGCGGTGGCGGGCTACGCCGCCTGGCGCCGGCGCATCGTCTACTGGATCTGAACATGGCGAGGCTCGTCCTGGACGGCGTCAGCGTCACTTTTCCGATCTACCACGCGAGCGCGCGCTCGATGCGGCGCTTCGCCCTCAAGGGCGCTTTGGGGCGGCGGATACGCATGGAGCCCCGCATGCCGAGCGTCGCCGCGCTTTCGGAGGTCGACCTGCAGCTTCAGGACGGCGACCGACTGGCGGTGGTCGGCGCAAACGGATCGGGCAAGACGACGCTGCTGCGCACGGCGGCCGGCATCTATCCCCCAACGGCCGGACGAGTCAGGCTTGTCGGCAGCGTGACGCCGCTTCTCGGCCTCGGAACCGGCCTAAATCTGGCGGCGACCGGCCTCGAGAACATTTTCCTGATGGGCATGCACCTCGACATTCCCCCCTCCCGGCTGAAGACCGTGGTCGACGAGATCGTCGACTGGACGCAGCTCGGGCCTTTCATCGGCACGCCGCTGCGCACCTATTCGGCCGGCATGATCGTGCGCCTCGCCTTCGCCGTCTCGACGGCTTTCCCGCCGGACATCCTGGTCATGGACGAATGGCTGGGCGTTGCGGATGCCGAATTCCGCGCGAAGGGCTATGAGCGCATGGCCGGCTTCGTGAACGGCGCGCGGATCACGCTGCTGGCGAGCCACCATCGTTCGCTGCTCGAGACCTGGTGCAACCGCGCGATCCTGCTCGAAGAAGGACGGATCATTGCGGACGGCGCCTTGGAAACGATCCTCGACCGGGCCCTTCCAAAAGACGCCACTTAGACTCGCCAGACGGCTCGAGCGATCCTCTGTGAACGAAGCGGAGCCTGCTCTAACCGTTCGGCGCGAGGTGTCTGCGAACCTCTGCGAGCGCGGGAAGCGCCGCGTCCTTGCGGGACACCAGCGCCGGGCGGGCGGGCCAGTCGATGGCGAGATCGGGATCGTTCCACCTGATTCCTTCGGCCGCGCCGGGTTCGTAGGGCGTGTCGATCAGGTAGAGCAGATCGCTGTCGCCCTCCATCGTCAGGAAGCCGTGGGCGAACCCTGCCGGGACATAGCGCGCCGCCGGCGTGTCGGCGGCAAGCTCGATGCCGCTCCACGCCTCGAAAGTCGGCGATGACGGCCGCAGATCGACAACCACGTCCCAGATCCGACCGCGAACGCAGACGACGATTTTCGCCTCCGCATGTCGACCCGACTGGAAGTGCAGCCCCCTCAACGTGCGCGCCGCGCCGTTGCGCGACAGGCTCGCTTGGCAGGGCGTGAATTCGATGCCCGCGGCACTGAGCGCATCGTGGCAATAGATCCGCCCAAAGCTGCCGCGCTCGTCCTTCGCGAGGCCCCCGCGAAAAAGAACGGGGCCTTCGATCGCCTCCAGCTCAATGTCCACGATCGTGAAACCGGATGGACGGCACCGCGGTGACGAAGCGGCCGCCCCAAGCGACGACTTCGGGCAATTGCCCGACAATCTCGTCGACAAGGTTCCAGGGAAGGATCAGGACATAGTCGGGCCGCGCTTCGATCAGCGCGTCCACCGGCCGCACGGGGATATGGCTTCCGGGCAGGAGCTTGTTCTGCTTGGCCGGGCTACGATCGACGGCAAAGCCGATGTCCGCTGCCGTGATTCCGCAATAGTTGAAGAGCGTGTTGCCCTTGGCTGCGGCGCCATAGGCGACGACGGTGCGGCCTCGCGCCTTCGCCTCGGCGAGGAAGGCGAGCAATCCCTCGCGCAGCGCGCGGACCTTCTGCTCGAACCCCTCATAGCCCGACGGCCGATCGAGCCCCGCACCGATTTCCTCTTCGAGAAGCTGCGCCACCCGGGGATGCGGCATCCGTCCCGCATTCCGGTGCGCGGCGTAGACCCGCAGCGAGCCGCCATGGGTGGGCTGCTGCTCCACGTCGAAGATGGCAAGGCCATGCCGATCGAACAGATTCCGCACGGCGAGCAACGAGAGATAGGTGAAATGCTCGTGATAGATAGTGTCGAACTGCACGTCCCGCAGGAGATTGAGCAGGTGCGGGAATTCGACGGTGAAGACGCCTCCGGGCTTAAGCAGGATCCGGACACCACGCACGAAGTCGTTGACGTCGGGAACGTGGGCGAGGACGTTCTTTGCTGCGAGCAAGTCCGCCGAACGGCCCTCGCCGGCCAGGCGGCGCGCCGTTTCCTCGCCGAAAAAATCAATCTCGGTAGGGATGCCGCGCGCGATCGCGACCGAGGCGACATTGGCCGCGGGTTCGATCCCGTAGGCGCTGAGGCCCATGCCGACGAAATATTGCAGCAAATAGCCGTCATTGCTGGCGATCTCGACGATCTGCGAGGTGGGGCCGAGCTCGAAACGCGCGACCATCTCCTCGGCATAGCCGCGCGCGTGGGCGAGCCAGCTGTCGGAATAAGAGGAGAAATAGGCATAATCGCTGAAGATCCGATCGGGCGGCACAACCTGATTGACCTGGACGAGCAGGCACTGCTCGCACAGCCAGGCCTGGAGCGGATAGACCGGCTCGGGCACATCGGCCTGTTCCGGCGGAAGGTAGGCATTCACCAGCGGCTGCACGCCGAGGTCGACGAGACGATGCGAAAGCGGCGCGCCGCAGCCCTGGCAGCAAGGCGGAGAGGTGGTCGCGGCAAGGCTCACGGCAGCGCCTCATAGGAGACGATCTGATCGAGGCAAAGCGTTCGCGGATCAGCGCCCGCTCGATGAGCCGCGTACCAGGACGCCGTCCATGAGACGGCCTCCTGCGCGGACATGCGCGAACGCCAGCCGAGGCTTTGCCGTGCGAGGGTGGAATCGAGCGCCAGCAGCCGCGCCTCGGCGAAAGAAGGATCGGGCTCCATCCGCCAGGACCGGTCGGCGCCAAGCGCGCTTGCCATTTCAGCAGCAAGCTCCGCCACGGTGACGCGCGCGTCGTCACCCGGCCCGAAGTTGAGCGCAGCCGGCACGTCCGCCTTTGCAGCGAGCGCCTCGGCATAGACGAGATAACCGGCAAGCGGCTCCAAAACGTACTGCCACGGACGGGTGGCCGAGGGTGCGCGCAGGACCAGCGGCAGATTGCGGTCGACGGCGCGCACGATGTCGGGAACGAGCCGGTCGGGCGACCAGTTGCCGCCGCCTATGACGTTGCCGGCGCGCGCCGTCGCCACGCCGACGCCTCGTCCGGAGAAATAGGATTGGGCATAAGCGCGGGTCAGCATCTCCGCCGCTGCCTTGGACGCGCTATAAGGATCATCGCCGCCTAACGGGTGCTCCTCCTCGAACGCGCGGCCGCTTTCGTCGTTACGATAGACCTTGTCGGTGGTGACGATGATCGCCGCTCGAAGCGTGTCGCACCCTCTCAGCGCCTCGAGCAGGTTCGCCGTGCCGAGCGTGTTGGAACGGACCGTGCCGAGAGGATCGACATAAGCGCGGCGAACCAACGCCTGGCCGGCCAGATGCAGCACGATCTCGGGGCGGGCGAACGTGATCGCGGCGCGCAGCGCCTCCAGGTCGGCGAGATCGGCACGGGTCTCGCCGGTCAGAATTCCGTTCCCCGCTTCGCCCCAGAGGTTGGGCTCCGTATCCGGCGCAAGCGCGAATGCGTGGACCTCGGCCCCGAGATGCCACAGCCACAAGGCGGCCCAGGCGCCCTTGAAGCCGGTATGGCCAGTCAGGAAAACACGCCGCTCGCTCCAGAAGGCGGGATCGGGCCCTCTGCCGCTCACCAGGTCTTCCACGGCGGTTCGCCGGAAGCCCAGAGGGCTTCGAGCTGTGTCCGATCGCGGAGCGTGTCGACCGGCTGCCAAAAGCCTTCGTGGTGGAAGGCGGCAAGCTTGCCGTCCGCGGCGAGGCCGGTCAGCGGCTCCGCCTCCCAAATCGTCGCGTCGCCCCCGATCCGCTCGATCACCCGGGGCTCGAGCACGAAGAAGCCGCCATTGACCCAGCCCTGCGTCGGTTTTTCCTCGAACTGCATCACGCGCCCCTCCTCGATCGCCGTCGCACCCCACCGGCCCGGCGGCCGCACCGCGGTCACCGTCGCGTCGAGCCCCATGCGGCGGTGGAATGCGACGAGATCGCTGATCGACACGTCCGAGAGGCCGTCGCCATAGGTCATGCAAAAGGGCTCATCCGCCGGCAGCAGGTGCGAGATGCGCTTGAGCCGACCGCCCGTCATCGTGTCGACGCCAGTGTCGACCAGAGTGACCCGCCAGGGGGGGACGTCCTCGGTCGCGATCCGCTCCATCGCGCCCGTGGCGAGATCGAGGGTGAAGTCCGAGTGGTGCAGCAGAAAGTTGCTGAAATACTCCTTGATCACATAGCCCTTGTAGCCGAGGCAGATGATGAAGTCGGTGAAGCCATGGCGGCCGTATCCCATCATGATATGCCACAGGAGCGGCTGACCCCCGATCTCCACCATCGGCTTGGGCCGCAAATGGGTTTCCTCCGAAAGCCTCGACCCGAAGCCACCGGCGAGCAGGACCACCTTCATTCATTCCCCTTTCGGCGCTTCACGCGATCCGCCGCACGTAACAGGATGGCCAATAGGTGACCCGCGTGTTCGCCTTACCCTCGTTGAATGCCCATTCCGGCTCCTCGATGACGAACCGCGGGTCCTCGGCGACGAAGCGGCGCGCGGCCGCCTGCGGGTTGTCGGTCGCCCAGCCGGCGGCGCTCCTGGGGGCGCCGACCATGTCCTGCATGATGCCGTCGGCAGCGACCAGGTAGGAGCCGATTGGGACGAGCGGCGCATAAGCGCGCAGCTCGGCGAGCACGTGGTCGAAGCTGTGCTTCGCGTCGAGCACCACCATCGCCGATTCTCCGGGGGCAATCAGCGCACGAACCCGGGCCACCACCTCCGGCGCGATCGAAGAGCCATCAACGATCTCGATCCGCCGGCGCATCGGGTGCGCGTCGATCGCAATCCGGTTGTGAGGCCGAAGCGCGAGCTCGACGCCGACGACCCTTCCGTGACCCATTGCCTCGAACAAGGAAGCATAGAAGACCAGCGAACCGCCGTGCGCGATCCCGGTCTCGACGAGCACGTCGGGCCTGACGTTGTGGATCAGCTCCTGGATCCGGAACATGTCCTCGGGAAGCTGGATGATCGGCCGGCCGAGCCAAGTGAAGCTATAGACGTGCTTGACGTCCCAGCCTGCGCGAAGCCAGGCGCGCGACGCGGCCGCGAACGCCTCGGGGCTGGCGAGCGGCCATGTGCGCTCGGCCCCGTCCGCGGCAATTACGGAGACCAGACCAGCATCCTCGTCGATAACGGTTTTCACCGGGTACCTTGTCGTCAAGCGCATGGCAGAGTGCAAGCACGGCGTTCGCTCGGCCCGGACGCCTCTGGATCGGGTAAGTGCTTTGCGATAGCAAGCAGCAGATGCAGGAAGCGCCCCCCCTCCTCGACGCACTTTCGCGCGTGGGTGAGGACTCGGTGGCGCGCGCGCGGATCGTCTCCGCTCTCCTGGAACATGAAAAACATCCCGACCGGCGCTTTACGAACATCCGTGACGAGGTCACCGGCCCATTGGTGGATGCGCTCCATGCTTCGGCCGGGGTGGTGCGCAAGCGGCTGAGCAACGGCCTGCTTTTCGAATTCCGCTACAGGTCCAAGATCGCGCGCGACTTCGTCATGTCGTCGCCCGAGGAGCCCGATCATGTCTGGGAACCGCAGACCACGCGGCTTCTCCTGCATTTGGCGCACGCGGGAGGCGATGCCATCGTCGGCGGAGCCTATTTCGGCGACCAGGCCGTCGCGCTTGCCGACGCCCTGCGCGGAAGCGGCACCTGCCATGCGTTCGAGCCGGATCCGGGGCAGGCAGCCATGCTCGAACGCAACGCCACGCTCAACCGCCTCGACAATCTGGTGGTCGAACACCGCGCATTGTGGTCCGAAGACGGTGCGGCGCTCCGCCTGGTCGGCAGCGACGCCTATGCCCGAACCGCGCCTTCCGACCACGGCATCGCGACCGTGTCGATCGCTGCCTATGTGCGCGAGGCAGGGATTGCGCGTCTCGGGCTAATCATGCTCGACCTCGAGGGATCCGAGCTTGCCGTTCTCAAAGGTGCCGAGGCCGTTCTGCGCCGGGACATGCCGGCGATCGTGTTCGAGATTCACCGCGCCTATGTAGATTGGAGCCACGGCCTCGGCGAAACCGAGATCGTCCGGTTGCTCGCGGGCTTCGGCTACACGATCTTCGCCGTTCGCGATTTCCAGTCGAACGTCGACATGAGCGGTCGTCCGATCGAGCTCGTGCCGCTCGAGAGCGCCTATCTCAAAGGGCCGCCGCACGGCTTCAACCTCGTTGCCGTCGGCGACCCGGGCCTGCTCCGGGGTGACCAGTTTCGCCTGTCGCCCGGTGTCAGCCCCAAGCTCCTCTTCCACCGCGACCCGGCGCTGCATCATCCCGCGGGCGGCCTTTGATCACCGTCCTCGGCGCCCGGGGCTTCATCGGTTCCCACCTGGTCGCTCATCTTGGTCGCTGCGGCCTGGCCTATCGCGCGCCGGAACGCGGCACGCCCCTCGAAGGGTGCGAGCTCGGTCACGTCATCGACTGCGTCGGCATTACCGGAGACCATGTCGACCGACCGCTCGAAATCATCGAGGCGCATGTCGGCCGTGTGGCGGCGTTGTTGCGTTCCGCCTCGTTCGACTCCTTCCTCTATCTATCCTCGACGCGCCTCTATCTGCACGCTTCGGGCCCGGCCCGGGAGGAGGATGCCCTCCTCTTCGATCCCGCGGATGCCGGCTATCTGTACAACCTGTCCAAAGCGGCTGGTGAGGCGCTTGTCCTTTCACTCGGCGAGAAGGGCCGCATCGTCCGGCTCGCGACCATTTACGGCCCCGGCCAGCGCCACACCTTCCTCGCCACGATCCTGGAAGAGGCGAAGGCACAGGGCGTCATTCCCTTGCGCAGCGCGCTCGAGTCGCAGAGGGACTATCTGAGCGTCGAGGATGCGGTGGGCCTGATTGTGAAAATCGCGCTGGGCGGCCGGCACCGTCTCTATAATGTCGCCAGCGGCGTGGAGGTTGCGCACGCACAGATCGTCGATCTGCTGGCCAAACTATGCGGATGGCGCGTCGAAGTCGCTGCCGACGCGCTGGTCGTCCGGCCTCCGCCAATCGACATCTCGCGAATCCGTGACGAATTCGACTTCCGGCCACGCAATCTCTTCGACATTCTCCCGACCTTGGTGGCCGCATGAGCATTTCGATTGCCATTGTCATCCCGACACGCAACCGGCCGCATGAAGCCATGATGGCGGTCCGGGCGCTCGCCGCCCAGGACGCGCCGCTCGAGATCTTCCTTTGCGACAACTCGGCCTCGGCACGGCCGCTGCGCGACTTCTGCCGCCGCTTCCCGCGTGTGACCTATTTAAGGCCCGAACGCGAGGTCGCGATGGGGCGCAACTGGGATTGGGCAATAAACGAAGCGATGCGTCTTTCGAGCGCAACGCATTTCAGCATCCATTACGATCGCAAGGTCTCGGTGCCGGGCGCCTGGGCGGCGCTCGCGGACATTGCCGCGGCGCACCCCGATACGCTCATATCCTTTCCCGTGGACCATATTGGGCACGAGCCGCCGCCGCTGCGCTTGTGGCAAACGCCCTGGACGGGAAAGGTCTTCGGCGTCTCAACGCGCCGCGTGAGCACGCTTGTCTCGACCGGCTGCGTGACCGAGATATGCCATGCCCTCCCGGTCTTTTCGAACTGCTTCGTCCCACGCCGCATCCTGGAGTCCGTGCGCGAGCGCTTCGATACCGTCTGCGATTCGATCGCGCCGGACGGCGCCTTCATGTGCCGCTTCTTCACGTTCGAAGACGAATATCTTCATTACGACCGGCCGCTCGGCATCCTTCATGCCTCTCTACGGAGCAACGGGCTGGGCTATCTGCGTGGAAAAGGCGGCGACTTTGCCGACTTTGTCAGATTGAGCGGCAACGAATCCTGGCTCGACGCGGCGCCGGTTCCCGGCATCAACCTCGGCAATAATATGCTCTATCACGAATATGAGCTGGTCCGCCGCGGAAGCGGCCGGAAATTGCCACCCTTTGACCGGCCTGCGATCCTGAGGGACCTCGGCAGCGCCCTTCGCTGGATCGCCGAGCCCGCTCTGGCTGAGGAGCTGACGGCCGTCCTCCGGGCCGCGGGTTGGGACGGCGAGCCGCCGCAGCCTCTCCCAGGCCAGACTCGGGAGCAGGCGATGTACCAGCGGGCCATGCAGTGGCGCATCCGCTGGCTCCGCAAAAAGCCGGAGACGATCACCGGTTTCTCCTTTCGGAGCGATCGCCAGGCATTGAAATGGGCCTTGCGCTATCCGCGGAAGCCGCAACAGGACCATCAGCATCTCGCACTGCTCGAACCCCGGGACCTGACACGCTGACCTATGCCGCCGTGCCGCCCTCTCTCGCGGAAGCCTTGGGGAGAAGACAAGCCCCAGGCTCGATAACTTGAGACTGGGTGGTGAAGACGGAGGGATTGGCGCGCTTCGCTTGCCGGTCTCCGCCGCGCGGTGCGCGGCTCCGGCTCGAACCCGGGAGGATTCTCAGCCGCTCCACACCGCCACAAAAAAGCCCCCGTTCGGGGGCCTTTTTGTGGCGGAGACGGAGGGATTCGAACCCTCGGTAAGGAATTTATCCCTACGACGGTTTAGCAAACCGTTGGTTTCAGCCACTCACCCACGTCTCCGGGAACGGCCTTGAGCGGAGGCCTAT
>Ga0075434_100003475_pt1 | contig 14084 bp, 11 predicted proteins | sample RhiMethybrSRZTD3_FD_75298 | JGI IMG/M metagenome (GOLD analysis project Ga0075434, IMG submission 75298) | Populus rhizosphere microbial communities from Tennessee, USA - Rhizosphere MetaG P. TD hybrid SRZTD3 | ecosystem: Host-associated > Plants > Roots > Rhizosphere > Soil | place: USA... | reverse complement strand
CTCCTGTTCGGGATCCAATGTTAATCTCGGAACATTTCCTAATGGGCTGGGATACTACTACTCACCCGGCGATCTTGACATTAGCTCCAATGGATCGGCTGGGGCCGGCATCCTTTTGGTGAACGGGAATATCACCTTTCACGGCGGATTCTCCTATACGGGAGTCATTATTTGTACAGGGACAGTCAATTTTACTGGGGGTGGCTCTGACGATGTGAATATCCATGGGGCCGTTATCGCAGGAGATAGCATTAACGACACCACCAGTGATGTCGGAGGGAGCATCAACATCCACTACAATTCTTGCGACATCTCAACCGTTTACAACAACTTGCCGATGACGATCCTCACTTTCAAAGATCGGGCCATTTATTGAGGGCAACAACCTTAACAGGGCGGCGAGCTAAGGAAATCACATGAACTGGAAACTTGATAGGTGCACGGCATTTTCCCTGAATCTAGCCTTGGGTATCGCGAGCTTTTGTGGATTTGGAGAAGCTGAGGAAAGCAAGCCGCCTCGACCTAAGATGATCTTTACCAATGATGATCTGCAAAGATACCGAGATGAGGTTCAGACTGGCTCAACAGGGGACGTGCCGACTACTGAAAAGAAAAAAATAAATCATGAAGCTACAACCAGTTTAAACTCAGAGGGCTCAGGCGAAAAACCGAGATCCTATTGGGCTGAGAGATTGAAAGAGGCTGACAGGAATCTTAACCAGGTAAGAAGTGAAGAGAAGCGGTTCAGCGAGAGCCTGGCCGACTTCCAGAAGAAGCTTAGTGAAGCGAAGACTGACTTCCAGAAAAAGACTGCGCAGTGGCAGATTGAGGATACGGAAAAAAACCTAGGCAGATCAACGGCGGAGCGGAAGAAGGCAGAAGAAAAAAAAGCCAATGTCCTTGCTGAAGCAGCCAAGAAGGGATTCAAGATGGAGGATCTGGAAAAGGAAAAATTGTTGACCAACACATCTCGGTGACTCCTTCCAACCCCGGTTCACTTTGTCCCAGGGGACGTATTCATTCTTCGGCACATCCGAATTCCATACATTACTATTAGGGAGTTGGGACCGTGCTCACGCCGCAGACAAGAAACGAAACCCTCTGACTTGGGTGCATAGTTTAGGTGCCAAGGCAGCTTGACGGAATCGATCTGCACGAGCGTCACGCCAGCAACTTCTGCATGACCTCGCCCTCAACATCGGTAAGGCGAAAATCTCTTCCCATATGCCGGTAGGTCAGACGCTTGTGATCCAGCCCCAGGCAATGCAAGATGGTGGCATGCAAGTCGTGGACGTGGATCCTGTCTTCGATCACGTTAAACCCGAGATCATCCGTCTTGCCTACGACCTGACCTCCCTTTACGCCCCCACCGGCCATCCATATGGAGAATGCGAGGGGATGATGATCGCGGCCCCAGCTCTCACCGGCGAAACCCAACGTTTGAACCAGAGGTGTTCGGCCAAATTCGCTGCCCCAGATCACCAGCGTGCTATCCAGGAGGCCTCGTTCCTTGAGGTCTTTGAGCAATGCAGCGGTGGGCTGGTCGGTAATTTCACAATTCTTCTTCAATTTCTTGTTCAGGTCTGAGTGGTCATCCCAAGTGGGGTGCATTAGCTGAACAAACCGGACTCCGCGCTCGATCATGCGCCTTGCCAGTAGGCAATTGGTGGCGAAGGGATGGGTCGGCTCCTTGTTGATCCCGTACATCTCCAGAGTGCCGGGCGACTCTTTAGAGAAATCCAGAAGTTCCGGACCGGCAGACTGCATCCGAAACGCCAATTCATAAGAAGCGATGCGCGAAGCGATCTCCATATCGCCCGCCCGGACAAAGCTTTGCTGGTTCAAGTCGCGAATGACGTCAAGAGTCATCCGTTGGTCTTCTTGGTCCACGCCAGGAAGATTGGCTAGGTGAAGAACGGGATCCCCGGCATTCCGGAACGAGACGCCTTGGAAAGAAGAGGGAAGAAATCCGCTTGCCCAGTTTCCGCTGCCTGCCCCAGGTGAGCCAGCCCCTGATGTCAGGGCCACAAATCCGGGAAGATTCTGCGATTCGCTCCCCAATCCATAGGCCACCCACGCACCCATGGTGGGACGTCCTAACAGACTGGTTCCTGACGTTATCATCAATTGGCCCGGGTGATGGTTAAACTGGTCTGTAACCACGGACCGGATGAGGCAAATATCATCGGCACACCCGGCCGTGTAGGGCAGATAGTCTGAGATCTCCATGCCGCACTGGCCGTGGGGTGTAAATGTACGTGGGCTGGACCAGACCTTGGCATCAGGCTTGATGAAGGCGAGCTTCAAATCCTTAGTCATCGAAGAAGGTAGCGATTGCCCATCGTACTTGGCTAATGCCGGCTTGGGATCAAAGAGGTCGAGCTGACTCGGCCCGCCTTCCATGAACAGGAAAATGACGTGCTTTGCTTTGGGGACGAAGTGAGGGGCCCGCGGCTTCAAGGGGTTGACATCTGGAAGAGAGCTGCCGGCGTCGGCGGCTCTTCCTTCACTGTCCATCAAATGCCAGAGCGCAATCGTACCCAGCCCTCCTGCACATTGCTGAAGAAAACTGCGGCGAGCCTGGATCCGTTGGAATTGTTTAAGATTCATGGTCTAGCCTCGTGTGATGAATTCTTCCAAATTGAGCAAGACGCGGCTGACTCCGACCCACACTGCCGCTTCGGATGGATCAATGCCATCCAGACCTTTGGCCGGAAAGATTTTTTCTATCGACTCAGGCTTATGCTCCAGCAGCTCCTTACGCTGGTAGAGGTACTGGACCATTCGTTCCTTTTCGGCGGAGCTTGGAGCGCGACCCAAACAGATTCGATAAGCATGGTCGATGCGGTCCCCTGCAGCCCCGTTTTTTTCCTGCAAAAGACGCACCGCCAAGGCTTGCGCTGCTTCAAAAAAGATCGGATCGTTCAGCAATGCCAATGCCTGGAGAGGAGTGGTGGACCGGTTCCGTCGCGGGCAGGAATTCATCGAGTCTGGAGCATCGAAAGTTACTAATTCTGGATAGGGGTAGCGTCTTTGAAAGAGAATGTAGAGTCCCCGACGGTAGCGTTCCGTATCTTCGCTCTCCCTACTATTGACGTTGGAGTTCAGGCCCGCTGCGCCGGCAGGTTCTGGAGGCCGGATGCTTCGTCCCCCGATAGCCGGGTTCAGTAAGCCGCTGGCCGCCAGGGTCACATCACGGACAAGCTCAGCCGGAAGACGGAGACGGACCTGCCGCGCCAGCAACCTATTGTCCGGATCCCGGGATTCCAGGTCCTTGCGAGTATTCGAAGACTGCCGATAAGTAGCCGACTCGACGATCAGCTTGTGCATTTTTTTAACATTCCAGCCATTGGCCATGAATTCGGTGGCTAGCCAGTCAAGCAATTCTGGATGGGTGGGCGGACTCGAACGGGTGCCGAAGTCCTGCGGTGTATCCACTAGGCCGCGTCCAAAAAATTCCTGCCAGGCCCGGTTTATCGTGACGCGCGCTGTAAGGGGATTGTCGCGGGACACCAGCCAACGCGCCAGCATTAGCCGGGAGGGCTGCGGATCCGCCGGAAGGCGTGGCAAAACCGCTGGAACGTCCGGCTGCACTTCAATTCCGGGCGCAAGGAAGTTTCCGCGAAGCAGAACGTGCGTCTTTAGAGGATGCGGATTCTCAGCGATTGCTGGCGCCTCAGTTAAGCGAGGATACTCTTCAGCCAACGCTTTCAGACGGGTGTTCAATTCCCCAAAGCGGGCCGACCGGACGAATTGGTCGGTCAAAATTCTCTTCTGTCGAGGTGTTCGCTTCTCAGGCGCCAGCATCAGGATGCCTTCACCACCATCGGTTTTGACTTGCAGGAGATTCAACTGATAGTCCGAAGCCAGGTCCACTCCCGGATGTGCAGCCGCCTCCTTCAATTTCTTTTCCCACTCGAGCTGCAGCTCCTCAACTTTGAATTCTTCCAGAAGAGTCGCTCGTTTCTTCTCATATTCCGGTTGCCTCAGCAGGAAGGGTCCACGTTCGGCAGGCAGGGGAGCCTCAAGATCGACTTCGATAGCCGTATTGAAGAAGGCGGACATCTGATAGAACTCCCTCTGGCTGATAGGATCGTACTTGTGATCATGGCAACGCGCGCAGCCCAGCGTCAGGCCTAACCAAACCGTTCCAGTAGTCGCAGTCCTGTCGATGACCTGTTCGGTTCGAAACTCTTCCCGGTTGACTCCCCCCTCCCGGTTGGTCAGGGTATTGCGATGGAACCCTGTGGCAATTCGCTGCTCAAGAGTGGCGTTGGGCAAGAGATCGCCCGCGATCTGTTCGATAGTGAACTGGTCGAATGGCAGGTTGCGGTTTAGGGCTTCAATCACCCAATGACGCCAACGCCAGGCATTGGGTCGGATGCGGTCTTCTTCGTAGCCATCGCTATCGGCATAGCGAGCCAGATCCAGCCATGAGCGCGCCCATTTTTCTCCGTAATGCGGCGACTGCAACAACTGATCGACCAGGTGCTCATAGGCATCAGACCTGGTGTCAGCCAAAAATTCGGCTACTTGATCTGGCGAAGGTGGCAATCCGACCAGGTCCAGGCTGAGGCGGCGAATCAGGGTCTCTCGATCAGCCTCTGGCGAGGGTGGGATGCTCTCCTTTTCCAACCGGGCTAGCACATACCTGTCGATAGGATTTCGAATCCAGGCAGCGTGTTTCACTTTAGGCAGCTTCGGCCGTTGAGGAGCGACAAAAGCCCAGTGCTTACTCTTCGAACCGAGGGATCTCGCTTCAGGCGCAGTCGAACCGATCCGTTCCGGCCAGGAAGCTCCTTGATCAATCCAGCCGCGGAGCAAACCGATTTGTTCTGTCGTGAGCGGCTCGCCGTTGAGGGGCATCCGCAGCTTCTTGTCGAGCCCCGCCACCAAATGAATAAGCCTGCTGTCAGCGCTGTTGCCGGGTTTGATCACGACCCCGCTATTCCCACCAGCCAGCGCTGCTTTTCGATCGTCCAACCGGAGTCCGGAGAGTTGCTGCGCCGGTCCATGGCAGGACTCGCACTTCTCCTGGAAGAGTGGTTCGATATCGCGATAGAAGTCGACCCGGGCGCTGGTAGCGGGAGGAAGGTTCTTTGAATCTACTTCCTCGGCCCACAAAGGCCCGCTGAAGGCTCCCAGGAGAAACGAGGCCAGAAGGAAGAGGCTCTGCCACTCTCTGCTCATGAAATCAACCTCCGCAAACGAGAGGGGGTCTCTCTGCAGTCTGATTCAGATCGGGAAGCGTGGTCGTGAGATCCGAAGGTAACACTCAAAGTCTTCCAGCGTGCGAAAATTTGCGCACGTAAGAAACATGGTTTTGTATGCCTTCAATCATAGACCGGCGTTGAAAACCGAGTTCACGGACGATCCGGCTATCATCCATCTGATAAATGAAGGGCGAGCGCGGTCGATCCGCACTGAACAAGATTCTGGCTTCTGGAATGACTCGCTGCACCATGGACGCCAGATCCGCGGCTTGAACCGTATGCCCGCCACTGTTGAAAACCCTATGACCGAGGCGGGGCTTGGTCATAAGTCGGCAGATCTCCTCGGCGACGTCTTCGACATAGACGCAACAATGCCAGTCGTCCGCAGGAAAGGGGAGGGTAACGGGTCTTCCCAGAGCTGGAAGCGTGACGAAATCGCTGGCCCACACAGTAGTTCCGCGTTTGCGCCCGGCTCCGTAAACCACGGCAATTCTCAAAGAGATGATCTCAGTCCCGAAACGTGCCTCGTATTTCTCGGCCAAATGCTCATTCAGTAATTTTGTGAGCGAATAGTTCAAGACATGTTCTTTCGGAGAGCAAAAGTCTTCTTCTGTGACAGGCTTTTCGCCATAGACCGACTGGCTTTTGCCGTAAACCGACTCAGAGCTGGTAAAGAGAATTCGCCTGACTCCGCACTTGCAAGCTTCCTCAAACACGTTCGCCGTTCCTAACGCATTGACTCGCATCGCAGTAGGCGGGTGCGCTTCAGCCTCGGCTCCCATGATGTAGGCGAGATGTACAACGCCATCCGCGGGATGTTCGCTAAGGACATCGCCGACGAATCCGAATTCGCTGACATCGCCTTGGATTATTTTGACCTCGGGCGGCAGGAGGGAAGTCACCTCTGGATCTGGCGAATGATCTAAGCAAATCAGTTCGTGGCCGTGATGCAAGAACTGACGCGCCACGTAGGATCCGAGGAATCCTGTCCCGCCTGTAATGAGAAACTTCATGGCCAGAGCATAGTATCATTTTGCTGGCAGAATAGGCATCGGGTTTGAACAGGAGGACAGGGGACGATTCTGTAGAACAAAGCAGCGGATCGGCAATTGGACTCACATTAACGACGTCACCTGCTGCTTTGGTGTAGGCCGCGTGCCTTCAGGCAACATCTCCATTGCGACCGTGCTGAACCCCTCAGATCGGGGCAATCAGGCGCTTACCGCGGCATATGCTGAGGCGGGTGACGATTCTCTGTTTGGTTGTGGCCATGTTTGCTTGAGAGTCAACGAGTTGAAAATGGCCATCTTCGATGGCCAGCAGTGCAACATCGGCAGGCGACCCCACCTCAAGGCTGCCGAGGCCTTGGACTCGGTTGACAACCTTCGCAGGATTAGCTGTTGTGCGCAGGAGGACTTCGTCAAAGTTCATGCCGAGATAAAGCAGCTTCGACATGGTCGTCGGCAAGTCATATACGGGCCCGTTGATATTGAGAGAGTAGATATCTGTGGAGATCGTATCCGGCAAGAACCCGGCATCCATGGCCTTGCGAGCCGCCGCGAAATTGAAGCTACCGAGCCCATGGCCTAGATCGAAGAGCACTCCTCGAGCCCGAGCTTCGCGCACCCCTGGTTTGATCTTGCCGTCCTGGTCCACGATGCCCAAAGTGTGTCCATTGTAACAATGGGTTACCACGTCGCCGGCGAGCATGAGTTCCATGACCTCCGGTGTCTCAGGAGGGGCGAAACTGATGTGCGCCATCAACGGAAGCTTGAACTGATCGCACAACTCTCGCGCGATTTTCAGAAACGGCAGACTGTACTTGCCATTCATATTCGAACCTACCTGGAACTTGATACCCACAATGATGTCGTGATTAGCAACCGCCGCTTCTCCGGTCTTGCGCATCACACCACGAACGTATTGAACAGGATCAATGTCTGGATTGCGGCTGCTCGGGTAGAGGTAGATGTAACCAAAGATCCTAGTCTGGGAGGGAAGCACAGCAAATCGGCGGAATCCGTCAACCTGGTCGTAACCGAAGCTGCCGGCATCGACCCAGGTGGTTGCTCCCGAGCGGGCAGCGATCGGGTCAGGAAGAATACCGATTCCGCTGCCACCCCAAAAGCAGTGGGTGTGAAGGTCGATCAGACCCGGGGTGACATACAGCCCGCTCGCATCGACAACATCTAGAGCTCTATCGCTCGCGATGTTCTCCGCGATTTCGGCGATGGTTCCGTTCAAAATGGCCAGGTCAGCTCGCTGCCGAATTCCGCGCCCCGGGTCTCGGAGCTCCCCGTTCTTAATCAAGATGTCATAACGTTGAGCGTGCTCAGAGTAGGCAAGCCGGCCAATGAGACCGACGGATGCTCCACTTAAGACTTTGACAAAGGCACGACGGTTCACGACACCTCCTTCAGTACCAGCAGACAAGCTAGGTATTCGGAAGCCCTCATTGGATGGGCGTGGCGACAGAGTACTGCCGAGATGACTCTTTTGGGGACCAGTGTTGCCGGTCCTGATTGTCACCGATTTCGCCTGGCCTTGTCTACTTCCAGAGGCCTAGCAGATCGAGTAAAAGTCTGAAGTAGGTTTGGAGCTTCAGGTTGCGCATGACTAAGGGGCGCGACGGCAGGACATCCTCTACCCCCGCAAAGCGGAATATGCAGACTCAGCCAAGTAGAGTAGTTCAATTCTGGCCGCGCACACCACTGTCTCAGCTACCAAGCCAGGGGCAGATAACGCCTGGGCCCTGCTTGGCGAGAACTATGAGAAGATGGCCTTCAATGCGTGCGCACGTGGACACTCTTAGGATGGTGTATAAGGACTTCGAAAGGTTGGTCCAACCTCAGCCAGTCGACGCGGCCACTCGACTGCTTCGTGAACGGCGGGGACTGCAGACGACGCTCAGGTTAATCTACTTCTCCGGCATGACTCTCTTCGAAGGTGTATTGAACTACCCTCATTAAGCTTCCGCCCGCATTAAGCTTCGGCCCGCAGGGCTTGGGCTAGATGTGAATTTCTCCAAACCTTACCGGTTCGAAGCAGCCGCACTGATGTCTGCCAGGACCGATTTGCGATCCAGGTGCAGCGCCAGGTCTCCCAGAGATACAATTCCAACAACCTTGCCGTCTTCTACGACAGGCAGACGGCGTAGTGCCTTCTTCCTCATGAGAAGCACAGCAACATCAGTAGTGTCGTTTGGTGAAAGTGCTGTGATGTCCCGGCTACAGACGTTTTCCAACGTTGCTCCAGCTGGCTGTTGCCTTTCTGATAACACTCGCACCGTTAGATCTCGGTCTGTAACGATACCGCAGAGCCGCTTGTCCTTATAAACGATGACGTTGCCAATACCCTTGTCACGCATCACGCGGGCTGCCTCGGCAGCTGTATCAGAGGCCTGCATGATGATGGGATCAGGCGTCATGATTTCGCGGATTCGTCTTGTCATGATCTCTTCTCCATTCAGAATTGTTCTGACTGCGCGGCTTCGAGATTCTCCGACTCTTGGCGGCTGGATAGATAGACGAATAAGAATGCCGCCAAGAGCGGACCCCGATCTTTTTCAACAGTCGGGTTGGCTGAAATTTTCTACGGACCATCAATCACTGTCGGCGATTATTGGCCTATAGGATCTGAGCTCGACCGTTATTGGAGCACTAATAGGCTCCTCGTTGGCAGGTCTTTGGTAACGTGACGTTTTGGGCTTAAGAGGAAAATCATTGATCACTAGTCGGACGGACAGCTTTGGGGGGTGTTCACGACGAAACCCACCTAAGCGTCAATGGAGAGTGCTTTGCCCTGTCCGTTGAAAGCAATCTTAACTTGTTGCCCCTGTTTCAGATCACTCAGCTTGGCCTTCTTACCACTCACCGTGATTTTGGTCTGAGAGTCGACGGCAAGGGTTCCCTTTCGCTTATCCGTCGTCTCTACCGTTACCGAATTGCCGGTTGTATCCACTTGCAGGATGGTCGCGTCAACCAGCTGTGGTGTCTCTTGCGCGCCGGGCTCTTGCTTTGGCTGCTGCACGGCAAACAAGGTCAGTCCAATGCTCAGAGCCATCACCGTCAGCATTGGAACCAGTAGTATTCTTTTCATGATACCCTACCTCCTTGAGATTAGGATTTTGAAACACTCCAGGCTTTGCCTCGATATGCTGAAAATTTCTGCCACTCGAGATAAGCCTTTCAAGGAATGATCTTAATGAGTAAAACGCGGGAGAATGTTCAAAACTATACCAGTTTGAAATGGTCATCTCCAATCGGAGGCGAATTGCACGGTACACCTCCCTGAGATATTTCGGGCAAACAATCGTCGTCGCGGAATCTGGGAATCTGCTGGTAGGTGGATGCTGTGCCATTCATCGCTGGTCAATGGAGCAATAACCCCGAAGCACTGACCATACCTTCCGAGCAGTTTCAGGTTGATGTTGGACCTCACCTCAGGTATCTTCAGATGACTAACCCCATAACTTGCAGGCGTCCGTTCTGTCCGCCTCCAGTCAAGAAAAAGATAGGAATGAAAAGATGATCTTTAAGCAATACTACCTGGGCTGCCTGGCGCACGCTTCCTATCTGGTAGGGGACGAAGAGAGCCAAACAGCTGTGGTCGTTGATCCTCAGCGTGATATCGACCAGTACCTCGAAGATGCCAGAAGGCAGAACCTTCACATCCGCCATGTGTTTCTGACGCATTTCCACGCTGACTTTTTAGCCGGGCATCTTGAGCTTAGAGAGCACACGGGTGCGAGCGTTTGCTTGGGGGCGCGTGCCAAAGCGGACTACCCATTTGTTCCATTTCGAGATCAGGAGAAGCTGGAGTTTGGCAAAGTGCGTTTGACCATACTGGAGACTCCAGGGCACTCACCCGAGTCGATATCGATCCTGGTCTATGACCTTGCTCGAAGTGACCAGGCCCCCTATGCCGTTCTCACCGGAGACACGCTCTTCGTGGGAGATGTCGGTCGTCCCGACCTGCGAGCAGCGCTTGGCTACTCGGCAAATGAACTTGCCGGCATGCTCTACAGCTCCCTTCGCGACAAGCTTCTTTCTCTACCGGATGAAACGTTAGTCTACCCGACACACGGTGCAGGCTCTCTTTGCGGAAAGAGCTTGAGTAAGGAGACGTTCTCGACAATCGGAGTGCAACGTCAATATAACTATGCGCTCCAGCCGATGAGCCGGGACGAGTTCACGCGTCTGGTGACTGCCGAGCAACCTGACGCGCCCGCCTACTTCACGTATGATGCAATCCTCAATACCAAGGAGCGGCCAACTCTGGACAAGACGTTGGAGCAGGTCCTCAAGCCTCTTGCTGTTGACGAAGTAGTACAGATGAGAAATTCCGGCGCCCAGTTACTCGATGTCCGTGACGCCTCGGAGTTCGCTGGAGCCCATTTGTCCGGAAGCCTAAACATCGGATTAAGAGGACAGTTCGCCACCTGGTGCGGAACTCTGCTTGACCGCGAAAAGGCCATCGTAATTATCGCCTCGCCGGGGCAGGAACGAGAAGCGGCCACACGGCTTGGCCGCATCGGTCTCGATCGCGTGAGTGGGTACCTTAAAGACGGAATGAAAGCGGCTGAGTCAAGTCCGGACCTGGTGCAGAGCACCACCTGTCTGGCTGCCACCACGGTTGCTGAGCAGCTCGCCTCTCCTTCTCCTCCAGAGATTCTCGATGTCAGAAATGAGAGGGAGCGAAGGGAGAAACACATTGAAGGAAGCCTTCACATTCCTTTGAACCACCTGCGCGAGCGAATCCAGGAGTTGCCACGCGAGCGAAAATTGGTAGTCCATTGTGCTGCGGGATACCGCTCTTCGATCGCTGCCAGCTTGCTGCAACAAGCCGGCGTGGTGGATGTGTTTGACCTCATGGGTGGCTTGGCGGCCTGGGAAAAATCAGGCCTTCAAACCACCTCGGGGCCGGAAGTCAAAAGGAGCAACGCCATGAAACCGACCGAGTATTCGGAGACAACTCTGGAGCTGGCAGGATGGAAGGTAAGACTTACTTCCTATAGACTAGGAGAGAAATATTTTTGCAAAGCCGACAACGTTGAGCCCGGCGCCTGCATAACTAGAACTCAGGGCACCAGCAAGGAAGAGGCCGAGCAAAAAGCGATCACCCAATCTGAAAAGTTCCTATCGCAGACCAGACGTTTTTGAGCCGCACGGAAGGTCTGGATTTCAAGTGCGTTGTTGAGGAAAGCCAACCATGGAAATCGAACGCCCGATTGTCACCCAGTCGCCCGAAAACAGTGAAACTCCTCTCACCGAAATGCGATCCTGGGTGACTCCTAATGCGTTCTTTTTTGTCCGGAATCACTTCGCGGAACCCGAGGTGACCGCGAACAACTGGCGGCTACAGGTGCACGGACAGGTACGACGGGCTCGCATTTGGACATGGGACGAGCTGACTGAACTTCCGGAGCGAACGGTTTTTGCGACTATGGAATGCGCAGGCAACGGCCGTTCCTTTCTTCGGCCGCTGACACCGGGTGTGCAATGGGGTGCTGGAGCGGTGGGGCATGCCGAATGGACGGGTGTGCCACTGGCTACCGTGCTGGAGTCCTGCGGCCCCCTGAGTGACGCATTGGAAGTGTTATGTGAGGGTACCGACGTAGGCACCGAGCCGGATCATCCCGAGCTCATGCACTTTGTCCGCGGCCTACCGCTGGCGAAGGCGCTACACCCCGATACGTTGCTGGCCTTTCGAATGAACGGAGAGCCGCTCACCCGCAGCCATGGCGCGCCCGTGCGCCTGATCGTTCCCGGCTGGTACGGCGTCTGCTCCGTCAAATGGATCGCGCGACTGGAGCTGCTGGATCACCAGTACGAAGGGTATTTCCAGTCGGAGAAATACACCATCCAGAGGCGGGAGGGGGGAAAGGAGCGCAAGGCACGTCTGACTCGAATGCCTGTCAAGTCTCAGATTATTCGACCCGCTGCAGGGTCAGAGTTACGACCCGGCGTCAACCGGATCTCCGGTATCGCCTGGGCCGGTGAAGAAGCTGTGGCCAAAGTTGAAGTCAGCACGGACGGCGGACTGAGGTGGCGTGGTGCCAGTCTGGTGGGTCCTCAGGCGCCCTACTCCTGGACCCTCTGGGAATATCTCTGGGAAGTGAATAGTCCAGCCAACTACGAACTGATGTGCCGTGCCAGCTCAACCGCAGGCGATGCCCAGCCCACCGAGCACGACGATCTTCGCGGTGGCTACATGATCAATTTTACTCGTCCTCACCCAGTGCGCGTTGTGTCGCGGGGGCGCGCTCAGGATTCCTGGGGCGACGCGGTCTCGCGTCTCGACGAGATGTCTCAAGCAGCGGAAGAATTGTCGCACAAACGGCTTGATGTGGACATGGACTACGCATTCACGGACGGAGCCGGCATTTGAGAGCAGCATCTAGCCGAGACAGGCTCCACACTGAAGATGACGTGACCATTCTTGGCGGTCAGGAGTAGAGCATGATTCCAGGAAAGATTCTGGCGTTTTTGGAAGACGAGGGAACTATCGGTGTGAGTGGGACGCGGGATGCAAACCTTATCCCGGACATTCACTATGTGTCTGGATGGAGCGTGGAACCGGACCAGCGAACCATTCGGTGTTCCATCGCCGAAGGCCACACCACGCATCTGCTCTCCTCGCTCGAAGACAACAGGCGGTTCTCGCTCACCGTCGAAAAGATCGGCTCGCACGAGACCTATCAATTCAAGGGCGAGTTTGTCCGCGATACGCAGCCCAGCGACGCCGACTTGGCAGCACACAAACGGGTCCGAGACCGGTTTGCCAAGGTGGTCAGCAGACTATTTGGTTTCCCGGAGGATTTATGCCGGGCCTACATCCCTCGACCTGGTCTGGTCATCTGTTTCACTGTGCGAGAAATCTTTCTTCAGACTCCCGGTCCCGGCGCTGGCCGCAGACTCTACCCCCCGGAGGAGAAATGACGGACACTGTTAAGCTGCCGGACGACATCAAACCTGTGATGCAAAATGGAATTCCAGCAACCGTAGTTACTTGTTCGGCCGACGGAATCCCAAACACCACGATTATCTCCCAGGTATACTACGTCGATCCGGTACATGTTGCTCTTTCGTTCCAGTTCTTTAACAAAACGATTCGCAATGTCCGCGAGAATCCGCACGCTTGTGTTGCACTGAACGACTTGGAAGGTGCTACGGAGTGGATCCTCGACGTTCAGTATGACCATTCAGAAACTGAGGGGACGATCTTTGATGAAATGGATATGCAGATCGAAGCCATCGCCTCAGCCACTGGCATGTCCGGCATCTTCAAGCTGAGAGCGGCCGACATCTACCGCGTTAAATCCTTCAGAAAGATAAGCTCTCCTCCAGCATCCTCAAGGGAGTGACCGATGGCGAAAGAGGATGTGCCAAGCGCCGAGCCTCTCCTTGAAAAACTCGCTCAGAAAACGTCGGAAGTTGAGGTCCTTCGTCGCATTGCCTTAGAGATCAATTCAACGCTCGACCTGGATCAGATCTACAGCGTCGTGCTGCGTACGATGGATGAGTTCTTCGGGTTTCGTCATTCCACCATTCTGCTGGTCGAGGGCTCCGACACCTTGCGGGTCGTGGCCAGCCATGGCTATGAAACTCAGCCGCTGGGTGGAATAGTGGCTGTCGGCACCGGCGTGATCGGGACAGTGGCAAAGCGACGGAAGCTGATGCGTGTCAATCATCTGCGCCGGCAACACGAGTACTTCTCGACCATTCGCAAACAGATGGAAGAGGCCGGACGAGCCGGCGAGCTTGGCGAGATGACTCCATTGCCTGGACTGCCCGATGCCGAAAGTCAGATCGCTATCCCACTCCTGATCAAAGACACTCTTGTGGGAGTGTTCTCCGTCGAAAGCCCGGA
>Ga0075434_100003474_pt1 | contig 14085 bp, 12 predicted proteins | sample RhiMethybrSRZTD3_FD_75298 | JGI IMG/M metagenome (GOLD analysis project Ga0075434, IMG submission 75298) | Populus rhizosphere microbial communities from Tennessee, USA - Rhizosphere MetaG P. TD hybrid SRZTD3 | ecosystem: Host-associated > Plants > Roots > Rhizosphere > Soil | place: USA... | reverse complement strand
CGGCGCGCACTGGCGCCATTTCTTCGTCCGCTACCCGGAAGCGAACCGCATGCACAAGAAGATGCAGGCGTTGTCGGCATTGTGTCGGACCCGGGGCGAGCCGCCGGAGGCCCGCCGGCACATCGGCCGAGCCCAATGCAACGACGCGTATTGGCATGGTGTGTTCGGCGGGCTGTATCTCCCGCACCTGCGACGGTCGGTCTGGGGCCATCTCGCCGCGGCCGAAGGCGCGCTGCGCCGCGAAGAGCCGTTCACCGCGGAGACACTCGATTTCGATGCCGATGGCCACGACGAGATCTGGGTGCATTCGTCCGGCTTCTCGAGCGTCGTCAGCCCGGTGCGCGGCGGGGCGGTGGAGGAATACACGCGATTCGCGGCCGGCGTCAATTTCGCGGACGTGTTGACCCGCCGTCGGGAGGTCTACCACGAGGCCGAAGTGTCGCTTCCGCCGGTCGATCAGGAGGATCGCGCCCTGTTGGTGGATCGGGTGCTCGGCCCGGAGGTGTCCTTCGACGCGTATCAGGCCGGCCGGTATGGTTCAGTTCGCTCCTGGGCCCGTCGAGCGCTCAAGGCCACCATCGAGCCACTGCCGGATGAAATCGTGATTCACTGCGAAGGGACGGACGGGCTGATCGAGAAGCGGCTCCGGTTCACGCGGAGCGGTGGGGTCAGCGTCGAATGGCGCTGGGATCCGATGGCATTCGGGCCGGAGGCGTGGTTCGCCCCCGAAATCTCTCTGGCCGAGCCGCTCGAGCTGCGGTGCGAGCCCCCGACGGAGGTGTGGTCATTTCCGATTGCCACGGTATCCAAGTCCGAGCGGGGGCTGGATCAAACGGTCCAGGGGACTTCGTACACCCCGCGCTGGCCCGTCGCGGTCGGGGCGGCGCGATTGGATCTGCCGGGCTAGAGCAAGTTCGGGGGTCGCGGCTTTCCCGCGCCCGGACCCCAGTCGCGGACGCTGTCTTCGTCGTCGGCGTCGCGCACGTCACGCTCCGCCTGCTCCAGTTCCGCGCGATCGATGGCGTCCGTGGGATCCCGGGTGATGGTCGGCTCCGGCGCATCGCCGCGGCCGCCGAACAGGAACCAGGCCAGCATCACCAGCAGGACCCCAACCGCAACGAGCAGCGCGATCAGACGTCCAGGTTCCTGACGAATTTGGCGTTGTCTTCGATGAACCGGCGCCGCGGCTCCACGTCGTCGCCCATCAGCGTCTCGAACAGCGTCGACGCTTCGAGGGCGTCCTCCATGGTCACCTTGAGCAGCGTCCGCTTGGGCGGATCCATGGTCGTGTCGCGCAGCTGGTCGGGGTTCATTTCGCCCAGACCCTTGTAGCGCTGGATCATTATCGTACCCTTGGTCTCGGCGCCGTTGCTCAACCGCTTCACGTACTCGTCGCGCTGCTTCTCGTCGTAGGCATAGAACTCGTCCTTCCCCTTCGCCACGCGATACAGCGGCGGCTGAGCGATGTAGATGTAGCCGGCATCGATCAGCTGCTTCATCTCCTTGTAGAAGAACGTGAGCAGCAGGGTGCGGATGTGCGCGCCGTCAACGTCGGCGTCGGTCATGATGATGATCTTGTGGTAGCGCGCTTCACCGATGTTGAAGTCCTCGCCCACGCCGGTCCCGATGGCGGTGATGATGGTCCGGATTTCTTCGTTGCCGAGGATCTTGTCGATCCGGGCCTTCTGCACGTTCAGGATCTTGCCGCGCAGCGGCAGGATCGCCTGGAACGAGCGGTCGCGACCCTGCTTGGCCGACCCACCCGCGGAATCGCCTTCCACGAGGTACACCTCGCACAGCTTGGGATCGGTGAGCGAACAGTCGGCGAGCTTGCCCGGCAGCAGACCGCTGTCGAGGGCGTTCTTGCGGCGGACCAGCTCGCGCGCCTTGCGGGCCGCTTCCCGCGCCCGCGCGGCACTGATCGCCTTCGCGATGATGGTGCGCGCGGTGCTTGGGTTCTTGTCGAAGAAGTCGCCCAGCGCCTCGTTCACCACGCTCTTGACGATCCCTTCGACCTCGGAGTTGCCGAGCTTGGTCTTGGTCTGCCCTTCGAACTGCGGATCTTTCACCTTCACGTGCAGCACCGCGGTCAGGCCTTCGCGCACGTCATCGCCCGAAAGGGTGAACTCCTCCTTCTTCAGGAGGCCGTCCTTCTTGGCCCATTCGTTGATCGTGCGCGTGAGCGCGGCCTTGAACCCGGTGAGATGCGTGCCGCCCTCGTGCGTGTTGATGTTGTTCACGAACGAGAACGTGTTCTCGTTGTAGCCCTCGTCGTACTGGATCGCGCCTTCCACCTCCACGCCTTCGCGTTTGGCCTCGAACGCGATCACTTTCTGATGCAGGACTTTGCGGCTGCCGAGCAGCCATTTCACGAACTCGACCAGCCCGCCCTTGTAGAGGTACGTCTCCTGTTTCGCCGAGCCCTTGCGTTCGTCGGTCAGCGTGATCTGCAGGCCCTTGTTCAGGAACGCCAGCTCCCGCAGCCGGGTCGCGATGGTCGCGAAATCGAACCGGGTCTCGGTGAAGATCGCGTCGTCGGGCTTGAACGTGATCGTGGTGCCGGTGCCTTTGGCCTTGCCCAGCACCTCGAGCTTCTTTTTCGTGTCACCGCGCTCGAACGCCATGTGGTGGCGCTTGCCGTCGCGATCCACCCACACTTCGAGCTTCTTGGAAAGGGCGTTGACCACCGACACACCCACGCCGTGCAGTCCGCCCGACACCTTGTAGGTGCTCTTGTCGAACTTGCCGCCCGCGTGCAGGACGGTCAGCGCGACCTCGACGCCGGGCTTCTTCTCGGTCTTGTGCGTGTCGACGGGAATGCCGCGGCCGTTGTCGACGACCGTAATCGAGTCGTCGGTGTGGATCGTGGTGTCGATCCGGGTGCAATACCCCGCGAGCGCTTCGTCCACCGAGTTGTCGACCACCTCGTACACCAGGTGGTGCAACCCGCGGCCCGACACCGAGCCGATGTACATGGCCGGCCGCCGCCGCACCGCCTCGAGGCCCTTCAGGACCTGGATCGAGTCGGCCTGGTAGTCGCCGTTGCCGTTCTGTTTCTCTTTAGGTGCCGGTTTCTTCTGTTTCGCCATGGGGGTCCGGTCTAGAGCCAGCGGATCGACTTGATCCGGCCCGCGCCACGGCCCGCATTCACACGGGCCATCAGGTCGGGCATCATGAGCTGCAATTCATTTCTCCATGCGCTCGTCGCGACGCGCACGAACAGAATTCCGTCCGGGGACACACTCTCGGCCGTCGTCACGGCGGCGATTTGCGGTCCCACCAGGCTCGCCCATTCCTCGATCAGCTGCGCCTGAGCGATCCGGGGGCCTAACCCCGAGCGCTTGAGGTAGCCCTGCAAGGCCTCACCTACGGCCATCGGAGCGCGCCGTCTGGACTTGAAATCCGTCATATGGAGGGGCGAAAAGTGTCCTCGGAAAGCCCTACCAAATTACCCGGAAATGATTGTCAGGTCAAGACTTAGTAAGTCTCAAGGCCCCTTCACGATCACGAAGGTATCAAGCCCGCCTATGTAGCCGGTGAGGTCCCGGGCCGTGAACGTGATGTTCACCCGATCGCCCAGCACGTGGCCACTCCGGACCCCGGCGCGGAAGGTGGCGATGAAGGTCGGCTCGAGCAGCCCGTCCGCCGCGATTGGGGCGGCCGAGTCGACGGTCAGCCAGATCGAGTCGATGCCGTCGAGATCGTCGGCGCGCAGGCTCCCCGTGAGTGTGTCGGGCGAGCTCACGGAATCCTGGGCGAGCGTCATGCTGAGGCGCGGCGGGCCGGGGCGATCGCGATCGGTCTGGCAGGCGACGCCGACCGCGGCCGCGATACCCAGGAGAACCGCGATCCGGAGGGGGGGCGCGACGCGGGTCATCGCCCTTCGAAGCGGGCGGGCCGTTTCTCCAGAAACGCCGTGGTCCCTTCCTTCATGTCTTGCGTGGCCGCGAGCAGGCCAAAGTGGTTCGCTTCGAGGAGCAGGCCTTCATCGAGCGTCATCTCGTATCCCTGATCGACTGCTTCGAGACACAAGCGCACCGCGAGGGGTGCCATGGCCAGAATACCCCGCATCAGCTTCTCGGATTCGGCCAGGAGGTCCGCGGCCGGTACGACTTTGTTGACCAATCCGATACGGTAGGCCTCCTGTGCGTCGATCATTTCTCCGGAAAGGATCAGCTGCAGCGCGATGCCTTTGCCCACGAGGCGGGGTAGGCGCTGGGTGCCGCCATAGCCGGGGGCGATGCCGAGCTTGACCTCGGGTTGCCCGAACCTGGCATTCTCGCTGGCGATGCGGAGGTGGCAGGCCATGGCCAGCTCGCACCCGCCGCCCAGGGCGAACCCGTTCACGGCCGCGAGCACCGGTTTCCCGCAGGTTTCGAGGCGGCGCAACACCGCCTGGCCACGCATCGCCCGCGCCTTGCCGTCGAACGGTCCCTGGCGCGACAGGTCGCCGATGTCCGCGCCGGCGATGAACGCCTTGGGCCCGGACCCAGTGATGATGGCGCCACGGATCTCGCGCTCGTTCCCGATCCGGTCGGCGGCGTCCGCCAGCTCCGCCATCACCTGATCGTTCAGGGCATTCAGCTTTTCCGGTCGGTTGACGGTGATGAAAGCGATGCCGTCTTTGACCTCGAACAGCAGCGTTTGGTAGTTCATGCGGAAATCCTACTACTACAATGTGGAATGCGGAATGCGGAGTGCGGAATGGCAATGGTAGTCTAAAAGGCGTCCCGACCCTCCATTACCATTCCGCAATCCGCAATCCACATTCCTCTCGTCCTGATCACGCGGTCACACGGCGTTCCAGGTTGAAAAAGTCTCGGTACCTTTCCGTACATGTCCGTCCAAGCCATCGCGTGGGCTCCCTCGGGCGCCGTGCGCATCATCGACCAGCGCGCGCTGCCGGAAGCCCTGGTGCATCGTGAGGTGGAAACCGTCGAGGCCATGGCCGAAGCGATCCGGTCGCTCCAGGTACGCGGGGCGCCGTTGATCGGCATCGCTGCGGCGATGGGGCTCGTGGCTGGACTGCGCGGGCAGCGCGGCGCCTCGCGCGCCGCGTTCCTCGAGCAATTGGCCGACGCCGCCGAGTGTCTGGGAGCGGCGCGTCCGACCGCGGTCAATCTGCGCTGGGCGCTCGATCGGATGACGACCACCGCGCGTGAGACGTCGGGCGATGCCGCGGCGGTGTGGCAGCGCCTTCACGCCGAAGCGGAAACGATCTGGGAGGATGACCGGGCGATGTGCCGGCGCATCGGGGAGGCGGGGCAGCCCCTCGTCCCCGATGGCACGAACGTGCTGACGCACTGCAATGCCGGCGCCCTGGCCACGGGCGGGATCGGCACGGCCTTGGCACCGGTCTACCTGGCGCACGAAGCGGGTCGGCGGGTGCACGTTTTCGTGGACGAGACGCGCCCGGTGCTTCAGGGCGCGCGGCTCACGGCCTGGGAGCTGGAGCAGGCCGGCGTGCCGTGCACCCTGATCGCCGATGGGGTGGCGGCGAGTCTGATGCGGGCGGCGCGCATCGACGTCGTCTTCGTCGGCGCGGATCGCATCGCCGGCAACGGCGATTTCGCGAACAAGATCGGGACCTACGGCGTGGCGGTGCTGGCCCGGCATCACGACGTGCCCCTGTACTGCTGCGCCCCGTCCTCCACCATCGACGCGGCGATCCCGGACGGCGCGGCGATTCCCATCGAGCAGCGCTCTCCGGACGAGGTGCGCCTGATCGCCGGCCGGGCCATCGCACCGGCGACGGTGGCCGCATTCAATCCGGCGTTCGACGTGACGCCAGCGAGCCTGGTGACCGGCTATCTCACCGATCGCGGATGCGTGCAACCTCCTTTCTCCGCCCCGCCACGGTGAAGCCGATCATCGCGGTCGTGGGTGGATCGAGCTGCAACGCCGCCGAGGCGCAGCTGGCTGAAGATCTGGGCCGCCGCTTGGCCGAAGCGGGCGCGGTCGTGATCTGCGGCGGGCTGACGGGCGTGATGGAATCGGTCGCGAAGGGGGTGCGGCAGGGCGGCGGCCTTGCGATCGGCATTCTTCCCGGCGCCGATCGCCGGGAGGCCAACGACTACATCGACGTCGCCCTGGCGACCGGCATGGGGGAAATGCGCAATGCGCTGATCGTGCGGGCCGCGGGCGCGGTGGTGGCGGTCGGCGGCGGCCACGGGACGTTGTCCGAGGTCGCGCTGGCGCTGCGCATCGGAACGCCCGTCGCCGGACTGCGGGATCGGTTCGTCGGTGTGGTGGAGATGCCCCGTCTCGATTCGTCTGCCGCGGCGGCAGACTGGGCGATCGCCCAGGCGAGTCGCTAAACCGTCGGGTTGGCCGCTCCGCGGACCTGACGCAGGTAGGCCATCACCGCTTCGCTCTCCCGCACCAGCCCGTCGCCGACCTGCCGGGCCACCGCCACGTCCCCGGCCTTGCCGGCCATTTCCAGCTGCTGCAGCATTGCCGCCAGGCCCTTCGCCCCGATCGTCGCCGACGCGGACTTGAACGCGTGGGCGGCGCGCTCGATCTCCGGTCCGGCTCCCGACGCGAGCGCCGTCGTGACGGCGGCGATCCGGTCGGGCGCGCTCTGCAAATAGGTGTCGAGCACGGGATCCACCGCTTCTTCGGCGCCCGCTGCGCGCATCTCCTGCCGGAACGTATCGAGATCCACTGGGGCAGGGAGAGCGGGGTGGGTGGAGACGGCGGGTGCCGGAACTGGTGGGGCGGGGGCGGGCGACTCCGTGGCGGCCCACCCTTCCACGGTGGCGAACAGCTCGTGTGCCTTGAACGGCTTGGTGAGATACCCGCTCATGCCCTGGGCCAGACAGCGCTCCCGCTCTCCGCTCAATGCGTGCGCGGTCAGGGCGATGATCGGGATCGTGCGCCCCTCCTCGGTGGCCCGGATGGCGTGGGTCGCCTCGAACCCGTCCATCTCCGGCATCTGCACGTCCATCAGGATGACGTCGTACCGGCTGCGCGCGGCAGCCGCGACCGCTTCCCGGCCGTTGTTGGCGACGTCGATCTCGTGGCCGCGCTTGCGCAGCATCGAGGCCGCCACCTCCTGATTCACCGGGTTGTCCTCCGCCACGAGCACGCGCAGGCGGCGGCGGGATTCCGCGATCGTGTGCCGGGTGACAAACGCCGCGCCGGCGGTCGGATCGGGAATCGCCAGGACCGCTGCCACGGCTTCGAGCAGATCGCTGCGCGACAGTGGCTTCGGGAGATAGCCGCGAATCCCGAGGTCGCGGCAGCGCTGGCCGTCGCCGCGCTGGCCGGCGGACGTGAGCATCACGAGCGGCGTCATGGCGAGGGTCGGGTCATCGCGTACCGCGGCGGCCAGCTCGAAGCCGTCCAGGCCGGGCATCTGGGCGTCGATGATCGCGACGTCGTGGGGAGCGCCGTCCCTGTGGCCATGCCGCAGGGCTTCGAGCCCTGCCGTGCCGTCAACGGCCTGCTGCACGTGCATGCGGGCGGCCGTCAGGATATCGATCACGATGCGACGGTTGGTCGCGTTGTCGTCAACGACCAGCGCGCGCCGACCGGCGAGCCGGGCCGCGTCGGGCGCGGCCGCCTGGCCCGCGGCCGGCTCGATCTCGAACTCGGCGGTGAACGCGAACTCCGTTCCCTTGCCGACCTCGCTCGACACCGACAGGTCGCCGCCCATGAGGCGGACCAGGCGGCGGGCGATGGCCAGCCCCAGGCCGGTGCCGCCGTATTTCCGGGTCATGGAGGCGTCGGCCTGCGAGAACTCCTCGAAAATCGTCTCCAGCTTGTCGCGCGCGATGCCGATCCCGGTGTCCCGCACCGCGAGCCGGATCACCGCGCGGTCCTGCCCGGCCTCCAGCGTCGTCGCCGACACGACCACTTCGCCCTGGTGGGTGAACTTGATCGCGTTGGAGACCAGGTTGGTGAGGACCTGGCGCAACCGGGTCGGATCGCCTCGGAGCTGCGCCGGAACGTCGGGGGCGACGTCGGCCACCAGCTCCAACCGCCGCTCGCGCGCGCGCACGGCCAGCAGGCTCATGGTGGAATCCAGGAGGTGCGGCAGGTCGAAGGCGATGTGCTCCAGCTCGAGATGCTCGGCTTCGATCTTCGAGAAATCGAGGATGTCGTTCAGCAGGGTGAGCAGCGTTTCGGCCGACGTCTGGACCAGCGTGAGTGAGTGTCGTTGCTCCGGGGCCATCTCAGTGTCCAGCAACAGCTCCGTGAGGCCCATGATCGCGTTCATCGGCGTCCGGATTTCGTGGCTCATATTGGCCAGGAAGGCGCTGCGCGTCTGGGCCAGCCGCTCGGCCACGTCGCGGGCCGTGCGCAGGGCGTCGCGGCTCGCCACCTGCTCGCGCACGTCGCGCGCGATGGTCGAGAAGCCCCGGATGCGGCCCGCCGCGTCCCGCGTGAGCGACATGCTCAGGGACACGGGAATCAGGCTGCCGTCCTTGTGCCGCCGCACGGTCTCGAAATGCTCGACGTGCTCGCCGCGCCGGATGCGGTCGAGCACGTCGGTCATTTCGTGCGCGCGATCGGCCGGCGCCAGTTGGGCGACCGGCCGTCCCAGGGCTTCCCCCGGCGCATACCCGAACAACCGGTGCGCCGCCGCATTCCACGTCGCGATCGTGCCGTCCAGCGTCTGACCGATGATCGCGTCTTCGGACGACTGCACGATGCTGGCCAGCTGGGTCAGCGCGTCCTCCGCCCGGCGCCGGTCGCTGATGTTCTCGTACATGACCAGCACGTCGCCGTCGCCGCTGCCTTCCACGTTGCTGGCGGTGGCGCGGACCGCGATCAGGGTCCCGTCCTTGCGTCTCCGCTCCGCCTCCACGGCCACCGGCTCGCCCTTGCGGGCGCGTTGATCGAGGCGGGACGCCTTGGCGATCTCGGAGCGGGGCACCACCAGCTCGTTCAGGTCCCGGCCCAGCACGTCTTCACTGTGGTACCCGAACAACGTTGTGAACTGGGGATTGATGCCGCGAATGTGACCGTCCCCGTCCACCACGGCGATCGCGATCGGCGCCGCCGTGAGCAACGCATCGAGGTAGACGCGGTCGCCGACCGCCTTGCGCTCCCGCTGGGTCAGCTCCGCCGAGGCCAGGAGATGTCCGAACAGCAGCTCGTGGGAGGTGCGGTGAAACACGATCATCGCCGCGGCGAACAACACCACCAGCACGATGACGATAGGGGTGTCACGGCCGAACGAGGCTTGCAGGATCCCCACCGGCGCCGGCACGAGGAGCCCGGCCAGGAAATAGCGATAGCTCCACAGGTCGGCCGAGACGGAAGCCACGCCACCCGCGGCCAGGCCGCACAGGACGACGAGTAAGAGCGCGGCCTGGTCGAGCGGAATGCTGGGCATGAACGCTGCCGCCCCAACGCCCCAAACGAGACCCGTCGCCGCGAGCGCCAGCCGGAACCGCTGGTTCCCCGAATCGACCGAGGTGCTGGGAGTGGCGAGCCTGCGGCGCAACACGTCCCGCACGAAGATGCAGGCGAAGACCGCGGCACCCCAGATGGCTAAAGCCACCGTCGGCAAGGACGGCCACAACAGCGTCGCCACCACGGCAAAAACGACCAGGTGGGCGATTTCCGCTCTCGGGCTTTCCCGCACCAGTCGCTGGAACAGCTCCCGTCGCACCTGGGCTTCGAGGCCCGGCGCGGCGAGGTCGGTGCCGACCAGCCGTGCGGAAAACGAGGGGGCGCGCGGCGGCGAAGCGGTTTCGGGAGTGCCCACTGGAGAGGTCACAGGCGGTGAGAGAGAATCTATGACTCCGCCGCCGCCTCTCCAACAGCGGCCTCGAGAGGGTGGTTCGGCCGCACCGGGCCGTATGATGAAGAAACGCACACGGTTCGGGGGGTGGAGCCAGCGACGCGCCAGGCGGTATAATGCACGCATGAAAGCGGGCGCGAAGTTCGTCCTCGGGGCGGCGGTCATTGTCGGCTCGGTCAGCTACCTCATGGCGACGGGTATCAAGCAGACCGGGCAGTATTTCCTGACACCCAGCGAGTTGTCGCAGAAAATCGCCACCGACCCGACGTTCTACGACGTCGGCATGAAGGTCGGAGCCCACGTCGTGCCGGGAAGCGTCACGCGGGACGTGGCTTCGCAAACGCTCCAGTTTCGCATCACCGACGGCAGCGCGACCTATCCCGTCGTGTACCACGGCCTGCCGCCGGACACGTTCAACGACAGTGTCGAGGTGGTGGTGGAGGGCCGGCTGCAGCCCGACGGCGTGATTCGCGCCACCGACGTGCTCGCCAAGTGTGGGTCCCGCTACGAAGCCGTTCCGAAAGCCTAAATGACGTTGCTCGGGGGCCTCGCCCTGTGGGTCGCATGCCTGCTGGGCCTGTGGGGCGCGCTCACCGGATTGCTGGGGGCGAGCCGGGGGCGGGCGGACTTGATCGCCAGCTCGCGTCACGCCGTGTTCGCGCTGTGCGGGACGCTGCTCGCCGCGGTGGTCGCGCTCGAGGTCGCGCTGTTCCGGCACGACTTCAACGTCGAGTACGTTGCCGCCTATACCAGCCGTAACCTGCCGACGTTCTATACCTGGTCCGCGCTTTACGCCGGCCAGAAAGGCAGCCTGCTGTTCTGGGCCACGGTGCTCTCGCTGTTCGCCGCGATCGCCCAAGTCGTCACGGCGCCGCGGCACCGCGTGTATCTCCCGTACGTCGGCGCGATCACCTGCCTCGTCGTCACGTTCTTCGTCAGCGTCATGCTGTTCGGCGGGGCGAACCCGTTCGAGCGTCTGGCGTACACGCCGCTCGACGGCCGCGGTCTGAATCCGCAGCTCCAGAACCCCGGCATGGTGTTCCACCCGCCGATGCTCTACCTCGGCTACATCTCGATCACGATCCCGTTCGCCTTCGCCATGGCGGCACTGCTCTCGCGCCGGCTGGACGTCGACTGGCTGGTGGCGATCCGCAAGTGGACGCTGCTGTCGTGGTTGTTCCTTTCGGTCGGCATCTGCCTCGGCATGTGGTGGGCGTATGTGGAGCTGGGGTGGGGCGGGTACTGGGCCTGGGACCCCGTGGAGAACGCTTCCTTCCTCCCATGGCTCACCATGACCGCGTTCCTGCACTCAGTGATGATTCAGGAAAAGCGGGGCATGCTGAAAAAGTGGAACCTGTTGCTGATCATCGGGTCGTGGTTGCTGTCGATCTTCGGGACATTCTTGACACGTTCGGGAGTGATCGCGTCGGTCCACTCGTTCACCCAATCGAACGTCGGCTATTTCTTTCTCGGGTTCCTGGCGATCGCCGGCACCCTGAGCTTCTGGGTTTATGCCCGTCGCCTCCCCGCGCTCACAGCCGAGTCGACGCTCGAGTCGATCGTTAGCCGCGAAGCGAGCTTCTTGTTCAATAATCTGCTACTCGTGGGCATCGCGTTTTCGATTCTCTTCGGCACGTTGTACCCCATCCTGTCCGAGCTGGTGACGGGCACCAAGGTCACGATCGGTCCACCCGCGTTTAACCTGGTGAATATTCCGCTCGGTCTGGCGTTATTGCTGCTGACCGGCATCGGCCCGCTGATCGCCTGGAGGCGGTCCTCGCTCCCTAATCTGCGCCGGCAGTTTGCGGCACCGATCACGAGCGGGGTCATGGTGTTGCTCGTCTTGCTGATCGCGGGCATGCGCGATCCCTATCCGATCGTCGCGATCAGCCTGGGCGCCTTCGTGCTCGGCACTGTCGTCCAGGAATTCGTTCGGGGCGTTTCAGCCCGGCACCGGCAGTACAGCGAGGGCTGGTGGCTCGCGTTCGGCCGGTTGATAGCGCGCAACCGGCGGCGGTACGGAGGCTACATCGTCCACGTGGGGATCGTCGTTCTGTTCGTGGCCTTCGCGGGGATGGCCTTCAAGACCGAGACCCAGGCCACCCTGCGACCCGGGGAATCGGCGACGCTGAAGAGCCCCTACGGTTGGACCTACACGTTCACGCACCTGGGGATTTCGCAGTACGACGCGCTCAACCGCCAGGTGACCGCCGCGACGGTCGAGGTGTCGCGGGAGGGCCGGCGCATCGGCGTCCTGACCACGGAAAAGCGTCAGCACGTCGACAGCCGCGGCCAGGCCACGTTCCAGCCGTCCACGGAGGTCGGCATCAAGAGCGATCTCCGCGAGGACCTCTACATCGTGCTGGCCGGAGTGGTGAACGGCACCGAGCAGGCCGTGTACCGTTTCACCATCAATCCGCTCGTGTGGTGGGTCTGGTACGGCGGCCTGATCGTGGCCCTGGGAGGTCTCGTGGTGATGTGGCCCGGGGGCGGGGCCCCGGCCGTGCGGCGCGCCCAGGCGGGATATGCCGTGAAGCTCGTGGCGAACGATGCCGGATAGGCGGGAGTTTCTCCTCGGTGGCCTGGCGGTCGTTCTCTCCGCCCAGGATACCGTCACGGACTCCGGCCCAGCCGGCAAGCTCTGGGATCCGTATCGCGCCGGACCGTCGCTCCCACCCACGACGGCCGGCGACAACGACGCGGCGATTCAGGCGATCGAAAAGCGCCTCAAGTGCACCTGCGGCTGCGGGCTCGACCTGTATACGTGCCGCACGACCGACTTCTCGTGTCCCTTGAGTCCGGGGTTGCACAGCCGCGTGATCGCGTTGTCGGAGGCCGGGATGACCGCCGAGCAGATCATCGCCGATTTCGTGCGCGAATACGGCGTGGTCATGCTGATGGCCCCGCCTGCCCGTGGCTTCAATCTCACCGCGTACTGGCTGCCCGGTCTCGCGATTCTCGGCACCGGAACGGCGCTGGTCTTCACCATTCTCCGGTGGACGCGGAGCGCCCGGCCGGCTGAAGCGGTGCCCAGCGATGCCGAAACCCCCGCCACCAAGGCGGAGCTCGAGCGGCTGCGGCACGACCTGGATCAGTTCCAGGCGTGAACCAGGTGCTCGAGCTGGTCATCGCCGTGATCCTCGCGGCCGCGGCGATCTATTTCGTGCTGCAGCCGGTGTTCGGACCCCCGCGCCAGGCTCAAGTCGAGGACGATTCCGGGATTGATCCCGACGACGACATGTCGCCGCGCGCCGTGGCGCTGCGGGCGCTGAAGGAAATCGAATTCGATCGCGCCACGGGCAAGCTCACCGATGCGGACTACGACGCGCTGAAACGCCGCTACACGGCCGAAGCGGTTCAGGCGCTCCGGGTCGAAGAGACTGCGCGGCCCGAAACCGCGGCGGCCGCGGCTGCGTTCCTCGAGCCTCCCAGCGAGCGGTCCTGCCCCGAACACGGGCCGCGTCCAGAGGCAAACGCGCGGTACTGCTCCGAGTGCGGCCGGCGGCTCGAACGGGCCCAGTCATACTGCACCCGGTGTGGCTCAGGCTTGGAGCCCGGGGCGCGGTTCTGCTCGTCGTGCGGGCGGCGCGCAGCGGCCTGACCGTCGGTGGTGTGATGTCGATCACCCGCTTAACAGCCTGCCAACGTTCGCGTCTGTTCCTGCGGTTCGAAGCTCGAATGCTCACTTTGACCGACAGGAGCCGTACCGATGCGCACACATCCACTCGCCCTTGCGGGCGCGGTCGCCGTCGCCCTGGCAGGCTCGGCGTGTAGCGAGACCTCGACCGGGCTGAGCGCCGATCAGACTCAGGTCCAGGCCGCCTACGAATCGCTCACCGGCTACACCGACTACGATTTCGGCGACTCCGGCGCGATCGCCTCCACTCCCGTCTCCCCGGCGTCGCTCAGCCCGGTCATGCTGGATACGGCGATCGCCCCGCTCTTCTGGGGCCGGGAGCGCGTCGTGCGCGGCGGACCGCGACCCATCTTTACCCGGACCATCGTGGTGCAAGGCGACTCCGCCTGGGTGACCCGCGGCGTGTCGTTCGAAGGGGTGTTCCTGGTCGATACGTCGACCGATGCCGTGTTCAATCCGACGAGCAAGCCGCTGGCGGACGGAGTGCAACAGCGGGCGGTGTTCGTGCGCGATGCGGCCGCGCCGCACGGCTGGCGGGCCGTCGCGCTCACCCTCCTCAACTGGCGGAACACGGATGTCAGCCGGCGTACGGTGCAGATCCAGCACGTGGCCGTCTACGTGAACGACTCGCTGCGGCTGTCGGTGGACAACCCGGATTCGTTGATCGACATCGATCCCTTCGTGCCGCGCTTCC
>Ga0075434_100003472_pt1 | contig 14090 bp, 14 predicted proteins | sample RhiMethybrSRZTD3_FD_75298 | JGI IMG/M metagenome (GOLD analysis project Ga0075434, IMG submission 75298) | Populus rhizosphere microbial communities from Tennessee, USA - Rhizosphere MetaG P. TD hybrid SRZTD3 | ecosystem: Host-associated > Plants > Roots > Rhizosphere > Soil | place: USA... | reverse complement strand
CCAGGCCCAGCAGAAGGACATCGACGAGTTCGGGCTGACGCTGGCCCAGACGTTCGCGGGCCGTTCGCCGCTGGTCGCGGAGCTGTTGAAGGATGTCCAGTTTCGCAAGGCCGACATGTTCTTCGACCGGGAACACACGCTCGATCTCGGCGGTGTGCGCGTCCGGCTGCTGTCGCTGGGACCGACGCACACGCGCGGCGACACCGTGGTGTGGGTGGAAGGCGACCGCGTGCTGTTTGCCGGCGATATCGTGATGAACCAGACGTTCGTTGCGTTCGCGAGTCCCTACTCGAGCGTCAAGGCGTGGTTGAACGATTTCGATCAGCTGGAATCACTTCATCCCCTCAGGATTGTGCCGAGCCACGGAATGATGGGCGACGCCGCACTCATCGATCAACAGCGCACGGTGATGAAGGGCATTCAGGCGCGCGCCGTGGAGTTGAAGCGCGAGGGGAAGACCGTCGACGAAAGCGCCAGCATCGTGCAGACGGAGTTCCAGACCAAGTACGCCAACTGGACGGCGCCCGCGCGAATCGCGATCATCGCCCGCACGGCGTTCACCGAGGCGCCGTAGCCACCTGCCATTTGCCGCGCGGGCCGACTCTTCCTGACTCTACGGTCGCTCCCTCGACTGCACGTCGTCGGCCGAGTTACGCTTGCGACACTGCGATCGGTGAAGCCAGCGCCGTGCGCTCAGGAGACAGGATGTTCGAATCCGTTACACAGCGCTTCGTGACTGCTGGCCGCACTGTACTCGTCGCGCTGCTGGCGGCGACGGCCAGCTCGTCACAAGCGATGGCTCAAACGCATGGCGCCGAGGTCGGCGGGCACGTCGACGTGCTTCGACTGTCGGAGCTCAGTGCCACCGACGCTGGTGTCGGCCCCGACGTGGCCTGGCGATTTTCGCCGTCGCTCGCGATCGATGGCTCCCTGACGTGGTACCCATCCGCCTCCACCGCTGGCTCGAGCCAGCATCAGCAGCGCACGCTCGGCCTGGCCGGCGTTCGCACCGGCGTCACAGCTGGCACCGTCGATCTGTTTGCGCGGGCGCGCGGCGGATTCCTTCGCTTCGGCTCCCAGCCGACGACGGTGTGTATCCTGATTTTTCCCCCACCGCTGTCCTGCCAATTGGCCGCCGGCTATACGGCCTTTGCCGCCGATGTCGGAGGAGGCGCCAGCGTGGCCTTGATCCCCAGCGGGCGCCTGCGCGCGTCCGTCGGAGCGGGCGACCTGATGGTCCGCTACGGGTTCCAGGCGTTGCGTCCCAGCGGCACCACAACGGAAGGTTTCATCAGCCACAATCTTCTGCTCACGATCGGCGCAACCTGGCAATTTTGACAGTCCGGGCACTGTCAGTTTTTCAGGCACTGAATTGCACACTTTCGGAGGACGTACAGGTTTCCGCTTGCTAGCATCGTGTGACACTCCTAGATTCAGAATCGGTCACGATCTGGAGCGCACATGTTGCCGCTACGTAAACTCGCCCTCGCGTCGTCGCGTCTGGGTCTTGTGGTGGACCCAGACGCCGGCACTCGCGATCAGTACCGGAGCATTCTCGGATCGATCGTCCCGGACATCGTGTATGCGGAGGACGGCCGGGAGGCGCTCGCGCTGGCGATCAGTCATCGGCCGCGCTTCGTCATTACCGCAACCGGGTTGCGGTTCATCGACGGGTACACGCTCTGTTCGCTGCTGCGAGCCGAGCCGATCACGGCCGACGTCCCCATCGTCGTGCTGACGGGCGACACGACGCCAGCAACGGTCACGCTGGCCCGTTCATCGGGAGCAGACCACGTCGTCGGCACGCCGTACTCCCCAGGAACGCTTCTGCAAGCCCTAAGGCTCGGACGCGATCGCGCGTGCACGGGCGGTGACGGCGCTCAGTCGATACCGTCCGGTCCAGCAGCGTCGCATCTCGAGCTCGTCGGCTCCGTCGAGCCGGCGGCAGCGCCGCGGAGCCGATTCATGGTTGACGCTCATCGCCGTTTCGAGACCAGGACGCCGCCGATCGTGCCGCCACCACTGGTCTGTCCGACCTGCGATCGGCCGCTGCAGTACGTCCGCAGCCACGTCGGGGGCGTCAGCGCGCGTTTGTCCGAGCAGTGGGACTACTACCGGTGCCACGGCGCGTGCGGCACATTCCAGTATCGGCAGCGAACGCGCCGCCTGCGCCGAGTCGCCTAGACCTGCGCTCGTCGTACTGGCAGCCGCCGACGCGCAGATCGGCCTCCAAGAGTTAAATCAATCGAGTCGGAGCAGCGTCACCGGCGGGTCGCCTGCTTCAAGGCGTCGAGCTCCGCCTGCAGCTGAGCGAGCCGCGTGAACTGCAGGTCGAGGTCACGGCGGTGCTCCGCGATCTGGCCGCGAAGGCCGTCGATTACCTCCCGCAGCCGACGATTCTTTCGTCGTTCGCGCCTGAGCATCTCCTTGACCTTTGCCAGCGTGAGGCGGACGCGTCTGGAGCCTGCCATCGAGTTGGAACCACTCTAGCTCAGCTGGACGCGTGGCTTGCACGGTCCGAGGGGGCGGAGCCTCTGGAAGCATCTAATGTGAAAACCCCGCTCCGGGCGCCAGCCGACCGCAGATGGTGTCTAACGGTTGATCGCAGCTGGCGAGACATGGAGTTCAGACACTTTGTTCAGTTGATCGCGATCGGCCTGCAGGCGCGCATCCCGATGCACATGATCGGGTTTCCGGGCGTCGGCAAGACCGAGTTCACCAAGAGCCTCGAGGCGGGATTCGCACGCGCCGGCCTCAAGTGCAAGGTGTTCATCCTCGTCGGTTCGATTCGCGAGCCGCAGGACTTTGGGGGGTTTCCCGTCTCGACTCCGGATGGCGTCCGCCTGCTGCCGATGGCCTGGGCGCGTGATGCGCAGCGGCTCGCGGCAGAGGGCTGCATGGTGGTCGTCTTCCTCGATGAGCTCACCACCGTTCCCCCAACGACTCAGGCGGCCATGTTGCGCCTGTTGACCGAGAACGTGTGCGGCGAGCTCAAGCTGCCGGACTACGAGCCAGGAAAGGGCGGCGTCGTCTATCTGTGCGCCAGCAACACCGTCGAATGGGCCGCCGGCGGACAGGAGATCCAGCCGCCGATGGCGAACCGGTTGTGGCACGGCGAGTTCCCGATGGACCACGAAACGTGGTGCGACATGATGGTCAGCGACTTTCCCGCGCCGAGCGACCTGCCGATTGTTCCGGCCGACTACCTGCACACACACCATCATCGACAGCGGGCCACGATCGCGGCGTACGTGAAGGCCGCGGGACGTGATGCGTGGATGGCGCCGCCAGACGATCCGGCCCGGCGCAGCGGTCCCTGGCCATCAGGACGCACCTGGTATCTGGCGTCGCGGCTCCTGGCCGCCATCGAAGCCGTGTCGCCGGGCCATCGCGTGCTGCAGGGCGCGGCGCTCGCGGGCCTGGTGGGCGATCAGGCATTGCCGTTCCTCGAGTACCGTGAGACCTTGAACCTGCCGGATCCGGAGGACATCCTCAAAGATCCTCGCCGGTTCGTACTGCCCGATCGCGTCGACCGTGCGTATGCCGTCTGTTACTCGCTGGCGGGTGCGGTCCTCAACAACAAGACGCCGCAGCGCTGGGAAGCGGCGATGATTGCCCTGGGTGTCGCAAGCAGGAAGAACGCGGACATCCCCGCGGCGGCCGCGCGGACACTGTGCGCCAAAGCGAATCGCCCCGCGGGCGTTCTGAAGCTGCCCGAGGAGTGCCGCCCGTTCTACGAGCTGATGCAACTGGCGAAGCTCGTTCCAAGAGAATGAAGGAAGCTCGCTCCGAGAGAGTGATGGAGATCGTTCCGAAGGAATGACATGGGCATCCGGCTCGCCGACCTGATTCGCCGGCCTGTCTCGCCGAAGCTCCGAATGTTCCGGACGAGCGAAGGCGGACCCGATCGAAAGTCTGCGGGTTATTCGCGAGCGCTGCAGGCCGCTCGCGTGCGCGCGGCACACCAGCGCAGCTACTTCGCTCCCGCTCTCTTCAACCTCGTTCCCGTCGAAACCACGCTGATCGGCAGCATGGCTGTCGATTCACAATGGCGGCTGTACTACAACGAAGCGTGGCTCGCCGCGCACAGCGTCGAGCAGAACGCGAGCCTGCTGGTTCACGAGGTCAGCCATCTGCTGCGCGACCACGAGGGTCGCAAGAAGGCGGCGGGCATCAGAGATCACAGACGCTGGAACACGGCCGGCGACTGTGAAATCAACGACGATCTCCAGGAGGAAGGTCTGCCGCTGCCGGGCGATCCGCCGCTGCCCGCCCGATATGGACTGCGGAATGGCGAGCGGGCCGAGACGTATTACCAACAGTTGCCGGCGCCGCCGCGGGCCGACGACCATGGATCGATCGGCGAAGGGCAGGACTGCGAGGACTGCGGGTCAGGCGCACACGGCGAGCGCCGATTCTGGGAGCTGCCGGCTGACGACGGCAGCGAGGGCGGCGTCCCTGGTGTCGACCGGATCAAGGCCGAGCTCGTGCGGCGCGACGTGGCACAACGGATAGAAGCCACCTCCATCTACGACACCGATGTCCCGCTCGCGTGGCGGCGTTGGGCCCGCGCGACGCTCGCGCCGCAGGTCGATTACATGGCCACCCTCCGCCACACGGTGCGCCGAGCCCTGCGGTACAGCACGCTGGGCCGATACGACCGCACCTACCGGCTGCCGCATCGCCGTCAGGCCTGCTACGGCGAATTCATCATGGCCAGTTTCCAGCAGCCGCGGCCACGCGCCGGGTTCCTGATCGACACCTCCGGCTCGATGGGAGACTCGCAGCTGGCGCGAGCCGTTTCTGAGCTGGGAGGGCTCACGCGGCAGATCGGCCACGGCGCGGACGTGATCGTCGCGTGCTGCGACGCCGCCGTGCACGATGTGCGGAAGGCTTTCACGGGAACGCCGATCGAGCTGTACGGCGGTGGCGGCACCGACATGGGCGTTGGCCTGCACGCCTTCATTGACCGGCGGAATGCGCCCATCGACTTGCTGGTCATCGTGAGCGACTGCCACACGCCGTGGCCAGCGGAAGTGCCGCCGTTTCCGGTGATCACCGTCCGCGTCGGCGATGGGGCACCACCGCCGTGGGGAAACCGCGGGGCCAACCGCGTGATCACCATCGAAGACTCGGCCACGACGATGGAACCCGGCACGCGAAAGCGGCGGACTTAAGAATGGCGCGGCCGAGATTTCAGGACCTCAGCCCGTGGAGGCGCCGTCAGCTGACGATCCCGCCGGATTCGCTTCACGCTTGGGTCACCCTCGTCTTTTGGGAATTCTGGATGGGCGTGCTCGTGTGCGCAGCGCTCGGCTTCGGCACAAAGCTCATTGTCACCGCGCCCGACAGCATCGTCACCGTGTTCGACTTGAGCGGGTGCTATTCGGCGCCGCCGATCGAACAGCCGTGTGAACGCGTGGCCTTCAAGGCGGGTGCGCTGAGTGTCGCGTTCAACCTGTGGTGCGGCGTCTTGCTGATCGCCGTCGCGGCGTGGCTTCTGTGGGAGTTGTGGAGCGCGGTCGCACCGAAACCGATCACCGACGACTTTCTGAAGCTGCTCGATGACTCCTTCGGCCGAAGCTGGCGCGATCCGCGCACCTGGCCATGGACGCGACTTGGGTGGGCCTACGGCTTCACGGCCGTGGGCGCCACGGTGGCGCTCGGTGTCATGCTGCTGTTCTCCGCTGTCGTCTCGTCGTCGAGACTCGCACGGGCGCCGACGCCGCACGTCGAAACGTCACAGCGTTTCAGGCTGATCAAGTAGTCCGCAGCTCGCGCCGCGCAGCCGAGTGCAGCCGATGCCGTAGAATCAGAGTTGATGGGCGACCCTGCGCATCCATCGCAAGACGCATCGCCGGCGCTCATTCTGATCATCGAACACGATGAACCGACGGCGGAGATGTACTCGAGGATCCTCCAGATCGGCGGATTCACGGTTCGGAGGGCTCTCACTGCGCCCGACGCCTTGCGCGACGTGGTCGCGCATCCTCCGGACGCCATCCTGGTCGATTTCCGGATGCCGGTGATGGACGGTCTGGAGTTCCTCCACGCGCTGCGAGCGAAACCGCGGCATCTCGAGACGCCAGTCGCCATCGTGACCGGTGACTATCAGCTCGATGAGCGACTGGTCAGTCAGATCCGGGATCTCGGCGCGGTGATTCGATTCAAGCCGCTCTGGGCGGACGAGCTCACGGCACTCGCGAAGGAGCTGATCGCCGGCACCGCGCGAGACAGTTAAGATCTGTGCCGGCGAGTGTCCTGTTCGAAGCGCCGCTGGCAATCCCGGCACATCCCATGGGTCCAGGAGAGCGGGTGGTCCGGCTGCGAAAAGCCGACGGGCCAGCGCATGATCAGGCCACACCAGGCGCATCTCAAACCGAGGATCCGCTCGTCGCGGGGCGGTGGGTCGCTCATCGCTCCGGGAAGTCCGACTGTATTAAAGAACTACAGTGGGCTCCGTTGAACGTCGCTTGCGGTCTAGCGATACCGACCTGGTGTGGTGAGGCTCTGCCCCCGAGACGTCGAGGCAAGAAGGGTACGCGCGATCTCCTGAACGTCTTCGAGGGAGAGGGGCTTGTGCCAGACCTGGGCTCTGAGCGCGGTCAAATCGTCGGCGGTCGCTTCGTCCACCTCGACCTCGCCCGTAATCACACCGACCGGGATGGCCTGGTTCGCCGGGTCCGCCCGCAGTCGATAGAGGAATCCGACGCCGTTGACGAGGGGCATCTTGAGATCGACCAGGATGGCATCGGGCCGCTCGCGCGCAATCTGATAGAGCGCCTCGCGCGCCGAGCCGGCCGCCCGGACGCTATATCCCTGCAGTGCCAATGCCTTGGCAAACGTCAGGCGGACGCCCTCGTCGTCGTCGAGGATCAGCAAACGGACCGCTTCAGGCACCGGAGCAGGTATCGGTCCCAACGGCTCAGAACTTGAACGGTGTCGACCACGGGAGGGGCCCAGGCTGCGGTCACCCCTCTCGCGTGGCGATGGAGGTCAGGAGACCCTATGGTGTGGTTCTATAAGCGCGGTCAGACGTCGCTCAGCGTGGAAACGCGCTACGACAACGAGACCGCGGAGTATGTGGCCATCGTCGTCCGTCCCGATGGCCGCCAGCAGACCGAGCGGTTTCTCACGCGAGAGGCGTTTCGCGAGTGGCTCATGGCGCTCGAGCAGCAACTCCAACACGAACAGTGGATTCCCGATGGCCCTGCGCATGTCCTGCCGGATGGCTGGCCACACAAACCGCCGCTGATGTGAGATCTCGTCAGGTGCGGGCGTCAGCTCTTCGAACGCTCGGCCAGCATGCGTGCGTGGTAGGCGCACACGGCGACGAAAGTTCCCAGTTCGCGCACGACGCCGACGACGTGCACGGCGACATTGGGGCAGTCGGGCGAATCGCAGATATATTCGCTGACCGTTTCTTCCTTGCCGTCCGGCGAATCAGGCGCTCGAAGGGTCAAACGAGGCATAGGGATCCCGAAATCATCTCACGCAATATCTGGTGGGAGCTGACTCATCGTAGCGAGGCGATGACTGTCTGACAAGCCGTTTCGTGCGAGGGCGACATGGACCTTTCTAAGCTCATTCAACATGTCGAGGAGCTCATCTATCAGGTTGTTGTCCTTCTCGTCTCAATTCCGAAAACCCTCTGGCGAGTAGTATCGGACGTTGATTGGGTTCGAAGTTACGTCGGCGCCGAATTGTCTAAGCCGGAATCAGAACGGTTCGACGAATACACTCCGCCGATTCTCCTATGGGTGACGGTCGGGATCATTCCTCACGTGTTCGTGCTGGATCTCCTATCGAAGGTGTCGGGAAGCCGGGTGGCCACGGAACAAGAATGGCGGGTGTTCTCTGGTGCGACGTGGGAACAGCGCTTCGTTGTCGTCGCCACAGTTGCTCTGGCGCTGCCTCTCGCGTTTTCCCTTCGGCTGTTGCGCGGTTCGGGGCTAACCGCGTCACGAAGCCGACTCCGACGACCGTTTTTCACACAGTGCTACATCTTGAGCCCGACATTCATACTCGTCTTGCCAGCGATCGCGACTCTGCTCAGATTCGATGATGAGGCTCCTCCGGGCTGGGGGACTGTGGCCGCGATTTCATGGACCCTTGCGGGTCTGTGGGTCTTATACGCGGAACCCAAGCTATTCAGTGCCGAACTGAAGACCAGTTGGCTGACCGGCCTCCGGCGCACCATCGGCACATTGCTGCTGGCGTTTGGAATCTTCTTTGGCCTCGAGATTCTCGTCATCAGCGCGTTTCAGGGTCTTGCCGTGTGGCGATAGCGCGGCTTCGCGAGCGTCAATAGACGGCCACGCGCGGGATGCTCAGCGCGGCTGAGTGAGGGTCGCGTTGACGGCCGCCGTCGCCACTCGTGTGACGATGCCTGACCCGACGAGCGTGACGCGCAGGTTGCCCTGGAACGGCGAGAAGTCGAACGAGAAGGCGCCACCAGCGTCGCTGATGGTCGCTATCGTTGGTGCAGGTGGTGTGGGCGCGACGATCGGCGCCGGGGCTGGCGTCGGCGTCGTGGGCGCGGAGCTCCCGCAGGCGGAGGCGATCAGGGCAATCACCAGCACAGATGCCCCATGTTTCCCGCATTCATGTGTCACAGGCTTTCGGTCCGTCAGCGTCGGGTGTGGGGCATTCACGGCTGTTCGACAGCGCTACTTCGGAGGCTAACGACCAACTTTCACGTGCACAACAGGCAGGTGTCGGTCTGGCAGCCTTTTGTCGCCCGCAAAAACAGGAATCTGCGTCCGCCGCAGCTTTCTGCTTGCATTTGCTGCTCGGCAGGACAAGAGTGCGCGCTGAGACGCCTCAGGAGTTTCTGATGCGGCAACAACGCGTGCTCTTCGTCGTCGTGGTACCGCGTCTCGCCGTGCCCTTCGGTTCCGCGTCTGTGGCGCGATTAGGCTCTCACGACGGACCTCCGGAGAAAGAATCATGAGAGGGTACACACGTCTGGCGGGCGTGGCAGTTCTGCTCTTGCTTGTCTCTCAAGGTCGTGTGCGCGGCGAAGCCGTGGAGGCACCCGATAGACCCTTCTCGAGCGGGGGCCAACTCGCCCACAAGAAGATCGCGGAACTGCGGAATGTTTCCGAGCAGTCCGGCGGCTGTTTCAATGAGCCCGAATGCGAGGAAACGCCGATCGTCGCGAGTTCGCTGCAGTCCGAAACGACAATCGACGTTGATTCCAGCGGTCAACACGTGGTCATCGGGTTCAATGACTTTCGCGGCTTCGCGACCAACCCAGCGACCGTGCCATTGTCGATTTCCGGCTTCATGTATTCCGACGACGGCGGCAACAGCTTCGTCGATGGCGGTCGGCTGCCAAGTCCAGGCACCGACGTGATCAGCGGTCAACTCTTTCCGCAGATCTTTGGCGATCCAGACGTCAAGTACGTCGGCGGTTGCACGTTCGTGTACTCGTCGCTCGCGCTCAGGAGATTCGGTACGTCCGGCATCGTCCAGAGTCTCGTCTTTCATCGATCCGTCGATTGCGGGCACACGTGGGAGGGGCCGTTCGACATCGGACCGAGCATCAACCCAAACGGCCTCGTCGACGTGAATGGCGATGCAGCCGACGCGGCCGATAAGGAGATCACAGACATCGATCCGGATACGGGACGCTACATGGTGTGCTGGTCGAATTTCACACCTGCCGCGGCCGGCGGCGTCGAAATCTCTTGCACATATTCCGACAACGTCCTGGCCGCGGCACCTACGTTCGCGCCGCGCCGCGTGATCGCCGCCGGTGCTAGCGACGGTCAGGGGGCCTCGGTACGCTTTGCTGGCAATGGGTCGCCGGTCGCCGTCGTCGCATGGTCGAGATTCACTTCGTTCTACACGAACAACGTGGGCTTGTCTCGATCCACCGACAACGGCGTGACGTGGAGCGCACCGGTCAACACGACAGCGAATTTCGTGACGATGGATCAGGTGCTCGGAAACGATCGCGTCAACAATAATCCGACCGTGGCGGTCGACAGATCGCCGGGGCCCTTCGCCAACAACGTGTATCTGGTGTACGCGAACAACAACTCGTTCGATGGCGCCGATGTCGCGATACAGCGCAGCACCAACGGCGGCATCTCTTTCAGCCCACCGATTCTGTTGAACAGCCGTCCGGGGAATGACCGTGCGCAATGGCTTCCGTACGTCACTGTCGATTCGGCGACCGGACGCGTCATCGTCTTTTATTACGACCAGGCGATAGACACCAGCGGAGACTTGACCGAAGTCACGTACACCTACAGCGACGATGGCGGCGTGACGTGGAGCAAACCGCTGCCGATGTCCGATCGGCCCTTCAAGGCCGGCATCGGCAACGACACGTCCCAACCGAACCTGGGCGACTACAACCAAGCCGTCGCGCGGTTCGGATCGCTGTGGGCGAGCTTTGCGGCGACGCGGCCGGTGGGATTCACCGACGGCCAGCCGTCCACGAGCATGACCGTTCCGGATGTCGACGGGCGAGCGCTCACGTCGCTGTCGAAGGCGGCGCTGCAACTGTTGCTGCCGACGTTCGTCGACAGCGGCGGCAACGGCAGCATCGATCGCGGCGAACAGGTGGACCTGACGCTCCCAGTTCGCAACTACGTCACCAATCCGCTCAGCGCATCCGCCATCACCGGAATTGTCGGTACCTTGTCCAGCGCAACGGCTGGTGTCACCGTCGTCCAGGGGACCTCGGCGTACCCGGACGCGGCTCCAGGCGGGAGCGCAACGAATCTCACGCCGTATCGGATTGCTGTCTCGCCCTTGTTTTCTCCCGGTACGCCGATTCAGCTCGTGCTCGATCTGACGACGGCCACCGGATCCATTGCCCGACCATTCACACTGTCGAGTGGTACGCCAGCTGCGACGATGCTATTGTCGCAGGATTTCGAGCTCGTGGCCCCGGGAACGCTGCCCGCCGGATGGGTTGCGTCGCATGGAGCCGGATCGAACACCGTCCGCTGGACGACGTCGAACACGTTCTGCGGCGGATCGAACATGGCCTTCCATCAGGAGGCCAACGATGTCCCCGGCGCGACAAACCAAGCGCGATGGGAACGGCTGTTCAGCCCGACGATCAGCGTGCCCCCGACCAGCGCATACGTGTCAGTCGACTTCGACGTCTGCTACGACACCGAGGACGACCCGAACCTTCGCATCCTCGCCTACGACGGCCTGTTCTTGCGGGTCACCGACGTGACACCCGGCCGCACGCTGCGATCGGTGCTGGCTGAAGCCTTCGCGCAGGAGTTCACGACCGGGACCCTCAAACACTATCCGAAGCACTTTCCCCGGAGCGGCAATCCCAGTTACTTCGAGGACATGTCCGCGTGGTCCGGGTTCTCGAACGGCCTGCAGCACGTGCACTTGAGGCTGCCGGGGATGGGCGGCAGTCAATTCCAGCTGCGGTTCGAATACACGCAGGACGAAATCGCGATCTGTTCAGACGTCAGGCCAGGTCATTCGTGCGGCGTGGCGATCGACAACGTCGTGGTGCGGAATGTCGTCGCGACGTCGCCGGCGCCGCCCAATCTTGTGTGGCGGCCATCGTTCAGCCGCGACGCCGGAACCGGTGAGATCGTGGCCAATGTCAGCGTGCAGAATACTGGCGGGACGACAGCCGAAAATGTGACGCTCTCGAGCGCCATTCTCGGATCGACGCCCGCAAGCTCGCCGTTGCCAGCCGCGCTCGGCGCTCTCGCCCCCGGAGTATCAGTCGCCACCCTGATCCGATTCCCGGGCTCGGCCGGCGCGCCAGGAACGATGACCGTGTTGCGTTTGATTGGGACGCTGACCGGCGGGACCACCGGCGGCAACATTCGCGTCACGCTACCTTGACAGAGGGGGATGGATGAAATCCAAAACATCGGTCGTCGTTTTCGTGGCGTTGCTGATGGCTCGAGCGGCCGGAGCCACACCCGTCACGTTTACGTTCGACTCAACGCCGTTGACGACGCCGGCCGGCACGGACGTGACGTTCACGGCCACGTTGACGAACCCAGGCGCCGCGTCCGAATTCCTGAACGGCGATTCGTTCACCTCCGCGCTTGTCGTCGACGACTCACCGTTTTTTTTGAATTTCCCTCTCTTTCTGCCTCCGGCCGGTTCCGCGCACGCACCGATCTTCATCGTCCGAGTTCCGTCGACGACGCTGCCCGGCCTCTATGCGGGTGTGTTCGACATTCTGGGCGGTGCCGATCCTGCGACGTTCGATGTGATCGGGAGTCAACCGTTCGCGGTGAACGTCACCGCGGCTCCGACCGCTACCGTGCCCGAACCGGCCACGCTGACGCTCGTCGCGCTGGGATCGCTGGCGGCTCGATCAGTGCGAACGTGGCGAAAGGTCGGTCGGGCCGTTTCTCGCTCGATGTGATCGAGCACGCGAGAGGCACGGGACTCACATCATCGCATAAAGAATCTCTCAAGATTCCGCTGGCGCGTTGGTTAGCCTTTATGATGCTCGCGGAGGTTGGGCCATGAAGACCAATCGAATGCTCCGGATCGCGTTCATCGTCGCGTGCGGCGTGCTGTTGAGCACCGCAGGTTTCGCTCAAACTACCAAGAAGCCCGCCACGAAGGCGACCACGGCGAAGACGGTAGACGCCTCCACGCTTACCGATCTCAACTCGGCTTCGAAGGACGACTTAATGAAGCTGCCGGGCATCGGAGACGCGTACGCAGAGAAAATCATCGCGGGTCGCCCTTACAAGACGAAAAACGAACTCGTCACCAAGAAGATCGTCCCGCAGGCCACCTACGCGAAGATCAAGGATCAGGTGATCGCGAAGCAAACCGCAAAGTAGCGCGACAGCGCTACCGTCTCGACCCTTCCAGTGGGATCATTGCGGCACAGCACGCCAGGCGCTCGCAGTGACCGTGCGTACTCGCGTCGCGCGCTTCGACGATGCGGACAATCGGTACACCGGGCGCCCGACGAGCCGGAACACCGTATCGCTAAGTCCGTGCGTCAGAAAAGGAAAGTGGTGGCGAGGGACAGAATCGAACTGTCGACACTACGATTTTCAGTCGTGGCACAGACTGTGTTCACCGACTTTCGCCGCATTACACCGATCCCCGTAATCCCCTTGTTTCCCTAGTGTTTATCCCTTAAGAGTCCATTCAGCTGATTTCACGCTATTAAGGCTCGTGTGTGACCACCGTGTGACCACGGGCGATACCACCGTCGCCGAAGCGCTGAAGCGGTTGGATGCGCGCGGCGCTGAGCTCCGCAACAGCCTCGTCTGGCAGATCCGGGATCAGGTCGAGCCCGCGGCCCGCGATGCCGTCAAGCGATTCGCAACGGCGCTGCGTGACGTGGCAACGGCCAATGACGAGCTTTTGCGACTCGAAGCGTTCGAAAGATATGACCAAGTACCGATACCGGTGCGGAGTTGGCGTGAGCTCTCACGCAGGAACCCCGACTCGCAGGTCAATCGGTGGCCGGACGGCGCGCAGGCTGCCGGCTGGGACATCTGATGCAGAGATTCGGAATCCGTAAGCATTCCGCGACCACTTGTCACCTATCCGCCAATTCGCGCGAGCCCACGCTGTCCGCGAACTACTTGGGCCAAGTCAGATCGGCGCGTGGAGCGCGATCCGACTCATCTGCATTTTTCACCCAACGGCTAACGTTTCGACCGCTTGCATCGATCAGTCGAATAGATCCATGCAGCGATCACGCACCCGACGTCCACCTGAGAACAACTCTCGCTCTCACCCTTGAACAATTGCGCCTGGCAACCAGCCGGAGCGTCGAGTTTTTCAGTGGCACGACTGAGGATCGTCTCGTAGACCTTCATGTCGATCGTCTTTTTTTGCCTGATCGTAATAACCTTCGATCCGCGAGCCAGCGTTCTGGCCGTGGAAGTAGAGTCGCGACGACGACGAATCAAGCTGGGCGTCGATGATAATCGCTTCGGTGGGGATCACGTCCTGCAATTGTGATTCGATGACGGAGATTATTAACACCGCGATGTGTTGCGCCGTGACAAAGTCCGACGTGGCAACTCGCGTCTTCCCTTTTGGAAAGACTGGTACAGACGCGACCAAGAATGGCGCGGCATCTTTTGTGACCTGCTGGCCGACAT
>Ga0075434_100003471_pt1 | contig 14091 bp, 11 predicted proteins | sample RhiMethybrSRZTD3_FD_75298 | JGI IMG/M metagenome (GOLD analysis project Ga0075434, IMG submission 75298) | Populus rhizosphere microbial communities from Tennessee, USA - Rhizosphere MetaG P. TD hybrid SRZTD3 | ecosystem: Host-associated > Plants > Roots > Rhizosphere > Soil | place: USA... | reverse complement strand
GCGAGGCCATGCGGGCGGTGCTCGATGCGCACGGAGTCTGGGGCGCGGCCGTTCGCGGTGAACGCGAGCAGATCCGCAACGTTGATCGCGCCCCCCGGATCCATGATCGTGATCGGGTAGACGCCCCAAAGCAGCGCTCCATCGAACATCAATACGCTGCTCGTCCAGTGGGCGTCCGGTTCGTGATAGATCGCGATCGTATCCACGATGGTGCCGTTTGGATCCACACGAAGATAATCGCTCCCCAACGTGCTGAGCCACAGGCGGCTCCCGTCGTACGTCATCGCGATCACGTCGGAAGAAACGCTGTGGGTCTCGTCTGCGTCGATGGTGCGCCTGGGCAAGACACGGCATGAGAGGTTGGCGTTGAGTCCTGCGGACGCGAGCGCCATCGTGCCCGATAGACTTCCGTTGGTGAGAACCTGGGCGCGCAAGGAAAACTCGGCGGGATTGGGGGGCGAATACGCGGGATTGACGACCAGAAACATCGAGTCCGACTGCATGGTTCCGCTTACCGGCAGATACGTCGCGCCCGACGAGCCGAAGACAATCTCGCCGGTAAGCGCGGAGCCGGTCTGAGCGAGATCGACCACAACGTCGCCATGCGTCGAGGCGTTCGAGTACGTGCCGATCCATGTGTGCTTCTGGGTTGGGACCGCGACGACTCCGACCACGTTGCTCTTGCTGCAGCCTGTGATCAGGAGACCGAGCAACGCGAGGAGGCACGTGAAACGCATATCGCGGAATCCTCTCCGGGCGGGAAGTCGCGGAGAGCGGTACGGCGGGGCCCATTGATGGAGGGGCGCCCTGACCGCTCCAACCCAATGTCTCCATCGGATCTACCATGCTCGGGCCCGCCGGTTCCACGAAATCGCGGCCGATCATCCCTTCATCACTCAGAAGTAGAGCGCCGGACCGACCTGGAGGAAAGGACCGGTCCAATCGAGATCTTGGGTTTTCGCTTGGCGAAAACCTGCGCCCGCCTCGAGGTGTAGCAAGGAGAGAATCTTGACATCAAGGGCTCCTGCGACTCCCACGCCGACCGACGTATCCTGTGTGCTCCCATAGGTGGACTCTCCACCAACGATATCGATCCGGTAGAAGGACTCGGACCGGTACGTGCCAACACTGGCCGAGAGGCCGGCCCGCGCGCGCGGGGAAACCGAAGTCCAATAGATCACCCCCAGCTGGTTGGTGTGGGATTCAACCGTCACGCTGTAGGTGTCATATTGATAGTCTGGCCAGCACTCATAGTAGAAATCGTGACAGTTCTTTCCGGCTCCGAGCCTATCGGACCGCTTGGACGCCGATTGACGATCGAACGACAGCGTCAACCTCTCGGAAACCCGGACCCGCAACCCCACGCCCGCTCCCAAGGTGGATCCGATCGGACTCAAGATGGCGTTGTGCTGGCTGTTGATCCTTTCGATATTGGTATCCAATCCCTCTGCCCGCGCGCCGGTGAGACCGTAAAGAGACACGCTCACCGGTGTGGCCCGCGCTTCTCCCACTCCCGCGATGAGAAGGGCGAGCGTGGCAGCGGCGGCAATGCATTTCGTGGTGTCCATCACCGTCCCCCCTTGGCTCTGATCCGGTTCTTGGTGGGCAAACACCCTCGGAGCGTCCGCTGGGCTACCCAACTTCGACGTCACAGAAGATCAACATCCGTGCCGCGGAGGGGAATCGAGGGGGGAGTGTGCCAAGACTAGGCGTGGAGCGAGGTTCCGCCACCGGGCGGGGTTGCGGGATCTGGACCGCTCAGGCCGCGGTGAACACCATCCGATACTGCTCGGCCCAGCTCACGATACACCCCGGAATCGGGACCATACCGCCCGGCTACCGATCGATCACTACCTTCAGGGCCGGCCCGGGAGCGCCGTCCTCCACCCGGACGAGATAGACTCCGGAGCTGACGCGGCGGCCGTCCGATGCTCGACCGTCCCACGACACGCTCCCTCCGGTACCTGCCTTCGCCTGCCACCGCTTCACCAGGCGTCCCTGGACGTCATAGATCGCGAACGTCCGCGCGCGGGCCGCTTCTCCTCCGGCTGCCAGCTCAACTGGAATCGACCCGGGAGCGGAGACGAGCCGGAGCGAGGCCGGCGGCGCTCCCTGCCTTTGCGGCGCGAGAACCCGAACGTCCGCGTATCCCCTGAAGATCTCCCCCGTCGTCAGCGATCCACTCACCTCGAGCCGAGTCGTCCCAAGCGAGAGCAGGGGCATGAGGGCGCCGCGCGAGAACCGAACCGTCAATTCGGGAACGCCGTCGCCGGTCGTGTCCCCCAGCCTCGCGCTCGCCGTGTCCGCCGGCACCGTTCCGCTAAGGCGCACGCTCGAGAGCTCCACGTCCGACAACGCGAAATCCGCGTTCTCCGGACCGATCATCGCCGTGATCCAGCCTTCGCGGACATCCATGTTGATGCTCGCCGGGTAGACGGCGACCACGGCGCGCTCCACGGGCGGCCACTCGAAGCGGACCGCGCGATACGTGGCGACGCTCGGATCCAAGGACAACGTGGAAACGATGGTTCCATCCGGCGCGACCTCCGTGAGGGTCGGCTTCGCGGGACCCCAGCAGATCAGAGTGTTTCCGTTGGAGAACCGCTGGACGGAACCAAACGCGACGCCAAACACGTCGGGTTTGAGCCGGTACTGCCAGACGAGGGTCGCGGTCTTTTGCACGTCGTCGATCGCGTACTCCACCGCCCGCGAGAATTGCGGCAGCCGGAAGTTGCCGTTGTCGAACATCGTGATGTGCCCGTTGGGCAGGCGTCGGACGTCATGCTGGTGGGAGAAGATGATGTCATCATTTATGAACGAGAACTGATTGTTCCTCCCGCCCAGCCTCCAGAGTACTTCCCCGGTGGTCCGGCTGATCTTGGTCACCTCGTTCATGTGACGGGAGGAGAGGAGGAAGTTCCCATCGGGGTCGACATCGATCGAGTTGCCGTGGACGTAATCGACCACCGCGGTCGTCAAGCTGTGCGAGACGATGTCGGTGATCTGGAAGTGATCCCAGCTCCGCCATTGGAACACCACGTCCTTCCCCTCATCCAGCTCCTGGATGATGAGACCGATCACGATCGCGTTCGACCTGCCTCCAAGCGCGCTCAGGTCGACGACCTGGGGATCGTAGCTCATCAGGACGGCGTGGCCGTTGGGCAAAAGGATCAAGTCGTGCCCGTCCGTCGAGTAGCCGTTTCCGCACCGAAAACTGTCCACCACGTCGTAGTGGGCGTTCAGCGCGTAAAAGCCTTTGGCGGCTGCGTCGAAATAGGTCAGCCGGCCGACCGGCTGCATCTTGAAGTCGAGCCCCACTCCCGGAAGCTTCCGATAGAAAAAAGGGGTCCCGTCGTTCTCGAGGATCATGAGGTAACTGGGGACCGGGGGGCCGGAGGTGGCGAAGTGTAGGTCACTCAGGAACAGTCGCCCCGGTGCGGGCGTGCCGAACACCGCGGCCCGGATGTTGGGAAAATCGGACGGCAACGACTCGGCGACGGCAGCGGTCTGCAGTCCCCTCACGCGCGCCGTCGAGGAACCGCCGGCCGCAGGCGGACCGCTCTCGTCGGTTTCCGCGGGAATCTGGAAATCACGAAGTGTCTCGCGCTCCGGGCCGGCGATCGTGAAGGTGAACTCGAACGGTGGAACGGCGCCGCGGGTGTCGGTCGTGATGCCCGACTTAAGGCGGCACGTCACCACCTCGCCGGGCGTGAACGGGACATCGGGCCGGAACTTCAGTGTCCGGCGATCGCTTGAGAGGCGAAGCCTTCCGTCGTGCGAACCCGATGCCGATCCGCTGACGACAAGCGGCGCGCCACCCGCGATCGAGCCGGCGTCCACGATCCCGCCCGGACGAAGAATGACGTTCGTCTCGGGAAGAATCCAGGAGGAGCCGGGGAGCGGCGAGAGGAATTCGAGGCCCGGCGACTGCGCATCCAACCCAGACGCGGGGTATACGAATATCGATGCCGCCACCGGTATCGCAACAACGAGCACTCGGGTGAGACGGGTCATCGAAAGAAACTCGTCCGAGATCCTGGTTGCAACATACCGCCACCCGACCCGCGCACGTGACTCTAAGCGCGCACAACGATACGCCTTCTATTCCATCCAAGCCATCGATTCTCCGTCCGCACGCAGCTGGCCGAGGACCAGTTTCCACAAGTAAGGTCTGTATCAGATCCTGGCTGCCCGCAGCCGAAGCGCGTTGCCGATCACCGACACCGAGCTGAAGCTCATGGCCGCCGCCGCGAAGATCGGACTCAGCAACAGCCCTAACGCCGGGTACAGGACGCCGGCCGCGATGGGCACGCCGATTGCGTTATAGACGAATGCGAAGAACAAGTTCTGCCGGATGTTCCGCACCGTCGCCCGGCTGAGGCGCCGGGCCCGCACGATGCCACGGAGATCCCCCCGTACCAAGGTCACATCCGCGCTCTCCACGGCGATATCGGTCCCGGTGCCCATGGCGATCCCGACATCGGCCTGCGCGAGGGCCGGCGCATCATTGATCCCGTCCCCGGCCATGGCCACGACGCGACCCTCCTGCTGCAACCGTTTCACGACCGATGCTTTGTCCTGGGGCTCTACTTCGGCCATCACTTCGTCGATTCCGAGGCGCCGCGCCACGGCTTCGGCGGTCGTGCGGCTATCGCCAGAGAGCATGACGAGCCGCAAGCCCTGACGGTGCAGATCGCCGATCGCCTCCGCCGCGGTTGCCTTGATCGGATCGGCCACAGCGAGGAGACCGGCGACGCGGTCGCCGTCGATCACAAACACCACGGTCTGACCATCGGCGCGCATTGCCTCGGCGCGCCCGAGCCACTTACGCAGGTCGATCCCGAGTGACTCCACGAGCGCCCGATTCCCAAGCGCGACGACCCGACCGTCGATGTGTCCCTTTACCCCGCGGCCAGTAATCGACTCGAAGCTCTGAGCAGGCGCGGGCTCCACCTTTCGCTCCTCGGCCCCGGCAAGGATCGCCCCCGCGAGCGGGTGCTCGCTTCCCCGCTCGAGGCCCGCGGCGAGGCGCAGGACCTCCGTCTCGTCGATTCCGTCGGCCGACACGACAGCGACGAGCTTGGGTTTCCCCTCGGTCAGGGTTCCCGTCTTGTCCATGACGAGCGTGTCGACCTTGCACAGAATCTCGATCGCTTCGGCATTCCGGAACAGGATCCCCATTGTCGCCCCTCGCCCCATGGCCACCATGATCGAGATCGGAGTCGCGAGCCCGAGAGCGCATGGGCAGGCGATGATCAGGACCGCGACGGCGTTGACGAGCGCGTACGCCATACGAGGCTCGGGACCAAGAAGGCTCCAGACCACGAACGCGGCGATCGCGACAAGGATCACCGCCGGGACGAAGTACTGCGAGACCCGGTCCGCAACCTTCTGAATTGGAGCCCTGCTTCGTTGGGCCTCGGCGACCATCTGCACGATGCGCGCGAGGAGAGTCTCTGATCCTACGCGTTCCGCGCGCATCACGAGGGATCCCGTGCCATTGATCGTCGCCCCGACCAGGCGATCCCCCTGTCGCTTCTCCACCGGGATCGGCTCCCCGCTCACCATCGATTCATCGACGGCGCTCCCTCCCTCCAGAACGACCCCGTCCACGGGCACTTTCTCCCCGGGTCGGACGCGAAGCCGATCCCCAACCTGGATCTGATCGAGCGGTACATCCTCCTCAGTCCCGTCCTCCCGGAGGCGGCGTCCCATCTTCGGGGCAAGACTGAGAAGCGCTCGGATGGCGGCCCCCGTACGCCCCCGTGCCCTCAGCTCCAGGACCTGGCCGAGCAGCACGAGCGTGACGATGACCGCAGCCACCTCGAAGTAGACGCCGACCTGGCCGTGCTCATCTCGGAACGTCGGGGGAAACCAGGACGGCGCCACGGTGGCGACGACGCTATAAAGGAAAGAGACCGCGACCCCGAGCCCAATCAGGGTGAACATGTTGGGGCTCTTGTTCCGAAAGGATTGCCAGGCACGGACAAAGAAGGGCCAACCGCCCCATACGACCACCGGCGCCGCAAGCACGACCTCGATCCAGCGCGTCACAGCTTCCTGGAGCCGCGTCAACGGCCAACCCGGGATCCAGTGTCCCATCGCGACGATCAGGAGCGGAAGCGTCAGCGCCGCGCTGACCCAGAGGCGCCGTGACATCTCCGTGAGCTCGGGATTCTCCTCTTCGTCCCTCGACGGGATGAGTGGCTCGAGCGCCATCCCGCAAATGGGGCAGCTCCCCGGCGCATCCCGGACGATCTCGGGGTGCATGGGGCAGGTCCAGAGCCGGGCCCTCGCCGGGCCCGGTGGATGAGCGTCGCTCCGAGACCCTTCGGGAACCGCGGCCGAGGCAAACCGCTCAGGGTCCGACTCGAACTTGGCCCGGCAGCCAGCGCAGCAGAAGAAGTAGGTCCTGCCCCGATACTCGCTGCGATGCGGAGTCCCAGGCTTGACGGTCATGCCGCAAACGGGGTCTTTGACCGGGGACGCGCCGAGGACCGGTTGAGAAATCGTTATGGTATGCCTGTCACTCATGGACCTACCAACCTAGCACGAAGCTGGACCGCCACGACCGTCACCTCAATTCCGCGTGTGCGAATACCATTCCAGACGTCGGATTGTCGCCGTAGACATCTCGTATCGACCTCGGCACGAAGGAGACGCTGCCCATGACTCCCAGGCCGAGCGCCACGTGCCGGGTCCTCGAGAAATCGTACCGGTATCCGCCGCTCAGAGCCCCTACGTTGAATGCGCGGCCTTCCCGTGGGTCTCCCTCCGGGAACAATTCATTTTTCTCGACCCGCTCGGCCCGGGCGAAGACGGTATGTTTTTCTCGCAATTGCACGGCCGATTCCGCGGCGAGCGCGTCAAGCGTCGGGCCGGGACGACTGCGATTCCTGCCCCAAGCGAGCGACGTTTCCCAGTGACTCGTGGCCCAATCCTTCGCATAGATCGCGGAGGCGGTCGTGCGGTCCACGTCCACATCGGGCTCGAGCTGCTCCGGGCTCTCCAACCTTCCATAGCTCGTCTGAAGCGCCCAGGCGGGCGTCGGATTCAACGAAAGACGGAATGAATGCGAGTCGAGCTTCGGGGATTCGATGTCGTTGCGATTCTGGTCCGGTTCCCGACCTCGGAATGCCGAGGCCTCGAGCTTGGCTCTTCCCAGAACTGCCCCGGCGGTCAGAACCCCGAAGGTAATGTGCGATGAGTCGAGCCAATGGTGCGTGATCGGCGCCTGCGGTATCGCCATGCCTGAGAAACGGTGCATGAACGCGGGCGGGCCGAGCGCGGGCTCGCCGGGCAGTCCGGCGTAGACGTAGAGCGACCGATTCCCGCTCGAAATGCTGTACGAAGCCGCCAGCTCCATGAAGAGATCGTGCGGATGCTGCCGATCGATCAGATGGGTCAGACCGTTCGCCGTCTCCCCGGTCTGGAGCAGTAGCGGATAGCCCTCCTTACCGATGGTCGCCGTCTCGACGGAGAGCATGGCTCGCAATCCAAACGTCCCCGGTCCCAGCGGACGCTGCGCCATTCCCATGACCATGTTGCTGCTGAAAACCTTGTCGTCGCCCCGGGGTCCGCCTTGCTGGTCGAGTACCACGTCGGAGAACCCGTGGAGCATCAGCATCCAGGACCCCTTCATCTCGTGGAGACCGTGGTGCGGGGCCCGGTCGGGCTGCCAGGCGGTCCCGGAGGCTTCGCGCGTCATCGGGTACGGCCCATACATGGCGCTCATCGCCATATCCGCCATGTCGTGGTGATGCGTTACCGAAGTGGAGTCTGGAGCCGAAGTCATGTGATGATGCATCTGCGCCAGCGCGGGACGGGTGAAAACCAGGCCCAGCGCAAGCGCGAGCCCCCACCACAGTCTGGCATGGGCAAACATGATTCCTCCTTCATTGGGAAGTTACGGTAACCCGGACCTGGCGCACGAACAGGGCGGAGACGCCGTTCATGCCGCGTGCGGCTAGCTGCGGTGAAGGCTCAGGCGCGAAGGACCGCGAAGAGAGGAGGAGGAACGGGTGGGCCGAGGGCGCGGGCCGACGGCCATGACGGATGGACGCCGACCAGCTGCGCACTATGCTGCGTTTGGCAGGGTGCCATGTCGAACCACATGGAAGAGGAGGGTGGAACTATCTCGGATCGCGAGCTCGCCTGGACGGCAGATTGCAGGCGGGAGCACGTGGCACCCTGGCAGTCGTGGTTTTCCGACTTCGGGGCTGCGTGGTTGATCCCGGCTCCGTGGCAGCCTCCCGGCGAGGTCACGGCTGTTTGGTCATGGCTCGCGCAGACAAATGCACAGGCCGGCGCCGACCAAACACCGAGAAACGCTGCCCCCAGTGCAAGCATGGAAGCAACGCGATGTCTGCGGAATCGGCTCATTCGGAACAAGCTCATACGCCTATCAGAGTGGGCCAGGCCGAATCGTCGAGGCAACCTAATTATTTGGAGACTCGTGGGCACGCATGATCCTCATGATTGGATGTCCGCCGACGTTCGAGAGCGGGAAATAGACCATATGGGTTCGTGGGTCGACCGCGACGGTGTGGGCATGAGCCATGACCATGTCGCCGTCGTGCATGAGCTCGCCACGCCGTTCCGTCAGGACCGACACGATGCCTGATTCCGAGGCCACGTAGAGGCGACCCAGGCCGGGGTCAAAGGCCAACACGTCGGGGTCTCCTCCGACCCGGTGCCTGCCGAGCACCTTCATGCTCTTCAAATCCACCGTCAGGAGCGACGCGTCATGCTCGTTGGCGACAAACAGCAATCGATGGACGCTATCCACCGCCATGCCGTGGGGGTGAGCGGCGCCAGCCAATTTGTGCCTCGCCGTCACCAGATCGCTGTGGGGATCGATCTCGACTACCTCGTTGCGTGTCTGGACGGCCACGAGGACGCGTTTTGCCCTTGGGTCGTAGACCGTATTGCCCGCCTCTCCTCCGATCGGGATCCTGGTCAACACGCGATCCGAGGCACAGTCGATCACCAGCTCCCCCCCGCCGGCTTCGTCGGAGACATAAAGCTTCTTCTCGTCCGGGGCGTACGCGATGCCGTCGGGAAACCCGATTTCGCCAAGGCGAGCCTGAACGCGCAGCGTGCGGGCGTCGATCACAGCAACGCAGCGCTCGCCCGGTACCGAGACGTAGATCTTGCCGAGCACCGGCACCGCCAACACTCCTGTGACTTTGGGGAGATCGCCCACGGCGCCTTCAACGCCCCGGTTTACGAGGTTGAAGACGATCAGCTCGCCGGCGTTCATATGGGAGATGTAGAGGCGGTTCGCCAGGGTGTCCACGCTCTGGTAGTCGAACCGCACGGCGGGCCCGGGTAGCGGGATATCGGCAACCAGTCGCAGCACCGGGGATGCCGGGCAATGGTCGGCACTCAAGAGCAGCGAGGTCAGCGCCACCAGAGCGAGAGCACGGACCGTCATTCGGGCGCCATTCAGCCCAGTTCCAGCGTGTAAAATCTCGCGGAGTCCTTCTGGCGAACGTATCCAAGATCCTCGTACAGCGACCAAGCCGTGCGATTCTCGGCTGTCGTCTCGAGGGTCAACCTCTTCGCTCCCGTGTGAACCGCGTGCTGGCGAGCCGCCTCCATGAGCGCCCGTCCTACTCCGTGCCCGCGAGCCTTTGGGGCCACAAACAGGTCATTCAGCACCCAGATCCGGCATGCGGCCACCGACGAAAACGAGGGGTAGAGCTGCACGAAGCCGAGGGCTTCCCGTGTCCCCTCATCGCCTGTCTCCGCGAGGAGAACCACACTCTCCTTGGCCTGGAGGCGATCGCGAATGAACGCCGCGGCTAGCTCTGCGTCTGCCGGCTCATCGTAAAACTGGCGATAGGAGTCGAACAGAGGGGCTACGAGATCGATGTCTCGTTTGCCCGAGTCTGCTCGTCGCACGGTGAATGCTTTCATCTAGTATTGATCCAGCTGCCACGGGAGGAGACGAAGAGTGACGCGACCGGAGAAGCGCTAGCCTTTCGCGGCCTGCATCTGGGCGCGCATAGCCTGCATCTCCTCACGATTGGGGCCATAGAGGCCCGGCGGAGTGCCACCGGCCATACGGCACATCAGCACGAGCTGGGCGCGATGGTGGATCTTGTGGTGGAGCAGCCCTCCCCAGAGCACGTCGCGGATTGTCATCGGACGACCGTCGAAGAAGGTGACCGAGTTTTCGAGATCCTCGTTCTTTACCTTTTGGAGCCGCTCCATGGCCAGCTCGTGGACGCGGCGATAACCTGGAGCCAGCAGGCGAACCTCCCGCGGGCGAACGAGCTCAGGCAGGGTGTCCTCGGGTTTGAACCTGCGCTCGACGACTCCGAAGCTCAGGCAGCCGTCGATCTCACTCAGATGCCATGCCAGCTCGCCGATCGAGCGACCTTTCGGATCGGGACGGTAGTCGTACTGGTCCATGGGGAGGGCCTCAAGGAGACGGATGGTTCCCTGGGCCTCGCGGTCCCAAACAGCGCGGAAGGTGTCAATCTCACTCATGTGTGGCATGGCGGACCTCCAGGAAGAATCGTGGTTGGACGGGGATCGACTGGAGAATCTTACTCCCGGCGATCCATGCATGCCAGACCGGAACGCAGGTGTGCGGGCCCCGGTTGTGGAACGGCCGGGGCCCGACTCCGCATGTCACTGAGGCTCAGATATTGAAGCGATATGAGACGCCACCGCTCCACAACGCATCGAGCTGGTTCTTGTCGAATCCGTCGCGGTCCCACTTGTAGAAACGGCCGGTCCCTTCTCCCCAAAGGCGAAGCCTATCTCTTGCCGATCTCCAGATTGCGGCGCCGTTCTTGAAATCCCTGGCGGATGCTCTTCCTCTGTTCGCTGTAACGCTGGTGAATCTTCTCGATCTCCGCTTTCTCTTGATCCGCGAGCGCAGCCAATTGGGTCGCCTCCTCCTCGTTGAGAGCCTTCAGCCCTTCCGGCTCGCCCTGCTCCACGAGTGTTTCGCGCTGCGCCTCGAGCGACTTGAGCTCGGCGTCGAGCTTCTCCCGAAGGGACTGGAGCTGCGCTTGGAGTGGATCCATCTGCGCTTTGTATTGTTCCCGAAGCGCTCGAATTTGCTCGTCTATTGCCTTGATCTGGGCCCTTCGTGAATCGTCCGGATGCTTCACGGCAGGAACTTCCGCGGAAGCACTCACCGGGGTTCTGTGCGCAAGCATCGCGGTCATTTCCGCGCCCGAGTACAGCCCCAGAGTTAGTACGACAAACTTCACCACACCGCGCGCCATCTTGTTTCGCATTTGGGTTTCTCCCCTGTTCAGAGTCACAGCCACCCCCTTTGTAGTTACGCCGGAGGCGCGTCTTTGTGTCGAGCTTTCCCGCGGCGCGTTTGGCGAGTTCGACACAAAGACGCGGGCTTGCCGTAAGTGAAACACGGCCGGTACACCGGAACCCCGGTCCGTGGGAGATCTCAAGTGCGTCAGGCCTGCTCGGGCCGGTGACGGGCCGGCCATTCGAAGGGGAATACCATGACCAGACACCTGTCGCTCATCGCCCTCGCGTTCGTATTGGTCTCTTTGTCCGGGGCCCCGGCCCGAGCCGGCAGCACGAATGGATCGGCCGGGGACATGCCCGCCTTCTATGACGGGAAGGTCTTCACCATCAATTTCAAGGAGCTACCGCCGGAGGCGGAGAAGTCCGCGATCGACCACAATGCGGCGATCAACAAGATCTTCATGTCGGATCCTTTGCCCGGGGGTCAACCCTTTATCACGGTGCTCGACGCGATTCAGGGTGACGGGTTCAATCCACTCTGGCGCGAGTTCCGGATCACGTTCAACAGCGGACACACGCCCCGCCAATTGACCTCCGACACCGAGGTCGCGGATGCGGCGCAGAGCGGCGAGATTGCGATCCACGTGACCGATGAGGTCTACCGTTGCTCTGTTGTTGGGGACTAGAAGAGCGGCCGAGGCCCCGGCAGTCAGAGCTGCCGGGGCCCGGAAGTCGTTCGCGAGAAGTCCTCTTCGGACCTTCTCAGTCCACCCGGCGCAGGCGTGGTTGGAAGTCGACGTTGTCCTTGACCCATGAGAAGAACTTCTGCTGCGCGGCAGGGTCCCTGCCGGGAATCAGGGTCTTCGGGTCCTTCCATTCCGTCATGACGATCGCGTCCTGTGTCCAGACCTTGACGCGCTTGCGCGGCACCTTGTTCCGCCAACCCTTTGCGGTGATCGCGTCGGTGTAGAGGACGCGCAGGGTGATGTTACGGGATAGGTTTTCGAGGGGTTTCAGCCGAATGGCTCGGAACTTGTCCGCCCTCGTACCGCCCACGTCGGGCTTACCGTCGGTGAGCAGCACGATCGAAATGGGTTTCAAGATCAGCTTCTTCGAGTCCACCATCTCGGCCACCTGTGCGAAGTAGGCGTTGAAGTCGGTAAATGGATTCTCCTTCTTCCTCGGGAAAATGACCCTGAGCTGCGCCTCGATTTCCTCGACGGTGCGATCCTGAAACGTCTGGATCGGGAAGAGCGTCTTCGCTTCGCCCACCTTCGCACCTCCGATCGATCCGACGAACATGGCATTCGGGATCTCCATGCCGCCGAGCCCGTTCAAGTGCGCGTGGATGTAGCGGGCGAGGAACTCGATCGAATCGTCAAAATACACGCCGTCCATGAAGGAGCCGCTGATATCAACGCCGATGAAGACAACGAGGCGACCGGGCTTGGCCAAGGGTTGATCCGAACCATGGGGGGCAACCGGTACCCCGGCCGCCGGGTGCGCCGGCGCGAGAAGGGTTGCGATGAGAACCGCAAGGGAAAGGATGCGCATGTCAGGCCGCCTTCCTGACGCGCGCGTTGTTCAGCTCCGCGACCAGCAGTCGCGCGTCCTTGAAGTCCTCTACCTTTTGAAGGGGCAGGTCGATGAAGTGCCGGTTCGAGACCAGTAGGGTCACGAAGTTGAGTGCGGCCGCGACGACCTGCATCGGAGGCACGAGGAAGGATTCGAGGAGCCGCTCACCCTCGGCGCCGACCCACTGGAACTCATTCCGAAGCTGGCCGGCGAAGTTGTCGGAAAAGAACTTGAACCCGGGCTGGGCCTCGCCTGTCGCGTCCCGGTTGCCAACCCCCTGACGCTGAATGATCGCCATCATCGTGGGGGTCCCCGAGGAGGCGAACAGGAACCAGGTCAGACTGCGTATGCCAAGCCAGGTAACCCCCGCGATCACGAGCGTGCCGACGATACCGAGGTCGAAGTTCCCCGAGGCATGCTGCGCGAACCAGGGCACCAACGCATCGACGAACTCGCGGTACAGGAAGACCACCTCCACGAACATCGCCACCAATTCCATGACGCCGATCTTGACGATCGTGGCCCAGTCGCGGGTTTTCAGCGCCGCGGCCCACGTGGAAAGCACCGAGTAGCTGCCGAGCACAATGAATAGCATGAAGAAGAAGAGAGGGATCCGCACCGCGGTCTCCGTCAGCTCGGTTCCCGCGAGGTTCGAAAGGGTATCGATGACGAGGGATGTCATCACGTACGTAAAGATGATCGCTTCGAACACGCACCAGAAGAGGGTCATCCCCACCGCGATCCAGGGAATGCCCGGCTGGAGCACATTGCTGCCCACGCTGCGGATCATGCGTAGGGGCAACGCGATGAGCTCCTGGACGACGGCCCAGACGCCGACAAGGATCATCTGGCACGCGCCCAGAAGGGAGATCACGAATCGCAGCAGGAAGCGGAACACTCCCCCCCAGAACGTGAAGATGGACCGAGCCAGATCCCACCACGTGACGAGCACGAGACTAATGAAGGTACGGCGCTTCGCGCGAACGACAATCGTCGGCAGGCTGAGGACGCTGGTCCAATAGCCCAGGACTACCGCGCCGAGCGGCATGAGCAGAAAGATGCGTTTCATCGCGAGAAGCCAGAAAGGATCGCCGGCCCCCCAGGCAAAGAGAAAGGCACTCGTCACCGGCTGCCAAAGCGCGAGGGTCTCGATCCAAAACTGCGCGTCTTGGTTCATGGTATTTCCTCTCCGGATAGGGGGCTTGCTGCCTAGGGGTTTATCGGCGCGGGGCGCCGGTCACTTGAGCCCTGTGCGCACCCCAACCGGGCTTCCGCCAGCGGGAA
>Ga0075434_100003469_pt1 | contig 14096 bp, 17 predicted proteins | sample RhiMethybrSRZTD3_FD_75298 | JGI IMG/M metagenome (GOLD analysis project Ga0075434, IMG submission 75298) | Populus rhizosphere microbial communities from Tennessee, USA - Rhizosphere MetaG P. TD hybrid SRZTD3 | ecosystem: Host-associated > Plants > Roots > Rhizosphere > Soil | place: USA... | reverse complement strand
TGGCCAAAATTCTGGCAGACACTACGGCCAAAGCGGCCTGCAATAACCGGGAGAGGGCTCTTGAGGCGCCGGGGCAGCCGTCTGCCGGCGCCGCGGCCCCCCTGCAATGGAGGAGCGGTGATGACCAAGATCGACAGAAGCCTCGAGACCGAGCTGGAAGCAGCGGCGTTCCGCCGCCTGGTCCGGCATCTGCGCGAGCGCCATGAGGTGCAGAATATCGACCTCATGAACATGGCAGGTTTTTGCCGCAACTGCCTCGCCAATTGGTACCAGGAGGCGGCGAGCGAGAAGGGCCTGGCGCTCAGCAAGGAGGGCGCGCGGGAGGTGATCTATGGCATGCCCTACAAGGAGTGGCAGGCCAAGCACCAGACGGAGGCGAGCGCCGAACAGCAGGCGGCCTTCGCCAAGAGCAAGCCGCACGCCTGAATTTGGCGGCGCCGAGCCGCCTGGCAGCGGCGGCAAGGTTTCCGCCCTACTCGACCTCGATGGTGAGCCGCATCGAGGGATGAATGCCGCAAAAGGCCTCGAAGGTTCCCGCCACGGGAATGCGGATGCTGATCGCCTCCCGCGGCTCCTGCGCCCCTGAATTGAAGTCGAAGCGGGCATCGAAGATGCGCACATTGTGCGTGCGCGTGTCGTCGTTGAGGACGGTCAGCGTCTCGCCGCGCTTCAGCTTGACGTGTTGCGGGGCAAACTTTTTGTCGATCTGGGAGATCCGGCGCGTGTTGGCGGCCGGCGGCAAGCGGGCAGGCTCGGGGTTGCCGATCCATGCCTCCCGCGAGGGCTCAGGCGGCCGATCGCTGGAGAGCGTTTCCAGGAAGGCGACGAGGTCGGCGCGCTCGCCCTCGCTGAGCCGCAAGCCGTGCGGCAGATCGCGGCTGCGGCTCGGCCGCGCCACGCCGCCCCGTTCGTAATGCCCGACCACGTCCTCCAGCGTCGCCAAGGAGCCATCGTGCATGTAGGGGGCGGTCCAGGCGAGCTCGCGCAAGGTCGGCGTCTTGAAGGCATGATCGGCCGCCGGCAAAGCGATGACGGCGCCGCGACCGCGGTCCTCGCCCGGCAGGCCGATATCGTAGAAGTTGTTGTCGGTGAAAGCGAACCCCGCGTGGCAATTGCTGCAGCGGCCCTTGCCGGTAAAGATGCGAAACCCCCGCATTTCCCCGGCCGACAAGGCGGAGGCGTCGCCCGCAATGAAGGCATCGAAGCGCGTTGGCGGGGAAACGAGGGTTCGCTCATAAGCAGCGAGCGCGAGCGCGACGTTGCGCGGGGAAATTTCCGGATGGCGCGGGAAGGCGGCGGCGAAGGCGCGCTCGTAGCTTTCGTGCCGCGACAGGCGCAACACCGCATTTTCCAGGCTGTCGCCCATCTCGTCGGGGTGCTCGACGGGAAAGCGGACCTGAGCCTCCAGGCTTGAGGCGCGCCCGTCCCAGAACAACAACCGGCTCCAGGCCACATTCCAGAGGCTCGGGGTATGGCGCCCCAGCCGGCGGCCGCTGACGCCCCGCCCCGTCGGCTCCCCATCGCTGAAGGCGAGCTTGGGGTCGTGACAGGAGGCGCAGGCGATGGTGCCCGTGGCCGAGATCTCCTTGTCGAAGAACAGGCGTTCCCCGAGCGCGACCTTGGCCGCGGTCGGTGCATTGTCGGTGGGGTTCGGCACGAAGCTCGGGCGCGCGAACTTGGCCTTGAGCCCGGCGAGCGGATCCTGCGCGGCCGCGACGCTGGCGCGCTCAGCGTCGCCGAGGAGGGCCACGGTGCTGAAGGCCACGCCCGCGCCCAGGGCAAACGCGAGCCAAGCCCGCCGCCGCGGCGCCTGAGGACCGTGCCGGCCGGCCATCAAAACCTCGCGGCGCTGCGCTCGATATCCGAGATGAGCGCGGCGATCTCAGCGGGGGTTAGCAGCGGCGTCGCCGGCGGCAGCAGCTCCGGCCAGGCCGCCTTCAGGCGCTCGAAATCGGCACGGAGCTTGGCCAGCCCCTCGGCGTCGATGCCCTTGAGCTCGCTGGCGATCCCGGTCAGCATCCGCTCTGACTGCCAAACGAAACCGCGGCTGTCCTGATACTCCACCGGCTTGGTGAATTTGCCGTCCTCGATAGCTTCCTCGTATTCGGATTGGGCGACCCGCAGCACGGCCACCGCGCTGCGCACGGTAAAGCTGCGCAGCGGGGGTGTCATGAAGCGCTTGGCTGCCTCGAGCGCATTAGAGAGGCGCTGGTCGACGACGCGGGCGCGCTCCTCGTAGGCCGCCTTGCGCTTGGCTTTCACGGTCTGGGCCAGCGCCTTCAGATCGCGGTCGAAGGGCGTGATGCGGTGCAGTTTGATGTAGTTCTCGATCAGGGCGTAGAGCTCCTCGGTCGGGTGCAGGAAGTGCGGCAAGGCCTCGTCCCAAAGACCCTGGGCGATCAACTGGTCGCCGACCAGCAGGTGCCCCCGCATCAGGGCAATGTCGCGATAAAAGCGGATGCGCGTGTCCTTGGGACCGCCGTCCGTTAGGTAGGCTTCCCCACCCTCCGTCGCACTCGTGCTGGCGGATTGGGGGGCCTGGCTCGATGCGGCAGGATGGGATTTGTGCGAGCCCTGTTGGGCTGCCAACGGCATGAGCGGCGCACTGACGATGCCGGCGGCGCCGATCGAGATCCAAAGCTTGCGGTTCAGCTTCGCCATGCGGGGAGTACTCCTGGCCAATTGGGGAATGAAACGGCGCGCGCCGGAGTGGCACCTATCCCGGCCCCGGTCTCGCACCCGGGCCTTGCGCCTTGCGCGCCGGTGCCGGAAGGTTGCACGTGAGGGGGACTAGGGACACGGCCATGATCCTTGCGATTGCCGAGCTATTGAGTGCAGCTGACCTCGAGGCCGTCCGCGTCGAGCTGGCCGGGGCTAGCTTCAGCGACGGCAGGGCAACGGCTGGCTGGTCGGCGCGCTTGGTGAAGCAAAATCTGCAGGCGCGCGACGGTCCCGGGACGCAAAGGGCGCGCAGCCTGATCGAAACGCGGCTCCTCGAGCATACGGTATTCCAGCTGGCCACGCGCCCCAAGCGCCTGATCGGCCCCCTCATCAGCCGCTACGAGCCGGGGCATGCCTACGGCGTGCACGTGGACGATGCGCTGCTCGACGGCGTCCGCTCGGACGTGGCATTCAGCCTGTTTTTGTCGGCGCCAGAGAGCTACGAGGGCGGCGAGCTGGTGATCGAGACGGCGGCCGGCGAGGAGGCCTTCAAGCTCCCCGCGGGCAGCCTCGTCACCTATCCCGCCACCTTTCTGCATCGGGTTGCCCCCGTCAGCCGCGGCAGCCGGCTGGTCGCCGCGGGCTGGGTGCGCAGTTTTGTGCGCGATCCCGCGCATCGCGAGCTCCTGTTCGATCTCGACACCGCGCGCAGGCGGCTGTTCGACCGCGACGGCAAATCGGCCGAGGCCGACCTGCTCGCCAAATGCACGGCCAATTTGCTGCGCGAGTGGTGCGACGACTAGGCGCTTGGGGGGAAGCCGAGCCTCAGTCGCCGCCCTCTGCCTCATCTGCAGCATCGGCCTGCAACTGGCCGTAGTTCTGGACCCCGATTTTGCTCAAGAGATCGAGCTGGGTTTCGAGGAAGTCGATGTGCCCCTCCTCGTCGGCCAACAGCTCCTCGAACAGCGCCATCGACACGAGGTCCTCGTTGCGGCGACAGATCTCGCGGGCGCGCGTATAAAGATCGCGCGCACTGAACTCGCCGCGCAGGTCGCACTCCAGGACCTCCTTGATGTCCTGGCCGATCATCAGCGGCGCGATGTGCTGCATGTTGGGCAGGCCTTCCAGGAAGATGATGCGGTCGACCAATTTGTCGGCGTGCTGCATCTCTTCGATCGACTCCTTGCGCTCCTTTTTGGCGAGCTTGGTGTAGCCCCAGTTGTCGAGCATCCGGTAGTGCAACCAATACTGGTTAACGGCACCTAATTCGTGCTTGAGAGCATCGTTAAGAATATCGATGACCTCTTTCTTGCCTTTCATGCCACCTCTCCCGTGCCTCGCTCGAAGGGACTGGCTCGCATTGAGCCGCGGCGGGTGAAGGACGCCGGGCGCACGTCAGCCACGTTGCGCTTCCTACGCCAGTTGGCGGCCACCGGCCAGCGGCGAGAGAGAAAGCTCACCACAAAAGCGCCGGGGTCAGGCAGTTTCGAGCACCGGCCCCGCGCCCGCCTCGAGGGGGATTTCGGTGCGCCAGGGCCGCGGCGGGGTGCGCTCGATCAGACGCTGTGCCGGGGAATCGCCCGCGCAACGCAGCAGCCGGCCCTGGGCACAGGCGCAGGCGTAGGGGCACACCACGCCCTTGGCCGCCAGCAGGTCGATTTTCTCGTAGATCGTGCTCACGGCCAGCGGCGAGCAGCAGCAGCACACCATTTTCTTCTGCAAATGCCGGTAAACGACGCCAGGGGTGGGCAGCGGTGCCTCGGGCAGGCTCAGGATCTCGACGAGGGCCCGTTCGATATCGGCGTCACTGACGGCCGCGCAGGAACAAATAATCATGGGGCGCGACTCACTGTCTCGCTGCCGTCGCAGGCGCCATCGCTAAGAGGCTTGCGTCGGTCGTGTAGCACGGCGGCAGGACTTGCTTGGCCCCGCGCATTGTCGCAGCAAAGCTGGTCGCCCCCGAAACGACGTCCTCGATCAGGGAGCAGCCGAGCAGCGAAAAGGCACAGGCGCGCATGGCCGGACAGGCGTTGTGTTGGCAGGCCGCGATCATGGCAATAGCAACGCATTCGTCGCGACAAAAGCAATCGCAATCTGTCGCTAAGGTTTCGGGGCGACGTTGCGCATGGCGATCAATGGAGCGCACCCAGCGTGCCAGATCGCTAACGGCACCCTTGGCCAGCGCCGGGCCCAGGCTGCCGGCGTAGGCGTCCCACGCCTTTTCCCAGCAACCAATGTCGCCGGTGCGAAAGCCGTTGAGCCAGTAGCGGAAGCCGAGCCCAACGAGACGCTCGGGTTCGGCGATCGCGGCGATCGGCAGCGTATCGTCCCCCAGCACGGCCGCGCTCAGGCGTCTCATCGCCAGGCTCCGGCCGCGCTTAACCATTCGAGCGCAGCCTTGGCCAGATGCGGCGGGAAAAAAGCGGCGCGGCGGCTCGCCGACGAATTGCTCATGCACGTCTTCCCAACTGTGGGGGTTCAAGGCCCCGACATCGGATTGCGCTCGCCAAGGATTGTGGAGGCGCGGTTTCCAGATTTCGCACGCGGCACGCTTATGTCAAGCACAAGCGCACTAGTTTAGAACGCCTCGAAATCTACTTTAGAGCGGCTCAAAACTCGGGCAGCGGCCAGCGGACCCTTCGGCCCTCAATTGCTCGTCTGCAAGGAGCGTCGATTGCGCGAAGCTGCCATGCCCGCGCCGCGCGCGGCGCCGGCATTCCGCCGCCGCGCCTGCGCGCTGGCGCGAGGGGCCGAGCGCACCATATCGGCCAGCGTGTGCTGATCGAGAACGTCGATGAAGGCGCCGAGCGCATCGTCCAAGATCTCGTTCACGCCGCTGCGGCTCCTCTGCCGTCGCGGCGGCGCGCAGTCTTCGACCTCGACATGGGTAATCTCGGTTGCCCGCACCACGTCGCCGATGCGGATCTGGTCGGCCCGCCGCGCCAGCCGCACCCCACCATTGCGGCCGCGCACGGCCGCAATCAGTCCTGCGCGCGCCAACACGTTGACGATCTTGAAGACGTTCTGCTGCGTGATTTGCAGGCGCTCGGACAGCTCCGCGACCTTGATCAACCGATCGTCGGCGCCGGCACAATCGAGCAAGATCCGGATCGCATGGCCGGTGGATTTGGTCAGGCGCATCGTCGTGAAGGCTCCCTGGTCCGCGTCTGGCCCAAGGCTAACGCATCTTGGCCCGAAATGCGAAGCCTTCAGGCGGGGCCGCCGCCGGTCGGGGCCGGGCCGGTGGGCCGACCTGCCGTCCCTCGCCTTTTTCTTAAGGCCCGCGCTGGGCGGCGGGGAAGCCACGCCGGGCCGGGGCCCCGCGCTACTTGGTGAGGATCAGCTTGCCGTTGGCGGTGATGCGCAGGCGATAATCCTGCCGGTCGTGTTCGAGGATCACCTCGCGCTCCCCCTGCAACAGCTCGCTCACCTTGATACGCCTGCGCCGGTCGCCCGCCGGGGCGGCCGCACTCGACGGCCGCTGCGGACCCTCGTCGCTGATCATGGCCAGGCCACCCCCTCCGATCGGCTTGCCCCCAGGCTGCCAGCAAGGGCCTATTCTTGACTCAATAAATCTAGAAATCGCGCCGTTGGCAAGTACCGTGGTCACCAAGCCACAATGCCCGGCGCAGTCGGCGAGGGGGCGCGCCGGCGTCGCCGGCGCGGCGGAGCGGACGTCGCTGCTCTTATCTCAAAGGCGCCGCTACTTCGCGTCCTGGGCCTTGATTTTGGCGTCGCGGATCACCTGGGACCACTTTTCCATTTCCGTCTTGATGCGCTGGGCGAACTCCTCCGGTGAACTCGCCACCACCTCAAAGCCCAACTCATCAAGGCGCGTCTCAACGTCGGGCAGAGCGACGAGCGCGACGATCTCCCGGTGCAGCAGCTCGATGAGGGCCTTGGGTGTGCCGGCCGGGGCTAGGATACCCGTGAGCGTATAGGCCTCCTGTCCGGGAATGCCGGCCTCGGCCATGGTCGGCACGTCGGGGAGCGCCTTGGAGCGTGTCGCAGCCGTCACGGCCAGGCCGCGCAACAGGCCTTGCTGAATTTGCGGCGCCGCGGGCGGCACCGCCGAAAACGCCACGGGTGTGTGGCCGCCAACGGTCGATTGAATGGCCGGCCCGGCACCGGTGAACTGGACGGTGGGCAAATCGAGATCATTGGCGAGGCGGAAGATTTCGCCGGAGAGGTGCGGCGTGCTGCCGACGCCGGGCGCCGCGAAGCTATACTTGCCCGGGTTCGCCTTGATGACCTCGATCAATTCCCGCATGGTCTTGGCCGGCACGGAGGGATGAACGCTCACCACATTGGGCGATACGGCCACGATGCTGATGGGCGCAAAATCCTTGACTGGATCGTAGGGGACTTTGGCAAACAGGCTGGGGTTGATGATGAAGCCCGTGCTGACCACGGTCAGCGTGTAGCCATCGGGCGCGGACGCCGCGACCATGCCGGAGGCCGTGTTGCTGCCGGCGCCCGGCTGGTTCATGACGTAGAACTGTTTGCCCAACTTTGCCGACAGCTTGTCGCAAATGATGCGGGCAACGACATCGGTGGGCCCACCTGCGGCAAAGCCAACCACCACTTTGACGGGCCGGTCGGGATAGGTCTGCGCAGCGGCGGCCGTGGCAACGAGCGGGCTAAGGCCGATCAGCACCAAGGCGAGCAATCGCACGGGCGTTCCTCCAAGCGTTCGTTCAAAGCCTTTGCCGCACATGGTAGCATCGCAGCCGAGCGCGGCCAGCCGCCTCGAGCGAGTGGCGCCTTGGCTACGGCATCAGGCCGGGGCAAAAGTCTGCCGCGAAGCGCGCGACACCGCGCGCCGACCGCAGCGGCGGGTTGGCTGTTAAGCCGGGGGAGGTTGCTGCAAGGTTGCGGCCGTGAGCGTCTTCCCGGACCTCGAGCGCCGGGCCTTAAATCGGCCGTGGGCCTCGCGAATCGGAGGGCCGCTATTGCTCCGAAACGACATAATTTGACCACCTCGGGCTGCTGAGGTTAATTGATCGTCTCTGACCTGGGGGTCCTCATGTTTACGCGTAACCCGTCTGCCCAACCCAACACGCTTCCTCAACCGAGCCCACCCAGCGCGCGCCCGGCCACCCCGGCGGTGGTCAATGGCGCGCAGCGGCGGACGGGACCGACGGAGAGCGGGGACAAGTCGATCATCGGCAACGACTTGCGCATTATCGGCCAGGGATTGCGCATCATCAGCCGCAGCATTCTGCAGATCGACGGCGAGATCGAGGGGGACGTGCAGGCTGCGGAGGTGATCGTTGGCGAGCAGGGCAAGGTCTCGGGTTTGGTCGCCGGGCAGCAGGTGGTGGTGAGCGGCAAGGTGTCCGGTGCCATTTGCGCCAAGTCGGTCACCCTGCAAAGCACCTCGGAAGTCGAGGGCGACATCCATCACATGTCGTTTGCCATCGAGCAGGGGGCCGTGTTTGAGGGACGCAGCCGCCGCGCCGCGACGGAGGCAGACCTCAATGCGGTGATCGACGCCAAGGGCGGGCAAGTAAAGCCCGCTTGAGCGCATACCGATTTTCTTAAATCGCGCCGGCCGCAAGCGCGGCCGCGCCGCGGCGGCCTAGCGGTCGAAAGCGTCCGGATAGTCCTTTACGCTCCGCAGGCAGGCGACGCGCCATTCCTTCTTGGTCATGTGAGTTTGCGCGTCCCAGGTCTCGAGGCACATCGATAGCTTCTTTTCCTTGGATGGCGCCGCCTGCGTGGTGTCGGCGGCGATCACCGCGCGATCCTTGCTGTTTTTCATGGGCGCCGCCGGCTTCTGCTCGCTTTGCGCCTGCGCCAAGGAACTCGCCGCCAACAGCGCCAAGCTCGCGACGCTGATGCTTGCCCGAGACTTTGCCATGGCAGCCTCCATCGCATGCCAACGAGAGCGCTCCGCTCCCCGGGCCCAAATATCTAGAGGGGCGGCCAGTGTCCCGGCATAGGTGAAAGCCCTGAGGGGACGGGCGGCGGATACGGAAGTCGAGGTCGTCCCGGCGAGGAACGGCCGCATTCACGCGCTCGGAAGCTCAATGCGCCAAGGCCGCGTCACTTTTGCTCGGCTTGTGCTTCAAATCACTGCGCAAATTGGCAAAACGTCCCAGCATCCGGCGTAGCGATGACGGCGACAATGGTGTTGGGCGCATCGCTCGTGCAGTTGGAGAAGTCCCCCATGAAGACCATCCTCTCAGCGTTGCTCGCGCTTTCGGTTCTAGCCGGCTTCGCAGGCACCGCGGCGGCGGCCGTCGATGCCAAGACCTTCTATGATCAGGTGGATCGCGATCGGTTCTGATCCACCGGGCAAGTGAGGCGATGCCCCTCATGCGGTCTGCCAGCATGGGTCGGGCATTGCGCTCGGAAATGTTGCGGGATCCGAGTTTCGTGACGTCGCAAGCTGTCGGAGACAATCACTGGCGATGCGTTGGTGGTCCTCCGATAGCCAATGAGGCAGTGGGGAGCGTGCGGCCTCAGGCTGCGGTTCCCCGAGCACCGCCACAAGCGGGCGCAGGGTGGGTGCCGCAGGCGGCACCCTTTCGAAGGGCCACCCCTGCGGCGCGGCCATGGGCGCGAGGCCATTTTCATGGTCCCGCCCCTTGGCTGGCGATTCGAGCCCAGCGCGGATGGCAAGCCGCCACCCGCCTGGCGCAGCTGCCGGCCTTTCCGAAATAGGTGCCGCAACACCTTTAGCGTACTCGTCAACCGAGAACGTACCATGACGGTCATCGTTGTGACGCAGGACCGAGGTGTATGCGAACCGCAGATCGCGGCACGCATTGCCGCCGGTTTGGGGCTCGAACTTGTGTCCCGGGAGCAGCTCGGTCATCGCGTTGCTGCTCGTATGGACATTAACGAGCAGACGCTCCGGCGTCTGATCGAAGCTTGGCCGCCCCTCTTCACGCGCTGGCTGGGCGAACGCCGGCGGCTCGCCTTTTATACCGCCGAAGAGGTCGCCACGCTCGCGCGACAGGGGGATGTGGTCATTGAAAGCTGGAAACCGGTCGGGTCCGTGGCCGGCATCAGAGGCGGCATTCGCCTGCACATCGGCGACTCCCGGCGCGCCGTTCGACTGGGAACGGGCACCACGTGCTGCCAGGCCGCGATCAGCCCGCTGGAAGCTCCGCCGGCACGCAAATGGCGGCTCGATCAGGCACAATCCGCATCGATCGTGTGTGATCTCGTGCTCGCGCCGGCCCCGGAGGCGCTGGAACGTTGCCTCATCCAACTGCGGCAGTTCGCCTTTGGTCTGCCACGGCAGGGACATGACCCCGAGGAGAGCTTTGCAGCCTCAGCGGCGGAGGCGGCGGAAGCCCCATCGCCGGCAACCCCGTGGAGCCGTGCGCGCGGAACAGAGGTTGACATCGGTTCGGAACGGATGCCGCTCGACGGCGTGACCTCGCCGGAGCAGGCCATCGCCAAAATCGAAGAACGCTTGCACGGGCGAAGCCGGCCGCCGGCGCGGCTGCCGCTGCCGCCTGACATGCTGTAGGTGCTGTTGAGACGTCAGTCCCTGGACGGGGTCGCCGCAATTTCGGCCAGCCCGTCCGCGTCGGTGATGATGATCTGCTGCTCGTTCACCGTTATCACGTTGGCGTCCCGCAGCCGCCCGAGCTGGCGGCTGACATTCTCGCGGGAAATGCTGAGATAGCTGCCAAGCTCGGTTTGCGACATTGTGAGCTGCAGCCGTACCCCGTTCTTGCCGGTGCGACCGTGCTGACGCGCCAGCCGCAGGAGACCGCGCGCCGTGCGGGCGCGCATTTCCAAGGTGTTGTCTTCGATGATGGCGGACGTGGAGCGCAGCTTCTCGCACAGGATCTGGATGATCTCCAGGAGCGCCGCGGGATGGGCCGTCAATGTCGGTAACAAGTCACGCGCGTGGACCGCAAACACCTCGCAGGGCTCCAAGGCAACGGCATCGGCCGTGCGTTCATTGCCATCGAGCGCGCCGATCTCTCCGGTGATGTCGCCGACGCCCAGGAAGTTCAACACGACTTCCTTGCCGTCGACATTGACATTGCTGACCTTGATGCGGCCTTGCAGCAGAACCATGACGCTGTCACCGGCTTCTCCGCGCCGGCAGATGACGTCGCCCCTGGCGAATTTTTTGGTGTGGCCGCGTCTGATCAGAGCATCGAGTGCGGCATCGGGAAGCCCACCGAAGAACGTGTTGTTCCTGAGAAAAGGACGGACACGGTCGATAAATGACGGATCGGCGCTCATGGTCTTCGGCCCTTGTCGCGCAATGCGCACAACTTTTTTCTGAGTTGGCCGGGAGCAGCGCTGCACGACGGTTGTTGAAAGAGTATGCGTCAACCGCCCGCCGAATGCCATGCCCGTTTCCGCTCGGAGGCCCGGTCGGTGCGGTGCGCCGATCACATTCGCGCGTTGCCCTTAATATCAGCCGTTCAGGAGGCCGCGGCAGCAGCGCGGTGGCCCGCGCTCGAGCCGCGCGGCCTGACAAGTGGGGCTTGCTAAAGCGAGCGGCCGGGAAGCGCGCCGTCTGCGGTCTGGGTGCGCGGCGCGACATGCGGGCCAGGCGCTAGATGCCGGCACTAGCTGGCTAGCAAGCGCGCCTCGAGAGCCGACGGCGTGCCGGCGCCAGCCACGCTTTGCCGGCCGCAACGCTGAAAAAGCCAAGGCGAGCGGGACGGCACCTCGCGGGTTGCCTGCGGGGAACGCGCGCTTGCCGCGCCAGGGCCTGCCGGGCTGGGTGAGCGCGATTGTTGTGGGTCGTCCTGCGGGTGCCGCGTCGCAGCATCGAATGGCCCTGACGAGGGCGGCTTTTTTGCCTAGAGTTGGCGGGACGGATGCCGGGTGCGCACGCGATCAGACCGTGGCCGTCCACGACCCAAAACAATGCCAGCGGCGCATTCGAGCTCCCGTCTAGAAGGGAGAAACATGATGCGCAGCACTACGCTTACGCGACGTCGCTTCCTTGCCACCAGTGCAGCCTCGAGCGCGCTGGTTGCCATGCCCCACGTCCGGGGGGCGCATGCCGCGGGCAAGCTCACGGTCGGTCTTTGGGATCACTGGGTGCCCACCGCCAATGCCGCCAGCACGGCCCTGATCGAGGAGTGGGCGGCAAAGGAAAGGGTCGAGGTCCAAATCGACTACATCACGACGCAAGGCAACAAGCTGTTGCTGACCGAGCAGGCGGAAGCCCAGTCTAGAACGGGACATGACATCTTCACCTTTCGCTGCTGGGGACCGGCCGATCACGCCAAACTGCTCGAACCGCTCGACGACGTGATGGAGCCGCTGATCCAGCAAAACGGTGCCGCCAACGCGACCGCCCAATATCTTGGTAAATCCGACGGACACTGGGTGGCCGTGCCGGCGACACGGGGCAGCAATGTCAAGGGACCGTGCTCGCGCATCGACCTCTTAAAGAAGCATGCCGGCATCGACGTGCAGGCCATGTATCCGGCCGGCGGCGAACCCAAGGCGGAGGCCTGGACGCTGGACGCCTTCCTGCAGGCGGCAGGCGCGTGCCATAAGGCCGGCTTCCCGTTCGGCATCGGGCTCGGCACCACGACCGATTCCGTCGACAGCGCCGGGGCGATCTTCGATGCCTTTGGCGCCCAGCTGGTGGACGCCCAGGGCAAGGTGACGGTGAAGACCGACGCGGTGCGCCAGGCGCTGGACTATTACACGCGGCTGGCGCGTTTCTTTCCCTCTGACGCACCGGCCTGGGACGACGCCTCCAACAATAAGTATTTGATTGCCGGCAAGGGCTCCCTGATCCTGAACCCACCGAGCGCCTGGGCGGTGGCCAAGCGTGATGCCCCGCAGATTGCCGAACAGCTATGGACGCATGGCATGCCGGCGGGGCCAAAGGGCCGCTTCACTCCGTGCATTCCCTATTTCTGGGGGGTCTGGTCGTTCGGCAAGAACAAATCGGCCGCCAAGAACCTATTGACCTTCCTGTCACAGCCGCCCGCGGTCGAGAAGATGGTGGCAGCCAGCCAAGGCTTCGATATCCCCGCCTTTGCCAATTTGACCCAACTGAAGACCTGGGCCGAGGAGGGCCCGCCCAAGGGTACGCTTTATCACTATCCCAACCGCAACGAGCATCAGATCGTATCGATCGCCGGGGCACCCGCCCCGCCCAAGATTGCCGTGCAAATCTACGTGCAAGGCATCATGACCAAGATGACCGTGCGGCATTTGCAGGGCGAGCCGATGGAACGGGTGCTGGCCTGGGCGGAAACCGAGGTCGAAGGCTTTTTGCGCACGTAAGGCCGGTGGCGATTTGAGGCGAGGGCGGCGCCCCAGCTCGGGCGCCGCCGCTTCGCCTCCTCCCCCCAACGGCTTGGCCACCTTATCGCCGCTCCGCGCCGCTGCGGGGGCGAGCAGGGATGGCTGCGCGCCGCTGGGGATGCCGGGTTCTGGCGAGGCCGCCGGCGAGATCGGCTTGCTCCTACCTTAGCTATTCAGTAGAAGCCAGTCGAAGTGCAGGATCCATCCGGTCACCTCCTAACGGCAATATGGGCCTCATGAGCGAGGAGTACATCGTCGAGACCAGCGGGTTGACGAAGGACTTTAGGGGCTTCACCGCCGTAAAAAACGTGGACTTGAAGGTCCGTCGGGGCACCATCCACGCGCTGATTGGCCCGAACGGCGCCGGCAAGACCACCTGCTTCAATCTGATCACCAAGTTCCTGCAGCCCACGGCGGGCCGCATTGTCTACAAGGGAAGCGACATCACGGCCACGCAACCGCACGCCGTCGCGCGTATGGGCCTCGTGCGCTCCTTCCAGATCTCCGCCGTATTCCCGCATCTGTCGGTGCTGGAGAATGTGCGCATTGCCCTGCAACGCCCGCTCGGCACCTCCTATCATTTTTGGAAGCCGGAGCGCTCGGTGGAGGTGCTGAACGCGCGCGCCGCCGAGCTCCTGGAGTGGGTGGGTGTCAAGGCCTATGCCGATTTGCCGGCGGTCGAACTGCCGTACGGGCGCAAGCGGGCGCTCGAGATTGCAACCACCTTGGCGCTTGATCCGGAGGTACTGCTGCTCGACGAGCCGATGGCCGGCATGGGTGCGGAGGACATCCAGCGCACGTCGGCATTGATCAAACGCGTTGCCAAGGACCGCACCGTCTTGATGGTGGAACACAACCTGTCGGTGGTCGCGGACCTGTCGCAACGCATCACCGTGCTGGCGCGCGGCGAAATCCTGGCCGAAGGTGACTACGCCCAGGTCTCCAAAAATCCTCAGGTCATCGAAGCCTACATGGGGACGGGTCATGGCTGAGGCGCAGCTTAGCGTGCGCGACCTCAACGGCTGGTATGGCGAGAGCCACGTCCTGCACGGCATGAGCTTCGACGTAAACCCTGGCGAAGTCGTAACCTTGCTAGGCCGCAATGGTGCAGGTAAGACGAGCACCATGCGCGCCATCATGGGCATGCTGGCCAACCGCAAGGGCTCGATCAAATTCCA
>Ga0075434_100003467_pt1 | contig 14097 bp, 12 predicted proteins | sample RhiMethybrSRZTD3_FD_75298 | JGI IMG/M metagenome (GOLD analysis project Ga0075434, IMG submission 75298) | Populus rhizosphere microbial communities from Tennessee, USA - Rhizosphere MetaG P. TD hybrid SRZTD3 | ecosystem: Host-associated > Plants > Roots > Rhizosphere > Soil | place: USA... | reverse complement strand
CACCGAGACAGCCCCGATGCCGGGCCCTTCAGGCCGGACACCCGAAGGTCCCGGCTCCACCGGCCGGGCACCCGAAGATCCGCGCTCCACCGGCCGGGCACCCGAAGGTCGCCGCTCCACGCCCCGCGGCCCGGACATGGCCGCGGCACTGCGGCCGCTGTTCATCGACGTTGGCATCCCGCTCGGCACCTACTACCTGCTCCGCGATGCGCTCGGTGTGAGCCTTTGGCTCTCCCTGGCGCTGAGCAGCATCGGCCCAGCGGTACGCGCTATCGCCGGGCTTGTGGCGGAGCGGACGGTGAACGTGCTGGCCGCCCTCATGCTGGCCGTCAACCTGGCGGGCATCGCGGTCAGCTTCCTGACCGGCGATCCGCGGGCGATGATCGCCAAAGACTCGATCGTCAGCAGCGTGGTCGCGTTCGCCATCCTCGGCTCGGTGGCGCTGCACCGCCCGCTCATGTCCGCTGGGCTCAAGCCGTTCATGACCAAGGGGGAGCCGCAGCGGACGGCGGCGTGGGACCGGCTGTCCACGGCCTCGCCCCGGTTCCGCCGGCTCGAGATGCTGTTCAGCACAATCTGGGGCGTGATACTGCTGGCCGAGTGCACCGCCCGCCTGGTGGGCGCGTACGCGCTGCCGGTCACGACGATGGTGTGGCTGGGCACGGTCATGGCGCTCGGCGCCATCGGCGTGGCCATGATTGCCGGCGGAGTTGCGGCCGGCCCCATCCAGAAGATGATTGACGCCGAAGCGGCTGCGTACTGAAAGGAATCCCCATGCGCGGCAAGGGCATCAACTACGACACCGGCTTCTGCCCCGGCGGGGAGAACAGCCGACCGCATTTCGACGCCAGCGTCGTCGGCAGCGAGATGCGCATCATCGCCAGGGAACTCCACTGCACGGCCGTGCGGATCTCCGGCGGTGAGCCCGCACGGCTCAGCGTCGCCGGCGAACTCGCCGCGGCCGAAGGCCTGGAGGTGTGGTTCGCGCCGTTCCCGTGCGAGCTGACCACCGACGAGCTCGGGCCGGTGTTCGCCGACTGTGCGGACCGCGCAGAGCATCTGCGCCGGTCCGGCGCGAACGTGGTCCTAGTGACGGGCTGCGAGCTGACGCTGTTCGGGGCCGGCTTCCTGCCCGGCGGCACGGTCTATGAGCGGATCCAGGGGCTCCAGTCGCGCGGCCCACGGCTGTACGCTGCGTTCGCCAGGCTGCCCGGCAAGCTGAACGGCTTCCTCGCCGCGACCGCTGAGGCTGCCCGCAGCCGGTTCGCCGGCCCGTTGACCTACGCCTCCGGCATCTGGGAGCCCGTCGACTGGAGCGTCTTCGACATCGTCGCCACGGACGCCTACCGCGACGCGAGCAATGCGGGCACCTTCCGGTCCGAACTGCGCAAGCGTCTCCAGCACGGCAAGCCGCTCGCGGTCACCGAGTTCGGCTGCTGCGGCTACGCGGGTGCCGCTGACCGCGGCGGCATGGGCTGGGCCATCATCGATGCCAGCACCGACCCACCGCGCCTGGACGGCGACTACGTGCGCGACGAATCGGAGCAAGTCAGGTACCTGGAGGAGCTGACCGCCATCTTTGCCGAGGAGGGGGTGGACCTAGCGTTCTGGTTCACCTTCGCCGGCTATCCCCTCGTCTACGATCCGGAGGCTCGCCGTGACCTGGACATGGCCAGCTACGGCGTGGTGCGGATGCTGCCCGCAGGCCCCGGTAGCGGGTACGACGGGCTCGGCTGGGAACCCAAGCTCGCGTTCCGCGCGCTGGCCCAGGCGGTCACGGGCGATGGTCGCGGACCTTCTTCACTTCCTGTGAAGTAAGCCGGGCAATGACCGCGGCCCGCGTGACCGGATCCAGGGCGTCGAGCTGGTCGTGAATGGCCTGCACCGCCTCGTCGGCTTCCAGGTGCTTCTCGCGTAGCTGGTAAGCCGCCAAGGCCAATGCTGCGGCCGCGGCCGCCAGCAGCACCGCCCGGATAATCCGATTCGATATGCCCATGTGCCCACCTCATCCCCCGGTGCCAGTGATTGCGGTTGGGGCTACCTGATCTTTCCCCGCGTGGGCTGAGCCTGAATCCCAACCGGGTGGCATGGCCGTGGTGAGCCGTGTTTGCAGCCCTCATGGGGGTAGGAGCTTAGAGCAAGCTCGCTGCGAGCAGGTGGGAAGGTCGGCATGTTCGAGGCTGAAAATATCCGCGAGTGGCGCGGCCACGATGTGGTCGACGTCGACGGTCACAAGATCGGCGACCTAGAGGCCATTTACGTTGACACCGGCACCGACTTGCCGTCTTTCGGCACAGTTACGATCGGGATACCTGGCCGGCGCAAGCTGGTATTCGTGCCCCTGGACCGGGCGACCGTGGGCCCGGGGTATCTCAAGGTGCTTTACAGCAGGAAGCTGGTCAAGAGTGCGCCGTCGATCGGCACCGACGACGAGCTGCCGGCATCAGACGAGGAGTCGATCTTCAAGCACTACGGGCTGGAGTACCAGCTGGGCGCTGGCGGTGAACGCAGGCTGGGCCGGCGCTGACCCTGCGTGCAGGGAGCCGCGGGGGAGCGCGTTGTCTTCCAGCGGACTGCCCCGGTTGAGACCGGGGGTGGGAACTACATGACCGAGCCCGGCGCGCCGAGTTCGTTGCGACCGCCTACCAAGCTGGCCGACCTGCCGGCCACGGACGGCGAACGGCGCGCCTCAGGGAGGACCGCGCGAAAACGGGTCAGCCGAGGCACGCTGGGGTACTGGGCCGAGGGCGACCGCGGACACGACGCGCTGACGACGATCCTGGCTCAGAACCAGCTGCGGGTCGCCGAGCTTGTCCCCATCCGGCACCAGCGGATGGCGCTCTCCGCCTGGAACTACTACCGCGGCGCCGCGGCGGTTCTGGCGGGCGATCTTGCGTCCCAGCCCAGCAGCGGCCTCATGGTGCAGCTATGCGGCGACGCTCACATACTGAACTACGGTCTGTGGGCCACGCCGGAGCGCAACCTGTCGTTCGACTTGCGTGACTTCGACGAGACCCTGCCTGGCCCGTTCGAGTGGGACGTCAAGCGGTTCGCCGCCAGCGTGGTGGTGGCGGCGCGGGAGAACCGGGTCACCCCGGCCAGGGCCGCCGCCGCGGTCACCGCCGGCGTCGAGGCCTACTGTCAGCGCATGCGCCGGTACGCGGCCATGCCGGAACTCGACATCTGGTACGACAGCATGCACGTCGATAGCCTGGTCGGCTACTTCGAACCGGCCGACCGCGGGCGCGTCTCGATACACATCGAGCGCAAGAGCAAGCGCCGCACCAGCCGCGGGGCTTTCGCCAAGCTCACGACGATGGCGCACGGGCGCCCGCGGATCACCAAGGATCCCCCGCTTCGCGTCGCCATCGATGACTCCGAGCAGGTGGACGTGGCCAGCCACCTGCTCGCCGGTTACCGGCTCACCCTCAGCGAAGACCGGCGGGCCCTGTTCGACAGGTTCACCCAGGTTGACGTGGTCCGCCAGGTGGTAGGGGTGGGCAGTGTCGGGATGCGGGTCTATCTGGTGCTCTTCGAGGGCCGGAGCGGTGCCGACCCGCTGTTCTTGCAGGTCAAGCAGGCAGGACCAGCCGTGTATGAGGCGCACACCCGGCCAAGCCGCCATGGCAACCACGGCGAGCGGGTCATCAGCGGGAAACGGCTGATCCAGAGCGCCACCGATATCTTCGTCGGCTGGGGCTCGCTACACGGGCGGGACTACTACGTTCGGCAGTTCCGCGATATGAAGATCATCCCGACCACAGAGCTGATCGCCCCTCGCCTCACCGAGTTCGCCACCGCCTGCGGCAAGGCGCTCGCCCGCGCCCACGCCCGGACCGGTGACCCGGTGGCCATCAACGGCTACATCGGGAGAGGCCGGAAGTTCACCGCTGCGATCAGCCGGTTCGCCCGGCTCTACGCCGACCAGAACGAGCGCGACCACGCCCAGCTCGTCGGCGCTATTGCCGCCGGTGCCGTCGAGAGCCAGCCCGGCTGACCCAAGTCAGGCAGCCCGTTAGCAGCGTCGGCCCAGGGCCTGCGGGGTCAGGCGTGGCGGCGCCCAGGGCGGGTGATGATGCGCCAGACGAGGATCCGCAGATTCCGCACCGTTGGCCGGTTGCTGGACTGGTAGAGCATCCGCTTGACCCGGGACCGTTTCAAGATGGCCAGTCCCAGCCGGCTGACCGGCCGCCGCCTGGCCGGGTGCATGCCGACTGTGAGGTCGCTGCTGCTGGTGATGATGTCCCCGCGGTACTGGTGCTCCGCCAGGGCCGCCGTGGCGCGCAGCGCGACTTCAAGCAGCTGCTCGGCCGGCAATCTCGTCGGTGAAACGTAGCGTTCTGCTGCACTTGGCGGTAGCAGCTCGGCCAGGTCACCGACGATGTGGTACTTGGAGTCGCGCAGGCCTGCCACGAGGATTTCTGCCTGTTCCCGGGCCCAGGCCTGCCGCTCGGGGGGCAAGACCAGGCGCGACCGCGGCGGCTGGGCGCTGAGCACGTCGTTCGCGAGGATGCGCTTGATGTTCCAGGTGTAGAACCATCGCGGCACCCGGTCCGGCAGCGCTTCGTTCAACTGGCGCAGGAATTCGGCTTCCGCGAGGCCGAGCGAGGGATTCTCGCGGTGCTGGGGAAGGTGGATCGCGTGAGAATCGATGCCCAGAACTGACGCAAATCGCAGCCAGAGTTCACCGGTCCCGCCCTGCTGCGGCAGCGTGATCACATGCACTTGGTCCGGTGGGATGTCCCGTGACCACAGGCGAAGGATGGCCAGCGTGTCATGCATCGTCCAGAACCGCATCCGGCGGCGCCGGTCCGGGTCCGGCGCGGCATCGATGACCCTGTCGAGCCACTGCTCCCACGGGACGGGGCTGCGCGTCTTGATGGTCTCCTGCCATTCGGCGGGCAGCAGGGTCGCGAAGTCACGGACGGTCAAGACGATGTGCACCTCGGCCGGTAGCAGCGATCGCACGGCACGGTCGGCCTGCGGAGGGTTGCAGGCCGTGAGCAACTCGTTCGAGATGACGGCTGTACCCCGGGCCCGGAGCGCCTGGCCGGTCAGGACATCCCACTCACCGGTCCACGGATCGGCCGGATCCCCGGGCTGCCACCGGACCTCCCGCAGATCCTGGCTCGCGCGGGCATGACCGCCATGGCTATAGCCCGGCAGCACGACTCCCTGGGCGGCAAGCTGGGACCGGTTACTCCACAACGCATGCTGCAGAAACGACGTGCCCGTCTTTGGCTCGCCGATGTGAACGTAAATGCGGTGGCTACCCGACACCTCACTGTCCCTGGCCGGCAGGTACCTGTCCTGGCTATCGGACAATGTCAAACCCGACACCTGATCGGCTTGACGACGCACAGAGCCACCGTGATGGCCTGCTCTGGACGGGTAAAGCAACCGCAATGCTATCGCCGAGGCCCTCCGGCATGGGCCGGATTCCACACTGCCGAGACGCCCCAAGCGCTGGAACGTGGCGCCGGGGTACTGTCGGTGAAGGTATGCCGGGGGCGTGCAGAGGGCCCTATGCGACTTCGTGGGTGTTGACAGCAGCATTGTTGCCGCTTGTGGTAATCCTCGCAGGCTACAAAGACCGGATGGATGAATTCTTCACCTCAAACCCCGGGATGAGCTCGCGGGTTGCGCACCACCTCGATTTCGCTGCCTACGAACTGGACGAGCTCACCGCCATTGGCTGGTTGATGCTGGACCAGTCACGCTATTACCTCTCCGAGGATGCAGAGGAAGCGTTTCGTCAATACCTCACCAGCCAGATGGACCAGCCCCTGTTCGCCAACGCGCGCAGCGTCCGCAACGAACTCGAGCGTGCCCGGCTCCGCCACGCCCACCGGCTTGCTTCCGACCTGCACCGCAACTGGACTCGCGATGATCTGATGCGCCTGGAGCCCGCGGACATCCTCGACGCCACGCCGACCTGCTGTTGGAACGCAACAAATCATGAAGGCACCCGCGCGGCGGGACAGGTGCTCGGCTGCGCCCGCGGGCCAACCGGCCGCCGAGATGGGCGCCGCCCTGGCCGCCGGATAGCGCCGGATCGCCGTATTCGCGGAGTCCAGGGACGTAGATTCATAGGCGTGACCAGGGAGCAGGATCGCCTGTGGGTGGGGTCGATGCCGGAGGCGTACGAGCGGTGGCTCGCGCCGTCGGTGTTCCGCCCCTTTGCCCAAGATCTCGCCCGGCGGGCGGCCCGGCTCGCTCCGCGGAAGGTGCTGGAGCTCGCGGCCGGAACCGGGGTGCTGACAACCGAGTTGCTGACGGCGCTTCCCGCGGCGGATGTGACCGCCACGGACCTGAATGCGGCGATGGTCGGATTCGGGTCACGCCAGGCGCCAGGCGCGGACTGGCAGCAGGCCGATGCCCTTGACCTGCCTTTCGGCGACGGCCGGTTCGACCTGGTCGCCTGCCAGTTCGGCGTGATGTTCTTCCCGGACAAGCCGGCCGCCTTTGCGCAGGTGCGGCGGGTCCTGGCACCCGGCGGCACGCTGCTGTTCACCACCTGGGGCGACGTCGGGATGCACGGGTTCGCCACCGCCCTGGTCGCTGGGATCGAACGCGCCTATCCCGAAGACCCGCCTGTCTTCATGGCCACGGTGCCCCACGGCTACTTCGACCTGGACCAGGTCGTCGCCGACCTTTCCGCTGGTGGTATGGGCGACGTCTCCGTCGAGGCGGTCACGCTGGATGGGTACGCGGCCTCGGCCGCCGACGTGGCGGCCGGGTTCTGCGCCGGTACACCGCTCCGGATGGAGCTGGCGGCGCGCGGTGACCTGGCGGAAGGCACGAAGGTTGTCGCCGAGGAGATGACGGCACGCCTCGGTGCTGGCCGGGTCACCGCCTCGATGACTGCCTACGTGGTCGAGGCCCGGCCGTCGCCACGGCTGCCGGGCTGACCCTGGTCCGCCGGGGCTCACTTACCTGCGGGCGCCCATCGGCCGCTGCGGTGCCAGGATCGGAACATGACCAAAGCCTGGATGATCGACGAACTTGCCCATGCCGGGCCGGAGCATCTCGACGCGGCCTTCGTCGCGGGATTCGACCGCAAGCAGGGGTACCCGGATCCCGGCGAGGACCTTGCCGTGTTCCGGGAGCACGGCGTGGGCAGCGCGTCCACCGTGGTGGATCTCGGCGCGGGAACCGGCAGGCTCGCGCTGGCGGCCGCGCCGCACGTCGGCCGGGTCGTGGCGGTCGACGTCTCTCCCGCCATGCTGGCCCGGTTGCGGGAGCAGGCCGCGAAGGCCGGGCTGGCCAACGTCGAATGCGTCCAGGCCGGGTTCCTCAGCTATGCGCACGCCGGGCCGCCCGCGGACGCGGTGTACACGCGCAACGCCCTGCACCAGTTGCCGGATTTCTGGAAGGCGCTCGCGCTGGACCGGATGGCGAAGCTGCTCCGCCCGGGTGGTGTGCTCCGGCTGCGCGACCTGATATTCGACGTCCAGCCCGCCGAGGCCGAGGCCGTTCTGGATGACTGGCTCGACGGCGCCGCAACGGACCCGGCGCGCGGCTACACGCGGGAGGACTTCGCCGAACACTTGCGCACCGAGTTCAGCACCTTCCGGTGGCTGCTCGAACCGATGCTCGCCGCTGCCGGGTTCAGCATCGTGACGGCCAGCTTCGAGCGCTCGATCTACGGCGCCTACACCTGCATCAGAGCCTGACGACTTTGCGCACAACCGGCGCGCCCAGCCCGTGCGGATTGCGCTCTCCAAACGGCTGCATCGCCGGGCGGCTCCTCACGGCGGGGGGGCACACGTTGGTACTGCGGCGGGGTTACTCGGGTGCCGGAGCACGTCTCCATGGTTGCCGCGTGCGCCGCGATGGCGGGCGCCGCGCCGGTCAGGACGCGGTCTCGTTGGTGAGGTGGCGCGGCCCGGGGCCCACGTAGATCTGCCTGGGCCGGGAGATGCGCTGCTCGGGGTCGAGGATCCCCTCCTCCCACTGGGCAAGCCAGCCGGACATGCGGCCGATCGCGAACAGCACCGGGAACATCTCGACGGGGAATCCCATGGCCTGGTAGATGATCCCCGAGTAGAAGTCCACGTTCGGGTAGAGCCGGTGGCTCACGAAGTACTCGTCGGACAGCGCGATGCGCTCCAGTTCGAGGGCGATGTCCAGCAGCCGGTTGGGCCCGGTGACCTCGAAGACCTGGTCCGCGATCGTCTTGATGATGGTCGCCCGCGGGTCGAAATTCTTGTAGACGCGGTGCCCGAATCCCATCAGCCGCATCTCGCCCCGCTTGACCCGGTCGATGTACCGGGGGATGTTGTCCACCGAGCCGATGTCGTTCAGCATGCGCAGCACCTGCTCGTTCGCCCCACCGTGCAGCGGCCCGTACAGCGCCGCCGCCGCGCCGGCGGCCGCCGAGTACGGGTCCGCCTGGGAGCTGCCGATCACCCGCATGGTGCTGGTGGAGCAGTTTTGCTCGTGGTCGGCATGCAGGATGAACAGCACATCGAGCGCCCTGGTGAGCACGGGATCCGGGTGGTAGCGGGGCTCGGTCATCCGCCACATCATGTTGAGGAAGTTGCCCGGGTAGGAGAGCTCGCCATCCGGATAGGCATACGGCAGCCCCATGGCGTGCCGGTAGGCGAACGCCGCCAGCGTGGGCATCTTCGCGATCAGCCGGACCACTTGCTCGTGCCGCCGCTCGGTGTCGAAGATCGCCTTCGCCCCGGGGTAGAACGTGGACAGCGCCGCGATCGTGCTCACCAGGATGCCCATGGGGTGCGCGTCGTGGTGGAACCCGTCGATGAACTTCTTCACGTTCTCGTGCACGTAGGTATGCCGGGTGATCTCGTCAGACCAGGCAGCGGACTGTTCCTTGGTGGGCAACTCGCCGCGCATCAGCAGGAACGCCACGTCCAGAAACGAGGCCTGTTCGGCGAGTTCCTGGATTGGGTAGCCGCGGTACCGGAGAATTCCCTTCTCCCCGTCGATGAACGTGATCGCGCTACGGCAGTTGGCCGTGTTCTGGAAGGCGGGGTCGTAGGAAAGCAGCCCGAAGTCGTCGTCGGAGGCCTTGATCTGGCGCAGGTCAAGGGCCCGGATCGCCCCGTCGACGATCGGCAGTTCGTAGGCGCGCCCGGTGCGGCTGTCTGTCACGTGCAGCACGCCCTGCGGCTGGGAGGTGTTCGTTGCCATGACCCAAGTTCATCACCCCGGGCCCGGCGGTCCTACTACCGGCTCCGGCTAACGCACGCCCATCCGGATCCGGGGGAAGCGGGCCGGGTTCAGCCAGCGCAGCAGCGGCAGCAGCTCCCCCGGCGGCAGGGTCACGCACCCCGAAGTGGCGATACCGATGTTGAGGTGCAGGAATATGGCGCTGCCCAGGCCGGGGGCGCGGGCGGTGTTGTAGCCGATTACGACGCCGTCGTAGTAGGCCGAGACGTCCATCGGCTCGGGGCCCGCGCCGGGGCTGGCACGACGGCTGTCCACCCACTCGTTGTACCGGGGGCTGGCCGGGTCATCGTCCCAGTAGTCATAGGGGTGTAGCTGCCGGTACCGGAGTCGGAAACCGGGATTCGCCCCGGCGCCGAAGGTAAATAGCATGCCAAACGATCCTGACGGGGTGCGGCCGTCTCCCTCGCGCTTGAGTCCGGGCGGGGCGAACCCATTCCGGCCGATCCGTGCCACCCAGGGCCCGAACACCCGCTGCCAGCCGTGGCTGGTGCGCCGGTAGGCGGCCAGCGTCGCGTAAGTGGCCTGGTACGAGGCGGCGGTCACGGTGATGAGCTGGCGCGGGCGCGCCGGGGCGAGGTGGCTCCCCACGACCGATGTGGCCCCGTGGCTGGCCACCGGCGCGGCCGGAGGCGAGGCGGCACCGGTGGCCGGCGCCCCGTGCCGCGCCGGGCCCGCCCCCGCCGCGCAGCCGCCGGCCGCCAGCGCGGCCAGGGCCAGCAGCGCGGCCAGGGCCAGCGCGGTCACGCCACGGGCTGTGGCCAGAGCGCGGCGCCGGGCCGCGGCAGGCGGGTAAAGCCTCACCGTCGACAGGATGCCGCACGCGCGGGACGGGCCAAGCGGCACACCGGGTGGAACACCGGCCCGATGGGACTGGCTGGTGCCAACCGCCCGGCCTGGCCAACAGCCGAGACCCGTCCTGGGACCGCCCCGCCAGGCGAGCACCAGGACGGGAGCCGGGGCAGCTGGCCGGGGGCCTTCGCTGAGGCAGCCGCCCAGTCAGCTGGGGGCCCTCCGCTAGGGCCGCCGCCCAGTCAGCCGGGAGCCTCCGCTGAGGCAGCCTCCCGGCCGGCTAGCTACAGGCCTTCGTTGATCAGCCGCCCGGCCAGCTCATACTTCTCCGGCCGCCGGCGTTTGTAGTAGATCGCGACGCCGATGCCGATAAGCACCACCGCGAGATCGATCGGGCCGAGCCAGTAGGCGTAGCTATAGGCGGACGCGCCGAGGAACCCGATATTGCTGAACAGCAGGTACACGACGAGGGCCTGGGAGACGAAGGCCAGCAGCGGCGCCAGCCGGGTCTTCCACCAGTGCACCTCGTCGCGGTGGTAACGCTCGTAGTAGATCAGGATGGCCAGCGAGACCAGGGCCTGGACGGACAGGATGATGATCACGCCCATGAGCGCCATCAGGCCGTAGACCTGCACGTAGGCCTGGGAGGTCGGGTCGTTGGTGCCGGTGAAGATGGCGAACAGCGCGATGATGAACGCGGCGATCAGTGACTGGGTGACCGAGGCGATGTGCGGGCTCTTCCACTTGGGGTGGGTGCGGCCGAGTGGCTTGGGCATGAACCCTTCCCGGCCCAGCGAGTAGAAGTACCGTGCGGTCGTGTTGTGGAACGCCATGCCGCAGGCGAACGACCCGGTGATGATCAGGTAGCTCATGATCGAGGCGACCCAGCGGCCCGCGTACTGGTTGGCCGGGTGGAGGTAGAAGCTGGCGGGGTCGCTCTGCGCCGCGGCGATCGCGGCGTGGGTGCTCGGGTACCCGCCCAGTGGCGCCCACGAGGTCAGCGTGTAGAAGATGCCCAGGCCGATCACCGAGATGTACAGGGCTCTGGGCACGATCCGCTTCGGGTCGCGGGACTCCTCGCCGTAGTTTGGCGCCATCTCGAAGCCGACCCAGGACCAGAACGCGAAGAACAGCCCGATGCCGATTGCCCCGGCGACAATGCCGTGCGAGGCCGGGAAACTCTTGAAGGCGTTCACCGGGTTGATGGCGCTGAAGTTCACGTTCCCGTGGCCGAACAGGAAGATGTCGAAGATGATCAGGATGGTGACCTCGCTGATCAGCCCGATCGCCAGGACGGTCGCGGAGACGCGGACGTCGAAGTAGGCCAGCACGCCGATAAGCGCGATCATGAACAGAGCCAGCCAGGGCCAGGCGATGTTGACCCCGAACTGGGCCAGCTTCAGGTTCAGGAAGTAGGCGAACCCGCCGGCCAGGGACGCCTCGAACACCGAGTAGGCCACCAGTGAGCCGAAGCCGGTTCCGATGCCCAGTTCCCGGCCCAGCCCGTGGCTGATGTAGGAGTAGAAGCCGCCCGTGGTGGTCTTCTTCCGCGCCATGGCCACATAGCCCACCGAGAAGACCGCCAGGACGATCGTCGCGAACAGGAATGCCGAGGGAGCGCCGATCCCCTGCCCGAACCCGACCACGATTGGGGTGTTGAACATCATGGCCGAGATCGGCGCGGCGCCGGTGACGGTCAGGAAGAGCACGCCGCCGAGCCCGACGGCGCCCCTGCGGAGTTGTTGGACATCGCCGCGCTGGGAGACGTCGAAGTCCTCGGGGAACATGCCGGGAGCGAGCTGAGGGCCGTCCCCGCCAGTTGAGGTGCCTGACTGTGCCATGATTCCTCCCCCACACGCGGGGCGCACCCGGGAGAGCCAGTCCCGGAGGGAGCTTATTGGTCGGGCATGTGCGTTGGGGTACACGTCACAGCGCGGACGGTATCACCTGGTAGAAACCCTGACAAGACGTCCGGTTTAGGAGATATGGAGTTGACACGGACCGGTTGACACCAATCGGTCACATCCGGTATTTATTTGGTTGAACCAAACGGTTGGACGTGAAGTGCCGGGCGCCGAGGCGCGGAATCGGAGCGGCCAGAGGGCGCGAAAGTGCCTGGCAACCTGATGTCGGCGCCAGGTGCGGCAGTGGCTGGCGGCGCGGCACGAAGCGCGGGCGCCTGGGTCGCGAGTTGGCTGGCGGCGCGGCACGGAAGCACCCGCGGGATGCGGAGGTGAGGGTGGCCGAGGAACTCATCGCCTTCGCCTCCAAGGGCGACATGCTCGCCAAGTCCAAAGAGTTCTGGAACCCGGGCAAGACCCAGTTCTGGGTCGACTCCGGCGTCCCGCTTGTCATCGACCGGCGCGAGGGCTACTTCATCTACGACGTCGAGGGCAAGCGCCTCATCGATACCCATCTCAACGGCGGTACCTACAACCTTGGCCACCGCAACCCCGAGGTGGTGGCCGCGGTCACCGCCGCCATGCAGCACTTCGACATCGGCAACCACCACTTCCCCTCGCTTGCCCGTACGGCGCTGTCTGAGGCGCTGGTCCGTACCGGTCCGGCCGGGATAACGAAGGTGGTCTTCGGCAGCGGTGGCGGTGAAGCGATCGACATCGCGCTCAAGACGGCCAGGCATGCCACCAAGCGCCGCAAGATCGTCTCGGTGGCCAAGGCCTACCACGGGCACACCGGCCTCGCAGTGGCCACCGGGGACGAGCGGTTCTCCACCCTGTTCCTCGCCGACCGGCCGGATGAGTTCAGCCACGTGCCGTTCAACGACCTGGCCGCGATGGAGCAGGCGCTGCGCGGCAAGAATGTCGCCGCGGTGATCATGGAGACGATCCCCGCCACCTACGGCTTCCCGCTCCCCGCCCCCGGTTACCTAGCGGGTGTCAAGCAGTTGTGCGAACGCCACGGTGCCCTGTACATCGCCGACGAGGTGCAGACGGGGCTGATGCGCACCGGCGAACTGTGGGCGATCAGCAAGCACGGGGTGGTGCCGGACATCCTGGTCACCGGCAAGGGGATCTCCGGCGGCATGTACCCGATCAGCGCCGTCCTGGTCAGTGCGGCGGCGGCGGGCTGGCTCAGCGAAGACGGCTTCGCCCACATGTCCACCTTCGGCGGCGCCGAGCTGGGCTGCGTGGCCGCGCTGAAAACACTGGAGATCACCTGTCGGCCCGAGGTGCGGTCGATGGTGCACTACATCTCGGCCCTACTGGGTGCCGGACTGGCGAAGATCCAGGCGCTCTACCCGGACTGGTTCGCCGGTATCAGGCAGGACGGCCTGGTCATGGGGCTGGAATTCGACCACCCGCGCGGCGCCCAGTTCGTCATGCGGCGCCTGTACGAGGCCGGGGTGTGGGCGATCTTCTCCACCCTCGACCCCCGGGTGCTCCAGTACAAGCCGGGCGTGCTGATGACCCCCGCGCTGTGCGAGGAACTGCTCGACCGCACCGAGCACGCCATCGGGCTCGCCGCCCGCGACGCCCGCTCCGGCCGGGGCCAGCCATGACAGCGCCTCCCCGGTCAGCCATCAGGCCAGCTCGAGCCCTCGGCCTCCGCCCCTGGCCGGTTGGTGGTCGTTGGCGCCAAAGGCCACAAAAGAGTGTGGTCGTTGGCGTAAACGGCCACAAACGCTTCGGCGGGCGGAGGCGGCCGTGAGCGGGCGGGGCGAGCCGGGTGTGGCCAATGTGGCAGATGTGGCTGGTGTAGCGGGCGACCGGAGCGCCGGCGCGGGCCGGCCAGGCGGCGCGCTGGGGTCCGGCGCGCAACCCGGGCAGGCGATCAGCTTCGAGGTGCTGGCCGACCCCGCCGGGGTGCCCCGGGCGCGGGCCATGCTGCAGCGAGCGGAATGGGCGGCGCGCGCGTTCGCCCGGTATGACAAGCAGGCCGTGGACCGGGTGGTGCACGCCGCCGCCCGGGCCGGGGCGGAAAAGGCCCGCGAGTACGCCGAGTGGGCGGTGCGGGAGACCGGGTTCGGCGTGGCCGAACACAAGGTCATCAAGAACCTCGCGTGCAGCACCGGGCTGGTCGAGGCCTACGCCACCCACGACTACGTGACCCCGCGCTTCGACCCGGCGGCGAAGATCGTCGAGGTGCCGC
>Ga0075434_100003466_pt1 | contig 14097 bp, 13 predicted proteins | sample RhiMethybrSRZTD3_FD_75298 | JGI IMG/M metagenome (GOLD analysis project Ga0075434, IMG submission 75298) | Populus rhizosphere microbial communities from Tennessee, USA - Rhizosphere MetaG P. TD hybrid SRZTD3 | ecosystem: Host-associated > Plants > Roots > Rhizosphere > Soil | place: USA... | reverse complement strand
GGAGTGCATCCGGCGTGAAAGCTGCACCTCTGGGTTACAATCGTGTTTACGCTTTGCTGCAGGACCCTTTCAGCTACCCCAAGTGGTTTCGAGCGCTCAAAGCTGGACGAAGCTTTGCTACCAATGGTCCGATGTTATTTCTGAAAGTCAATGAAGAGGGGCTCGGGAGCGTGGTACATCTCTCCAGTCCCCAATCAAGCCCTCTCAAGATTCACGCAGAGGCCTCTTCTGCTGGAGATTTAGATCGTTTGGAGGTACTGTTCAAAGGCCATGTTATCAAGACGGTTAAGTCCCCCGAGGCAAGGGGAAAGTTGGTCGCGGATTTCGAGAGTGAGATTCGCGAAACCGGATGGGTTGTCGCCCGCTGCTTCGAACGAGCAGGAAAAACGATCCGTTTTGCCCACACGAGTCCGGTCTATATTCAGTTCGAGGACGACAATGGGATCGTTCCTTCGGATGCTCAATTCTTTGTTGATTGGATCGACCGCGAATTGGCCTTCTATAAGAAGGAGACACGATTTCGGTCTCCACGGGAGCAAGCAGAAATGCTGCACTTCTTTGACCAAGCCAGAGCGGTCTATGCCAAACTGGCAAGGCACTAAATACCGCGTTCCATCACCTGGGGTTTGCTTGGCACGACTCAATCCGAGCAACTCGGAGATCGCCGCGCGGAGATGGCTCCCACCTTTCGTTCGGCGCCTGTTTACAGTTTGCCCTAAATGCTCTCTTCGCCGCTTAAGGTGCGCTGACACCGTCCCGGATAGACGTGCATACGGGAGAGCCTGTTCCAAAAAATGGAAGCATCAGGTCTGCTGGAGAACAGGTTTTAGATACCGTCCGGTATAGCTGTCGCTGGCTTCAACAATTTGTTCGGGCGGACCGAAAGTCACTACTCTGCCACCTTTGTCCCCCCCCTCCGGGCCCAGATCGATAATCCAGTCCGCCGTCTTAATGACGTCAAGGTTATGTTCGATGATGAGCACCGTCCCTCCAGCTTGGAGCAGCTTTCGCAGGGCTAGCAGCAGTTTATTAATATCGTCGAAATGAAGACCGGTAGTTGGTTCGTCAAAAATATACAAAGTATTCTGACTGACTTGCTTGGACAAATAGTAAGCGAGCTTGACACGTTGAGCCTCCCCCCCGGAAAGGGTCGTGGCGGACTGACCCAAACGCAAGTACCCGAGCCCGACAGCTTGAAGTGTCTTCAGTTTGTTCGTCACCTTAGGAATCGCTGCAAAGAAACCGAGCGCTTCTTGAACCGTCAGCTGCAGGACCTCATAAATATTTTTGCCTTTGTAGCGGACCTCAAGAATACTCGGCTTGAAACGCGTTCCTTTGCAGTCTTCACAGACCAGCTCGACATCCGCGAGGAACTGCATTTCCACCGTTACGGTACCATCCCCTTCACAGGTTTCACAACGGCCTCCGGGAACATTGAAAGAAAAATGGCCCGCACCAAACGATTGAGCTTTCGCCTCGCGAGTGGAGGCGAACACTTCACGAATGGAATCAAACGCTTTGATATAAGTGACCGGGTTAGATCGAGGCGTCCTTCCGATCGGGGACTGATCGACCAGGATGACGTCTGTAATGGATTGGTCTCCCTCCATCCTTTGGTAGTTCGTTTTCTCCGGAGCTTCCCCGCGCCGTGCCTTAAGCGCGGAATAAACGACCTCATGAACCAGCGTCGATTTGCCGGAACCTGAAACCCCCGTGATACAGGTCATGATTCCAAGAGGAATTGCGACGTCCACGGTCTTCAGGTTGTGTGCCTGGGCCCCGTAGACTCGGAGCCACTGTCCATTTGGAACTCGACGAGTGCTTGGAATATGAATCTTCAGGTCGTGTTTGAGATATTTCCCGGTTAGAGATTGACCGGATGAGAGCAGCTTGGGAAACGATCCGGAAAAGATCACATTCCCGCCTTGTTCTCCTGCTCCCGGGCCCAAGTCGATGATCAGGTCGGCGGCCTTCATCATCTCTATTTCGTGTTCGACCACCAGGACAGTATTCCCTAGGTCTCGTAAGTTCTTGAGAATCTTAATGAGTCGAAAGTTGTCTCTGGGATGAAGCCCGATGGAGGGTTCATCCAGCACATACAGGGCCCCCACGAGCGATGACCCCAGAGAACTCGCAAGCTGAATCCTCTGTGATTCTCCCCCTGACAGGGTGGAGGCCAGCCTGTCCAAGGTAAGGTATTCCAAACCTACGTTGTAGAGAAACTGCAAGCGTGTGCGAATCTCGGTTAAGATTCTCTGTGCGACGGCCGCTTCGAAAGACGTGAGGGCGAGCTGCTTGAAGAACTCGTGGGCACTTTCTACAGTCATAGCAGTAATGTCAGAGATGCTTTGGCCGGAGATCTTCACAGCCCGAGCATCCCGACGCAATCGCGACCCTTCACATTCCTGGCAAAGCGCATAGCCACGATAGCGGCTCAGGAAAACCCGAATGTAAAGCTTGTACTTCTTCGTCTCCAGATATTCGAAGAAACGCTTAATACCGATGAATTTTTCATCGCCCTGATAGATGAGGTCCCTTTGAGCCGAAGATAGGCTGCGATAGGGCGCATCCAGGGGTATGCCCTTTTGCTTGGCAAAGCGCTTCAGTTCGGCGAGCACAGCCCGATAGCGGGGCTTCGTCCAGGGTTCGATGGCGCCTTGCTGAAGGCTCTTGTCTTTGTCCGGGATCACCAGATTGAGATCAAAATCGATCGTATTCCCAAAACCTTGGCAGTTCGGGCAAGCTCCAAAAGGGCTGTTAAAAGAAAAGAGGCGGGGTTCCGGTTCTTCGTACGTGATGCCACATTCGCGGCATCTGAACTTTTCACTGAAATTGAATCGGTCTCCCGGCTTGGGATCGGCGATCAGCTTCTGGTATTGAGGAACCTCCTGCAACAGGGGACCTGATTCAGACAGAGTTGACCCCTCCGGGAGGGCCACGATCTCCACGGTCGCTTGACCATTCCCCTCTCGATAGCAGATCTCCAAAGAGTCCATCAGCCTCTGCCGAACATCACTGCGAATCATGATGCGATCAACCAGGACGGAGACATCACTCGCAAAGTCCAAATTCAGTAATGACTCAGGAGTTGAAAACTCGTAGATCCGGCCTGCCTGATAAAGCCGGTTAAAACCATGCCGGCGCAGGTCGCCCAGAACGGCCTTTAGAACGTCTTGCTCTTTGGAGCCTGATTTTCTTTTTCTCTTTTCCCGGCTGACCTCTTCGTGCAATTCCTGCCGCTTACGATAGGCCGAGAAGGGGAACAGGACGTAAACTCGCGTCTCCTCCGGAAGAGAAAGCAGAAGTTCCACGACATCATCAAGGACGTCCTTTTTTACTTCGCGCTGACATTGCCTGCAGTAGGTCCGGCCAATCCGGGCATAGAGCAACCTGATGTAGTCGTAGATCTCAGTAACCGTTCCCACGGTTGATCTCGGATTTCGGACCGTATTCTTCTGCTTGATCGCAATAGCTGGAGCAATCCCAGTGACCTCGTCAACATCGGGTTTCTCCATCCTTTCCAGGAATTGGCGAGCATAAGCCGAGAGGGATTCGATGTAGCGGCGTTGGCCCTCAGCGTAGATCGTGTCGAACGCCAGACTTGATTTGCCGGACCCGCTCACGCCGGTGATGACCGTGAGGCTGTTGTGCGGAATCTCACAATCGATGTTTTTGAGATTGTGAACCTTGGCTCCCTTGATGATCAGGGCTTCGTTGCTCATGGCGCGGTTTAAAGCAGGATGCAAGCAATCTGCAGGAGATCTGAACCAAAACCAAACAGAGAATTATAGGAGAAGGACTTGAGGCTTGTCGACAAGAAAGCCCAACAAGATGGTCTGGAGCACTAGTTCATTCTTCGCACTTCTTGAGAATACGGATGTTGTTGTATAGTTGCCTCCCAATGGAAGCGTCGCCGTTAGTCTCCATTGTCATTCCTGCATATAACGAAGCCCGGCGCATCACCCAGACATTGGAAACGATCCGTCTCTACCTCTCCAAGATTCAGCAGCCTGCGGAGGTGATCGTGGTAAATGATGGCTCCCAAGATGCTACGGTTCCAATCGTGCAGAAGCTGTGCGATAGTTGGGATCAGCTACACCTGATTCAGAACCCAGGAAATTGTGGCAAGGGGTTCAGCGTCAAGAACGGTGCCTTGGCAGCCAAAGGTGAGATCGTTTTGTTCACTGACGCAGATCTGTCGGCTCCAATTTCAGAAATGCCCAAGCTACTTAACCCGATTCGGTCCGGCGAATGCGACGTGAGCTTCGGCTCGCGAGGCCTGGATCGATCTCTGATTGGCGTTCATCAGTCAAAGCTGAGAGAAGTCTCCGGCCGAATCTATAACCTCTTTATGCGACTGCTCACGGGACTTCGTTTCAAAGATACGCAATGCGGCTTCAAAGCCTTTCGGCGTGAACCTCTGATCCCCGTTTTTCAGCAACAGAGAATTACGGGGTTTGGCTTCGATCCGGAGATGTTATATATTGCCCAAAAAAGTGGCCTTCGCTTGAAGGAAGTGCCGGTGCGCTGGGATCATGCAGAGGGAACGACCGTTCGCTTTATCAGGGATCCCCTGCTCATGTTTCTCGGGCTCATGAAGATCCGTTGGAACCATCTGACGGGCAAGTATCGCTACTAAATGGAGCAGGCGCTGCTCCTTTTATATTGGCTTCCGTGTACGCCTGTTAAGTTGCTCTTTGGATCCATGACGAAACTTGGCGTCAATATTGACCACATCGCCACGATTCGTGAAGTAAGAAAGACGAATGAGCCGGACCCCGTGGCTGCGGCTGTAATCGCGGAACTGGCGGGCGCCGATGGAATCACAGTCCATCTTCGGGCTGACCGGCGTCACATTCAGGACCGGGATGTGGAACTCCTGCGGGAGACGGTCAAGACGCGTCTCAATGTGGAGATGGCCACTACCGAAGAGATGGTGCAGATTGCCCTCGAAATCAAGCCTGACACGGTTACCCTGGTGCCTGAATTTCCAGGGGAAATTACCACCCAGGGTGGACTGGATTGTGTTCGTAATTTTGAACAGATTCGGTCGGCTGTGCAGAAGCTGGAAGCAGGAGGAGTGGCTGTAAGCCTCTTTATCGATCCGGAAGACCTGCAGATCGAGGCCGCTCAAAAGTTGGAGGTGGGGATTATCGAAATCAACACCGCCAGATACTCTGACGCATCGCTTTACCTCACTCTGAAGACCGAGCCGCAGACTGAAAAAGCTCTGGACGAACTACGCGCCGCTGCTGAGTTGGCGGAATCCTTGGGCCTGCGAGTGCATGCGGGACATGGTCTCACCTACCGCAACGTCAAAGCGGTCAGTGGCATCCCACAGATGGAGGAATTCAACGTCGGCCACAATATTATCGCACGAGCAGTCTTGGTCGGCTTGGATCGCGCGGTACGAGAGATGATTGAACTGCTGAAGTAACCTGTCGGCACGAAAGCCCTGAAGCTAAGAAATCCGATTGTCCCCACCTCACTCGACCTTATAGAAGCTCCCAAGCCTCCACGCTTTCCCCAAAGGCAGTCGAGGAAGTTAATGTGATTTTTCCTTGTCGTTGCCCCGTTTCGAAGCGGAGGGCTTCAGTTTTCCGGCGTGGAAAGCGTGCACTCGAACTCTTGGAAAATCACCTTGAGAAATCTACTTTGGGAACCTCCCTGGCGGCCCCTTCAGCCTTGAAATATGCGTCTTCCCGCTGAAAACCTGAAAAGGAAGCGACAACACTGTTGGGAAAAAGTTGGATGTAGGTGTTGTACTTTTGAACGGTTTCGTTGTAGCGTCGCCGCTCAACCGCGATCCTGTTTTCCGTTCCTGCCAATTCATCCTGCAAACGCAGGAACTGCTGATCCGCTTTCAGATTAGGATAATTCTCAACCACGACCAACAAGCGGCTGAGAGCTCCGTCCAATTGAGAGTTGGCGGCGATTCGTTCCGCAGGAGTCCGCGCTCCGCCAAGCTGGGCGCGAGCTGACGCAATGTCATCGAACACTTTTTGTTCATGCGATGCATATCCCTTTACCGTGTTCACCAAGTTGGGAATGAGGTCGGCGCGCCTTTGAATCACATTGTCTACCTGGGCCCAAGCCCCTTTGATGGCTTCCTTTTGACCCACCATTTCATTGCGGCGAGAGATGAAAGCCCCGCCTAACGAAAAAGCTAAGATGAGGAGAACTACCCCCACAAGTCCCAGAATGACCAGTACTTTCTTCATGAGTTTTTTCTCCCTTCAGAGGATCCCGTTCTCTTCGGCAGTTGATCGACTAGCGTAATCATCTTGGCAATTTCTTCACAATAACGTTGAAAAGTGGTCACTGCCTCGGCGGCGGCGAGTACTTGGCCTTCCTCACGCAATTTCAGGAGACCCAGAAACAGGGATTCATCCAGGTTTGAGCGGCTACAAAACCTTTTGATGATATCACGCTTTTGCACCGGAACGGTCTCTCCCATCAGCATTAGCGTGTGGCGAAACAGCGTGATAACAGCTGAAAGTGACCGCAGTATCAGATTCCCGACGGCCTTTGGGTCTTGGCTGACGGACAGAAAGCTCTGGCGCAGACCGATGAACTTGGACCTTAGCTCGTGCTCGAGTTCGAGCCGATGATTCTCCCGCTCGACTTGCAGGTCCTTGAGAATGTCGGGACCGAACAGAACCCGGTGGCTGGCCTGCATATCCAGGAATTCAATGGGAAAGACATCGTTGGAGCTTTCGATTTCGTGCAAGGTAAAAAACAATGGAGGAGGATTACCTTTTTTAACAAACCAGGTGATTGTCTTTTCCGCCTTCTTCAAGAGCTCAGTGGACATTTCCCGCAATACACAAAGAATATTCAAGTCCGAGAACTTTTCATGAAAGTCTCCACTGGCCGCGGAGCCGTATAGAAAGAGACTTACGAGGTTTTCGCCGTAAGCCCCCTTCAGTTCGGTCGTTAACAGATTCAAGGTCTTTTCCACTTTGGCCTCCCGTCATGAATTGGGGATTGCTGAATTCGGACTGCGGATTGAGATAGAGGCCGCCGATATCCGGTCGTAGCTGGCTTGGGCGCTCATTTCGCGGTCGCTCGCGGCAATCCCCAGCTTGTCACACACGGAATGCGAAGCAACGTTGTTGAAACAAAGAAATCCGCAATCCGAATTCGCCAATCGGCAATCGTATCACCATCCGCTCGAGCTGCCGCCTCCGCCGCTGCTGCCGCCTCCAAAACCGCCGAACCCCCCGGAACCTCCGTCCCCAAAACCTCCAGACCCGCCTCCAAATCCACCGAATCCACCTCCATAGTATCCGCCGCGCCGATAGCGTCCACCACCCATGGGAGGACCCATCAAGCCGCCTCCGCCACCACCCAACAGATAAGGCAACAGGAACAGGGCCAGGAGGATTAGCCCTCCAACCAGGATGAGTTGAAAAGGAGAAGAGCCTCTTGGGCGCTCTCGGTTTCCGGGTTCCGGCGTATCCCTCGACGTCGATAGGGTTACACCAGCGCTTTGAGCAATGCGACTCGCAAGCTGGCTAGCGGCGGCGTACAGGCCAACCCCGTATTGGTTGGCTCGAAAGTAGGGCTGCAGACTTCGTAGCACCTCGCCGGAATAGCCGTCCGGAATCACAGGCTCCAACCCATACCCGACCTCCATCCGCGTACGTCGCTCCTGGATCGCAACCAAAACTAGAAGACCATTCGATTGGTCCTTCTTGCCGATGCCCCATTGCTGAAAGAGTTTTACCGCGTAGTCTTCGATGGGTTCGCCATCCAAAGACTTTACAGTGACGACGGTAAGTTCCGCACCGGTCTTGGCTTGCAGCTCCTGGCAGAGCTGTTCGATACGCACGCTGGACTCCTGATCCAGGACGTGGGCAAAATCATTGACGTATCCTGAAGGTTTGGGGAGTGCTTGAGCCAAAGCGAGTCCGCAGCAGTACGGAATAACTACTGCAAGGGTGAAGACCAAGAGGGAGGCTGTGGCAGAAAACCTCTCCGCACTTCGACGGGTGTGGCACAAAGGCATTAGGACGATTTTTGTCAGGCTCATTCACCCGGCTCGCGTCCGCCCTCACCGAGACGACAGGCGGATCCATCCAGTATCATCAGACTATCAGAATTTGATCTTGAATCACAGTTGAGGCCCGGCACTGGTCGAGACAACTGGCCGGTACAGGCATTTTTGTCTGTGCATGGCCTTAAGACCAAATCGTAGCCATCAATCCGTTACCACCAGTAGGAGGGCCATTCACACTTGGAGCAAAATGAGTTATCCAGCGAATGGAAGGAGCACCAAGACAACCAGTCGAATCAGGCAGATTTTGACCTTCTCATTTGGATGCTTATAGAATTGACATGATGCGAGACGAGAGGAATTGAGTGAATCATCTGACAGAGGACTCCGTCGGCCGGGTCGCTCGCCGCAAGTTCTTGCAATTGGGGATCGGCCTCATTAACATGAATCCCCTGCCCTTTGACGCAGTACGTGGCACCAAGGCTCTTGCATATTCCTTTCATGAGGCTATGCCATTGGCTCCAGCGAAGTCTCTACTCGATCACGTTCTGCTGGGCGTTGCTGAACTCGAAGATGGCATAGCCTGGGTTGAGAAGCAGACTGGAGTGAAGGCTGCTCAGGGGGGAAGCCACCCCGGCGCGGGAACTCACAATGCACTCCTATCGCTGGGGAATCGGCAATATCTCGAAATCATCGCGCCAGATCCCAAGCAGAAATCAACTAGCGGTTTGGTTTCTCTGCTCAAAAAATTCCTGATTCCCCAACCCTTCAGTTGGGCGGCCTCAACCCCAGACATTGAGCTCTTGGCGAACAAACTGCGCGGCGCCGGTCTCACCATCGACGGTCCCCAGCCTGGTTCCCGGATGCGTCCGGATGGCCGCCGGCTCCAGTGGAAGACTATCCGACTTTCGGGTCAACCCTACGGTCTCGTTCCGTTCTTCATCGAGTGGACTTCTGACACAATCCATCCCTCCGTGGATTCTCCGTTGGGCTGTCAGCTAGCAGGCCTGGAACTTCATGATCCCGAGCCGGACGTAACCAGCCAGCTGATGAGGAAGTTGGGTATCGAGGTCGAGATCCAGAAGGGTACCGAACCCGGTCTGAAGGTTCAACTGGATTGCCCAGAGGGTAGCGTCGTGTTGGGCTAAACGCTGGCATGTCGTCCACTCAAATTTCCGTTTGCAGTTGAGGGGACGTTGGTTATAATAGACCGTCTGAAGAGAGACAACCGTCTTCCCCTGTTCAGCATCACATGTGTTCGTTGGAGAGGAGCGGTTTCCCTAATCTCAATATGAAACGGCCAAGGAGGAAGAAGCGCTCATGCGACGTGTCATATCAGTTCTGTTAGTGATCTATGGCGTCAGCCTGATATCCATAACAACGCACTTTGCAGCGGAAGAAGAGAAGCCTGACCCGGCCGCCTTGTACAAGAAGAATTGCGTCATGTGTCATAAGGCAGATGGCAAGGGATATGCCGCGATGAAGACCCCGGACTTTACTGATAAAGATTGGCAGGCCAGCAAGAAAGATGATGAGTTGATCGAGGCCGTTTCCAAAGGTAAGCCGCCGATGCCTGCGTTCGACAAAAAGCTCAGCGCTGACGAAATCAAGCTGCTGATCAGCGACGTAGTGCGAAAGTTTGCAGAACAGCAATAACTCGACAAAGAATTAGCTGGCTGTTGTAAAGGGTTGCGAGAGTGATGCGGTACCAGGCGTGGAAAGTCTCCACGCCTTTTTTGTTGCGCCATTGGACGGACCGCTGGGCATTACACCTTGCTAGCCAATGGCCGACGCCTTCTTGCTAGCCCGTGGACTTTTCGCCAGATCACGCTACGCTAAGCATCGCTGCCCGTGCGATTTTCGAAAGCATCATGAGTCCTGAAACTACCCGTGGCACGCGAAAACGTCTTGTGAGTGGGCAGAGAAGTTACCTGCTCTGGTCCGTTGCTTGCCTCGGTGCATTTCTTGGCCAGGTCCCGTCATTCGCTTCCGAACTCACGGAAAGCTCTCGAGCCCTGCACCAGGGCAAATTTGCGCAGGCCGCGAGTCTGGCAGAAAGGGCTCTCAAGTCCGACCCGCGATCGACTGCCGCGCTGATCATACTTGCCCAAGCTAATTTCGCTCAAGGCAAATACCTGCCCGCGTACCAACAGCTCCGAGAGGCCCTTCGCGTTGATCCGAAGAATGTGGATGCGCTGTACTATCTTGGGCAGCTTTGTAACCTGCTTTCCCAGGTAGAGTATCAAGCGCTTGACGCCCTGGCTCCAGATTCCGCCCGTGTCCATCAGCTTCGGGCGGAGTTATACAAGCTTCAAGAAAGCACTGCCAAGGCTGAGGAAGAATACCAAGCGGCACTGAAGGGAAACTCCCGTTCTGTGGAGGTGCTGGTCGCTCTCGGAGATTTGAATCGGCCCGAGTTTCGCTTCGACGAAGCACTGTCCTATTACAGCAGAGCCCTGGAAATCGACCCGCTCAACTATGACGCGATCTATGGCGCGGGTGTCTGTCACTACTACCAGCAGCAACCCGAAAAAGCCTTGGAATACCTTCGCAAAGCCGTGAGGATCGATCCAAAGTCCGCGCCAGCTCGGCTGGCCCTGGGAGATGTTCTCTTGCAAGCCAACCAGACTTCGGCCGCCCTAGACGAACTCAAAGTAGCGATCGCACTCGAACCCAAAATGCGCCAAGCTTATACTCTTCTCGGAAAGGCCCAACAGAAATTGGGACAGAATGCGGAAGCCGCAACCTCCTTTAAGAAAGCTCAGGAACTGATCCAATCCGAAATGGAGTCCAGAGAAAGCCTCCTCAACTCGAGGGAACTGAAAAAAGATTCTCCCTTGCCTTAGCAAGGATGAACCGAGGCCAATGTCCGATGTGAGGCCGTGACCGAAGAACGGTGAAGGGCAGATGAGAGATTCCAAGTTTCAGATTTTGAATTTGAAAACGCTGCTGTTCATCCTGGCTTTGGTCTTCTCTGCCAGGGTAGACGCGGCTGTCGAGCAGCAGAGTCTCCCCCCCAATCTGCAGGATCGGTTTACCAAGGGTGTCCAGGCTCTGAAGAACGGTCAGCTGGACGCCGCCGAAGAGGCATTTCGCCGTGTTCTACAAGACGGAGGAAAAGTTGCGTTCGTCTATAATAACCTGGGCATCGTTTTGCAACAGCGGGGAGAACATCAACGGGCGATCGATCAATTTCGGGAAGCCATTCGCCTGCAGCCTGACTACGCGGCACCCCGAATTCTCCTTGGAGCCAGCCTTCTAGCTCTGAGAAAAGCTCCCGAAGCCACTCGCCAGCTTGAGCAGGCCGCCAAACTTCAGCCCCGGGAGCCCTTGGCTCGTTTGCAATTGGCCAAGGCCTATCAGCTCAGAGACAACCTTCCTGGAGTTGTCGAGCAGTATCAAGTACTACGGGAACTCTCCCCCCAGGAACCCGAGTACGCCTACCAGTTGGGGAACGCCTACATGAAAATGGCAGTCTGGTGCCATCAGGAAATCGTGCGGATCAATCCACGCTCTGTGAGACTTTATCAAACTCTGGGCGAGAACTTCCTCCTGCAGGGGCGCATTGACGAGGCAATCAAATACTTGCAGCTGGCTGTCCAGGCTGACTCAGCAATTGTAGGAATTCACTCGACTCTCGCTCAAATCTATCTGGACCAGGGAAGGTCCGCCGAAGCTCTCAAAGAGGTAGAACAGGAGCTGGCGATTGTTCCGGAAAGCGCCGTGGCCCTGGCTTTGAGGCAGAAGATCCAGCGTTCGAAACCGTAAAAGTCCAATGTCCCAGGCCCAACGTCCAAGGTCGAAAAGCCGGCTGGCCCTGCTTCTGAGTTTTTTCCTCTTATCGGAAAGTTCTGTCATTAGAGGGCAAGAGATCAAGGATGTCCCTGCACCCGATGCCGGTCCAACCATCTATCACAACTTGCCTTTGGAGCCTGCACGCCGCTCCGATCTGGAAGAGGCGATCAAGTCTCGAAACTTCCAACGCGCCGAGAGCCTCTTAGTGGAAGAAGTCCAGAGAAACCCCAAATCGTCTCAGCTGCTCACACTGCTCGGAGGAATCTTCTTTCAAGATGGTCAGTATTTGAACTCTGCCATTGCCATCAAGAAGGCGGAAGCGATCAATCCTCTCGACGACAATAGCCGCTTCACGCTGGCGATGGCTTATATTGTTCTCAACCATCGCGACTGGGCCAGGCCGGAGCTTGAAAAACTGGCACAAAACAATTCGAACAATGCGCTCTATCCCTACTGGCTTTCCCGCCTGGATTACGATGGCCATCAGTACAAGGCAGCTATCGCCAAACTGGAAACCGTCGTGAAGCTGGACTCCAGTTTCATGAGGGCCTATGACAACCTGGGGCTGGCCTATGAGGCGTTAGGAAACCAGGACGAAGCGATTCGCAATTACCTGGAAGCCATCCGCCTCAACCGACTCAAGAGCTTACAATCTCCCTGGCCTAGCCTGAACCTGGGAGCACTGCTGCTCAAGCAAGGAAAGGCTGATGAGTCCGAGCCTCACTTGAGAGAGGCGTTGGAGTATGATCCGCGACTGGCAAAGGCTCATTACCAGTCTGGCCTGCTCCTGGAGAAGCAGGGGAAGGATGACGAAGCCATTCGGCAGCTCACTGAGGCGGCTTCTCTCGACCCTGCATACGCGGAACCCCACTATGCCTTAGGCAGAATCTACCAAAGAAAAGGAGACGCCCAAAAAGCCGAGGCCGCGTTGGAGACCTTCCAAAAGTTAAAGAAGGAAAAACGGGAGGAACCGGCGCGATAAACGCAGAGAAACGCTTGCTTCCCAAGGTCAGCCGCCGCTAGAATCTTCCTGTCACGAAAATCGCCTCTGATCAGCAGCTATGCCGCAGTAGCCCTGTGAGGTGAACGTTCTGCCTTCTGGGCGCTGATTGGACATGACCAGGACGAAGCCTCAAAACCTGGCAAATTCGCTCTCTTCGAGTCTCGGTACTCTCTTTCGTTCGTTACGCCTTTCGGTCCGCTGGTAGTCTCGAATTTGCGGAGCTGAATCCTTCCGTCTTTGACAGCTGAGTGTCGAATTAAGGAGAATTTTGCCAGGTGCATTATGCTGACCAGTTTCTGCATAACATTGCGTTACCATTGGCTCACAAGGAATTTTGAGAATGAGAGAGAAGTTAAGGAAGTAGGGCAGGAAGCAAGGAGAATCGTTGCATGGAGAGTTTATTTCACTTAACAAGCTGTCTCGCAGATGACTTCCTTCACGACAGGCTCTCGGAAAGAGAGCAATCTGCGGTAACGCGACACTTGGAAGAGTGTCAAGACTGCCGAAGGCTAATTCTATTTTCTATCACAGGTGCGGAGTACTTGGTTGGTCTTCCCTCTTCCATCCAGTCACCCGACATACACGAAAAATATTTACGGCTCTATCGAGAATGGATGCACGGCTCAGGAGCAAAAATGGCAGGGGGTAAGAATGTTCTCTGGCCGTAGCCCGATGATTCTCAGCAAGAAAACCAGGAGCTAGCTTTGTATCCTGAAGACGGGCTAACATCCGCTCAACCGGAGCCGCGCGAACGAGTGGTTCGACTATCACCAACATCTCAGGCGCGGCCCGGCTAAACATGGCCGTTAGGCTCGAAGATGGCTGCTACTGCCGAGCTGTCAAAGTACGCTTTACGCTGGATCTTGAACGTCTCCGTGCCGCGCTGAAGCCAGGCGTTTCGCTTGATTGATTGCTTATCGCGGCGGCCTCAGCACACGATCCTGAATCCCGTGTGCAGCGCGCCGTGATTCGTCTCCTGATTCGCCGGGGCGTGAACGAGACCGACAAGAACGGCGTCACCCCGCTCCATCGGGCGGTCCGGTCTCGAAGTCCTGCTGCAGTAGAAGTCCTGCTGGAGAGCGGTGCCGACCCGAATGCGGTCGACCGCAATTCGGGGTCCTCGCCGCTGCATCGCGCCGTGACCAACACGGGTGCGCCCGAGACAGCAGGCAAATCAAAGCAAGTTGAAGAGATTCTCAAGTTGCTCTTGGCACATGGCGCTGACCCGGCGTTGAAGAATACAACAGGCAAAACGCCTCGCGACTATGTATGCTCGCCGCAGATCGATCGATTTCTGGCC
>Ga0075434_100003457_pt1 | contig 14115 bp, 32 predicted proteins | sample RhiMethybrSRZTD3_FD_75298 | JGI IMG/M metagenome (GOLD analysis project Ga0075434, IMG submission 75298) | Populus rhizosphere microbial communities from Tennessee, USA - Rhizosphere MetaG P. TD hybrid SRZTD3 | ecosystem: Host-associated > Plants > Roots > Rhizosphere > Soil | place: USA... | reverse complement strand
CATAGCCGTGGATAGGACCCTCGAACACGCCGATGCCCCGGTGCTCGAACCGTCCGCCAAAGAACGCTCTAGACGCCGCCTCACGAACCTCTGGCGGGTGTTCGCCACGCTTGTCTCGGATGCCAAGCTGTTTCAGTGCGACGCTCGCGGAAGACCCCGGGCCATACCATCGCGTGAGCGAAAGCCCGGCTTTCTCATGCGCGGCGTTCAGGCTCTCGACCAACGCGGCGAGCGCGCGGCATTCGTCGAGGCAGTACTCTCGGATCGCCTTGCGGTCCTTCGCGCTAAAACGCGAGCGCTTCGTTTTCATGGCGGCGATTCGATCGATTGGACTCCGGATCTGCCACTTGCGAAGTGCCTCGACGAATGAGGACTGGAAAAACTTCCCGACGTCCCACACGATCACGCTGCGGTGCGTCCGTGTGTTCCGCACGCGCATCATCCCGCCAAGGTAGTGCAGTCGAAACTCTCTCCAGTGTACCTCGGAAAAGTTAGCGCCTTCCCCTCGGAGCGCGCGGAGTTCCGGGCGGAGTAGACGATAGATGTCACGATTCGGCAAGTCCGCGAGAATCATCGTCCAGTCGTAGCCGAGGTAGTAGCCGTAGCACTGCGCCGCGCGCGGGATGCGCGTGATAAAGTCGAGGCACGTTTTGGAGCTCAAGCCCTTCGCATCTTCGACGTGGTCGGTTAGTTTCGCTCCCTTGACGTCGGACCAAGCCAGTAGCGTGTACCGATGCGGCTTGCGCCCGACACCTTCGCCATCGATCCCGATGACGTAGCGGTCCGTTGTCATGTTAATTGACGTCGGGCGGTGGGGGATCGAGCTCGAAGCAATCGCACGCCTTGAATTCGTGCAGCGCGGCCGCGAGGCAGATCTCAAACGTATTCAAAAACTTGTCGCGTTCCTCGACTGGCATGCACGCGGTCTTCAGCGCGATCAGAATCGCGAGCGCGCCGTAGAAGTCTCCGCTCTCAGTTTCGTGTTGGAACTTCATTAAGATTCGGTGCGCCATCTCGCACGATAGGTCCCATGAATCCTTTTTCATTGGTGCATCCCCGGACAGAACCACTGGTACGCGCTCGCTTCGAGGTCGTAGCCGCAACCGGAATCGAGCTCCGCATTCGTCCAACCCTTCTCTCGAAAGTCGAGCCAGTAAGAGACGGTCTTTTGGAGCTCCGTCCGCAAAGCAGGTTGGTCGGCTGGATCGTTCTCATCGATGCACGCAGCTGCGAGCCGGAGGAACGTCTGACAATTCGTTGGCAGCGGTTCTTCTAGAATAGAGGGTCGCTGCTCCGTTGAAGTGCTCCCCGCTCCGCCACAACCAGAACACAGTATCGCGATGACGATCGCGATCGTCGCGATTGCGATTCCGATCAGATAAAACATCATTCCGTCGTTTTTCATGTCCCTCGTCTCCTTCGTTCAGATCCGGTAAGCCAAGTTCATCAAACACGCAGCGAGCGCTGCCGAGACGGTTTCGCCCTTCCCCACCGAGCCGGTTCTAGCATCGCGTGCGAGCCACACCTCTTTCGCCTGGTCGGGGTTATCCGTGCTCGAATACGGTTTCTCGCTCACTTCGATTATTAGCGTGATCGTCATCGGCGGTCTCCTTTCGTACCAAGTCGGGGAATCTCGAGATCGTAGAGAAGCTCCGCGATCCTCGCCTCGCGGAGCGCATCGAAAAACTTTCGGTCGATCTTCTTGCGCCAATACTCCCGGTCGCATTCCGGGCAGCGCGCGTAGCTCTCATCAAGCGCTTGTGCCCAACACGAGCAGTCGCCTTCTCGTCCACAATCAATGCACTTCACGGTTCGTTCCTTTCCCAGATCCAAAACGCCACGGCTATGCCAACCCAGAAGACGGCCGTCATCACAAGCGGCGTCGATGCGCTCATTCTCTGGCTCCCAAAACAGAATCGGCCCAGAAACGCATCGCGCGCGCAAACTCGAAGAACGCGACATGGTCATCGGCACCTTGAAAGTCGATCCTCAATTCGTCATGAGGGCGCAGATCGATCGATACACTTTTCCGATGCGTTTTCAATTCTAGCGAAAAAACGCGAGTCGGTTGCATGATAAAAGTCCTCATTGAATCGCTCCTTGCGTTGCGGGGTCCGTGTCGTAGTACGCCTCCCAGAGTGGGTGGACATCGATGTCAAACTCCTCCGCGACGTCATCCGCCCATTCCCACGGCGGGATTAGGTTCTTCCTCGCGAAGTCCACGGCTGCTTGCGGCTTTCCGAATTCCACGGCCACATCGCGTACCGAGAACGCCTTCGGCGGCCCAAACTGTTCGCGGTAGCGCCGCTTCTCCCAGCCGCGCTTTGCCGCGTTCGATCTTCGTCGCTTGGTCCTCTCTACTTTCTTGACGATCGCGTATGCCGCCGCGATGATCGCGGGGGAGGGTAAGGGAATGGCGCGACTACGCGGCGGGGCTGCGGCCCGCTTCTTTCGCGACGCGGTAGGTTGCGCTACCGGAACGCGCTTAGCGGGCTTGCGACGTCGCGCCATTCATGCAGCCCCGAAACCTCCTAGCTTCGGGGCTGGAGAATGCCGGGACTAGAACGCCTTGTCGAGCGCTTCGGCGTCGTCCTTGTCACGATCTTGATTCGAGACGCGGCGTGGAGTCTCCACAGGGAGATTCTTTGCATACACTTCGGTGCGCCACCATTGCCGATCGTCGACGTCGATCTTCTCGACGAATACGATCTTCACGGGACCACGATAGTTCTCGAGACGCTCGAGAGCCTGGCGCATATCGATGCCCACGCACTCCCCGGCTTGGAGCGTGTCGGGGTATCCCTCCGAGTCGCGATTCTTCCCCTCAGGGAAACGGAGTCCCTCGACGTCGTTCGCGAGACGGAGCACGAAGAACAGCGCAGTCTGCTTCTTGCTCGGATTCTTGCGACGGATGCATTGCAAGATCTCGCCCTTGATCGTGATGGGCGCCTGGTCCTCTTTGGGCGAGACCCAACCCGCGAGGTCAAGCGACGTATCTTGACGCTCGAGAGCGTCGTACTCGTCTTGGAACTCCTGTTTCGCACGCTCGACGCTGTCTGGTTTTTTCACGTAGTCACTCGCCTTCTCAGTCTTGTGTTTCCCGTTTTGTTTAGCCATGTCCGTTCACTCCTTTTTACACGTATCGCGAATTATTCGCGCTTGCTCTTCGAGACAGTCGGCAAGTTCAAGCCACTCACCATCGTGTTCGTAATGCGGATTGATTCCGTTTTTGAGACCGATCAGAAGTAGCGACAAGACGGTGCACATGCCGCGCCGCAATACCGTGTCATCGTCCACGCTCATCGACGCTTCCGGTTCGGGCGCGGGAATCGTGTCACGCTCGCGATTCACGGCGGTCATTCTGCAAACTCGATCTTGAAAGCGTTGCCGTTTTTCGAGCTCAATTGCTTGAGCGCTGCGCGATGTCGCTTCAATTCTTTCTGCCATTGCACGAGAGACTTCTCGCGCGCTTCGACCGCTGCGCGTCCGCCTCGGTAGCCAGACTTCCCGCTCTCGATCTGCGCTCTCTCGATCAAGCGTGTCAAGAACGCGATTCTCGCCACGCGCACTTCGATTGGCACCGCACTTTTCGGATGTGTCATGCGCCCGCCCTCCGTTCGTCGCGTTGGATCGAATCTTCGCCACGCTCGTTTTCATCGAGCTCGACGTCATCCCACAAGGGGTGATCGTCACAGCGTGGGGCGTTGAACAATGGCAAGAATGAACCGTCGTCGTCGACCCAGAACCAAGCGCGTTTCGCACATTCCTTGGCTTGCTTGATCGACGCTCCGTTTTTCCGCGCACGACGGAACATGCGTTTGCGAATAGCGATGCGCTTTTGCATCGCGATGAAAACCGGACACATCTTGTTTTTCATCTCGTTCTCTCCCTCCCTCGTTTAAAGGAGAGCCCGGGGCCGAAGCCCCGGGCTACGAACGGGTTACGAGGGATATCCCGAGCGCACACACAGAATGCTCGGACTTCGAAGAAAAGTCCAGCGTGGGAATCAGAGCTTGCGGATCAGGCAGTAAACCAGCAGCGTGCTCGTCGCGACGACCGACGCGGTGCCCAGCCAGACGATGACAGTCGGGACTGTCACATACAGCAGGTGCCCGATCGCACCGACCCACCACCCCGAGCAGAGCGGGCAGTCGGCGAGCATGACCCACGGCTTCGGGCCGTGTGTGCGAAGCCAGCGGAAGATTGTGCCGCGCGACCACACGTGTGCGATGCACACGAGGTAGACTAATTCGAGAATTGTCGGCGGAGACATTCTTTGCACCCGCACTTTTGAAAGATGCGAGGCGGCGCTTTCGGGTTCTCTGACCACGACATCCAATGCGGACTGATCGTGCCGTTACCAAGTTTTCGTTTCTGCTTTTTTGCGTACTTACTTCTCATCGTTCGATTCCTTTCAAGCGTGCCGCAATCAATTCGAGCGCGACAACTTGCCGTTCCTGCAACTCGTCCAAGCGCTTCTGTCGTTCGAGTTCTTCTGCTTCTTCTCGTTCGCGCTGGCGGCGGAATCGATCGCGCGCTTCGGCCTGCAACGCCTTTCGTTCCTCAGCGTCGGGCCGATCATAGGCGTGTCGTACGGCGCGCCGAGCGGCCAGCTTCTCGGCGGCGACGCGGTCATACTTGTAGTAGCCTTTCGAATCGCGCTCGACGATCAAGTCCCCAGTCTTTACGAGCTGAGAAACGCGGGGTTGACTGATTCCGCCGAGCATCACGGACACCTCACGCGCCGTTAGCCAGGTACGCATTAACCATTCTTATACCTTGGTACGTTTGCCAATGCAATAGCACGGGCATCATTCTTCGCGCATGGCGATCACCGTCTGGCAAGAAAGGGCGGAGCGAGCACGCGCAGCACTCGCGACGCTTCGAGATAAAACCAAGAGCGCAATCGTGCACGCGCGGCGCGATGGCGAAACAATCGCGGCCGGTGCTCTTGCCGGCGCAGTCCGCGGGGCCTTCGAGGCTTCAGGAAAGGAATACGCGATCCCCGGCCCGAATGGGTCGAAGATCCCGCCTGAGCTCGCAATCGGGGGCCTCGTGCTCGCGATCGCGTACAGCGGGAAGACCGAAGTGTCCGACGACCTGCACGCTGCGGGCGCCGGAGTCCTCGCCTATTCGGCGGGGCGTGAGGCTGAAACGTACATGCGCACGAAGGGCGCGAAACCCCCGGGAGCAGTCCAATGAGAGCAACGCTTGCAGATAACGCACTGATGGATCGCGGAGACGGCGGTCAGTGCAACATGCCCCGCATCCCAACGGGGCGATACCCAGCGTTCTCGACGACGCTCGAGGGAACGGCCGACGCGAACGGGAACGTCTCGCTCTCGCTCGAAGCTGAGCGCGATTACTTGTTCATCGGCATGTCGGTCGACTCCGACTCGGGACCGAACGACCTGTTCGTTGACCTCACGTACTGCAACACTAAGTACCTCGTGCACTCCTCGGGGCGGACGTGGGTAAAGTGCTGCGATCGAAAACCGATCTTTCTGGTCGGCGTCGCAGAGAACAAGCGACTCGAGTTCCAGGTGAGCGGCGCGACCCCGAGCGATCGGGTGATCGTGACGCTCCACGGGTTCCAGGGTTCCGGGTGTTGCGGTTGAGCCGCGGGAGACGATCATGGTCGAAGTAGCCGACACGCTCTTGAAAGACAGGATCTGCAACGCGACGGATAGGATCCCAACTTCGCGTTGGCCGTTCTTCTCGCAGTCGCTCCAGTGTCACTTGGACGCTGGTCAACAAGATTGCAACCTCACGTTCGAGGCGGAGCGCGACACGCTCTTGACGGACTTGAGTATCGCGGTCACTGCCACGACAGGTGGCGCGCCGCTCGGGTCAAACGTCTCGATCGAGTACTGCAACGTCACGTACGCGGACCACACCGACTCGGAGGAATTCGCGTACTGCTGCTCGCGCAAGCCGATCTTTTTGGTCGGCGTGCGAGAGAATAAAAAACTGCGATTCGCAATTCACCTCGGTGCCGTGGCCCCGACCGGAGGCGCGGACATCGTGCTTACGGTCTCGGGATTCCAGGGCGACGGTTGCTGCTCGTAAGGAGGCGCACGTGGACGCTGCACAGCTCGCACTCAAGGACCGACTCTGCGACAAGTCGGACCGCATCCCGACCTCGCGCTGGCCGTTTTTCTCTCAGTCGCTGGAAGCGGACATCGCGCAGAACGGGACGCAAGCGTTCCTCACTTTCACGGCCGAGCGTGACACGCTCTTGACCGACCTCTGCATCGCGATCGAGAACCCAGGTGAAGGTGAGGGACCGATCCCCTTGCCCGGTAAAGTTACGATTGAGTACTGCAACGTGCAGTATGGCGATCACACCGACTCCGAGGAGTGGAAGTGTTGCTGCGACCGCAAGCCGATCTTCCTGGTCGGCGTGCGCGAGGATAAGAAACTACGGTTTCAGATCGACATGAACGCTCCCGTCATCGCGGGCGGCGCTCACATCACCCTGACCGTCTCGGGCTTCCAGGGAGACGGCTGCTGTTCGTGAGGAGGAGCCATGTGGGGAATCGTTTTGGGACTCGCTGGCGTCGCGGTCGTTGTCTATGAGCTGTGGACACGGCCGAAAAGCGATTCGCCGCCGGCGGTAAAGCCGGGCGGCGGGATGCAACTCGCCGGCTCGCCGCTTCGACAGTACGAGCCGCCCATGCCGAAAGTCGGTGCGGCAGCGTACGCGAAGTGCAATCTCCAAGCGACCGACATTGCTGACGCCGACCGCTGGTCAGCGACTTTTCTCGGGACGACGTTGAATCTCCCGAGCCGTTTGAACGCAATGCGTTCCGTCGTCGCCCCGATCCAGTGGCCCGAGTCCGCGCGCCGCACTTGGTGCGCATTCGTTCAAGAAGGACTGGTTTAACCGTGGGTTGCCCTGAAACAGGGCACGTCGACCACATCCGTGGGATGACAGTCTACGCGACCGGCAGCGCGTTCCGCGAAGACGTGGTCAAGGTCGAGCTCTGCCCGGGAGCGCGCGTGTACTCGTACACGATCACCATCCAGTGCACGGCGATCATCCCGCCGGAGATTGGAGCTCAGCTGCTACTTCAAGATTCGTCGATCGATATCCCCTTGAATGGCTTGCACGTCGTCTCGTTCTCCGCCGAGGGATTGGACAATGGGCTTGCATGGCCGGCGTTCGCACGCTTGGTCGCGAAGGCCGATTGCGCCGTCAAACTCATGCTCACCTACGGACACTGCGCATGACCGAGCTTGATCCAAAAGACGGCCTGCCACCGGCCCTACCGGTCAGTCCGAGCACCGGGCTCGATCCGGAGGTGCGCCAATTCATGTCGCGCGTGATGGCCGGCTATGAAGCTGCTCACCGAACGATCGCCGAGATGGCGGAGCTCGCGAGTAAGTCGACGGCTGAGCTTCACCGCGCAGTGACCGGCGCGATTCAGATGCAGATGAAGGCTGCCGAGGAGCGCGAAGAATTGATCTCGAAGCGGCACAAGCGAGACCTCGAAGCGGCTGAGTCGCAGAAGCGCCAAGAGAACTCGGCGGCGATGATTCGCGACGTGCGCTCTGTCCTGATGCTCGCCGGCAAGAAGTACCTCGGCGTCCCGCTCAGTGGGAACGACTCGCACGGGCTACAAGATCTCCTGTCGACGATGTCGCCCGAGCAGATCGAATCCGTCATCACGACGGGCTCTCTGCAGCTCTCTCCCGCACAGCAACAACTCTTGGCGGCGACGGTCATCTCGATCGGCGACGCCAAGGCGAGAGAGCTCGAACCGAAAGCGGAGGCTGCTGAATGAGTACGAAACCCAAGGGCGCGTTCGAGGGTACGATCGACTCAGTGACGAGTACGGTCGCTTTCCTGTGGGACTTCCTGTCGGCCCCGCCACGCAAAGCCGAACCCGAGCCGGAACCTGAACCGGTCGCGCCGTCATTGCTCGAGTGGCTCCCGAAGTCCGAACCGGCAAAGAAGGACGGTAAGATCCCACCCGAGGTGATCGACACGGAGGGAGAGGACGCTTGAATGGCACGCCGCAAGTCGCCGTGGTTGTGGATCGCAGGCGCGACGGGACTCGTCGCGGCGGGGGCCCTCGTGGCCTCGCGCGATAGCTCGATCTTCAGTGGCGGCTGCGACGAGGCTTCGCTCCGTAAGAAGGTCGTCGACGCGGCGCGCTCCGAGGTCGGGCAGAAGAACCTGGATAAATACTTCGCGGACGCGGCGCCGCAGTTCGTCGGGCAGCACCCGGAGTGGTGCGGCATCTTCGCCCTGTGGTGCCTGCACCAAGCGGGGCTCGCGAAGGACAAGCAGTGGAAGACAGGACTAGGCTTTCTCGAGACTTCCCCCGCTTTACCACACACGCACGACCCAAAGCCGGGAGACCTCGCTTACTACACGAAGTACTCGCACCAAGCAGTGGTGCTCGTGAACAACGGCGACGGGACGACGGAGAACGCCAACGGAAACGGCTCCGGGGGCGTCGTTAGCATCTCTCACCCTGAGATCGCAGACGCCGCAGCATTCTATTCGATCAAGAATCTCATCGACCAGGCGATCGCGAAAGGCTGCGCATGAAGACCGGAACGAAAGTCTTGCTCGGAATCGGCGCAGCGATTACTGGCGTGTGGGCATACGGTCAGCTTCGAGAAAAGAAACTTTTTTCAGCGCCGCCTGGCTGGGATTCTGTCACGACTCGCGAAGGGCGAATCGCATTCTGTCGCACACCTCCAAAAGGGTACGAAGCGTTTTGCGCGCAGTACCTAAGGATGAATGCATAGTGGCTTGGACCGGCTGGCAGATCGTCGGAGCGATCAGCGGCGGGCTCGCCGCGATCTATCTCTTGTTCAAACCCTCGAAAGCGGGAGCCGCTACCATGGGACCTTGCGGAGACTGGAAGGGCGACACGAAGGCTTTGCAGAGCGCAATGAACGTCGCGCTGCAGGCAAAGGGGCGGCCGACGATCGCCGTCGACGGGAAGCCCGGCGCTCAGACCTGCAAGGCTGCCAAGTGGCTCGTTGAGAATGAGGGAGTCGACTCCAACGGGAAAAAGATCTTGGACGAGTTCTTGAATTCAAAGACGTGTGGATGCGGACTGCCGCGCGCCCCGTGCGGCATCGGTGGACCGACCGCCTCGAAAGATGTACGCGATCAGATCATAGCCGCAGGTGTGAAAAAAGGTTATCCCGCGAGCGACGTCAACAAGGCCGTCTCGCGCGAAAGCGGCTGGCACGCACAGGCACTCAATTGTCAGGGCGCCGACAAGCACCCCGTCGCGGGCGGCTTGATGGGCTTCCTAGACTCCGTCGCGCGGCACCTCGGCTTCGAGGGATCGATCGACCAATTCGCGATGCTCACGGCCGAGCAGCAATTGCCGTACTGCCTAAAGTTCGTCGCGGGCATGCCGGCGAGTTGCCTCCACTTGCCTGGAGACTTCGGACTCGCACTCTTCACGCCAGCCTACGTCTGCAAGCCCGATGAATTCGTGATCTTCGAGGTCGGCACGGTCGGCTGGGAGCAGAATCCTGGGCTCCGCGAGAACGGGAATGGTCCCGTGACGGCCGGAAAAGTTCGTTCAACTGCGAGGTAATCGATGTATCGCATTACACGCACAATCATCCGAGGCCAATTCGCGAATGATCAGTGTTTCGTGATCTGGCTCGCTGCGAACGCGCCGAACGGAATCGCGTTCGTCAAGTCGGCCGATGACCCGCTGAACAATGGCGGCCCGAACGACAAGCGTTACTACCTCTGGACCCAGAACCAAGCTGTCACGACTCCGACTTGCCCGAACAGCGCTCCCGACCTCGTCAACCATGCTGGTCAGAACGGCTGGGACTCGCAGGCCCAGGCCGAAGCGGTCCTCGCTTACGAACTTGGACAGAGCCAGGTAATCGCGGACAACGTAGCGGCCGCCAATGCCGCGGCCGTCAGTCCGGAGCACTTGGCCGAGTCGGCGGCGAAAGACGCTGGGAAGGCGCTCGACGCGGCGGGAAAGGCGCTTTCCAGTGGCGGACCCTGGATCGTGGTAGGGCTCGTGGCAGTCGCGGCGATCGCCTGGAAGGTTTTGAAGTGAGGTTGTAATGACTTGGTACGGCGTGCCAGAATTAGGGGTCATTGTGAATCCTGGATTCAATGTAGGTGACATTCTCGTCTGGAACGGAGCCGCATGGGTGCCAAACAACGCAGGTAATCCCGTCGACGGCTCAATTCTGTTTTGGGACGACACGGCAAACAATTGGATCCTCAGCGCGACGCCAGAGGAAGGCGACGAACTCGTTTGGACTGGAACGGCATGGGCACCAAAACCTCCCGATATTATTCTCGCATCGTGGGGATATTGGGACGCGCGTCATGGCGTGACGATCGCGGCTGGTGAAGTAACTGCATGGGCAAACTATCTTGGGCGTGGCGGAGCGAACCTAGATCTCGCTCCGGTCAATGCCGCATCACGTCCGACACGCGATAGTTCCGGACCGGCTGGCGGTTTCGCAATCGTTTTCGATCCGACGGCCGATGGCGCCAATGGCGATCGCTTGACGACAATCGCTCAGACATTGAATCAGCCGGCAACGGTTCTTGCACGTGCTCGTTTCGATTCGAATGTCGCAGCCCAAACGTTGGTCGATGGGCGTACGGGGAACACGCGCCGATTGTTCAATGCCGGCGCGGGTTCTGCGCATATCTATGGCGGAAACGACGTTGCAATTGCTGCAATGGCCGCCGCTGGAACCTGGCAATTCTGGGGCGGAGTCTACAACGGAGCGAATTGCATCGGACAACTCGATGATGCGCGCGTTTATGCGAACGCAGGCGCTGTCGCTGCCGACGGAATCGTGGTCGGAGCTTTCGGAACGGCAGGCGGAAACCCGTTGAATGGCGCAGTCGATCGAATCGCCTTTTTCGACTTTACATTGACTCCGGCTGAGATGCAGATGGTTCGCAACTATTGGGCATTCTCATGACGTATCAGAATTCACCGTCAGTAACAGAATCGTGGTACTTCGATGAATTCTCAGTAGCGCGTTATCTGCCGGCTAATACACAGATGTGGCGCGATCCAACGAATCCCTATCCGTTGGACGTCGCGCTGCTGAAGGCAATTGCTTATGCACGTTTGAGAAACCGCGCGCGCCGGATTACTTTACCGCCTGGTTTTTTCTCCCTTGTGACGACGATCGATCTTCGATCGCGTACCGGTCAAAACTTACAGATGTTAAGCGTCGAAGGTGCTTCACCGTCGCCAGATGACACTGGGCTCTTGAGTCGTGATACACACACGTGCATCACGTGGGAAGGCGCTAACGGCGCTGATATGTTTCAGCTAAGCCGGAACCAAAAACTTTCGGGAATGATCCTAACAGCAGCGGCTGGGAAACATCTTCGCGCCGCAATCGTTTGGGACGCTCCCCCCGCACTCGATCCGGGACCGATTGGCACCGATGTATCAGTCGAAAACGTCGGAGTTTATGGGAACAACGGTCTGATCGATTATGGGCTTTTAATCGGGCCGACTACTGGCGTACCGAACCTCGAACATGGAACGTTCAAACATTGCACTTTCGCGAACGCTCAGATCGCCGCTGTAAAAGTCGCGTCTGATACACAACAGTCGAAGTACCACCTTTTCGAACGTTGCGCATTCGTGAGTTCTCCACGCGGAATCGACATCGTTACCGGCTCAGTGCACGTTTTTCATTGTTTCGGCGCGAGTTGCCCAATTCTGTTCGTCCCTGGCGGTCAAGACACGCTCCGATTCGACACGGTCGATTCGGAAGACTGCGGACGTTTTATCGACCAGCCGGCAGGTTTCAATGCGGCTCCGACTCCGATCGTGATCACGAACAGTCGCATTAGCTGTTCACCCAACATGGCGGCCGATGGCGGAGTCATGCGTTTCTTTCATCCGGGCCCGATCCAAGTCGAAGGTTGCCTATTCGAAAACGCGAACGTGAATCCCGCGCTAGTGCATATCCTCTCTAGCTGCGCCGCACTTTCCGGAGTCGTACCCACGATTCAAACGCGCGGAAACGTTTTCTTGAACAACACTCCCGTACGTACTTCGCCGGCTCAAAGCGGGACTTACTGGACTACTATCGGAGATATGTTGTTCGACGCGACGCGGATCCCAAGCGCATTGGACACTTTCATCCCATGACCAAGACGCGCCGCGTTCTCGTCTGGAGCGGCGCCGGGATCGCTGGCGCAGTACTCGCCGCGCTGTTCTTTCGCAGCGCCGGCCGCGCCAATGAGCGCGTGTCCGGTCTCCCGAGCACGAAGCGCGTCACGTATCAGCTTTTGAAAAAGGGCGAGGTCGACACGTCGCACGTGTTCATCGGCCCCGGTCGAGCGCTCGTCGACGGGCAGCCGGTCACTTCGACGGACGTCGCGCGCTCGGCCTTCCTGCAGAGCGAGGTGCGGAAGGTGTGGGCGCTCCGGCAGACCACGCTCCCGAAGAACGCGAATCGGACCATGGTCGATGCCTACTCCAAGGAGCTCTACTGGGCTCCCGGCTGGCTCTGGTCGGGCAATACGATCACGGACCCAGTACAGCTCTCGATGCAGTCTACGGGCGTGCTCGTAGACGAGTTTGGGCGCGCGCAGCCCGGCACGTACGGGCGCACGGATAACTCGATATGGGGGTCCACGCTCGGCGGCTTGCTGAAGAACCCGCTCTTCAGGACCGTGGCGATCGCGGCGCTCGTCGCCTCCGGGCCAGAGGGGATGGCGGTCTACGGCGCCTACACCATGTGGGAGAACCGCGGCAAGAGTCTCAAAGATGCGGCCGTCAGCACCGGACGCGCGTACGCGGTCTCGCAGTGCGGCCCGGCTTGCGGAGTAGCGTTCGACTTTGGGGTCGGTGTGGCCTCTGGCAAGAGCTACAACCACGCCGCTGAAGACGCCATGCTGCAAGAGCTCACACCCCAGCAAAGGGAGCAGTACCGCCTCGGAAAGACCGGAGCTGCTAAACTAGGAGTCGCATGAAAACCGTAACCGTTGGTCTCCTCGCTGCCGCTGCCGGACTCGGAGCCTGGTACTTCTGGCCCCGCACGAATATGCCAGCAGCTCCGCCAGTTCCAAAGCTCGGCTGCACTCCCACGCCCTTGCAGCTCGACGCCTTCGGCAAGCTGCAGAACCTCCTCATCACGGTCTCGGGGACGGGCGAGAAGCTGGGCGCCCACCTCGAGGGGGCTATGCTCGTTACTTTCAATAGCCGCCACGGCGTGCTCCAAACCGGTAATCGCGTGATGGTGAGCGAGACTAACGCGCTCTGCGCCTATGTCCGCTCCCCGGCCGGCTCGCCATTCAACGCGAGCGCGATCACGCGCTATCAGCTTCCCTCCCCGTCGCCCCTGGCGCAACCGAAGCAGGGCCCGTGAATGGCAAGCCCGAAAGCGCAGAACACGAGCTAGCGAAGCAGGCGAAGCGCGAGCTCATCGAAGCAGTGCGCGCTTGGGTCATGAGCCGAGCAGCGATGTCCGATGAGGAGGGGCCGGTAACGCTTGATTCCTTCGAGCTCGTACTACGCGACCGATTCATCGTGTACGACAAGCTGAAGCACATCACGGGGAGGTACAAGCGGCCATGATCCCAGAGATGACGCCTCAGCTACAAGCGTACCTGGATGCCAGGTTCGCTCGCATCGACGATGCGTTGGATGCCCTAGACCGAGATATCGGGGTGATCGCTCAGTCGCTCCGCGAGATCGCTCAGGCGGTCAGCGTGAAGGACTCGATCGATAACCTCACAAACACGCTGAACCAGAAGCAAGCGGCGCGACGGCGAAGATGACGATCGACCCCATGACCGCGGCTCTCTTATCGGCGGTCGGGGCGCTCGCGACGGCTGTCATCGCACTCTGGAGACGGATCGAGTCGCTCCACACTGCGATCGAGGAACTGCACACGGCGCGGCGGAACGACCAGGCACGCGCTTCGGAGCTCATCTTCGCCCTGCTCCAGAAACGACGCGACGATCGCGGCGAGGCGCCTCCCCCGACCATGTCGGATTGGGATGACGAGCCGACTACGGCGGTTACCGAAGGGCGTTTCAAGGAAGCGGCAGCTCACGCAAAGAGCGAGCTGAATGGCGACGTCGAGCAGCTCGTCAAGAAGTACCTGTCGAGTACGCCG
>Ga0075434_100003455_pt1 | contig 14116 bp, 13 predicted proteins | sample RhiMethybrSRZTD3_FD_75298 | JGI IMG/M metagenome (GOLD analysis project Ga0075434, IMG submission 75298) | Populus rhizosphere microbial communities from Tennessee, USA - Rhizosphere MetaG P. TD hybrid SRZTD3 | ecosystem: Host-associated > Plants > Roots > Rhizosphere > Soil | place: USA... | reverse complement strand
GACGGACGGTCCGGATGCGGTTGTCGGGCTCCCGCTTGATCACCGGACTGTCTGCCGAGTGCTCCAGGCACACAGCCGTCATGCGCCCCGTACGAATGCGGTCCGCCAGATCGTAGGTGGGCTTGGGCCGCCCACCGGCGCCAGCGGCGTGGGAATGCATGTCGACGGCGATGGTACTGTCGACCAGCGCCGCGATCTCCGGATCGGCCGCCAGCAGGTCCGGCCCCGACCGCGCCGTGGCGCAGCCACCCAGTAGCGTTGCGGCTCCGCCGGCCAGCGTGAGGAGCCCTAGCCCACCCAGGCCCCGGAGCATGTCGCGGCGGGTGAAGGCGGGGACGAGAGCGGATCGCGAGATCGGCATATCGCCCACGGTGTGTCTGGACACTAGCTGCGTTCGAAGGCTCGCTTGATCTCCGTCTCGGCCCAGAGCATCGCCTCCTTGGGCTTCGAGGCACCCGTGACCACGCGCGCGAACATGTTGGGAATGATGTAGCTATTGGTGATGAGCTGGATCTTCTCGTCGGGTGGGGCGGGCCACCCGTACAGGTGCGAATACTTCGCCATGCCCTTGAGGGGCTTGTACTTCTTGTCCACGTCCCACACCGGGTGGTTCTCCATGTCCCGCCAGGTGGGATGGTTGTAGTTGTCGCCGGACATGATCCACTCGTGGTACTGCGAGGGCTCGAAGAACCACTTCATGAAGTCGCGGGCGACGTCGATGTTCTTGCTGAACTTCCAGATGCCGAGGCTGCGCGGCACGCCGACCGTGTGCCGCCCGGCCGGTCCGGCCGGCGAGGGGTGAAAGCCCGTGAGCTCGGCGACCGCGAGCTTCTCCTGCTTGGCGACGACGTAATGGCTGATCGGATTGTGGATCCACGAGCCCTTGCCCGAGTTCAGCCACTGGTTGTTCCCGGCGTTGTCCCACGAGAGCACCGCTGGGTCCATCGCGTCGCTGTAGAGCGCCTGCACGTAGTCGATGACGGCCTCGGTCTGCTTGGAGTTGATGGAGATGGTCTTGCCGTCCTCCGCCACGTCCTTGGCGCCGTAGCACCAGAGGATCGAGTAGAGCGTCGACACCGAGTCGGTGGTCTGGCTGATGGCGAAGCCGACCGGATGGCCGAGCTTCTTCAGCTTGCGCCCGGCGCGGAGCAGGTCTTCCCACGTGTCCGGCTCGCGCTCGCCGACCTTCTCGAACAGATCGATGCGGTGGCTGCCGGGGAACGACGTGAACATGAACGGCACGCCGAGCCACTGGCCCTTGACCAGCGCGTGCTCCTTGGCGAACGTGAACCACTCGCCGTGTTTCTTCGCCAGGTCGTTGCAGATGTCGGACACGTCGACCAACCCGGGCTGGAAGAGCCACGGATAGTGCATCTCGAGGCTGATGATGTCGTGACCCGACTTGCTCATCATCTCCGCGGACAGCTTCGCCGGCATCTGCACGCTCTGGATGTGGTCGACGCGCACGGTGACGCCGGAAGCCTTCGTGAACCGTTTGGCCAGCTCGTCGAGCTTCACGTCCGAGGCCGGCGCGTAGTTCACGGCCGTCAGGAGGTTCAGCTCGCGCGCGGCCCAGCTGGCCGGGGCGCGGCCGGCCGCGAGGATTCCGGTGATGCCGGCGAGCGCGCGGCCGCCCGTCGTGATGAATGCGCGTCGGCTATGTGATGGCGCAGTCCCGCTCATGTATTTCTCCTCGAAGGGCTCGAGCGACCTCTCGATGCCTGGTCGGTGGGAGCGATTGCGAATAGGCTCTATGCGAAGGGACTCTAGGTGGTAGCTGGGCTCATCGTCGGTTCCGATCCCGAAGGCCATAGTCGCGCGAGCCGGGTGGCCGTCGGACATCGCAATCGCGCGAGACATCGGGCGGACCGCTTGGAGGCGCGACGACGCCTCGAGGCACGACCACGCCTGGAGGCACGACCACGCTTTGAGGAATGATCATGCTGGACGTCGGCTGGAATGAGATGGTGCGCAGCGCGGTCGGCGATGACGTGCTATCCATTACCTCGGTAACGGATTGCTTGGGCGTCGTGTCGGCCGGGGTCGTGATGTCCTTGGGAACTCCGGCGACCAATTGCCGACCGGTCAAGCTGGTGAGTAGCGACATCGCACCATTAACCGCTTCGAGCAGGGCAGGGCCCTGACTGGCCGTGCCGGGATCCCCGTACTGGTGAGGCTGGAGTCCCTCCACGATCGTGCCGATCTGCTCCAGCGTGAACGAGCCCTTTGTCGCCGTTGTCGGGTCGGCTTTGAACGACTCCCGTGCGGCCAACGACACTGCAGGACTCAGCGGCACGCCCGCGGGGTTGATGTGGGTGGCCTCGACGAGGCCCCGCATGACCCATAGGTCGCTGATTGGTTGCCGAACGCCCCCGGGACCCTGGCGATACGTCACCTGGGCGACCACAACCGTACCGCGGACGCCGGCAACCGCGTTCGGCGTCTTGATGTCGATGACTTCGCCCGGGACCATACGGTCGCGCGCGACGCTCAGAGCGATCTTGCCGGATTCGATCTCGACGGTGGAGCGCCCGGGCACCTCGGTGATGGTAACCGCTGAACGCTCGCGAATGCTGATGACGGCCTTGCCGCCGAGCAGGAGCCGGGCGAACGACTGGTCGCCGGTGACGACGCGATCCTGCAGGAACACGTCGTCCCGGAACTTGAGGAGAACGGGCTGTGGCATCACGGCACGCACGGCCGTGACGTTCCCTTCGAGCGTCGTAACCACACCGGCCTTCGTGGTTTGCGCGAATGCTGGCGCGGGCAACAGGTACATGGTGGCGAGAACGAGCCCCGCCAGACTCAATCGTTGCCATCCAGCCATCAGCGGACGCCTCGCACGCAAGAGAGTAGACACGGATCATCGCGTCATTGTGATTGACTGTCAAGAGGAGGCCCTACGGACGTGCGACTCGGGCGACATTCCGGAATGTCCCGATTCTCTTGGCGCCAGGCGCGTCTCCTCCTCGTCGTCACGCTGGTGGCGCCGCTCGTTCTCGGTGAGCGCGCCGCCGCGCAGACCACCGAGGCCGACGTCTACGTCGCGCAGGCGGTGCTCGAGTTTTCGGAAAACAGGTACGACGAGGCGCTGGCCAACCTCGAGAAGGCGATCCAGACGGAACCGGACCACGTCGAGGCCAACTACTATATGGGCGTCGTGCTCATGGCCAAGAACCAGCCCGCCGAAGCCACGCCGTTCCTCGAGAAGGCGCGAATGCGTTCGAAGAACGACCCGTCGATCGCCTTCCAGCTCGGGCTTGCGTACTTCGCGCAGCGGCAGTACGACAAGGCGCAGCCCTTGCTCGAGGAAGCGTACAAGGCGCAGCCCATGCTCGACGGCATCGGATACTACGTGGGCTTCCTGCGCTACCAGAAGAAGGACTATCGCGGCGCGCTCGACGCGTTCAACACCGGGCGTACCAGCAGCCCCGATCTGCAGCAGCTGACGAAGTTCTATTCGGGGCTCGCGCTCGGCGCCCTCGGTCTGCCCGGGCAGGCGACCGCGGAGATCGACCAGGCGATCCGGGCGAATCCGGGCTCGGCATTCACCGGACCGGCGGAGCGGCTGCGCGACTCGATGGTGTCGACGCGTCAGGGCCAGCGACGGCTCTCCGCCGAGGTGCGCCTGGGCTTCTTCTACGACGACAACGTCCCGGTTATTCCCAACGCCGACAGCGGCGAGCCGCTGGTGGGGCTGCTGCGGCAGGCCAACCGGGACTCGACCGGCGAGCTATTCGGGCTGCGCGCGGACTATGCGTGGCTCCGGACGGATCAGTGGGAAGCGACGATCGGCTATTCGTTCTTCGCCACGTACAACAACGACCTCCCGAGCTTCAACATCATGAGCCACCTCGGGAGCCTCGGCGCCTCGTACCGCACCGCGATCGACAACATGCCGCTCCTGCTCGGCGGGCAGTACTCGTTCGACGCCCTGTGGCTCGACCAGCAGTGGTTCCTCCAGCGTCACACGGGAAGCGCCTACGCCAGCCTCGTCGAGAGCAATCGATACCTGACGCAGGTCTTTGCGCGGTATCAGCACAAGAACTTCAACCAGCTCATCGACACCGTGCCGGCCGAGAACCGCGACGGCAACAACTGGATGATCGGCGGGACCCAGCTCTTCCGTTTCTCCGAGGACCGGCACTATCTGAAGATCGGCTACCAGTTCGACTGGGACGACACCGTCGGACAGAACTACGAGTACACGGGCAACCGGATCACCGCCGGCGGCCAGTACACGCTGCCCTGGTACGCGATCCGGCTCAAGTACGACCTCGACGTCCACTTCCGCAACTACCAGAACCCGAACACGCTCTTTCCCACCTCAGCGCCGGGCACGACGCGGCGCCGGGACACCGAGATCGTCAATATCGTCCGGGCCGAGCTGCCGCTTCCGCGGAGCTTCACGCTCGCCTTCGAGTACCAATCGACGGTCAACATGTCGAACCTCGCGCTGTTCGACTACACGCGTAACGTCTACACGATGATGATCGCCTGGTCGTACTGAGGAGAAAGTGATGCCGATGAGCGCGACACGACTCAACGCGCTGCTGACCGCGCTCGTCCTGGCGATCCTGCCGGTGTTCGCCGAGGCCCAGCGGCCGCCGTTGATCCTGTCGACCACCACGAGCACCCAGGACTCGGGCCTGCTCGACATATTGGTGCCTCTGTTCGAGCGCCAGACGGGCTACACCGTCAAGACGATTGCCGTCGGCACAGGCCAGGCCCTGGCGCTGGCGGGCAGAGGCGAAGCGGACGTCGTGCTGGCCCACGCGCCCGCGCTCGAGAGGAAGTACATCGAGGACGGCAAGATGCTCAACCGGCGTCTCGTCATGTACAACGACTTCGTCATCATCGGGCCCGCCGAGGACCCGGCGAAGATCAAGGGCATGGCGACGGCGGTCGACGCGATGAAGGCCATCGCCGCGACCGGCTCGCGCTTCGTCTCCCGCGGCGACAACTCCGGCACCCACAACCTGGAAAAAGAGCTCTGGAAGCTCGCCGGCGTGCAGCCGCAGGCCGGCTGGTACATCGAGTCCGGGCAGGGGATGGGCGCCACGCTCGGCATCGCCGATGACCGCAAGGCGTACACGTTGACGGACCGCGGGACTTACCTGGCGTTCCAGAAGCGGGTTCGCCTGCCGATCCTGGTCGAGAGGGACCGGCCGCTCCTCAACCTCTACTCGGTCATGGAGGTCAATCCGGCCAACGGTCCGAAGGTGAACACGGCGGGCGGCAAGGCCTTCGCCGACTTCATGGTGTCGGCCGATGTTCAGAAGGTGATCAAGATGTTCGGCGTCGACAAGTACGGCCAGCCGCTGTTCGTGCCGGTCGCCGGCGCCAAGGAGGAAGACGTCGGCCGCACGCAGTGAGGGCGGGGGGTAGCCGCTTCGGCTTCACGTCGCGCGAGTGGCGTGCCCTGCGTGCCCTCGCGTCTCCGGCTGGGATCCAGAAGGCACTCGAGGCGATGCCCTATCACGTCGCCACCACCGCGTGGTCCCCGCGACGCGTGCTGCGCGAGGGCACCGCGCACTGCCTCGAGGGCGCCGTCTTCGCGGCCGCCGCTCTGCGCACCCTCGGATTCCCGCCGCTCCTCCTCGACCTCGAGGCCGTGCAGGACAGCGATCACGTGATCGCCGTGTACCGGCTGCGGAACCATTGGGGCGCTATCGCGAAGTCGAACTTCTCGGGTCTCCGGTTTCGCGAGCCCGTATACCGGACGGTGCGGGAGCTGGTGATGAGCTTCTTCGAGAGCTACATGAACCTGCGCGGCGAACGGACCTTGCGGGCCTACTCGCAGCCCGTCGATTTGGGGCGCTTCGACCGGAGGCACCCGGGCTGGATGACCGCGGAGGACGACGTCTGGTGGATCCCGGAGCGCCTGGTGCGCGTACCGCACACCAGGCTTCTGACCGCCGCCATGGTCAGGAGCCTCTCACGAGTGGACCGCCGGGCGCTGGCGGCGGGGCTCGTGGGACACCGCAAGCACTGAGGGCCTAGTGGAGACCCCCTCCCGGCGCCATCGCCCCTTCCTCGCTCGGGACGCAGACCGCGGTGGCGTCGTCCCGCCATACGATCGCCCACCCCATCGCGCGGAGCCGCTCGTCGATCTGCTCTTGACGGCGGCTGACGCCCCGCCGGTCCGGACTTCGCGGTCCACGGTCCAGCCGCCGCTCGCCGAGCCGCCGGTCGACGATGACGGTGACCTCGGCGTTGCCGGCGAACTCGCGCTGCAAGTACTCGCGCAGCTTGGGACGGTGGCGGGAGACGATGAAGACCAGCTGGGCCATGGGATCTAAAAAGCGTATCGTCGCCCGGCCTGAGCGTCAAGCTCGCCGGCGCGAATGGCGATGCGAGGGCGCCGGGGCCTGGCTTAGAGTGGCGGTGATGGGGCGCATCGGGGCGCGCCTGCTGGGCCACACTCGCCGGCTCGTCTGCGGCATCGGCGCGGCCCTCTGCGTGGCGGCGCTGGTGTTCACCGGCTCCGTCGAGCGGTGGGAGCATCTGTGGCTCGACCAGCTCTTCGAGCTTCGCGGTGTCCGCCCGCCAACTGCGCCCATCGTCATCGTCACCATCGACGAGTCGACCTTCCAGGAGCTCAACCTCCCGTGGCCGTTCCCGCGCGCGTTGCACGGCAAGCTCATCGATCGGATCAGCGCCGAGGGGCCGATCGCCATCGGCGTCGACGTGATCTTCGACGGCACCTCGATGTTCGGGCCGCGGGACGATGACGCCCTCGGCGCCGCGATCGCGCGCGCCGGCAACGTCGTCCTGGTCGCCGCTGGCGCGCAGGACGATCAGCCGCTCGTCGCTCAGGGCGGCAAGGTGACAGGCGTCGAGCGCGTGGTCTCGAACCTCCCCCTTCCAGTGCTTCGAAAGGGCGCCGTGGCCGTTGCCCCGGTCAATCTGGTTCCTGATCACGACGGCCACATCCGGCGCGTCCCCGTCCGGGTGGCGGTGCCCGACCCGCAGAAGGGTTACGAGTGGTGGCTCGCCCTCGACGCCCAGCTTCACCGGCAGGCGCAGGCGGCCGGCTTGCCCGCGAAGCCGCTCCCCGACGCCCGGGAGGTCTTGATCAACTTCCGAGGCGGGCCGCGGACGTTTCAGTGGGTGCCGTACTACCGCGTGGTGACGGATGAGTTCAAGGACATCAAGGAACTGTTCCGCGGGAAGATCGTGCTGATCGGATCCACCAGCGAGGTCCAGCACGACGTCTTCCCGACGGCGTTCGCCCGCGCCGGCACCATGCCGGGCGTCGAGATCCACGCCAACGCGCTCGAGACCTTCATCAGAGGAGACCCGATTCGCGCGGTGCCGAGGCCCGTGTCGACCTTCCTGGCGATCGCCTTCGCGCTGCTCGGCTCGCTGCTGGTCGTCCGCCTCCAGGCGCTCCGCGCGCTGCTCGTCACGCTCGGCGTGCTGACGACGAGCGGCCTCGCCGCCTATGCCGGGTTCCGGTATGGCGACTTCTGGCTGCGCGGCGTCGGATGCACGTTCGGGCTCCTCCTGGGCTACGGCGCCACGGTCGTCGAGCACTTCGTGTCGGCCCAGCTCTACAAGCGGCGGCTCTCGCCGTTCTTCTCACCCGACGTCCTGCGCGCGCTGGTGCGGGCCCACGACGTCGAGAGCCTCGGCCCGCGCCGCCGCGTGGCCACCGTGCTCTTCTCCGACATTCGCGGCTTCACGTCGATCTCCGAGCGTCTGCAGCCGGAGCAGGTCGAGGAAATGCTCGGCGAATACCTGACCGAGATGACCCAGATCGTGTTCAAGCACCGGGGCTCGGTCGACAAATACATGGGCGACGGCATCATGGCGCTCTACAACGCGCCCTTCGACGATCCCGAGCACGCGCTGAACGCGATCCGGACCGGCCTCGAGTTCCAGGAGCGGGCGCTCGTGGTCTCGGCGAAGTGGCAGGTGCGGCTCGGCGCCCCCATTCGCATCGGGGTGGGCATCAACACCGGCGAGATGCTGGTGGGCACGCTGGGCTCCCGGCAGCGCTTCGAGTACACCGCGCTCGGCGACCACGTCAATCTCGGCTCGCGGCTCGAGTCCGCCACGAAGGACTACGGTGCGGCGGTCATCATCAGCGAGTACACCTACGAGCTCGTGAAGGGGAAATTCCCGACGCGCGAGCTCGGGGACGTCACGGTCAAGGGCAAGTCGCAGCCGGTGAAGATCTATGGTGTGGTGCCGGCCAGCGCGCGCAAGCACCCGCGCGCGGCGCTCGACGCGGCCGCGACGCTCACCATGACGGGCGACGGGCGCGTCTGTCGCGCGCGCGCCGGGGACATCAGCGAGGGCGGGCTGGCGCTCTCTGGTGTGCCGCCGGACTGGGCGATTGGGACGAAGGTCCAGGTTCGCGTCGAGGGCGGCGACCTGCCGCGCCGGATCCTGGCGGACGCCACGATTGTTTCAAGGCGGGGCGACGCGGCCGGGGTCCAGTTCGCGACACTGGACGCCGAATCGGCGGCCGCGGTCGCGAAGTACGTGGCCGGCGGGCGGGAGGGCAAGAGGGATGAGAATTGACGTAGAGCTCGGCGGAACGACGCTGCGGACGATCATCGGATCGCTGCTCCTGGTGGCGAGCGTCACCGGTTGCGCGGAGTCCGGGGCCTCGGCGCCGGCGTCGGCGGCGACCGCCCAGAAGGAGTGCGAGCGCTCGGGCGGGACGTGGCGGGGCGCGCGCTGCGAGACGTCCGCGGGCGGCGGGTACTGAGCTCCCGCGCCGTCAGGCGCCCGTCGACCCGAAGCCGCCCTGTCCGCGCTCACTCGCCGGCAGCTCGGCGACCTCGATCAGCTCGGCGCCTTCGACATGCTGGAGGACCAGCTGGGCCACGCGTTCGCCGCGGCGCACCGTGACCGGCTCGCCGCCGTGGTTGATCAGCAGAACCTTGAGCTCGCCGCGATAGCCGGCATCGACCAGCCCCGGCGCATTGAGCACCGTCACGCCTTGCGCCCGAGCGAGCCCGGAGCGCGGTAGCACGAGCCCGGCGAAACCGACGGGAATCGCCACGGCCAGTCCGGTGCCGACGAGGGCGCGGGCACCCGGCTCCAGCATGACGTCGTGCGCGGCGTGGAGATCGAGCCCCGCGTCGCCCGCGCGCGCGTACGCGGGCAGTGGGATCGAGGGGTCGAGACGCTTGACGAGCAGCTTGATCACGGGACGAGCACGACCTTGCCGTGGCTCTCGCGCGAGGCGATGGCGGCCAGGGCCTCCGCCGCCTGCGCGAGCCGGAACGACCGCCAGATGACGGGCCTGACCTGGCGGGCCTCGGCGAGCTTCAGGAGCTCCACCATCCAGCGCCGTACCATCCCCGCGTCGCGCTGGCGATAGAGCCCCCAGTGCACGCCGAGAATGCTGAAGTTCTTCAGGAGCACGCGGTTGGTGGCGGCCTCGGCGATGCGACCGCCGGCGAAGCCGATCAGGAGCAGCCGCCCCTCGAAGGCGATGCACGAGGTCGAGCCTTCGAAGACGTCGCCACCGACCGGATCGAACACGACGTCGGCGCCCGCGCCGTGCGTCTCGCGCTGGACCCGGTCGACCCACGCCTCGCTCCGGTAGTCGATGCAGACGTCCGCGCCGCTGGCGCGCGCGACCTCGAGCTTCGCCGCTGATCCGGCGGTGGCGATGATCCGGGCGCCCAGGACACGGCCGAGCTGAACCGCCGCGAGCCCGGTGCCGCCCGCGGCGGCATGCACCAGGAGCGTCTCGTCGCGCCGGAGCGCCGCGCGGTGGACGAGGCCGCACCAGGCCGTCTGGTACGCCAGCCCGAACACCGCGCCCTCCTCGAAGGTCATGAAGTCGGGGAGGGCGTAGACGTGGCGCTGATCGACGGCGACCACCTCGGCGTAGCCGCCCCAGGCCATCGTCGCGAAGACGCGCTCGCCGAGACCGACCTGGGTCACGCCGGCGCCAACGCCGCGGACGATGCCGGCCACCTCGCAGCCCGGGCTGAATGGCAGCTCGGGGCGATGCTGATATTTCCCCTGGACGATCAGGATGTCGGGGAAGTTGCAGCCCATCGCGCGGACCTCGATGACCACCTCGCCGGCGTTCGGCCGGGGTAAAGGCGCCTCGGCGTACTCCAGCGCCGACGGCTCACCCCACGCGCGTGCCAGCATCGCCTTCATCGTTCCTCTCGGGCCGCCGAATCGTAGCACGGGCGGGTAAGATGATCGCTGTGCCCGACTCCCGCGGCGCGCTCGACTCCGTTCGCGTCCTCGACCTCGCGACCTATCTGGCGGCGCCGGTCTGCGCGACGCTGCTCGGCGAGTTTGGCGCCGAGGTGATCAAGGTCGAGCAGCCGCGCGTCGGCGACGACCTGCGACGCCTGGGCCGCGCTGCCGGCCCCGACGCCGGCGGCTCCTACTGGTGGTTCGTCGAATCGCGCAACAAGAAGTCGATCACCTGCAATCTGAGAGACCCGGAGGGGCAAACGCTGATCCGGCGCCTGGTCGCGGAGTCGCACGTCCTGACCGAGAACTTCAGACCCGGGACGCTCGAGCGCTGGAATCTCGGATGGGAAGCGCTTTCGGCGATCCGCCATTCGCTCGTCATGGTGCGCATCTCGGCGTTCGGCCAGACCGGGCCGAGCCGCGAGCGTCCCGGCTTCGGGCGCATCGCGGCCGCGGTGGGCGGCCTCGCGTACCTCTCCGGCTACCCGGATCGCCCGCCGGTGTCGCCCGGAACCCGACGGTGCCCGATTACCTCGCCGGCGTCTTCGGCGCGGTCGGCGCCCTCGTCGCGCTCCGCCACGCCGAGCGTACCGGCGAGGGCCAGGTCGTCGATCTGGCCCTCTACGAGCCGGTCCTGCGCGTGCTCGACGACGCCATCGCGGTGTACGGCGGCACCGGGCACGTGCGCGAGCGGATCGGCTCGGGCACCGGCGCGCGACGGGCGCTGGATCGCCATCGCGTGCACGAATGACCGGATGTTCGCGCGGCTCCTGCGGGCGATGGGTCGGACCGACCTCGCGGACGACCCGCGCATGACGACGACGCCGGCGCGCCTCGCGCATCGCGGGCTGGTGGACGAGCTGGTCGCCGGCTGGATCGCGGCGCGCGACGCGTCGGAGACGCTCGCGGCACTCGAGGCGGCCGAGGTGCCGTCCTCGCTGGTGGCGAGCGTGCGCGATCTGTTCGAGGACGCACACGTCAAGGCCCGCGAGAACATCGTCTCGGTCGCGCTCCCGTTGCTCGGCCGGCTCGCGATGCCGGGCGTGGTTCCGCGGCTCACGCTGACGCCCGGACGGATCGATTCGGCGGGGCCGTCGAGCCCCGGGGCGCACAACGAGGAGATCTACGGCGGGCGGCTGGGGCTCTCGCGCGAGGCGCTGGCGCGGCTCGCCGAGCGCGGCGTCATCTGACCGTTTGCGCCCGCTCCTGATCGGTCGAGACGACGAGGTTCGAGAGGCGCTTGAGAAGCTCGAGGGCGAGCCGGGGGCGGTTCAGAACGAGCCACTCGAGCCGCTCTTCCTTGATGACGAGGAGCTCGACGTCCTCCGTGGCAACGGCGCTCGCCGAACGTCGGGCCCCGCCGCGAAAGAGGGCCATCTCGCCCAGGGGCTCGCCCTCGCCGTTCCGGTTCACGACCTTCTCGACACCGTCGAAGGTCCGGCGAATCTCGACCGAGCCCGAATGGATGACGTACGCCTCGTCGCGCGGGTCGTCGCCCTCCTTGAAGATGTAGTCGCCCGGCTTGAACCGCCGCCGCTCGATGTCGCCGAGCGAGAGGTTCTTGTAGAGCTCGAGCCCGACCGACGGTAGCGCCGACTTCGCCTCGACCGGCAGGCGCGCGTTGGTCCAGCCGCCGAGACCGCCCTTGAGGATGCGCACGTTTTTGAAGCCGCGCTGGCGGAGGAGATGGACGACCCGGGCGCTCTGCTGCTCCTCGGGGCTCGTGCAATAGGCAACGATGAGCTGCTCCGGCTCCAGGTTGAGCGGCGTCTGCTCGGCCGTCTCCGGCTCGAACCGCATCGAGCCCGGCAGCTTCAGCGGGCTCGTCTCGAACTCCGCCTTCGTACGCACATCGAGCAGTACCGGGTTGAGCCCCCGCTCGATGAACGTGATCACCTGCGTCGGCGAGACCCGGAAGCGGGTCTTCCACCAGCGCTTGCCCCACATGCCGCCGTAGGCGCCGACGCTCAGCACGGTCACGCCGAGCGTCGCCCACGCCCACGGGAAGGGCCGGGGCGGCGGGTTCTTCGCCATCCTCTCGGCTTCGCCGAGTGTGCGCTTGACGTCAACGAGGTCGGGCACCAGCTTGTTCGCCTCGGTAATCTTGGCGACGGCCGCCTTGTAGCGCTGATCGAAGAAGTTGTCGATGCCGGCTGCCCATACCGGGTTGAATTTGCTCTCGCCAGCGCGCGTGACCTCGGAGCCCTCCAGGAACTTGGCGACGTCCTTGGCCGGGATGAGGAAGTTGAACCCCTGGACGATGGAACCGCCCGACGGCGAGAGCGTCACCGCGACCATGACGCCGACCAGCTCGGCCTCGTTGTTGACGCCGGGCCCGCCGCTGTTGCCGTGCGACGCGGACGCGTCGGTTTGCACGAGGTCCTGCCCAATCTGGTCCTTGTTGATGCCCGACACGGCGCCGTTCGTGACCGTCGCCTCCAGCGTGACGTTTCGATTGAGGAGCTCGTGGGAAAGGACGACGGCCGGGAAGCCGAGGATGTGCACCGGATCGCCGATCTGCGGGTCGCGCTTCGACAGGCCGATGGCCGGATAGAGGCCGTCGGCCACGCGCAGGAGCGCCAGGTCGCGGCCGGAGTCGGGCAGGGGCTTGCCGGCGCTGTCGAGCAGGAGCAGCGGGCTGAACTTCTTCACCTCGGCCTTGAGCTTCGCGCCGTTCGAAAGCATAGCGATGATCTGGGGCTGGGCCTCGACCTTGGCGCTCGCGAGCGCCTGCGCGCTGGCGGCCCGCCGGATCTCCTCTTCGAGGCCCGGCTGCTGCCCTCGCATGATCCCGCGGGCGCTCAGCACCGGCACTACGCACGCCTCGTCGATCGCCTTCTTCTTGAGCTCGTGCATCACCCACGCCGGCGTCCGGTACGCTGGATCGACGACGTGCGCGTTGGTGATGATGAAGCCGCGCCCGTCCACGAACCAGCCCGTGCCTGTCTCGGTGAATGGCGAAGGCGTCACGCTCACCGGACCCTGCCCGCAGTTGAGCGTCACGTCCGCGCGCACCTCGGTGGTGATCAACACGACCGCGGGCTTGACGCGAAGGATCGCTTCCTGGATCGAGAGGGCGCCGGGGGCGCTGCGAGGGGCGGCGAGCGACAGGCTCGCAACCAGGAGCCCGACCACCAAGCCTCTCATCGCTCCGCAACGTATCACGGAGCGCGCGAAGCGTACAATGACGCCCGGTGACGTCCGGAAATTACGCGCTGTGCCTGTACGAGGACCGACTGCCCGCCGCCGGTCGCCTGCGGCTTCCCGCGCGCAATCGCGTGCTCTATGTGCGACAGGGCGCCGTCGCGGTCACGAGCGGCGCCGGCGACGAGCGCGTCGCCGAGGGACGGGCCTGGCACGGCGCCGTCGCCTGCGAGGTGGCCGCGAGCGAGAACGATAGCGCCGTCCTGCGCTACGAGCTCAGCCGCGGCGCGGCGCCGGTCGACTGCGGCGACACGAAGGTGCTGCTCGAGCACGCGATCGACCTCGATCCGCGCGCGGAATATCTGATGCGCGCCGACCGCGTTGACTTCGCGCCGGGCGGGGTCGCACTGCCGCATCGCCATCGGGGCGGCGGCATCCGCTGTCTCATCGCCGGCGCGCTCGACGTCACCGTGGGGGACGCCCCCGCGCGCCGGATCCTGCCCGGCGGCGCGTGGTTCGAGAGCGGACGCGAGCCCGTTCTAGCCGTCGCGTCGAAGAACGAGGAGACCAGCTTCATCCGGGTGGCGATCCTGCCGGGCGAGATCCGCGGTCGCACGTCGATCATGTACGTGAATGCGGCCGACGCCGAGCGTGGCCGGCCGCGTACGTACACGGTCTTCGTCGACGAGCCGATCGACATCACCTGAGGCGAGGGCGCGGACCGGATGGGGCGGCTCATGCTGGTGTGCCTGGGGGGCGCGATCGGATCGGGCCTCCGCTACGTGGTCTC
>Ga0075434_100003454_pt1 | contig 14124 bp, 12 predicted proteins | sample RhiMethybrSRZTD3_FD_75298 | JGI IMG/M metagenome (GOLD analysis project Ga0075434, IMG submission 75298) | Populus rhizosphere microbial communities from Tennessee, USA - Rhizosphere MetaG P. TD hybrid SRZTD3 | ecosystem: Host-associated > Plants > Roots > Rhizosphere > Soil | place: USA... | reverse complement strand
CGACTCGTGCGCGGAGGTTAAAGCGCTACTGTCACAACGACTTGTCATGTGCGATGCGCAACGCAGGGGCGGCGCTGTCTGCCGCCCACTGACAGCGGTTGCCGTCGCGATCGAAAGGAACCGTAGCGTGAACGACCCCGCCTCCCGCCCCCGCGAGTCGTCCCCGAGGCGTCCCGGGGTCGTTCACGCTACGGTTCCTGGTGACCAGTTTCTCCATGTAGATTGCGGGGAAAAGCAGCGCGCGATCGTGCGCGGATGCAACGTGTTTTGCGCGCGCGCGGCCGGTGGTTTTCCACGGCGAAAACCAGTGTCTGAAATGCGCTGTTTAAGCCGACGCCGCCACCCCGTTCCCGGCGTGATTCCACTCGACTGACGAGCGACTTTTGTCGCCTGACATGTCGCCGTAAGAGCCACACGTTATGGCGTCGCTCCGCAAGTGCCGAATCGGAGGAAGCGCGCCGGCTGCGTCAAGGCCGCGACAGCCCCGGGGCCCCGCGGCGCGGACTTCGCGCCGTGGCGTGGGAGCAGCGAGCGGCAGCGAGCGAAGCCTTGGACGCGGCCACGCGGCTCCGCATGATGCTGGACCGGAGCGACGCAAAGGATTTCGGAATATGTCGGCGGCCAATATTGCATACAGGGCCGTCGCGCCGCCGCTCCGAAGACTGATTGTGCCGGAGCGTTGGCGCGCGTCAAGGCTGCCCTCCGTTCCGTACAGGCTGCCCTCCGTTCCGTCGGCGCTTCGCGGCCTTGACCCGCGCCATCCGCTCCGCCGCATCAGGCAACTATCGGAGCGGCGGCGCGGCGCGTTTGTTCGAGCAAGTCCAGGATCGAATCGAACGGCCTGACAACGTACCAACGCCGCGACAGTCACAATGCAATTGACAGCAGCCGATCCGCCGGCGCTTCCACCGGACGGATTCGAACACTATCGGGCCGTTCGCACTCAAATTTCGCAAGGGCGCTCGCCGCAAATTCCGAACAAAAGTATCCAGTTGCCGGCAACGACTTCCCAAGGGCGTTTCCACCAATCAACGCTCGTTGCTTGCCCACCTGATCGTCAGGTGAGGGCTAGCGGGCGCACGCCATCGTTCATTGGCTCGGGTTGTTGGAGGACCCTCATCGGGCTTCGTAACGGAACTCTGCGTTCCTCGCCAACGTCGACGTCTTGAGCCGCTACTCGGAATGGCCGGTCTTCAAGTGGTCCATTGGACGATCCGGTCCTCAACGCGAGCGTCGTACAACCCAACCGCTTTAAACCGTCATCGCATTCTGCGTTTCTGTTGGCGCCCTCGATCTGCGTAGTCGGACGCCTTGGTTCGTTCAACGGATGGTTCGATGTGAAGGAGTTGGACTGCACTTCGTGCCCGTCGAAAGGCCTGAGGGGTCATGCCGTGGGCGCGCGCTAGGGCGCGGTTCAAATTCTTCCGTGACGACCATCCCACCATACGCGCAATCGATTCCACCTTCTCGGTGGTGCTCCCGAGAAGGTGGATGGCCGCGTCGACGCGGCGTTCGGTGACATAGTCCTGAATGCTCTGCCCGGTGAGCGTCTGAAAATCGCGTTGAAGACGCCTCACTGATATATCCCGCTGCTTTGCAAGGTGTTGAACGCGGATTGGTTGAGCAAAGTGTCGGTTTAAGTATTGGCGGAGTTGTTCCGCTCGACTCAGCGGATGGGCTCGCTTAAAATTCGCCGCGTACGCGGACGCCCATTGCGAAAGGATCTGCAGCGCACTTCCTCCCTTCCGGTGCCAGATATGGCTCGTGAGTTCGGCTGGTCTGAATCTGCACGCGTTCGCCAGTGTCGAGACATGGTACGACCGGTGATGCGCCTCGCCCCATCTCAGCGTCATATCGACGAGAATTCCCCGCAGGACAAAATTCTCGAGTGGTGAGGCGGGTGCCGGAATGCGGTCACTAAAGCGCGCGAGCACGTCACGCAGTGGCCGATCAGCCAAAGGCGCCGCATCGCCGATGAATACTTGGCATTCCCGCACGACAGCCGTGAACCAGTCGGCGCGAATACCTCCGACCATCGTGTTCCCTTTCTGACGAACTCGGCGACTTGCTGCGCGGGGGGAACGAGGCAACGTGCCTGCCTGCATCTATCTGCAAGAACAAGCGCATTCAGGCGGCGCGTCGCGCAGTCTCCGCGTTCAACGCTTCAGTTCGAGACTCTCGGGCGTTCCCGCGGAGACGGCCCAGCTGAAGTTCAGGGCATCTGCGGAACACGATTTCAGTTCACCGCGACGACTAGTTCAGCTCAGCATGGGTCCCACACCCCGTCCGTTATCCATTTCTTCAAAAGGACCCAATGAGACTGGATCGCCTGTCGACCCATGCGCGTGTCAACGATTCGCCACTCGGAACGGTACGCTTCGGCGCAATCGCTAGCGTTTTTGTTTTGAGCATGATTGTGAGCTTACCTGCGTCTGCGCAGGCACAGAATCACGTTCCGGTCGTTGATGCCATCTCGGACGTCTCAGATGCGGAAGGCGATCAGGCGTCGATCGGCGTCATCGCGTCGGACCCGGACGGCGATCCGCTGACGTACACTGCGTCGGTTCTCCCGTCCGGTATCACTATCGGGCAGACCACGGGCGCCATTGCCGGCACGGTTGGCTACGACGCGGCTGGTGTCAGGACTGTCACGGTCACTGTGTCGGACGGGGCGCTCACAGCGTCGCGCACGTTCACCTGGACGGTCGTGAACACCAATCGGGTGCCCACGCTGCAGAACCCCGGCGATCGTTGGACAACGGCGGACTATGAGGAATCGTTCCAACTCGTCGCGTCCGACCCGGACAATGACTCGCTCACCTACAGTGGCACAGGATTGCCACCAGATGTGGCGATCAGCGCGACTACGGGCTACATCGTCGGTACGCCTTCGGAGGCCGCCGCCGGGACCTACACTGTCGTGATGACGGTCGCCGACGCGGGTGGCCTCTACGCCCAGCAGACGTTTAGTTGGACAGTGGTCGCGACCGCTCCGGCACAGGTCTCACTGGTGTCGCCGACGACTTCGACCGCAACACGGACGCCGGCGCTGGTCTGGAACGCCCAGCATGGGGCGAACTATTACCTCGTGCGCGTCATCGAACGGACGGGCACGACCGACAATTGGTACACGCCAGCTGCGGCCGGATGCAGCCTCGGCACTGGAACCTGCACGGCGACCTTGGCTCATAACCTGGATGTCGGTCAGGTGAGTTGGGAAGTTCTCGCCTGGAATCCATTCGGTTATGGACCGTGGAGTCAGACGACAGGTTTCATCGTCGACATCGTCGACGCAACCGCGGCCCAAGCGACCGCACAAGATCCGGTCGGCGTGCTGGACAGCGAATCGGTGCCGTTTCATTGGAGCCGGGTTGCGAACGCCGTCTGGTACCGCGTCTGGCGGCGCGATGGCGCCAACATCGAACTAGAGCGTTGGTTTCAGCCCGCGGATGCGGGATGTGCCACGATCGATCCCTGTGAGGGCACGATTACTCCGTACTTGGCGGACGGCTCCGGCGAATGGAAGGTCCAGGCGTGGACCAACACCGGTTCTGGCCCGTGGAGTACCACGAAGAGCTTTGTCGTAAGTCTCATCGTCCCAGCGACGCCGATTACCGGCACGCCCCAGACAACAATCACCGATCAGACACCGACGTTTACATGGCCGGCGACAGCTCATGCGTGGTATTACCTGCTCCGCGTGTACGTCGGCGAAGACTACACGGATCGTTGGTATACGCCCGCGCAGGCCGGGTGTGCTCCCGGTGCGTCAATGGCATGCTCAGTGCGGCCGGTTCAGACGCTCAGCGCAGGGCTCGTTGATTGGCAGTTGATCGCGTGGAATCAGGCGGGATATTCGCCGTGGAGCAGCGTGGCCACCTTCCGCGTGGCCACTGCGTCGCCGTCGCAAGTGACGCTTGTGTCACCCGCCGCAGACGCCACGACGCACAGCGTGCCGACGTTTGTCTGGCAGGCGTCGACCAATGCGACGTATTACCTCCTGCAGATCAGTGACAGCGACGGCACGACGTACGATCGCTGGTTCAAGCCTGAACAAGCGGGGTGTCCCGTTGGCGATGGGAACTGCAGCGCGTCCCCCCTGACGCTGCGAGGCGGGCCAGCTACTTGGAAGGTCATTCCGTACAATCCGATCGCGTACGGTCCATGGTCGGTAACCAGGTCATTTATCGCCTGCACGATGCAGCTGACGCCACCGTCGGTCATGGCGATTTCAGGGGGGCAGTCGGGCACCATCGAGATTGCCGTCGATCCGGCGTGCGCATGGACGGCCAGTAGTAGCGCCTCTTGGTTGCACGTGACGGGTGGTGGTTCGGGTTCAGGCGCCGGATCAATCGCATATACAGTCGATGCGAATACCGCCACGCAGCCTCGTTCCGCCACGTTGACGATCGAGGACGCGGTGGTCACGGTCACGCAACAACAGGTCTGCACCTACACGCTCTCGTTAACTGGTCAGACATTCCTGGCCGACGGCGGCACGATCACGATTGCGGTGAGCGCGCCGACTGGCTGCGCGTGGAGCGTGAGCAATCCGAATTCTTGGATTTCGATCGTGTCCAACGCCTCAGGATCCGGAAACGGCACCGTGCAGTACGTGGTCGCTTCGAATGCGAGTTCGTCCCCGCGATCAGGCACGGTGGTAATTGCGAATGCCACGCATGCTGTTTCTCAGGCGGGAGCGCCCGATACGACCGCCCCAACCGTCACCTCGGTGACGCCATCGTCCGCTGCCAACGGTGTGAGTCCAACCAGCTCGCTGGCCGTGAGCTTCAGCGAGTCCCTTGCGTCCTCGACGGTCACTGGGTCCACCTTTGTGTTGACCGATCCCGCAAACAACGCGATTGGCGTGTCGGTCGCGTATGACGATGCGGTACACATGGCCACCCTGACGCCGTCTGCTCCGTTGTCAGAGCGTTTCACCTACACGGCCACGGTGAAGGGGGGTGCGACCGGCATCAAGGATGTCGCCGGCAATGCGCTCGCCGCCGACTATATCTGGTCGTTCACGACGGCCGATGTGACGCCGCCCAGTGTGACAAGTGTGACGCCGTCTGATGGCGCAACAGGTATGCCCGCGTCAACCGACGTGCTCGTCTCGTTCAGCGAAGACCTCACGTCGGCGTCCGTCACCACGGCCACGTTCGAATTGCGTGACGAGGCGGGCTTCGCCGTGCCGGCGTCCGTGAACTACTCATCGGCCACACATGCCGCGACACTGCATCCGTCGTCGCCAATCGGCACGGGGACGTACACCGTCTTCGTAAAGGGTGGGTGGTCCGGTGTGAAGGATCTCGCCTTGCGCACGCTGCCGAGTGATTTCACATCCAGTTTCACGAGCACCAATGCGAGTGCTCCGACCATTACGGCGACGTTCTCACCGGCGCCCAATGGAGCAGGTTGGTACTCCAGCAACGTGACTGCGTCTTTCACCTGCACAGACGGCGATGGTATTTCTTTGTGTAGCCACTCGATTCAGATCACGAGTGAAGGCGCAGGTATACCAGTGACGGGCACGGCCACGGACACGATGGGCAACAGCACCACCAAAACGTGGTACGTCAACATCGACAAGACGGCACCGATCGCGCATATTTACTATCCAACCGGGGGATCAAACCTGTCAGCCGGCACGACATCAGTGACACTCCGCGGAGGCGCAGCGGATGTGTCGGGCATCGACTTGGTTTCGTGCGCCGGCATCCCAGCCACACTGACGGGCAATCAATTCACGTGCACGGTGAGCGTTGCTCCTGGCGGCAATACGGTGACGGTCGAGGCGTACGACCTTGCCGGTCGCATGGCCTCCACGACGGTGACGTTTACCGTCGGTGATCCGACGGTGACGTCGCTCGAGATCAGTCCAGGAACGATGGTGATGTTCGCTGGCGACAGTCGCGAACTGTACGTCAAGGACCAGAGCGGCAACGACGTGCATCAGGGGGCGTGGACAGTGAGCGATTCATCCATCGCCACCGTTACCGAGACGGGCGGCGTCACCACCCTGTCGGCGGTCGCGGCCGGTACGGCGACGCTCTCTGTGACGTATAGCGCTCACACCGCCCAAGCGACGGTCACCGTCTATCCGGCGGGCGTCGACCTTCCGCCGGGCACGACACTCTGGAGTCTCAATGACTCGTCCGGACTTGGCGCGCCGAAACGCGGCAAGGTGCTCCGCGCAGTGTCGAGTGGTTCTGATCCCGATCTCACCAAAGCGCCGGCGCTCATCTTCGTCGACGAAGGCACCGAGTGGAATCTGGACAAGCTCACGCGGTTTTTCGATCGGCCCACACGGATTCGAACCACGAGCGCAGATGGCCGGCAGCTCTCGAACCTGAGTTTTGGCGGCCGCGTTCCGCAACAAATTGCCGCAGACAACGATGGCGGTTTCATCGTCGTCTTGCCCCCTAGCAACGTCCCATTCTTGCCGAGCACGCTACAGCGTTTTGATGGCCGCACCGGCCTCCTGTCCTGGGAATACGTCGCAGCGGAAGGATTTCTGACCGATGCCGCGATTCATCCCGATGGCACCATCTACATCTCGGAATACCACATTCTCGGAACGTCATTCTTGGTAAAGATCTCTCCTACTGGCGGGACGACGCGATATGCCCTGCCGCAGGGCCGCTTCGTGCAAGTCGATTCGGGCACGTGCGGTCGCGATAAAGGGGTGAAGACGTCCGCGTACGTGTCGCATCCCATCATTCGCGATGACGGCACGGCCGTGATGCTGGCGCACGTGAACGATACGTTCAAACAGATATCAAGCTCTCCCGTGAACGAGGTGATTTGCAGCGAGCGATTTGTCGCGGGCGCTGACAACGCGTCGGCATTTCTGATCGAAGTCTCCGATACCGGCATGGCTGTACATGATCTGAACATTACGTCGTCAGACATTCCCTCTCAGGTCCTAGACCAATACCAGCTCTTGCCAGATGGGCACGGCGGCCTTCTGATCGCGGACCGCAAACGGCCCTCGGTCTGGCGTATCGACGACAAGTACCGTGTGGCCGCGAAGAACAATGCCTTTGTGACAGACTCGGCACGGTATTACGAGACCGAATATGTATTGGGCGAGGACGGCGCCTATGCCGTGGTGAACAGCTACGTGACGTTTGCGACGCCCAACCCATACCGATCACGGGTGCTGTCGTTCGATCCGCAGACGCTGCAAGTAATCGATCAGCTCACCGATCTTGGTACCCCGAAGCCCTCGCCGCAGCACATCCGTTTGAGGTACGCGTTATCAGGCGGCGGCGTCTTTGCTGTCGGTCCAACGACCGCTTATGTTGTGAATGCGAACATCGATACAACTGGCTTCGCAATGGGTGGCAATGCCACGCCTGGATTTCCTGGATTGTGGACCGGATGGCAGCCGCAACCAGCGATGGCGTTCAGTAGCGACGGTGCCATCGGTAATTCGGCGTGGAGCTACGTCGGTGGCACACCGCAAGGTGCAAATGCGCCGCGACTGTGGTACTCCAACGTCGATGCCGCCGCGATCGGTGCCCTAAGAGTATACAATTACCCATCGATTCTCGCGGACCGCGAATACGGCGGCTCAATTTGCACGACTTCAGGCGGCCGATTCGTGCCCACGATTCCAAATGTGAACGATACGTTCAGCGACTCAGTGCTTAATTCAACTTGCTCACAGTTCTTGATTCCAAGCCTCGGCACCCTCACTTTCGCAGGGAGCTATCACACGCATGGCAGGTATGGAAACCCTGGCTTGAGTTACGGTGATGCGCGGAAAGCCGACGATAACCCAGGGATTCCATGGTATGTAGGCAACCCATGCGGTGGAATATTTAAATATGTCGGTCCAAATGGTGCACATCCAGCTGACAGTGACATTTATGGTGCCGCATTGAGCGAGAAGACCACGACCCCATTAGGAGCAGCACTATGCGCCAATTATCCTCACTAATGCCGCCTAAGAGCAGAGCGCCACGCGGTGTGTTGGTGATCATGCTAATTCCTATGGCGTTAGCTGTCCATGCGTGTCGTGGTAATGGTGAACTACCACAGGTAAATCCACCATCGTATGAATCAGTAACCGTTTTTGATCTGGTAACGAAAGGGCGCGCACTCGACAGTGCGCGTGTCAGTGTTGATGGTTGGTTGCGTATCGAGTTTGAAGGCAATGCCCTGTATGCAACTCGAGACGCCTTCGATGGTCATCGCGAAAAGGATGCTGTGTGGCTCGACCTTACATCACCTAAGGATCCGAAGCTCGCCAGTCTGAACGGCCAATACGTCCGTATAAAGGCGCGTTTCGAGGCGTACGAACACGGCCACTTGGGAGCGTACGCTGGAGCCCTCCGTGAGATCAACGACATCAGCGCGTCGCCGCAGTCCGAAAGGACGAATGTTTTTTAGGGTCCTTCCGGAATCTCCGTGGGTCAGAAGAGATCCAACTGATTTGTGACGCCGCCTGCGCGGGCCCCACACTTGGGTGGGCGCCTTCAGCGCGAGCCGACCCCAACGCGCAGACGATTGGAAGTTCACGCATGGAAGACCCTTTCCAGTTGAAAACCCTCGGTGGACGGTTGAAAACCGGCAATTTGTCGACAGGTCAAAACCGGCAATTTCGCGGCGGCCGAGACCAATGAGTTCTACTTCGTCCCCTCGTCCGTGCGCAAATCGGTCTGCACTTTGGTCCGCCAGCTCCGTGGCCCGCACTTCAGCACATGGGCGTGATGCAGCAGCCGATCGAGCACTGCGGTGACGGGAGCCGTGTCCCCAAGTAGCTTTCCCCAGTCGTCGACGGGTCGATTCGAGGTGAGCAGCGTCGACACGCGCTCGTGTAGCGTCGCATGATCAGCTCGAGGAGATCTTCGGCGGCCGTGTGGGCGAGCTTGCGTATGCCGAGGTCATCGACGATCAGCAGCGGCACGGTCGCGATCTCCGTCAGGTAATCCTTGCGCGTGCCGGCGAGCGTCGCCTCGGCGAGTTCTTCGAGCAGGGTGTGCGCTTCGCGATACACGACGCGATAGCCCTGGAGAATCGCGGCGCGGCCGATCGCTTGCGCCAAGTGGCTCTTGCCGGTGCCGGGCGGCGCGAGGAAGAGCACGTCCTCGCGCTGCGCGATGAAGCGGGCAGTGGCGAGCTCGTAGACGAGCGCCCGATTCATCTTCTTGTTGAAATCAAAGTCAAAGGTATCGAGTGAGCGCTCGGGATCGCGAAAGCGCGCGAGCTTGTGACGGCGTTCGAGCAAGCGGTCCTGGCGTCGGCGGAGTTCATCGGTGACGAGGGCGGACACGAGATCGATGGGCACCATCTTCTCGGCTTGGGCTTGTCGCAAGCGCGTGTCGAGGACGGCGGCCATGCCGGACAGCCGCAGCTGCCGGAGGGCGCGATCGAGTTCGACGAGATTCATGTGGGATCTCCTGTCGTGCGGTCGATGAGATCGCGGTAGAGCGTGAGCTGACGAATCAGCGGATCGACTTGGGGGAGCGTCAGCGGCACCGAGGGGCGGCGTTCCAGGTAGCGACGCAGAAAGCGATATGTCGGCACGCCGAGGTCGAGCGCGAGTGTCGCCCGTAATGTTCCAGATCTGGGCCGACCGACGATCACGCCGCCCGCTGATAGAAGTTGAGCAGCCCGCCAAGCCGCCGGCGGCACCGTACGCGGCCCGTCCGGTCGGTCACCGGTGTGGCCGCGATGAGGCGATTGTCGAGGCCCTGATGATTCCGCTCGCGATGATAGTGCTCGACGAACTCCGTGATGGCGTGCCGGAAGTGCCGCTCACCGATTGGAATGATGCGATCGAGACATTCTTCCTTGATCGACCTGACGAATCGCTCGGCGTAGGCGTTCGCGTTGGGCGCGCGCTCGGGGATCAGCACCACGCGGATGCCCGCGTCCCGGAGCCGACGCCGGACATCCTGGCTCCATTTCCGATCCCGATCGCAGATCAAGACCTCCCGTCGACTCACGACACTCGCCTCCGCCATTGTCAGGGTCCGGACGATCTGCTGCATGAACAGCGCCTCCGGATGCGGCGTGGATCCGAGGACCTGCACGCGGCGTGACGCGAGATCAATGATGAAGACGGTGTAGTACGTGACGAGACCCCGCCAGGTCTCTAGACCTCTGTCGTGAAGACATCGGCCCCAGCGATACCGCCCCAATGCGCGTTCAAGAACGTCTGCCACGAGGTCGGCCGCTGCGGTACTGGGGGAAGGCCCGCCGCCGTCGGGATACGCCGAATCGTCGATCGCCCCACGCGGTGCCCCACGTTCTTCAGCGCGCCTTGGATCCGCTTGTAGCCCCACGTCGGATTCTCCTCCGCCATCCGCACGACCAGGCGCCGGATCTCGATGAGCACCTTGCGCCGCCCGGGTTGCGAAGCGTGCGTCCATTTCCGCGCAATCAGCCGGCGATGCCACCGCAGCAGCGTGTCCGGCGTCGCGATCGTGGCGATCTCCTGGAGAGTCGCCCGGCCCACCCGGTACGCACGGGCGGCCAGCCTGCGGCGATCGTCGTCAGTCAGGCGCAGCCGCCGGGTCCCAAGCTGGCGCCGCAGGAGCCGGTTTTCCTCGATCAGGTAGGCGATCGCCTCCCGCTCCCGGCGCTCGAGCCAGCCAGTCAGCACGCCCAGCACCAACTGCAGCGCCGCAGGATCGATCACGGGTCGAGCCTATATCATTGGCAGTTCTTACCGACGTCGGCCAAGTAGTGGAACACTACGGGCACGAGTACGCGTCGCGCCTGGTCGAGCGCGGCGTTCCGCTCGCGCAGGTGCGCGATCTCCTCGGTCACGCGTCAATCACGACGACCGAGCGTTACGACAATCAGAAGCTCGAAAACCTGCAGCTCGCGGCAGCACGCCTCGAGACCGGCAAGAGCTTCGATCCAACACCGCGGGATTCGCAGTCACGGTCAATCTGTCAAGTTTTTGTCAAGAATGCCCCTGATCAACGTCTCTCCGATGACTCCGAAGGAGCACCGGACACCGCAACTAACTCGCAGGACGATCAGGCTTTAGAGATTTGGCTGGGAGGCAGGAATTCGAACCCCGATAACGTGGTCAGAGCCGCGTTTGCTGCGTTGGACAGGGGAACAACGAGCGCACCTGCAACCGTTCGTAAACGGCGGCGCATTCACGGTAATTGGCCCCCTGGTGCTGGGGTGAGCGCCCCGGCGGACGTAGCCTGGTTCTCACGCGAGAATCGTCGTCAAGATAGGGCCGCTCACCACAGAGTGTCCCAGGTGCAACGCACCTTTGTTTTTGTGCTCGGTTCGATTCGGCTGACACGGATAGAAGACGGGTCACGGCATCAGGCCGGACCTCGCTGATGGGTCCCAGCTCACAGACGTCGGCGTATCGTCCGACTCGCTCCGCGCCAAGAGCGTACGGGCGTGCTCACGGTGGTCAAGACTCCGCGAGCTCCGCTCGCCGCTGGCGCGGTCTTGACCACCGTTCCGCGCGCCCGTCGATGGGCATTTGTCGGAGCGAGTAGGAGACGTGTGCGCTGAACCACGCGGGATCGTCAGGGCTTGACAGCAACAGCCCTCATAGAAGGCTGCCCTCCTTCGTCGGCGCTTCGCGGCCTTGACCCGCGTCATGCGCTCCCGAGGTTGGCCACTTATCGGAGCGTCGGCCGCCAAGCATTCAACCGCCTCGCGCATTCGATCCTGCGAGTGTTCAGTCGGCGGCCGGACTAACCTCGGCGCTCAGCTGCGAGCCGCACCGGATCGTTTTCGCGGCTTGGCTTTTCGGCGCGCGCGGGCGGTCGGTTGCAGGGCCGTGTCAGGTCGATTCTTCTCGGACACATGGGCCCTTGCAAATTTCACAAGCTGGCGGAGCGCCTGATTGACGGCCGCCGAATCGGTAAACACCTCGGCGATGTCGGGGTCGAGAAACACAACGTTGGTTCCAGCGCGGTAGGCCTTGTAATGCTTACCCCTCACACCGTTCGAGAAATCGTATTCCGGCCGCATCTCGTCGCTACCTTCTTGATTCATATTGCTTTCGTTCCTGAGCCGTCGCTTCACGAGCGTTGATGATGCGCGTTCGACCCTGACGTTCCGTGTACGCCACGACGAGAACCGGCCGCTCGCAGACATGCCGAGGCTGATTAACCGAACTTCGTCGTTCGAGTGATCCGGATCCGATATCGTGACCTCGAGCGGATCCCCAAATACCGTCATCGCCTCAGAGAACTCAACGCCGTGCTTCTTGACATTTGCGACAGCCTTGCCTGGGTCCCATTCGAACTCCACTCCTTGAGTCTATTCGTTCTTCAAACCTGATCGGCTCGCGGACAGGTTTCGGTGGGTGGCCGCTCGCCCGCGCATCCCCAGCCGACTGCAAATTATTTTGGAGCGGGCCCAGCCATTTCGCTTCAAAACGACGAAACCATTCCCTCACCGGATGAGGGTGCGTGCCAGCGGCCGCTTCTGCAATGCTTCCGGAAATCGAGCGGCGTGCGTCCAACCCGCTCCTGCACGACGCGGTACAAGCCCTTCTTGCTGTTGTATCCGACGTCGCGGGCGATCGCTTCGATCTTCAGATCCGTGTGCTCCAGGAGCCGAAGCGCTTCCCGAAACCGCAGCTCCGCCTGATATTCGCGAACCGAGAGACCGGTGAGGTCCTTGAACGATCGCCGCAGGTGCTTCGGGGCGCATCGAAGGTCTCGGGCGAGACGCGGGAACGCGATCCGATCGCGGAAATGCTGTTGAACGTACTGCTGGGCGCGACGGGCACATTCCAGCGAATGCACGTCGTGGAAGACGGTTACAAATCGTGTCGCCCACCGTCGAAACGCTTCAGCGGGTGGTCGTGCAAGATCGACGAGCCATTCGTCGAGCGTGGCGGCCGGCTCGAACTCACAATGGCGCAACGAACGATCCCGTTCGCTGTCATGGCGGTGAAACGCCTGATGCGCTGCGTTGCCGACATGCACAGCCATATCGAGCAACAGCGCGCGCTGGAGTCGTTGTTCAACGGCGTTGTGCGTCCTGGGCAATCGGTCCACGAAGTGAGCCGCGCCTGATTCCAGGCGACCAGGCACGAGCAGCGACGATTCGTCGAGGAACATCTGGCACTGGTGCGTCGTTTCGTCAAGCCAGTGGGCCCTCACGCCGGTTGTCTGTGCATCGGAGCGACCCTTTGTTGCTGTCATAAGCGATTCGTTCCCAATCGTGCCGCGATGGTGGCCATACGAATAAAAACGGAACCCGAATCATCCTTGCGCGATTGAAGTACGGCGGTGAGAATGATTCCCGGTTTGGGGCGCGCGCAGTGTTCAGGCGAGCCCGCAGTGCAGGCAGTCCTTGGGGGTGTCGGGATCTTAACGCAAGTTCCTCACCGATACGGTCTGTCCTTTGAAGCCTCCGTGCTTCGGCTCAACCACCAACGAGTAAGCGAACACCTCGACGTCGGACTCCACGGTTCCATCTCCCGGGAGTTGGACGTTGTTGAACGGCGCAGCACGCTCGTTGAGCGTCGGATACGTGTAGGACGTTTGCCGACTACGTGTCGGCTAGCCATCGGCAATCTGATTCTGCTTCGCACCGTGTGATGTCGCACGCGTCCGAGAGGACCTCGGCCGCTGCCTGGTGAACTTTGCTTTTCTCGCAAGTTATGAACAGTAAACACAACTCCGTCCTCTTCCTCTCGCTTATCTCGTTCGCCCTTACGTTTGGGAGCGCCACAGAGGCGCAAGCCGATTCCATCAGCGCGGGCACTTCCCACACGGCTGTCGTGACCTCGGCCGGCGAGTTGTGGACATGGGGAGCTGGTTCGCAAGGACAGCTTGGCGATGGTGTAGCCAGCCGTCAGGTGCCGGGCCGGGTGGACAGTCTCACGAATGCTGTGGCGGTCGCCGCCGGTCAGAACTTCACGCTCGTATTGCTGAGCGATGGAACGGTCCGCGCATTTGGAACCAACTCGAGCGGACAACTCGGCGACGGGACAACAACACAGCGGTCAACGCCCGTCGTCTCCATCGGCTTGGCAAACGTGACCGCAATTGCCGCGGGCACCTTCCACTCCGTGGCGCTGACCAGCGATGGGCATGTCTGGACATGGGGAAGCAACGCTTCTGGGCAGCTCGGGGACGGAACGACCACGCGCAGTCTGCAGCCAATCCTCGT
>Ga0075434_100003453_pt1 | contig 14125 bp, 14 predicted proteins | sample RhiMethybrSRZTD3_FD_75298 | JGI IMG/M metagenome (GOLD analysis project Ga0075434, IMG submission 75298) | Populus rhizosphere microbial communities from Tennessee, USA - Rhizosphere MetaG P. TD hybrid SRZTD3 | ecosystem: Host-associated > Plants > Roots > Rhizosphere > Soil | place: USA... | reverse complement strand
TCCCTGATCCCTGATGATCCCTGCGCGGCGCTCACGTGGCAGGCCGCGCCTCCCCAAGGCGCGCGTACTCCTCACGCGCAGTGACGAGAAGCGGAAGCTTCGGATCGGCGTTCTTCCATCGTGCGAAAAATGCATCGTAGGCCCGCCGTGCATCGTCTGTGCGTCCGAGCTTCGCGAGCGCGCGTCCCTCGTAGAGATGCGCGATGACGGTCCCCAGCGACGCCGACGATGCGGAACGATCGCTGATCTTCTTGAACCGGCGCGCCGCCTCTTCGAACTCGCCCTGCCGCAGATACGCCAGCGCCGTGACGAACTCGACGCCGTCGTCGCGGTCGCGCGGCGGCGGAATGGACTCGGCAGCGGTTCGATCGCCGCGCCGCACCCGATCGGTCGCGTCGATCAGCTTCAACACGTTCTGAACGGGTTCGGTGTCGGCTTCGGGCAGCTGATGCACGTCAGCGACGAGCTTGGCCGCTTCGCGCGCGTCGCCGAGCACGGTGTACGCGAAGGCGGTGTTGAGCAACGTGTTCGCATTCCGCGCGAGTGACAGCGATCGAGTTGCGGCCTCGCGCGTCGACCGTGCGTCGCCGCAGATGGCTGCGGCCTGCGCCACGTTGCTCCACAGCAGCGCCGCCGATCCGTTCAGCCCGAGCCTCGACGCCGCTTCCGACGCGTACTGGTCGACGATCTCCTTTGCCCGTGCGAGACGCCCATCGGCCATGGCGATCCCGGCCTCTGTCACCAGCATTTGAAATCCGTCCGACAACCTCCGCGCCGCTTCGACCTGCCGCGCCATTTCCGCGTCGTCGTGGCGGAAGTACGCGACGACGTACATCTGGCTGCGCAGGCCGATGGTATCGAGGCCGCGCGCAAAGGCGCTCTCGAGCGTCTTTCGCGCGTCGTCGGCCTTTCCGAGCGCTAGATAAACGTTAGCCAGGTTTACGTACGGCAGCGACTCGTCGGGCGCGAGCGCAATCGCCGCGCGCAGCTCCTCCGCCGCCTTCTCATAGTCGCCACGCTTCTGATACGCGACGGCGAGGTTGGCGTGCGGGATGAAGTCTTTCGGATAGGTGCTCGTCCAGATGACGTACGTGTCGATCGTCTTCTGAGTGGAATCTTCGGCGATCGTGTAATACCGTGCGGTGATGTACAGCCGCTCGGGCTCGCTGACATGATCGCGCAGCGCGTACGCCTTGATGACGTGCTGCCGCGACAGATCGTTTTCCCCGAGGTTGCTGTAGACGGTGCTCAGCCGCGCGTGCGCCAGCGCGAAATCCGGATCCTGCTCGATTGCCTTGCGAAAGAACGGCAGCGAGGCCGCGTCGCCCTGCTTGCGGCGCGTTGCCATCCCGAGGCTGTACGATTTCAACGCGTCCAGCGAGTCGGTCGTGGCTTCCTCGACCGGCGCATCGTACTTGCCGATCGAGGCGAGCGACTCGCCGAGGCTTCGCCGCAGGCTCTCGCTCGCCGTTCCGAGCGCTTTCAACACGTCGTCTTTCGTGCCCGCCTGCGCCTGCGCCTTCCTGATCGTGTTGCCCGTGCGGCAGTTCGACGCGTCGAGCCGGATGATGTAGCTGCTTCCGAGCTGCGAAATGGATCCGGCGATCATCGCCTTCGTGGCGGTCCGCTGACACAACTCGCGCGCAACGGCCGGCGTGATCTTGTCGTCGGCACTCCGTCCCATTAGCCGGAGCGCTGCCTGAACGCGCTGCTCGGGCAGCACGGCGAGAAACGGCGACTGCCGCAGCTCCACGTCGAGCGCTTCCTTCAGCGTGTCGTCGAACATCGGCTCGTTGGTCGTGTTCGTGAAATCGGCGATGACGACCGAATCGCGCTCGCTGAACGCGCGAGGCCGGCTGATGTAGACGAACGCGACGGTGGCGATCGCGGCGCCGACGAGCGCGGCCGTCGTCCATGCTTTCCACCCGAAACGGCGGCCGGTCGCCGCGGTCTGCACCGGGATTCCCGCTGTCGGATGCGTGAATCGTTTCAGATCGTCGCGCAGGTCGGCCGCGGTTTGATATCGACGCGCGCGATCCTTGTCGAGCGCCGTTGCGACGACGCGATCGAAGTCGGCGGGCACGGAGGGGTTCAACGTCGACGGCGGCGGCGGCGTGCGCGTGAGAATGGATTCGAACACCGCGATGGGCGTGCTCCCGCTGAACGGCAGCGTGCCGGTGGTCATCTCGTACAGCACGACACCGAGCGAGAAAAGATCCGCGCGGCCGTCGATGTCGTCGCCGCGCGCCTGTTCGGGCGCCATGTAGGCGACCGTGCCGAATGTGGTGCCGACCGTGGTGGCGTGCGGGTCGGATGCGCGCGTGACGTCGAGCGGTCCGACGATGCCCGCCAGCTTCGCCGCCGACAGCTTGGCGATTCCGAAGTCGAGGATCTTCGCCTGGCCGCGGCGGGTGACGAAAATATTCGCAGGCTTGATGTCGCGATGGACGATGCCGATGCTGTGCGCCGCGTCGAGTGCGTCGGCGACTTCGGCGCCGAGCGCCGCCGCGCGCTCGAACGCCAGCGGTCCGGCCGCGAGATCGTCTTTCAGCGTGCGGCCGTCGAGCAGCTCCATGACGATGAAGTGCTCGCCGGCCTCTTCACAGATGTCGTGAATCGTGCAGATGTTCGGATGATTGAGCGAGGAGGCGATTCGCGCTTCGCGCTGAAAGCGATCGAGCGCTTCGGCCGACGCGGCGACGTCCTTCGACAGAAATTTCAGCGCGACTTGTCGGCCGAGACGCAGATCTTCCGCGCGATACACCACACCCATGCCGCCGGCCCCGACGAGCTCGAGGATCCGGTAGTTGCCGACGATCGCTCCAATCGCGCGTGTGTCAGCGATCGGTGGTGCTCCTGCCCGCCGCCTTGCGCCCGATGTCCATGGCCTTGAAACCGGCGTCGCCCCAGTTCATGACGAACACGCTGAAGCCCTGTTGCATGCGAGCTTCGATGTCGCTGGCGTTCGCCGGGTACCCGCACGGCACGTGGAATTCCTTGCACGCGGCGAGGACGGTTTGAATCGCGTTCTCCCAGCCCGCAGTGTCGAGGACGCGTTCGCCGCTCGCGTTCGTCGTCGAGAACACGCCGCGCAGCGTGCCGGCGCCGGGCCACAACACGCCGATGCCTTTCACGGCCGCGATCTCGCGAACGTGCGCGAGCCCGTCTTTGCTCTCGACAATCGTCCAGTTGATCAGCTCGCCGTCCGGATTCAGCGGCCACAGATCGGCTTTGTCCTTATACTCCTCCACGCTCATGCCCCACGCCGACGGGGCCGATCCGACATCGTCCGGACGGGTTCCCCCTTTCGATTTGAAGCGCATCGCGGCGAGGCCCTGCCGGACTTCTTCGGCGCTCTCGGCTTCGACGAACATGATGCCGGCGGCGCCGACGTTCAGCTGACGGGCGATGTTCGCGGCCGCGTGCTTGAAGTCGGGGGCGATCTTCGGCGTCTTCACGATGAGCGGATGTGCGAGCCCTGCGAACGGGGCCTTGCCTGCGGCGTCGCCCATCGCTTTCACGAAGTCGGTGTAGGCGGTCCATGCGCGATCGAGGCCGCCTTCCATGCTGCCGTTGAACAGGAAATCGGCGTTCGCATACGCGAGCGCATCCTTGGCGAGCTCGAGCGGCGGACGTGTCGTTGCCGGTTCGCCGCGGCGTCCGCCGTTCGACGGCGCGTACACGCCGAATACCGGTTTGTTCTGTTCGAGCAGTCTGATGACCGGGTTCAGCCGATGCTGTTTACGATCCTGGCCGGTGATCGACGCGGTCAACAGCAGCAGCGCGGCTGCGACCGCAGCCGTTCGTGTTCCCATGCGTCCTCCGCGCCGCGAATTATACGTTGCTCGCCCATTCGCCGCCGCGCATCAGCGGCTCTGACGCGCCGCCGGCGAGCAGGCCGTCCACGTCGAGCTCGCCGGATCCGATCATGAAGTCGACGTGCACGGCGCTGCGATTGCCGCCGGCCCGCTCGAATTCATCATCGGACATCGCGTCCGCGCCCTTCATCGTGAACTTGTACGCGGCGCCGAACGCCACGTGGCTCGCGGCGTTCTCGTCGAAGAGCGTGTTGTAGAACAGGCGTCCGCAGTGCGCGATGGGCGAACTGTGCGGCACGAGCGCGACCTCGCCGAGACGGCCCGCTGCGGGATCGGTGTCGACGAGCTGCCGCAGTACCGATTCGCCGCGCGCGGCGCTGACGCTCGCGGCGCGCCCCTCCTCGAACCGGATCGTGAAATCCTCGATGAGCGTGCCGCCGTAGCTGAGAGGTTTGGTCGCGCGCACGGTGCCCGACACGCGATGGCGATCGGCGATCGTGAACACTTCTTCGGTCGGCAGGTTGGCCACGAAGCTGATGCCCGCTTTGCTCGTCGACGCGCCGCTCACCCAGACATGCGCGGGCGGCAGGCCGACCGTGAGATCGGTATCGGGCCCGACGAACCGGAGCGCGCTGTACCGTCGGCGATTGAGGAACTCGCTTCGAGCGGCGAGATGGCCGAGATGCTGCTTCCACGCGGCAATCGGATCGGCGCGATCGAGACGGCACAGCCGCGCGATGGTGTCCCACAGGATTGGCGTCCGTTCGTCTGGAGGGCGGTCGGGAAACACTTTTGCGGCCCACGCATCGCTCGCCGCGGCAATCACCGCCCAGTTCGTCTGGTTTCGCGAGATGTGCTCGCGGAACGCCATCACGCTGCGTGAGGTCGATTGCGACAACGCGCCGACCGCGTCCGGCGGTTCGTTCTTCAGCAAATCGGGATCGTTCGCGTAGATAGAGAGGACGGCGCTGCCGTTCTGCGCGTGCGTGGTGAGCGCGTCAGGCAGCCACTTCGAGAATTCGCCGAGCGTATCGGGCCGCGCGTGATGGAACCGCGCGAGCTGCATCGGTTCGTCTCCCCAGATCGCTTCGACGAGCTCGGCGCCGGCGCGATAGGCGCTCGCGGCGATGTGGCGCACCAGCGGCGCGGCCTCGAGCGACACGCCGCCGTTCATCAGCGGCCCGATGACGAGCAGCCGTTGTTCCGGCTGCAGGTTCAGCGCAACGCGGACGGCGAGCTCGCCGTACTTCTCGAGCCTCTCGTCACTATTCATCAGGGTTCATCGGCGCTCATTCATCGGCCCGGCCGGTTTCATCGGCTCATAATGTAAATCATGGAACGAGCGATGCTGAAACACGTCCTGGCCGCGGTCGCGATCGCGATCGCTGCCGGCACGGCGCCGCGCGCGCAGACGGATCCCGCCGCGCTTGCCGGTCAGGTGCGCGAGACCGAGCAGGCATTCGCCAAATCGATGGCCGATCGTGATCACGCGGCGTTCGTGTCATTCCTCTCGGACGAGGCGGTGTTCGTGCCCGACGGACAGCCGGCGCTGCGCGGCAAGGCCGCGGTGGCCGCCGCGTGGAAGCGATTGTACGAAGGCGCGCAGGCGCCGTTCTCGTGGGCGCCGGAGCGCGTGGAAGTGCTCGACTCCGGCACGCTCGCGCTGAGCAGCGGTCCGGTCCGCGATCCGCAGGGCAACCGGATCGGCACGTTCAATTCGATCTGGCGCCGCGAACCCGGCGGCCCGTGGAAGATCATCTTCGACAAAGGATGCCCGCCCTGCGACTGCCGGTAACTGACGGCGTCAGGGGTCTGACACCCTGTGTCTGACACCCCGTGTCTGACACCCCGTGTCTGACACCCCGTGTCTGGCCCCCGGGCGCGCCTCTCTCAGGCTGCCGTGAGAGTCGACGTGCAGAACGCGCACCGGCGCGCGGCGATGGGGACCTCACTCAGACACTCGGGGCATTTCTTGGTCGTCGGATCGGCCGGCGGCTCCCCGCGTCGCCGGCGCTCGACAATCGCGTTGACCGGCGCGACAACGAAGAAGTACACGGCCGCCGCCATCAGCAGAAAGGCGATGAGCGCGTTGATGAAGTCGCCGATCAGGAACTGGCTGCCGTTCACGGTGAAGGTGATGGCGGAAAAATCGGGTTTGCCGACCAGCGCAGCAATGAGCGGCGTCAGCAGATCTTTAACCAGCGCGGTAACCACCGCCGCGAATGCGCCGCCGATCACGACGGCGACCGCCAGGTCGAGGACATTCCCGCGAAGGACGAACTGACGGAATCCTTTCAGCACACTCACCTCCCGTGGAGACAAGCCACGGGCGGAAAGACTAGCACTATCGTGGACTGCAGCTGAGGCGGTGCGATAAATTTCGCAGGGCCGGGCTGGATCCGTATATAGTTCGAGGTCTATGGCAGCGACGACGAATGGCACGATAAAGCGGCTTGTGAGCGACAAAGGCTTCGGCTTCATCGCGGCGAGCGACGGCAGCGAGTACTTCTTTCATCAGTCAGCGTGCACCGGCATGCGCTTCGACGACCTTCGCGAAGGACAGGCCGTGACGTTCGAGAAGGGCCAGGGCCCCAAGGGGCCCCGCGCCGAAAACGTCAAGCTCGCGTGAGCCCGACCGCGGTCTGACCCGGGTCAGACACGCTCCGGGGCAACGGGGGCATCACCAACTGATGCTCCGAGAGCGGCATCCCACAAAACTCGCGGTACGCCGACTGCCGCTCTTCGGGCGTCGAACCGAGGGCGAGATACAGGGAGTGGGAGGTGAGCCATTCGGACGGCTCGCCACACGCGTGCACGCCGTAGCTGCACCACCGGTAGTCCTCCGGCGCGATGACCATTCCGGCCGCGACAGCATTCAGCTCGACGTACCGGAGGCACGTGAGCCAGTAGCGCTCGTCCCAGATCGCCGGGCTCCGAAACCGGCCTGCCCACAGGGTTCCAAGGCGATCGTACTTCCGGTTGAAGTAATCCACGTACTGCTCGCCGATCGCCTTCATCATCTCCGACAGCGCACCCTCGTGCCCCGGCGTGACGATCATGTGATAGTGCGTGTCCATGAGGGAGTAGCCATGGACAAGCGTGTCGTTGGTCGTTGCGCTGTTGCGAATCAGCCTCAAGAACGACCGGCGATCGTCATCGTCGCGCACGATTGCGCAGTGGTTGTGGCCTCGCCGGTAGACGTGGTGACTGAGACCCGGGACGAAGATTCTCGGTTGATGCGGCATGTCGGGATTGCTCCGGTCATTCACACAGCAATTCCCGATCTTCCGCCCCCCACGCGAATTTCCTCGGAATTCTCCGTGCCGACGCGAGAGATATCGCAACTTCTGCAACGCCCGCCGGATTACCCGCGGTCGGAATTGCCACGGGGTGTCAGGGGTGTCAGACACGGGGGTGTCAGACACGGGGTGTCAGACACGGGGTGTCAGACACGGGGTGTCAGACCCCTACGCGGCCGTCACAACACTCGAATCACGTCCGACCGCGTGATGATGAACGTCTTGTCCGTCTTGAAGTCGCGCACCAGGACGGCGGGATTCTCCGGCGTGATCATCGTCTGCAGCAGATCCACGGGCGTCGACACGTCGACGAACGGAAACGCCGGCTGCATGATCGATTCGACCGGCTGTGATTTGACGGCCGGCTCCCGCACCAATTCTTCATACAGGTGCGTCTCGTTCAGCGATCCCACGAGCCGCTTGTCGCGCGTGATCGAGATCTGCGAGAAGTCGTGCTCGCTCATCAGCCGGACCGCGTGCTCCACCGGCTCGTTCGACTCGATCGCGCACAGCTCGCCCGACAGTCCCGTCGCGACGAGATCCCGCGCGGTCATGCCGCTTTTTTCGATGAACCCCTTCTCGCGCATCCAGTCGTCGTTGAACATCTTCCCCAGGTAGCGCGACCCGTGATCGTGGAACACGACGACGATCACATCGCCTGATTGGAAGTTGTCCTTGAGCTGCAGAAGCCCCGCCATCGCGGACCCCGCGGAGTTGCCGGCGAAGATCCCTTCCTCGCGCGCGATGCGGCGCGTCATGATGGCGGCGTCCTTGTCGGTGACCTTCTCGAAGTGATCGATGACATCGAAGTCGACGTTCTTCGGCAGGAAGTCCTCGCCGATCCCTTCGGTGATGTACGGATAGATCTCGTTCTTGTCGAAGACGCCGGTCTCCTTGTACCTCTTGAACACCGATCCGTAGGTGTCGATGCCCCACACCTTGATCTTCGGATTGCGCTCTTTCAGGTACTGGCCTGCGCCTGAAATCGTCCCGCCGGTGCCGACGCCGACCACGAGGTGCGTGACGCGGCCGTCGGTCTGTTCCCAGATCTCAGGGCCGGTCTGCTCGTAATTCGCGGCGGTGTTCGACAGGTTGTCGTACTGATTGGCCTTCCACGCCTTCGGCACTTCCTTCTCGAGACGCGACGACACCGAATAGTACGAGCGCGGATCGTCGGGATCGACGTTGGTCGGACACACGATGACTTCGGCGCCGAACGCTTTGAGCGCGTCGATCTTCTCCTTCGACTGCTTGTCGGTCGTTGTGAAGATGCATCGATAGCCTTTGACGACCGCCGCAATCGCGAGTCCCATGCCGGTGTTGCCTGACGTGCCCTCGACGATCGTGCCACCGGGCTTCAGCAGACCCGCGCGCTCTGCGTCCTCGATCATCTTGAGCGCCATCCGGTCCTTGATCGAGTTGCCCGGGTTGAACGTCTCGATTTTCGCGAGCACGGTTCCGCGCACCACGCCGCGCGTGATTTTATTGATCCGCACCATCGGCGTGTGACCGATCGCGTCGAGGATCGTGTCGCAGATTCTCTTCACGGGACCAAGTCTATACTTTCGCATGCCCCGTCTCATCCCCGCGCCGGCCGTCGTCTCTGCGGCCGGCACGAAGCCGAAGCGCATCGAGGAGTTCGCCGGCCGCGTCAACTCGGGCCACAGCGCCGTGAGCGTCGCGCGCATGGTGTCGCCGTCGGGATGGGAGGAACCGGGACAGCGTCCGGAGTTCGAGGAGATCACCGTCGTGCTGCGCGGCACGGTCCGCGTCGAGCACGAAGGCGGCGTGCTGGACGTGCACGCGGGACAGGCCGTGATCACTGCTCCCGGAGAGTGGGTCCGCTACAGCACGCCGCGACAGGACGGCGCCGAGTACGTCGCCGTCTGCCTGCCGGCGTTCTCGCCGGCGACAGTCCACCGCGACGAATAAGCAACGTCCGCAGAGAACGCAGCGCACAATTATTCGCTGCGGTGTCTCGGCGCTGTCGGCGTAACGCGCGATCTACGGACGAGAAGATCTCGCGTCCTTGATGCGGTGCTTGAGGTCGGACTCGAATTGCGCCGCCGTGAAACCGAACTGCTCCACCGCGGCGTCGAACTCCGTCCCGCGGCCGATCGCCTGGATGAGGAGCCCGACGTTGCCGCCGCCAATTCGCGCCACCAGCGCGCGCGCGGCGACGACGCTTTCATCGTAGGCGAGGCGCGCCTGCGCGTCGGTGAAGCCCGAGAAGGTGTCGGTCAGCGCCGCGAGCGGCACGAAAGCCCCCGCCGCCGTCAGCCGCTGTTCGGCCGCGCTCGCGTCCTGCGGCTCGAGGTGCACGGCCAGTCCTTCGTGGAGCCACGCCGGCACGCCGCGCGGCGCGAGGCTCGCAATCATCGCGTGCGCGAGCTCGTGGGTCAGCACCCGATCGAACTGCGCGGTCGATTTGAGCGCGCCGCCGACCGGCATGCGGATGCGCGTGTCGAAGCTGCCGTCCGACCACTCCGGCGCGCCGGTGACGTCGTGAAACTGCTGCTCGGTGTAGAGCACGACGCTGATGGGTTGCGACGGGTACGTCGCGAGCGATTTTGCGATCCGCCAGTATGCGGAGTCGAGCACCTTGGCGGCGTGCGCGGCGAGATGCTCCTCCGCCGGTCCCTCGAACATGATCGTGAACGGACCGTTCGAATATCTGGTCTTGGACGCTTCGTTCTTCCAGACGTTGAGTTGTTCGCGGAGCGAGCTGTCGCGCGGTGCGTGAACGAGCGCGCGCTCGTAGGTGCGAATCGCCAGGTCGACGTCGCCCTGGTTGTACGCGATGGCGCCGAGGAGCGCGGACGCCGGCGTCAGGCGCGGCTCGAGCTCCAGCGCCCGCTGCAGGTGCTCGCACGCTTCAGCGTCGCGCCCCAGCATGTGCGCCGCCGCCCCCGCTCCGAGGTGCGCGGCCGCATCGTTTGGATGCTCGTCCAGCGCGCGGCGGAATGCCGATGCGGCGTCGCTGGCGTCGCCATTCTGCAGCGCCTGCCATCCGGCGTCCATGACGGGCGATCGCGACGATTGAGCTTGTGCGGGCACGGCGGTCGCGAGCGCGATCGCCGCTGCGGCCAGCAACACGGAGCGCAACGTGATTGGTGTCACGCCGCGCCGAGGGCAAGCGGTGTGCCTGTCGTTTTTCAGGGGTTTTCACAAAGTCGGCCGCGCGCCGCTTACACAATTGCAAGTCGTGCGACGGTTTTCGCACCTACGGGGCAGCGTCGATACGAATTTGTGCTTCGAAGATCCTTGATCCCCGGCAATCCGGACACTTGCCCGGTTTCGCGAGCTTGTCCTCGCCGAACACGAACCCGCACAGCTTGCAGCGCGCCGGATCGATGATCACGTGGTGACCGGCGGCGCGTGCCGATCGGATCGCGTGACGCAGATGATCCTCGACGTCGCCGCGATCCAGTCGCAGCTCGCGCGCGATCGACGACACCGATCGCGCCTGCGAGGTGAGCATCTGGACAAGATCCCGACGAAAACTCATTACACCCGCGTGTAGGATATGCCGCTCGCGGGGTTAATTCACAACCGGCCTATCCAACCGGAGCGATCGCCGAGCGCGCAGAGAGAATGTGATTCTGCGTTCTCTCCGTTCTCCGCGGTTAATCGTCGCGCTCGGTGAATGTCACGGCTGTCGCAGCGCGACCAGCGGATCGAACCGGCTGGCGCGACGCGCGGGTAGGTACGTGCCGAACAGCGCGACAGAGGTGAGCAGGACCGCGGCGGTTGCGAAGCTGACGGCATCGGTTGCGGCAATCCCGAGCAGCAGTGACGCCAGCGCGCGCGAGATCGCCAGCGACAGACCGACGCCGACCACAATACCGATCGCGACGAGCGTCATCCCCTCGCGCACAACGAGGCGCAGCACGGCGCCGCGGTCCGCACCGAGCGCCATCCTGACGCTGAGCTCTCGCCTCCGCTGGTTCACCGAGTACGCCATCAGCCCGTAGAGTCCCACGCTCGCGAGCGCAATCGCCAGCGCGCCGAACACCGCCAGCAGCCCGGCGGCGATTCTCATCATCCACAGCGACTGGTCGATCAAGTCGTCGACGCTTGACGCGTTTTCGAGCGGCACGTGCGGATCCATTGCGTGCACCTCACGCTGGACCGTTCCAATCGCACGCGCCGGTTCGCCGGACGACCGGACGTACAGCACGAGCCCATCCGCGTAGTTTTGACGGAACGGCAGGTACACGGCCGGCTGCGGCGTCTCCCCGAGCGTTTGATACTTGATCGTCTTGACGATGCCGATGACGTGGCGCGCGGTCGGGTCGCTGTCGAAGCGGAACGTGCGGCCGATCGGATTCTGATTCGGCCAGTACCTCTCGGCCATGCGATCGTTGACGATCGCGACGGCCATTCCCTTCTCGCTGTCGCCGCTCGTGAAATCACGCCCCTGCGTCATGCCGAATCCGAGCACCTTGAAGTAATCCACGTCGACGGTCGTGACGAGGGCCAGCGGAAGATCGGATTGTTTGCTCGGCGCGGCTCCGTCGATCGACACACGTCGATACTGGTTCGCCCACAGCGGCATGTTCGTCGACCACGACACGGCCGTGATTCCTGGCACGCGCTCGATCCTGTCGCGCACGTCGCGCGCGAACTGACGTCCGCGCGCTTCGTCGTATCCACCCTGTGCAAGATTCACGGAGAGGATGGCCAGCGGTCGCGTGTCGTACCCGAGATCGACGTCGTGCGCGCGCTGCAGGCTGCGAACGAACAGCGCGGCGGTGACGAGTGCCACCAGCGAGAACGCGACCTGTCCGACCAGCAGAACGTTCGCAACGGTGAGTCGGCGCCCGCCGCGGACGAGTGGCGGTTCGAGCTTCAACGCGCCGACGAGATCCGCGCGCGAGGCGCGAACGGCCGGAATGATGCCGAACAAGACGCCGGTCGCGATCGAGAGCACCAACGCAAACGCGAACACGTGCGTGTCGATCCTCAGCTCGACGAAGTTGTTCGCGACGACCGCCGGCCGCGCCGCCCACAGCAGATCGCGTCCCCAGATGCCGAACGCGAAGCCGAGCGCGCCGCCGGCCGCGCCGAGCAGGAGGCTCTCGGTGACGAGCTGCCGGACGAGCCGCGTCCGTGTCGCGCCGAGTGCGAGGCGAACCGCCACTTCCTGGCGCCGCGCCGATGCGCGCGCGAGCAGCAGGTTTGCCACATTCGAGCAGGCGATGAGGAGCACCAGGCCGACGATCGCCATCAGCACGCCGCCGGCGAGCATCAGCGTACCGCGCATGCCCGGAAAGATCGTCGCTTCCGCAATCGGCATGACCGTCACGCTGCGGCCGGCGTTCTGATCCGGATGCTCGTGCTCGAGCGCGCTCGCGATCGTCTTCAGGTTCGCGTCGGCCTGCGTCAACGTGACGCCCGGCCTCAGCCGTCCGAACGCGCTGAACACGACCGCCGCGCGCTCGTCGAGCCAGCTGCCCGACTGCCGCGGCTGGAACTGCGGCGACATCATCGAGGGCAGCCACAGCTCGGGACCGAACATCGACGTGACGCCTTTGAAGCCTTCGGGCGCAACACCGACGATGGTGATCGTGTGCCTGTTGAGCGCGATCGTCTCGCCAATCGCATCGAAGCGCCCGCCGAAGCGGCGCTGCCACAACCCGTACCCGATCACGGCAATCGGATGCGCGCCCGGCGTACGATCATCGTCTGATGTGAAGAAACGTCCTGCGATCGGACGCACGCCGAGGACGTCGAAGTAGTTGCCGGTGACGAGCTGTGCGAACACGCGCTCCGGTCCGTCGGCGGTCATAAACGCGAGCGCGAGTGGCGGCGAGTAAGCGGCGAGATCTTTCAGCGCATCCGTGCGCTCGCGAAAATCTTTCAGGTTGGGATACGACAGCGGCAGAAGGTTGCCGAACTGGGTTGCGTTCCGGTTCGCAGTCGTGAACACCGCGACGAGCTCTGCCGGCCGTTCGACCGGCAGCGGGTTCAGGAACAGCGTGTTGAGCAGCGTGAAGATCGTCGTGTTCGCGCCGATGCCGAGCGCGAGCGACACGATCACCGCAGCGGTGAATGACGGCGACTTCGCGAGCGTGCGCATCGCGTATCGCACGTCCTGCCAGGTGGTCTCCATGCGTTGAAGTGTGGTAACCGATCATGAAGAAATTATGAAGAGAGGAGCCCGGGATGTTCGAACGGTTCACCGAGCCTGCGCGGCGGGTGCTATTCTTCGCGCGCGACGAGGCTAGTCAGCGACGAGGCGACTGCTCGTGGTTCGACAAGCTCACCACGAGCGGAAGGAGCGCCAACGCCACTGCCCTTCGGGATTAAACGTGCTGAATCTCGAATGTGATCTGTCCGAGCGCGCCGCCTTCGCCGACGACGTTGATGTTCTCGCCGTTCGGCAATTGAATCAGCAGCACGAGCTTTCCGGTGGGATCGTTGACGAGCGACACGGTGCCGGAAGCGTGGTTGCCGAGATCGCGTCGGATCATGCACGAGTTCGTGAAGAGCAGGCCGTTGTCGATGAGCGTCGGCGAGCCGACCGACGGCCGCGGGATGCATTTGTACGCCGGCAGCGGCAGCGTGATGAGCAGCCCGCCGACCGGGCCTGACACCGACGCCTGAATGATCTCGAACGCGACCGTCATCGTGTTGTGGACGACTTGATACTTGAGCGTCTTGACGTTCGCCGCCGTGACCGTCCACGTGCCGCCCGTGGTGAGCACCGTGAAGTTTGCGGGGTTGAACGGGACGTCGTGCCACATTCCCCATGAGTCGACCATCTCGCAGCACTTGCGAAGCGCCGTGAATGCCTTGTGGACGTCGGGGTTCACGCCGTGTGGAATTTCGAACATCATTCAATACCTCGCGCCAAAAAACGCCGCATCATACATCGCGCGAAAAAGGAAACAATCGGCTCGGTGCAGGTCCTTGGCGGGATCTGACGCTGTAGGGTGCTTCGTCGTCACGCTACCGTATCGCGAATACGATTTCGATCGTGACCAGGACGGGAACTGGTTGGCC
>Ga0075434_100003450_pt1 | contig 14134 bp, 13 predicted proteins | sample RhiMethybrSRZTD3_FD_75298 | JGI IMG/M metagenome (GOLD analysis project Ga0075434, IMG submission 75298) | Populus rhizosphere microbial communities from Tennessee, USA - Rhizosphere MetaG P. TD hybrid SRZTD3 | ecosystem: Host-associated > Plants > Roots > Rhizosphere > Soil | place: USA... | reverse complement strand
AGCAGCCACAGCTATCTCATTAAAGGAGCGCATCTCAACGTGCTGATCGATTCCGGCGCCGATCATAATTTCCCGGTGCTGGAGCGCGGCCTCGCGGCGATCGGCGTCGGCGTGCGCGGCGTCGATCTCGTGATCAACACGCACGAGCATTGCGACCACATCGGCGCCAACCGCTACTTCCAGGACCACGCGATGATCGCGGCGTACAGGCTCGCCGCCTCGAAGATGATCCTCGGCGATTACTACGTCACGATGTACAAGGGTAACGACCTCAACGAGCTTCCGCTGAGAGTGCATCTGTGGCTCGAGAACATGATGCGCATCGATCTCGGGAACTACAGCCTGCGTGTGTTTCATACGCCCGGCCATACCTCGGGCTGCATATCGATCTACGAAGCGACGCAGGGGCTGCTCTTTTCGGCCGACACGATTTTCGCCGGCGGCACGCTCTCTTATATCGCCGAATCGGGCAGCGTCGGCGATTACATCGACTCGCTGACACGGCTGCGGTGTTTCAGTCTGCAGGCGCTCTATCCCGGCCACGGGCGGATTTCCAAGTCGCCGATGGAGGATATCGACCGAGCGATCGCGAACGCGCTCGTTCTATTGGAGGGAAAGACCGCAGACCGCGAAAAAATCTTTTTCTACAAGCAGGAGGACGCGGCCGCGACTACGACGGTCCCAAACGAACTCGCCCTTCCTCGCCTCCTTTGAAGGGCGGAGCGGGGCCGGCTGCGCAACCGCCGTGGCCGGCCCCGCGCAATACACATCATCGCAACGTCGCGATCGAAACGAAAGGCGAAGACGCCTGAGCCATCGGGCGGCTTTGGTTTTTTCGCGGCGACGCGATGAACAAGATCGAAGAATATAAGAGCGAAAAGGACGGTCTCGATATCCTGGCCGACGTGCCGAGGTACGCAGCGGAAGGCTGGGAGGCGATCACCGACGGCGACCGCGAGCGCCTGAAATGGGCCGGCGTTTTCTTTCGCAGGCAGACCCCCGGGCGCTTTATGATGCGCGTGCGCATCCCGAACGGCATCACGAACTCAGCACAGATCAAAACCATCGCCGAGATCAGCGAGCAGTTCGGCAAAGGCTTCATCGACATCACGACCCGCCAGCAGATCCAACTCCGCTGGTTCGGCATCGAGGACGTGCCGGAAATCTGGCGCCGCCTCGAGCGCGTCGGTCTGGTGTCGCTGCAGACCGGCATGGACAACATCCGCAACATCATCGGCTGCCCCGCCGCGGGCCTCACGCCGAACGAGCTTTTCGACGCCTCGCCTGTCGCGCAGGAATTCACCGATATCTTTCTCGGCAACAAGAGCTACACGAATCTGCCGCGCAAATTCAATGTGACGATTACCGGCTGCAAGGAGAACTGCACGCACCCCGAGTCGCAGGACATCGCGCTCACGCCGGCGACCAAGGAGATCGACGGGGCCGCGATCCGCGGCTTCAACGTCGCCGTCGGCGGCAAGATGGGCTCGGGCGGCTATCGCATCGCTTCGCCGCTCGACGTCTTCATCGAGCCCGAAGCTGCGGCGCCGCTGATGAGCCACATCGTGCTCATTTTCCGCGACTACGGCGCGCGCGAATCGCGCACCAAGGCGCGGCTCGCGTTTCTCGTCGAGGATTGGGGCACGAAAAAATTCCGCCGCGAGCTCGAGCGCCGCTCGGACCGGCCGCTGCACACCGCCGGCAAGGAGGAGCGTGGGCGGAACCGCACCGATCACATCGGCATCTTCCGGCAAAAGCAGCCTGGGCTGAATTACGCTGGTCTCGCCGTCCCCGTCGGCCGCATTCACACCGGACAACTCGCCGAATTGGCGCGCGTCGCGGAAATCTACGGGAGCGGCGAGATCCGCATCACGGTGGGCCAAAATGTCATCGTGCCCAATATCCCCGACGCGAAGATCGGCAAGTTTACCGATGAGCAGTTGTTGAAGGAGCTGCGCTACGATCCGTCGGAGATCATGCGCGGGCTCGTGAGCTGCACCGGCATGGATTACTGCCACTTCGCGCTGATCGAGACCAAGGGCTGGGCGCTCAAAACCGCGCGGGCCCTCGAAGCCAAGCTCGGCAAGACGCAGCCGCTCAGCATGCACTGGTCGGGCTGCCCGGCGGGCTGCGGCAACCATGCGGTCGCCGACATCGGCCTGCTGGGAAAAAATATCAAAGTGAACGGCGAGGTAGCCGAAGCCGTCGATGTTTACGTCGGCGGCGCGACGGGCAGCGAGCCAAATCCGCCGATCAAGATCATGGAAGACGTGCCGTGCGAAGAGCTGCCCGACACGCTCGCGGGCCTCGCGCGCCACGGTGCGTTCAAGGCGATGCGCCAGCAGCTGAGGAGAGTTCCCCACGATGCTGCGGTCGAAAAGCCCGCTGAAAATATTCCCGCAGCTCCGCCGATTCGCGCTCAGGACATCGCAGAAGGCGCGGCGAAGCTCGTGCGCGTCCAAGGCGAGGAGATCGCCGTCTTCAAGCATCTCGGCGGGCTTTGCGCGCTGCAAAACAGTTGCCCGCACGAGGGCGGCCAGTTGTCCGCAGGCTGGATCGAGGGCGAGGACGCCGTCTGCCCGCTGCACGGCTACAAGTTCAACCTGAAAACCGGCGCGTGCGCGACCGACCCGAAACTCAAGGCGAAGACTTTCAAGCTGGTGCGCGAAGGGGCCGGCTTTATCGTGGAGGCGTGAAAGTGAAAGCGAAAAAAACAAAAATTAAAAACCATGCAGGCTGGACGCGCCGTGATTTTTTGAAGGTCTCCGGCGCGAGCTCGCTCGGATTGCTCTTGGGAAATCTGCCGGCCAACTGGGCCGGCCGCGTCTACGCCGCCGATGGACCCGAGACGCCGAAGATCCGCTTCGGCATCATCGCGCTGACCGATTGCTCGTCGATCGTCATGGCGCACGAGCTCGGGCTGTTCAAAAAATACGGCATCGAGTCGACGATCTCGAAAGAGGCGTCGTGGGCGGTGATCCGCGACCGCATGAATCTCGGCGAAAACCAGGCGACGCACATGCTCTTCGGCATGCCGTTCTCCTCGACGATGGGCCTTCTGGGCTCGCCGAAAAAGCCGATGATCATCCCGTACGTTATCAACCGCAACGGCCAGGCGATCACGCTAAAGAAAGAGTTGCTCGCCAAAGGCATCAAAACGCCGCAGGCGCTGAAGCCTTTCATCGACGAGGCGAAGAAAGCGGGCGCGCCAATGACGTTCGCGATGACGTTTCCCCCCGGGACGCACGCGATGTGGACGCGCTACTGGCTCGCCGCCGGAGGCATCAATCCCGACAAGGACGTAACGCTCATCACGATTCCACCGGCGCAGATGGTCGCGAATATGAAAGTCGGCAAGATGGACGGCTACTGCGTCGGGGAGCCTTGGGGCGCGCGGGCGATCGCGGACGGCATCGGCTATACCGCCGTGACGACGCAGCAGATCTGGAAGGACCATCCGGAAAAGGTCCTCGCATTCACGCTGGACTTTGCGGAGAAAAATCCCAAGACGGTGAAAGCGATCCTGCGCGCGATGTTCGAGGCGAGCCAGTACATCGACAAGCTCGAAAACCGCGCGCAAATGGCCGAGGTCGTCTCGCAGCCGCAATACATCAACACGCAAAAGGAGGTGATTCTCGGCCGCATGCTCGGCCACTACGACTACGGCGACGGACGCAAAGAGGAAGACCCCAATTACATGACCTTCTTCGTCCGCAACACGAACTATCCGTGGAAGTCGCACGGCGTCTGGTGGCTCACGCAGTTCCGCCGCTGGGGCATGGTGGCCGAGCCGCCCGACTATAAAGCCTTGGTGGATCAAATCGTCCGGCCGGACATCCATCGCGAGGTCGCGAAGGAGATGAGTATCGCGCTGCCCAAGGAGGACATGAAGAAGGAGACGCTTTTCGACGGCGTCGAATTCGACCCCGCCAAGCCGGAAGAGTATGTGAAAAAATTTCCCGTAAAGAACCTGGCCTAGGAGAAACGATGAAACGCTTCGACGCAAGCGCAGTGATTCTCCCTCTGATCGGCGTGAGCGTCGTCCTGCTGGTTTGGACGATTCTCAGCGCCACGGTCGCGCGCGATCTGCCGTCGCCGGTGAAAACCTGGCAGGAGAGCAAGCCGTACATTCTGAATCCGTTTTTCAAGAACGGGGAGATGAATCAGGGAATCGGCCGCTTCGCGCTGCTGAGCCTGATCCGCGTCGCGAAAGGATTCCTGCTCGCGATCCTCATCGGCACGCCGATCGGCTTCCTGCTCGGCCTCTCGACGAAATTCTACCAAGCCTTCGATCCGGTCATCCAGGTGCTGCGGCCGATCTCGCCGCTTGCATGGCTGCCGCTCGGGCTCATCATCTTTCAGAAGTCCGAGCCCGCGGCGGTCTTCACGATCGCGCTCTGCGCGATGTGGCCGACGGTGATCAACACCGCCGTCGGCGTGCGCTCGATCAGCCCGGAATATCTGAACGTCGGCAGGGTCCTCAAGCTCTCGCGCGTGAAGATGCTCAAAAAAATCATCGTTCCCGCGACGCTGCCGTATGTCTTCACCGGCTTTCGGCTTTCGCTCGGCCTCGCCTGGCTCGTCATCGTCGCCTCCGAGATGCTGACGGGCGCTCCGGGCGTCGGCGGGTTCTTGTGGCAGGAATACAACAGCCTCGTCTACTCGCACATCATCCTCTCGATCATGTCCATTGGCCTCATCGGCTTCGGCCTCGACCGCTGCATGGGCGTGGTCGAGCGGAAATTCAAGAGCGTGTAGGACGCATGGCGTATCTCGAAGTGAAAAATGTCAGCCAATCTTTTACCCGCGCCGACGGCGCGGCGGCGAGCGTGCTCCGCAACGTCGATCTCGCCGTCGAGCAGGCGGAATTCGCCTGCATCGTCGGCCGCTCCGGCTCAGGCAAGACGACGCTCATCTCCCTGATCGCGGGTCTACTCGAACCCGACGCGGGCGATATTCTTCTCGAAGGCAAACCGGTACGCGGCGCCGGACCTGAGCGCGGCGTCGTATTCCAGAATTACTCGCTGCTTCCCTGGATGTCGGTCCTGCAAAACGTCTACCTCGCTGTGGACGCGGTCGCCGCCGGCCTCTCCACCGCGGAGAAGCGCGATCGCGCGCTTCATTACATCGAGCTTGTCAATCTTAAGGAGGCGGCGCAGAAAAAACCGCGCGAGCTTTCCGGCGGCATGCGCCAGCGCGTCGCGGTCGCGCGCAGCCTCGCGCTGGAGCCCAAAGTGCTCTTGCTCGACGAGCCGTTCAGCGCGCTTGACGCGCTCACGCGCGGAACGCTGCAAGAGGAGCTGGCGCGGATTTGGCTCGATACCAGGAAAACCGTCGTCATGATCACCAACGACATCGACGAAGCGATTTTGTTGGCCGATGCGATCTATCCGCTGACTTCCGGGCCGGGCGCCACGCTTGGCCGGCCGATTCGCGTCGATTTCCCGCGTCCGCGAGAGCGGCGCGAGCTCGGGCGCCAGTTGGCGGTGCGCGGCCTTCGAGGCGATATGCTCGCGGCGCTTTCGAAGACCGACGGCAAGTCCGTGCCCGTCGGTGTGACGCTATGACTCCGCGCCTCGAATTTACCCAGCTCGGAAAAGCCTACCCGTCGCCGCAGGGCGAATCGGTGATCGTCAAAAACTTCAATCTCCGCATAGCCGATGGAGAATTCGTCTGCATCATCGGCCATTCCGGCTGCGGAAAGTCGACCGTGCTTTCGATCGCCATGGGACTCAACGAGGCGACGGAAGGCGGCGTCATCGTCGCCGGCAGAGAGATCTCCGGCGCCGGGCTGGACCGCGGCGTCGTCTTTCAGTCGCCGGCGCTGCTTCCCTGGATGACGGCGCGCGAGAATGTGCTGCTCGCGGTCGACCAGGCTGCGCCAGACGAAAAGCGCAAGGACAAGAAGCTCGCGGCGGATAAATATCTCACGCTCGTCGGTTTGGCGGGGGCGGGCGATAGGTACCCCGGCGAGCTTTCCGCCGGCATGCGCCAGCGCGTCGGCATCGCGCGCGCGTTCGCGCTCGACCCCAAGGTCTTGCTGCTCGACGAGCCGTTCAGCCTGCTCGACGTCGTCACGCGCATGGAGCTTCAGGACGAGCTTATGCGGCTCTGGGAGCGCGAACGCAAAACGGTATTGATGGTGACGCACGACGTCGACGAGGCGCTCCTGCTCGGCGACCGCATCGTGATGATGACCAACGGCCCGGCTGCGACGGTGGGCGAGATTCTCACCGTCGATTTTCCACGCCCGCGGCAGCGCTTCGAGCTCTTCGCCGATTCACGATTTGAAGAGCTGCGCGATCATTTGCTCTCGTTTCTCGAAGAACGGGCGCATCTCCGGCCGAATGCCGAGGCGCGGACGGAGCCGGCATCCGCGATCGAATCGTCGAACGGCGATATACGGGGCCGCGTCGCGCTTTCTACCGAAGACGAATTCATTCTCGAAAAATACAGCGGCTTTAACCGCTTCCGCGCGAAATACCGCAACGGACACGCTGACGGCGGAGCCGATGCGAAAGAGGAGGATGTATGAGCCAGCAGCTTCATTGGTTGGCCCCGCTTCGCGTCGCCGCCGCGGCGGCGCGGGTCGCGGTGCTTGCGCAGCATGCGCGGCCCGTCATTTGTTTCTGGATTCCGCGCTTGACTCCGCTCTCCATCTCTTTTCTCCAGGCGCCGCTTCCGACCGCTTTGCTGCTTCTCGGCCGCGCGCACCACGCGGTGACGTCGAAATTAGCCGCAAGAAAATTCAGCGGCCGGCTTTGAGCGGTGGACGCCGATGTATGAGAACGTTGCCAACCGCTGGGTGAAATCCTATTGTCCATACTGCGGCGTCGGCTGCGGCCTGCTGGCCGGTGTGAAAAACGGTTCGGTCGTCAAGGTCAACGGCGATCCCGATCATCCGTCGAGCCGCGGCGATCTCTGCGCCAAAGCGGTTTACCTGCCCTTGACGCTAAAAACGGACCGACTGCTTTATCCGCAGCTGCGGCGCCGCCGCGACGGAGTTTTCGGCCAGACGAATTGGAGCTATGCACTCGGCTATGTCGCGCGCAAGTTTCGCGACATCATCGCCCGCCACGGGCCCAAAGCGGTCGCTTTTTATGGCTCCGGACAGCTTACGACCGAAGAATATTACGTCGGCAACAAGCTCGCCAAAGGCTTTCTCGGGACGAATAACTTCGACACCAACTCGCGCCTCTGCATGGCGTCGGCTGCCGCAGGGTATCAACGGTCCTTCGGAGCGGACGGCCCGCCCGCATCTTATACCGACATCGACCACGCCGACTGTTTTCTGTTGATCGGCACGAACACCGCCGATTGCCATCCGGTACTTTTCAAGCGCATCAAGCGGCGAAAACTGCAAGAGCCCGACAAAGTCTTCATCATCGCCGTCGACCCGCGCCGGACCGAGACGGCCGACTTCGCCGACCTCCACCTGCCGCTGCGGCCGGGCACGGACATTGCGCTGCTGAACGGCATGCTCCACGTCTTGATCAGGGAAAAGCTGATCGACTTAAATTTTATCCACAACCATACGGAAGGTTTCGCCGAGATTCTCGAAACCATTCACGGCTATCCTCCGGAAGCGGTCGAGAGGATCTGCGGCTTGCCGGCGACGCTGATCGACGAGGCGGCGATGATGTTCGGCAAGGCGGAAAGAGCGCTCACACTGTGGAGTATGGGAATCAATCAGAGCACCGTCGGTGTAAAAAAAAACCAAGCGATCCATAATCTCCATCTCGCGACAGGCAAGATCGGCAAGCCTGGATCAGGGCCGTTCTCGCTCACCGGCCAACCGAACGCGATGGGCGGGCGCGAGGTCGGCGGTCTGGCGCACCTGCTTCCCGGCTACCGCGAAGTCGCCAACGCCGCGCACCGCGACGAAGTCGCGCGCGCGTGGGGAATTCCGCCGGCGCGCATCTCGGCGGAGCCGGGGCTCTCGGCGGTGGATCTCTTCGAGGCGCTCGATCGCGGTGCCGTCAAAGCGATTTGGATCCTGTGCACCAATCCTGCGGCGTCGATGCCGGACAGCAGTTTTGCGGAGCAGGCGCTGCGCAAGACAGAGCTCGTAGTCGTCCAGGATGCCTATTATCCTACCGAGACGACGGCGCTCGGGGATGTTCTCTTGCCGGCGGCGCAATGGTCGGAAAAGGAGGGAGTCATGACCAATTCCGAGCGACGCATAACTTACATGGCGAAAGCAGTCGCGCCGCCGGGGGAAGCGTTGCCCGACTGGCAGATTCTGACACTATTCGCGCGCGAAATGGGATTCGGCGAATCGTTCCCTTATACTTCGTCCGAAGAAATTTTCGCCGAGTTCGCCCGGCTGACAAAAGGCAGGCCGTGCGATTATTCCGGCCTAACCTATGAGCGTCTGAAGACGAGCGGGCCCGTGCAATGGCCGTGTCCGTCGGCGGATCATCCGGGAACGGAGAGACTTTACAGCGACTCCAGATTTCATCGCCGCGGCGGAAGGGCGAGCTTTGGCGCCGTCGATCACCAGCCGCCGGCCGAAACTCCAGACAGCAATTACCCACTCGTGCTCACCACGGGGCGAGTGAAGAGCCATTGGCATACGCTGACCCGCACCGGCAAAGTGGAGCCCCTGCGGAAGACGACGCCGGAGCCTTTTCTCGAGCTGCATCCGTCGGATGCGCTGAGGAGCGGCGTGCGCGACGCGGAGTTCGCCGAAATCGTGTCGCGGCGCGGCAGTGCGGTCGTGCAGGTACGCGTGACCGCCGAGATCAGGGCGGGAACGTGCTTTATGCCTTTCCATTGGGGTAGGCGATTTGGCTTTTACAAAGCAGCAAACAACTTGACGATAACGGCGCGCGACCCGATTTCGCGCCAGCCGGAGCTCAAGGCCTGCGCGGTCAGGGTGCAAAAAGCCGTGTCTTTTGCCGGCAATTGATGTCGTGGTGTGGAACCTTCCTGCTGTTTCAATAGGCACAGTGCTCAAAAGATGATCAGCAGGAGGCTCCGAAAGGGGCTTTTAGGAATCAAAAATTGTGAAATTTCGTGTTGATTTCCATTACATTCTAGTGTAGACATCCGTGGCATATTCATTGCTCTCTCCTTTTGGGCCAAAGACGACGATGTTTTTGCGCCGCACCGGGCAAAGTCGCCGCAGGATTAAAGATCGTTACTTTCACGGTGGGGTTGAGGGGTCAACGACCACTAGTTTACTTATGGGAGGATATCCAATGTTTTTCGCAAAAATATTGCGGGCGGTTTTGATTGTAACGCTGCTTGCGGTTCCGGCGTTTTCATATGCCGCCGACCAGCCTCCGCCGCCCGACGGCGCGCCGGCTCCGGCCCCAGAGGGACCGAAACCGCTCAGTCCGGGTGTGATGGGCCTGGAGCCTTTCATTGGGCCGGTCGACAACGCGGTTGACGACGCGAAAGCCGCAGTCTCAAAGGCGACCGGCTTCGATTTCAGCGGTTTCCTGGATGCCAGCTATACGTACAGCTCGAACCATCCGAGTGACGGCCATCCGAACAAGAGCCAAATCAGCGGCCGCTATTTCGACAAAGACCACAACAAAGTCGTCTTCAACGCCTTCAACATTACCATCGACAAGCCGGAAAAAGACTGGGGCGTAGGCTTTCATTTTTCCGCCGACATCGGCCGGGCGGGCGAGCTCTTAAGGGAAGCGACGCTCTGGGGACCGCGCATCGTTCAAGAACCTTCCGCGGAGCTGCGGGAGGTATTCCTGACATACACTATCCCTGTGGGCGAGGGCATCGCCGTGAAAGCGGGTAAGTTCGTCACCCCTCTAGGCACCGAGATTCTACCTGCGCCCGGCAACTACAATAACAACATCTCGCGCTCCTTCGCCTTCAATTTCGCCATTCCTATCACGCATCTTGGCACACTGTTCACATACCCGTTCTCGAAGACCTTCAGCGCGAGCGGCGGTCTAATCACCGGCTGGGACAACCCGGCGGACAACAGCAGCGGACCGAGCTTCCTCGGCGGCATCAACTGGACGATTAACGATAATTTCTCGTTCACGTCGAACGGCACGATCGGAAAAGAGTGGACATCGCCGGGCTTCGGCATCAAGGCGCACACCGGCGGCACCCGCGTCGTCTTGAGCAACGTCGCCACGATCAAATTCGATCCCATTACGGTCTATTTAGAATGGACGCCCGGCTACGAAAATAAGGCTTTGGTGCCGGCCGTCGGTGTTTCGCGAGCCAAGAACGCGTGGTGGAATGCTTTAGCGGGCATCTTCTCGTATGACTGGACCGACCGTGTGAACACTTCGCTTCGAGGCGAGTTCTTTTGGGATCAGAACGGCGCGCGGACGTTCGGGTTGGGCGCGACGCACCCCGAGAAAAACATAGCGCTCGGCGAGCTCACGCTCACGGGCGCTTATAAGTTCACCGCGAAGCTGCTCGGCCGGGCGGAAATCCGCCAGGATTTCGCGAATAAAGACGTGTATAAAAACGGCGCCGCCAGCGCGGATAAGTTCCAGACGACCTTCGCGTTCCAGGGCATTTATACCTTCTAGCTGCTAGACCCTGTTTTCTATCCATCGCCCGCCGGAGAATTGACTTTTTCTCTCCGGCGGGCGATTCTTTTTTACGTCACCCCGTCGCGAATGATCCAAGGCCATACCATTAATTCATCCCGTATTCGCCTCGTCATCCTGATCGTCATTTTGGGCTTGCTGCTGTTCGTCTATTTTAGCCGTCCGCGGTTTCTCCAGCCGCCTCCGCCGCCGACCGCCGGCGCGCCCGATCGCTTTCGCAAGCTCTCGCTCGAGAAGCCGAAGAAAAACAGCGCCGCGCCGGATTTTACGCTTGTCGATCTCGGCGGCAGGCGCGTGAGCTTGAAAGAATTCCGGGGCAGGGTGGTCTTCCTGAATTTTTGGGCGACGTGGTGCGGTCCGTGCCGCGAAGAGATGCCCATGATGGAAGCACTGCATCGCCAATTCAAGGATCGTGGGCTCGCCGTCGTGGCCGTGAATTTCAAAGAGGATGAAGCGTCGGTTCGACATTTCTTCGATGAGCTGGGCATCACGTTTCAGGGGCTGCTCGATCCGCACGGCGACGTGTCGGAGAGCTACGGCGCGTTCAGCCTGCCGCTTACCTATCTGATCGACCGCAACGGGCGGTTTGTCGGCAAGGCGATCGGCATCCGTCCGTGGGATAGCGCGGACGCCAAAGCGCTGATAGAGGATCTGCTCGAACAAAAGCCGAAGCCGCAGACGGAAACCTCGGCGGTTGATCTTCCGGACCCTCGTGGGTAGAGTACACTTCTAATGGCGATCGCTACGATTGAAGAAGCGATAGAGGAGATTCGCCGCGGCGGCATGGTCATCCTGATGGATGACAAAAACCGCGAGAACGAAGGCGATCTCTGCATGGCGGCGGAGAAGGCGACGCCCGAGGCGATCAATTTCATGGCGCGCTACGGGCGGGGCCTGATCTGTCTCACCCTCACCGAGGAGCGCGTGCGCCATCTCGGCCTGCACATGATGGTGTCCGAGAACACCTCGCCTTTCGGCACGGCCTTTACCGTCTCGATCGACGGCGTGAAAAATGTCACGACCGGCATTTCCGCCTCCGACCGCTCGAATACGATTATCGCGGCCGTCGCCGACAACGCCGTACCGGAAGATCTCGTCACGCCGGGCCACATCTTTCCGCTCCGCGCGCGCAATGGCGGCGTGCTGGTGCGCGCCGGGCAGACTGAAGGCTCCGTCGATCTCGCGCGCCTCGCGGGTCTGAGGCCCGCGGGAGTGATTTGCGAGGTCATGAACGACGACGGCACCATGGCCCGTCTCCCGGATCTGGAAAAATTCGCCGCCGAGCACGGCCTCTTGGTCGTGACGATCGCCGATCTGATTCAGTACCGGCTGCAGAATGACAGCCTCGTATACCGGGTCGCCTCCGCGCGCTTGCCGACGAAATTCGGCGACTTCCAAGCGGTCGTCTATAATACGCACGTCGATCCAAGCGAGCATCTCGCGCTCATCAAAGGCGAAATCAAGTCGCACGATGAGACGCTCGTGCGCGTGCATTCGAAATACATTCCCGGCGACGTGTTCGGCTTCGAGCTTTTGAACACCGGCGCGGTCATCGAGCGCTCGATGGAGATCATCGCCGACGAGGGACGAGGAGTGATCCTCTACCTTCAGACCGACGGCAAGGATCTGCGCCCGGCCCGCATGAAGTATCCTATCCGTGCCGGCAAGAGCCAGACCGACATCAACCCGTCTTTCATCTATCAGGCGGATTTCCGCGAATACGGCATCGGCGCGCAGATTCTGCGCGACTTGGGCGTGCGCAAGATGCGTCTGTTGACGAACAACAAAAAAAATCTCGTCGGCCTCTCCGGCTACGGCCTGGAAGTCACGAGTCTGGTGCCGATCTCCTCGGAAGCGCCCGCCGAAGATTCGAACGAAACCGTGCGAGGTTGAACGATGCCGATCTACGAGTACCGCTGCGAAGCCTGCGGCCGGACGTTCGAGGAACTCGTACGTACGTCGAACGAGAAGATCTCCTGTCCTTCGTGCGCGAGCCCCGACGTCAAGCGGCTGCTTTCAGTTTTCAGCCCGGGGCGGGACATCCGCTCTTTCGCGGGCGGCGCCGAGCCGCCCAGCAGCGGCTGCGGCTGCACGCCGAAGACGTGCGGCTGCCATTAAATGTTTCGAATTTCGAAAACCTAGTCTTTTTTAGGCGCGGTGAGATAATCCGCCAGGCTTTTCTGCAGACTCCTGAGCGCAACTTCCAGGTTGGGAAACAATTTCTCTTCGATGAGTTCGTTGTCGATGAAGAAGTCGAGCGACGGGCCTTCGGTAAAATTAACGTCGACGAGCCGCGCGCCGACCGGCTCGCCGGTGACGAGCAGGCGCACCGAGTAGCCCGCATCCAACAATAGAGCGCGTGCGCCGGGCGGGAGCGCGATCGATTTTTTGATCTTCTCGAGCCGCTCCGGCGGATAAGTTCCCACGGCCAGGTTGATATAGTTCCAGCCGAGCGGCGCCTGTGCGAGATCCTTCAGCGTGCGCGGATTGATATCGACGACGTTCTTTACCGCCTGTTCCTGGCGGTAGTCCTTCAACAGCTCGTAAGTCCACTTCTCGATGATTCCGCGGCCGAGGCCGGTCGACTTCTCGCGTTCTTTGACCGGCCCACGGTCGATCCACCATTTTACCTCTTCGACCGGGGAGGTGGTTTTCTCGTCAGCCATGCCCGAAGGGTAACGCCCGAAGCCGTCGCGTGTCAAATCGATCGCCGGGAAATCGCGATATTAGCCTGCTGATCAGGTATTTTGTCGGCAGAAACCCGGGGATTTACCCGATTGTTGATAATCTCCGATGATTTTATCCTCGTCCGAAGGCCCACTCTAAGCCAATTTGACGGGAGGGAGGGCGATGCAACCGAGGTTTCGCACCGACAGAAGCGGATTGCAAGATTGGCACTTTGTGGAAGAGTGCCCGCAATGGCCGGAATTCAATTTCGTCGAGCAGCTCGAAACCCCGCCGATCGTTCAGGTGTGCGAGAAATGCGTCGAGCTGAGCGCGCTGGAGTTCGTGGAACAAGGCTCGCGGCGCGAGCGGGCGCGGCGACGAATCGTCACACCCGATTAATCCTTCGATCAAATCTTAAATTCTTCGAGCGTGTTCGGCGCGAACAGGCTCTTCAAGTCCGGCCGGGTCTTGATGAGGCCCTGCTCGTGCGCGTATTGCACCAGCGTCTCCAGCACGTGGCGGTTCGCTTCCAGGCCGTAAGGCCAGCGCTCGCCGGCACCGAATAGCTCGCGCTCTTCCTCCATCTCCGCGATCGACCACGCGAGCATGTACTTGAGCGCGGAGAACTCGTACATCGACTCCTGACAAATTTTCTTCGACTCGGCGAAGGCCTTATAAAGGCTCTGCGCCACCCACGGGTGCTTCTGGTAAAAATCCTCGCGCAGGGCGACCGTGTGCATGATCGGAAAAATCTTCGTGCGGCGGTAGTAGTCCTTCTCCACTCTGGGAAAGTCCGGGATCAGGCGCGTGACGTTGGGCGAGCGGCGCACGAAAGGCGACGGCATGTGCGCCGAGATCATCGCGTCGATATCGCCGCGCTCGAGCATCGACGACAGCGTCTGCTCGGGGCCGATCGGACGGATGTCGAG
>Ga0075434_100003448_pt1 | contig 14137 bp, 12 predicted proteins | sample RhiMethybrSRZTD3_FD_75298 | JGI IMG/M metagenome (GOLD analysis project Ga0075434, IMG submission 75298) | Populus rhizosphere microbial communities from Tennessee, USA - Rhizosphere MetaG P. TD hybrid SRZTD3 | ecosystem: Host-associated > Plants > Roots > Rhizosphere > Soil | place: USA... | reverse complement strand
CGTCATCGCGTCGAACGCGTCGCACGCGTGGATGATCCTCGCCCCGAGCGGCACGTCCGCTTCCGTCAGCCCGGGGGGGTATCCCGACCCGTCGGGACGCCAGTGGTGTGTTCGCACCATCGCGGCCGCGTCGCGAAGCGACCGGATCTGGCCGACGATCCGCGCGCCCGCCTCGGGATGCCGCATCATCAGGCGACGCTCGTCCTCGTCGAGCCGCCCCGGCTTTCGGATCACGTCGGGGCGTTGCGCGATCTTGCCGATGTCGTGCACGAGCGCCGCGTAGTGGATCGTCTCCACCTCGGATTCCGGGAGCGCGAGATGGCGCGCCACGCGCACCGAGTAGTCGGCCACCCGCACGGAGTGCTCGTGCGTGTAGGGGTCGACGGCGTCGAGCGCCACGCTCAGGGCGCGCACGAACGATACGAGGTCTTCCCTCAGATCCGCGTAGAGCCGAAGCGCGTAGCGGGCGAGGAAGAGCGGGACGATGAGGAGCAGCACGCCCGGAATGCCCGCGACGACGCGCACCTGGGCGAAGAGGAGCCCGAAGCCGATGGCCAGGAGATGTTGGGGCAGGCCGTCTCGAAATTGCTGGCGCCAGATCGTTCGCGCCGGCTCGCGCGTGCTCGCCCCGAGAACGAGACTCACCCAGCCGGTGTTGAGCGCGAAGTAGAGAGCGCCGGCGATCAGGATCGGCCCGAAATCGGCGAGGCGCGGGGCTCCGAGCGAGCCGCCCGCCGCCAGGTACGCCGAGCCGGCGAGGATCGTCGTCGACCCGAAGATTCCGGCGTTCAGGAGCGCGGCGCCGGGGCTTCGGCGGAGGAGCACGAGCTGCGCGGGGATCGTGGTCAGGAGATCCAGCGCGCCCGCGATCCACGGACCGAAGAGCAGGATCGCCGCGACGTCGAGCACCGACGCGATCGTGACGGTGCCGCCCTTCGGCAGGGGCACCGGAAGCGCCTCCGCCGCGAGGAGCAGGAGGAACCAGATGCCGATTCCCCACGGATCGACGACGCCCTGCTTCACCTGGGGCGTGCCGAAGAGCGCGAGCAGCACCGGTAGCGCCGCCAGGAAGGAGGGCACGAGGTACCACGCCAGCCGGGAGGCGGTGGCGCCCGGCCGCGGCGATGCCGACGATGGGAGGCGACGCGTCGTCAATTCGTGCATGGGGTTCTTCCGCCGGACGCGGGTGTCGCGCGCGGAATACCGATCCCACCGCAACGAGTGTGCCAGCGCCCGTCGCGCGTGGAAAGGGCTAACCGCCGACGCGGCTTCGCCGGGGCGGTACGGTGGGATCGACGGGGATCGGCGGACGGCGTCGGTATTCCGACGCCGACGAACCCGGCCTCGCGCGGCGTCAACGGAGGAGGCGCGCGGTGTTGTCGAGCGTGACGCGGGCCATGGAGAGCACCGCGTCGGCGCGGCGAAGCACTTCGGCCCGCTCGAGCTTCAGGAGCCCCCCGACGCTGAACTCCTCGACGGCGAAGGACGCCAGGACGCACCCGTAGATCGCCGCGCGACGGAGATTCATGTCGGTCACCCGGCCCATCCGTACGAGCGCGCCCATGAACCCGCCGGCGAACGTGTCGCCGGCTCCCGTCGGATCGATCACCGTCTCGACCGGGAACGCGGGACAGACGAAGTACGCGTCCTTCCCCTGGAGGAAGGCGCCGTGCTCCCCCATCTTGACGACGACGGTCTCGGGCCCCATCGAGAGGATCGCGCGGGCCGCCTTGTGCGTGAGGGCCTCGCCGGTCAGCTGGCGCGCCTCCTCCTCGTTGATGAGAAGAATGCGGACCTTCGCCAGCGTCTTCAGCAGCTCGTCGCGCTTCGTGTCGATCCAGTAGTTCATGGTGTCCGCGAGGATCAGGTGCGGGCGCTCCAGCTGGTCCAGCACCTGGCGCTGGAGCACCGGATCGATGTTCGCGAGGAAGACGTGCCGGAGCGCGCGCGTGGACGCCGACAACTCGGGGCGGAACGTTTCGAACACGTTGAGCTCGGTCCGGATCGTCTTCCGCGTGTTCATGTCGCGGCTGTAGACGCCCTCCCAGCGAAACGTCCGGCCTTCCTTCACCTCGATGCCGTCGAGGTTCAGGTCCGGGTGTTCGAGCGCCGCGCGCGCGGAGGCCGGGAAGTCGGTGCCGACCACCGCCACGATGCGGACCGGCAGGAAGTGCCGCGCGGCGAGCGAGAAGTAGGCGGCGGAACCCCCGAGGACTTCCTCCACCCGTCCCGCCGGCGTCTCGATCGTGTCGAGGCCCAGCGATCCGACGACCGCGATCGACATGGCTACATCGCCTCCGGCGCGCTGACGCCCAGGAGCCCGAGTCCGCGCTTCACGACGGCGCCGGTCGCGCGGGTCAGGAGGAGCCGGGCCGCCGTCCGCTCCGCATCGGCCGTGACCACCCGATGGTGGTGATAAAATGCATGAAACTTGGCCGCCAACTCCTTGAGATATATTGGAATTCGATGGGGCTCTCTGGACTTGGCCGCGCCCGCGACGAGGGAGGGAAAGGCGGCCAGCGCCTTGAGAAGCGCCTCCGTCTCGGGTTCGGCCAACGTGTCGAGCTTCGTCGACGAGGGGTCCGGATCCGAGACGCCCTGGGCGCGCGCGTAGTCCAGGACGTGGACGATCCGGGCGTGCGCGTACTGGACGTAATAGACGGGGTTCTCCTCCGAGCGCTTCACGGCCAACTCGAGATCGAAGTCGAGCGGGCTCTCAGCACGGCGCAGGAGGAAGAAGAACCGCGCTGCGTCGACCCCCACCTCCTCGACCAGATCCTCCATCGAGATGAACTCCCCGGACCGCTTGGACATCTTCACGACTTCCCCGCCGCGGAGGAGCTTGACCCACTGGAGGATGATCACCTCGAAGCGCTCCGGATCGTGCCCCAGGGCCTGGAGCACGCCCTTCATCCGAACGATGTGGCCGTGATGGTCCGGCCCCCAGAGATCGATCAGGCGGTCGTAGCCGCGCGCGAACTTGTCCTCGTGGTACGCGGTGTCGGGCAGGAAATAGGTCGGCAGGCCGTTCGATCGCACCATGACCCGATCCTCCTGGTCGCCGAACCTCGACGAGCGAAACCAGCGTGCCCCTTCCCGATCCTCGATCAGCCCTTCGGAGGCGAGGCGCTCGAGCATGCGCGCGACCTTGCCCTCGTCGTGAAGCGTCTGCTCGCGGTACCAGCGCTTCATCCGGACGCCGAAGCCCTCCAGCTGCGCGCGCTGGCGATCCACCATGAGATCGATGGCGCGCCGCCCGAAGGCGAGCCGCTGCTCCCGCTCGGGGAAGGCGAGCCACGCCCCGCCCTCCTTCGCGTCGATCTTGGCCGCGATCTCGCCGACGTAGCCTCCCGTGTATCCCTCCTCGGGAATCGGCGGCGCCGGCTTCTGGTGGAACTCGGCGAAGCGGGTCCTTACCGAGGCTCCGAAGAGCTCCGCCTGGAGACCCCAGTCGTTCACGTAGAATTCGCCGTCGGCCGCGTAGCCGGCCGCGTTCAGGATGCGGATCAGGGCGTCGCCGAAGGAGGCGGCGCGCGCGCTCACGACGTTCAGGGGACCGGTCGGATTCGCGCTCACGTACTCGATCAGGATCCGCTCCCCGCCACCCGCCCCGGAGGCGCCGAACTCCTCGGGGGCCTCGAGAATGCGGCGCACCGTTTCGCGGACCCACGCCGGGGACAGGCGAAAGTTGATGAAGCCGGGGCCGGCGAGCTCGACCGCGTCGAGCACGTCCGGATCCACGTCGAGGGCCGCGACGATCGCCGCGGCCACCTCGCGCGGGGGCCGCCGGGCGGACTTCGCGAGCGAGAGCGCGATCGAGGAGGCCCAGTCGCCGTGCCCCTGCTCACGCGGCGCCTCGACGTCGGCGCGGGATCCCTCGGGCAGGGAGAAGCCGGCCCGAGCGATCGCGGCCGTGAGGCGCGCGGTCAGGTAGGCCTCAATCGGCCACGAGTTCGCGACCTGCATCGCCCCACAACTTATCGAGGAGGTAGTACTCGCGCGCGCGGGCGTGGAAGACGTGCACGACGACGTCGACGTAGTCGAGGAGGATCCAGCGGCGGGCTTCGTAGCCTTCCGCGTGCCAGGGCCGCTGCCCCTCGGCGCGAAGCCCGTCCTCCACCGCGTCGGCGATCGCCTTGACCTGGACCTCCGAGTGTCCCGTCGCGAGGACGAAGAAGTCGCAGACGCCGTCGAGTTTTCGAAGGTCGAGGATCATGACGTCCTCGGCGCGTTTCGTCAGCGTGAGCCGGGCGGCCAGTCGCGCGAGGCTCTGCGACTTATCGTGACTCTTGGGCTCCGCCTTCACCGACGCCGCGTCACCGCGTAGCGGACGGAATCCCGAAGCGCGGCGCGGGCTTCCGGGTCCCGCACGTGCGACAGCTCAGCCTCGGCCCGGGTCGCGAGCTCGGCGGAGCGGGTCTCGCTGTAGGAGACGCCGCCGTACTCCGTGACGAACCGGACGACGTCGCCCCAGTGGCCGTTTCGGAATTCCCGATTCCGGATCATCTCGCGCATCTCGTGACGCGGCCCCTCCGGCGCGTTCTGGAGCGCGGTGATCAGAGGAAGGGTGATCTTCCCGCCGTCCAGGTCGCTCCCCTTCGCCTTCCCGATCACCGTCTCGGCCCCGAGATAGTCGAAGATGTCGTCCGTGATCTGGAACGCCAGGCCGACGGCGTGGCCGTAGCGAAACATGGCCTGGCGCGCCTCGTCGTCCGCTCCGCCGCTCAGGGCCCCCAACTCGCAGCCCGCCGACATCAAGCAGGCGGTCTTCTCCTCGATCACCCGCAGATACTCCTCCTCGGTCAGGTCGAGGCGGTTCTTCTGCTCGATCTGGCGGAGCTCGCCCTGGCTCATGCGGTGGGTCGCGTCGGCGAGAAGGTCCATCGCGTCGTACATCCGATTCCGGACCAGGATCGAGAATGCCTTCGAGTAGAGGTAGTCACCCATCAAGATGGCGACGTCGTTGTTCCAGGCGCTGTTCACCGTCGGGAGGCCGCGACGCACCAGGCTCTTGTCGACCGAGTCGTCGTGGATCAAGGTCGCGGTGTGGATCAGCTCCACGACCACCGCGCCGAGCACCGCCTCGTCCGAGACGTTCCCGAACCCCTTGGCGGCGAGGAGAAGGAGCGTCGGTCGAAAGCGCTTGCCGAACGCGCGGTGAAGGTGCGCGCCGACGGCGCCCACGAGATGGACGTCGCAGAGAAACGCCTCGTCGAGGCGCTGCTCGAACCGCTCGAATGCTTCCGCGATCGGCTCCCGCAGGGAGCCCAGCGTCGGCTCGTCGGGGTCCCTCCGCACGGCGCCTTGCTCGGGTGTGGTCAAGTGGCTCCTAACGCTTGGGGGCTCGTCAATTACAGGCCCGGGAGTTTAGGCTCAGGGGCCCGGCGTGTCAATCGAGAAGGCCTCGCGCATTCGCGCGAGAAGCTTTGGCCGATCGTTGAGCGAGGGCTCCTCCAGCACGTCCTCGAGCAAACGGTCGAGTACCCTCCCCACTTCCGGCCCCGGCGGGAGCTTGAGCGTGCGCATCACGTCCGCTCCGTCGACCTTGAGATCGCGCACGGAAAGCGCCTCCTCCGCTTCCAGGACGAGGTCGATCCGATCCGCGAGCTCGCCCAAGTAGTGCGGGAAGCCGGTCTTGGTTCCGTTCCCCACGTTGTCGGCGATCCGAAGGTCGAAGAGGTCGGCAACGTTGTCGGCGCCGACGGTCCGGACGAATCGCCGCACGGTCGCGTCGGTCCATTCGGGGCGGTAGTCGAACATGTGCTGCCGGACCAGGTGGACGACCCGCTGCGTCATCTCGCGGCTGAACTTGAGGCGCGTCATCGCCTCCTCGGCGAGCCGCGCGCTCTCGCGCTCGTGATTGTAGAACGTCGCGTCTCCGTTCTCCTTCTCCGCCCGCGTCAGCGGCTTGCCCATGTCGTGGAAGAGCGCGGCCAGGCGCACCACCGGCTTCTCGGCCGGAGCGGCGTCGGTGACGTGGAGGGTGTGGAAGTAGACGTCATAGGCGTGGTGACGGTTCTGCGGCACGGCGACGCACGCCTCCAATTCCGGGAGGAGGAGCGGTAGGAGGCCCGAACGGCGCAGGACCTCGAAGCCCCGCGACGGATTCGCGGCCCGGAGCATCTTCAGGAGCTCGTCGCGGAGCCGCTCGGCCGCGACGCGAGCCACCTGGTCGCGCGCTTCGCCGAGCGCCGCGAACGTGGCGTCCTCGACCTCGAATTCGAGGGTCGCCGCGAAGCGCGCCGCTCGGATCGGCCGAAGTCCGTCTTCCTGGAATCGCGTCCGGGGATCTCCCACGGCGCGAAGGAGGCGCGCGGCCAGGTCGGCCCGGCCCTGGAACGGATCGACCTCGCGACCGTCGATCGGGTCCCACGCCATCGCGTTCACAGTGAAGTCGCGACGGGCCAGGTCCAGGCCGAGGTCATCGGTGAACGCGACCCGATCCGGCCGCCGCGCGTCCGAGTACCCTTCCTCGACGCGAAACGTCGTGACCTCGCACGGGCCGCTGCCGAGCACGACCGTCACGGTGCCGTGCTTGAGCCCCGTGGGCACCGCCCCCGGAAAGAGCCGAAGCACCTCGTCGGGACGGGCGCTCGTCCCCACGTCCCAGTCGGTGACCGATTCGCCTCGCGCGAGGTCCCGCACGCATCCGCCGACGAGATAGGCCTGCCGGCCCGCGCCGCGGAGCGTCTTGAGGAGCGACCGGACCGGAGGCGGCACCCGCCGAGAATCGAGAGTCGAGTTCGACGCCGTCATGGAACGATGGTACCAGAGCGGGCGCGGGCGGAGCGAGACGCCGCCGATCGCGATTGCGGGCGGGCGAACGCCCGCGTACGCTCGCGCGCGTGCGTCGCGACCGCCTTCGTCCCGCCCGATTCGCCCTCCCGCTCGCCGCGTCCGCCCTGGCCCTGGCGCTCGCCATGGCCGGCGCGTCGCGCCCGGCGGCGGCGGAGCCGTTTCTCCTGCCGATGGCGCGCGAGGGCGCGTGGACCGCGCCCGACCGGCTGCTCCATTTCGGCGGATCGCTCGCGATCGCCGCCTCGCTTCGCGTGGAAGGGCGCGGCCGCTCGGAATCGCTGGGGCTGACCGTGGGAGTCGGCGTCGCGAAGGAGGTCTACGACGCCGCGTTCAAGCCACGCCGATTCGGGCGCGGAGCGAGCCGAAAGGATCTGCTCGCCGACCTGGCCGGAGCGGCCGCCGGGGTCCTCCTCCTCCAGGCGCTCGACCGCTGACGGACCGCTCGCCCGGCGCGGTCAGGCGGCGAGCCGGCTCCGCTCGATCGGCATGGTCACCGTGAAGCGCGCTCCGCCGCGCGCTCCGTTCTCGGCGACGATCCGCCCCCCGTGGTTCGTGACGATCCGGTAGCACGTGGAGAGGCCGAATCCGTGTCCTTCCGGCTTCGTCGTGAAGGACGGCTCGAACAGCCGACGCATCACCTCGACGGGAATGCCCGGGCCCGTGTCCTCGACGCAGAGCTCGACCTCGTCTCCGCGGGCGCGGCTTCGGACGACGATGCGGGGATCCCCCTTCCCGTGGGCGTTCATCGCGTCCGCCGCGTTGCTGAAGAGGTTCAGGAGCACCTGCTGGATCTGCCCCGGATCGAGATTCACCTCCGGCACGTCGGTCCCCAGATCGAGATCGAACGAGACCCGTTCGTACTTGTTCTGCGGCACGACGAACTCGACGGTGCGCCGGATCAGGTCGTTGAGCCGCGTCGGCTGCTTCCGGACCTCCTTGTGCGAGAAGTCGAGGAGCCCCTTCACGAGCACGCCCATGTTCCGCGCCTGCTCGTCGATGATCCGCACGCTCTCCTCGATCTTCTCGATCGACTGCTTCCCGACCCCCATGAGGAGGAGCTGCGATCGGCCGGAGATGGCGGCGAGGTAGTTGTTCAGCTCGTGCGCGACCTCCGCGGCCATCTCGCCCTTGGCCGCCAATCGCTCGGAGGAAATCAGCTCGTCCTTCGCCTTCTCCAGCGCGATGTACTTCGCGCCCGCCTCCTTGATCAGGAGGAGCGGAATGAAGAAGAAGATGAGGCCGAAAAAGCCGATCGCGAGATACGAGACGACGATCAAGGGAGACAGGAAGAAGAGCGCGGCCGAGCCCAGCAGCGAATTGTTGTAGAGGTATTCCTCGCGCCAGGTGGCCACGAGCCTCCGCGCCGAGGAGAGCGCCACGGCGCCGGAGACCAGGAGCGTGTTCGCCACGAAATAGATCAGGATCGCGCCCGTCCAGGGCAGGATGAGCGTCACGCCGTTCACGGCTCGAAGCCCGCCGGCCGAGACGAGCGGAGCGCCCCCGAGCGCCTCGTAGACCAGCCCCGCGGCCGTCAGCGCGACCACGTTTTGACCCGCGTTGAAAATCGCCTTGTACCAGACGCGTCTCGAGAAGAATACGTTCGCGAGCGCGAAGGCGACCGCGACGATCCAGATCGACGGCTTGAATCCGAGGAGGATCAAGAGGCTGATGTCGACGGTGGAGGCCATGCTCTCCATGGCCTTGCCGGTGATGGTCGAGAGCCAGAGGCTCTCGGCCAGGAGGCTCACCAGAATCCACGCGCCGATCTGCATCCATCCCACGTCGTGCAGCGACGGGAAGGCGAAGGCGAGGAGCCCGCCTCCCAGCGCGGTGACGAGCGCGATGTAGGCGGTGAGGGCCGGGGTCATCCGCGCTTCCCCTCGCGAGCCGCGACCAGCGGGCCGAAGAGATCCACCCGGCGATCCTCGAAGAGGTCGTTCCGCGGCGTGACGCGTTTGTCCCGCGCGAGCGCCGGGTCGATCTCGGCGGTGCGGACGCACTCCTCCGTCTCGTCGGCCCGCGCGAGCCGCTCCCCGCGCGGGGACACGATCTGGCTTCGCCCCGCGAACGTGAGCTCGAGGCCTCCCACGCGCTCGGATCCCGTTCGGCTCGACGTGATCGAGAAGACGCGGTTCTCGAGCGACCGCGTGATCATCGCGTCCTGGCAGTAGGGATGGACGAGATTGGAGGGATGCGCGATGAGGTCCGCTCCCTCGAGTGCCAAGAGCCGCGCCATCTCCGGAAACCGCCAGTCGAAGCAGACCATGATGCCGATCCTGGCGCCGGCGACGGAAGCCATCCGAGGACTTGGGCCCGATCGATCGAAGACCAACGTCTCCGTGTCGAAGAGGTGCGCCTTGCGATAACAGACGGCCGCGCCGTTCGGGTCGAGGAGCACCGCGCCGTTGTGGATCCGGTCCCCGGCCCGCTCCGCGATGCCGAACACGATCGTCCGCCCGGTCTCGCGCGCCGCTCGCGCGAGGCGCGTGCACGTCGGACCGGACGGCACGGCCTCGGCGACCTCGCGTAGTTCGTCGCGATCCGTGTAGAGGTATCCGGTGGTGGCGAGCTCGGGGCAGACGAGGAGGTCGACGCGGGTCGACCGAAGCGCTTGCTCCATTCGCGCGGCGTTCTCTTCGGGGCGTCCCCGGACGGGGGCGAATTGATAGAAACCGGCGATCACGGGCGTCGTGATGCTTCCAGACTAAGTCGAAGAGGTATGCGACCTTCCGTGGTCACCGGCGGACCGTAGCAGCGCCCGCGGCGGGCGGTCAACGGGATTTGGGGCCGGCGCGTTGGAGGAGATCTCTGGGATCGAGCGGCTCTTCGTGGATGCCGCGAGGCGCGCTCGACGCGAGATCGGCGGGCCGGGCCTTCGCCTGGAGCTTCCACTCGCGGAATTCGATCAACACCGTGTCGACGTCGGAGGCGATGGACACGAATCGCGGCAGGTTCGACTTCGAATCGCGCGCGACCCAGGTCGACACCTTCTGCTCGTTGTCCCCCAGCGCCGCCGGACGCAGACGGTACCCGTCGCGCGGAGCCCCGCGGACGTCCCGCCTGTCGGCCGTGGGCGAGAGATTCTTCGTGATGAGTTGCTCCGGCTCCGCGATCAGCCGCCTGAGACGCGCGGGCGCTTTTCCGTAGGCGCCCCGGTAGAGCACCTCCTCCTCCGGGCTGTACATCAGGAAGGCGTCCTTAGACCGATCGATCACGACGTCCTGCCCGCCCTTCTCCAAGGACCGGTAGCGAAGCCCGCGCCCGGGGAGAAACCAGACCCGGCCCCGCTCCCTCGCGGGAGGTCCGCCGAAGGGATCGCTCCGCTCGATCGTGACGCGCGCGGTGGCTTCCGGCGCCGTGAGCACCCGGCGAATCATCGCGACGACCAGGTCGGGACCCTCCCCCGAGGACGCGGCGCCGACACCCCAGGAGGCTGCCAGGCACGAAAGGAGGGCGAGGACGCGGGGGCCGCGCCCGAGGCGGGCTCGAGTCCTCACGGCGCGGCGCTCTCTTCGCCCACGCCCAGGAAGCGGCGGAGCAGGTCGCGGCTTCGCGGATCGTCGAGCGTCATCATGTCCCAATCCCGTTCCGCGGCCGGCGCGTGGCGGAGGCGTCCGGGCGTCGCGCGGGCGTATTCCCCGATCGAGAGTCGGAGGAGCGAAGGGCCCCGTTCCCATTCGATCCACCTGGGGAGGCGGCCGCCGCGATACGAGCGCGTCGGCCCGTAGCGGACGATGATCAGGGTCCCGTCCCCGCCGGGTCGTCCGATGCGAAGACGCCGCGGGCTACCCGCCGGGTCCAGCTCGAGCGCGTACGGATGCACGCCGCTTCCGGCGTCGAAGGTGCCCGAGAGACGCCACCCTTTCTCGATCGGCTCCACGGACGTCCGAGCGAGCGCGTCGCGGATCCATTTCTCGCTGAAGTCCCACGGACGGGTCAGGAACCGCAGCCCCCGCGCGCCCAAGCCCTCGCGACGCGGCACGAGGCCCGCCATCCCGAGGTCCATGGGGCGGAGCCCGACGTAGACCGAATCGCCGAGGAGCGAGGCGTCCAGGGCGCGCACGGGACCGGCGTAACCGACCACGACGACGCTCTCCGCGAGAGAGGCCCACCTGAGATCCAGGGAACCTTGGCGCTTCGTCCCGCGCTTCGCGGAGAGGAACCCGGCGCCGCGGGACGCCGGATCCCCGCGCGCGAAGGATTCCAGGAAGCGCGCGCGCGCCTCCGCGCCCGACGACGCCGCGGGAATGTGCGCGCAGCCGACGGCCGCGAGCAGGATCGTGCAGAAAACTTGCGCGAGCGGGCGGGTCCCGGCGAAGATGGGCGCCGCATGGCATCCGACTCCCATTCGCCGGAAAGCGCCGCCATCTTCTGGCGACCGCGCGCAGGCGCCCTCCCCGAGGGCGCGTGGTTCGGCCTGACCACGCGGTTCGGCGGCGTCAGCGAGGGGCCCTACGCTTCGCTGAACCTGGGCCTCGGCGTCGGCGATCGGCGGGAGGCGGTCCTCGAGAACCGAAATCGCATGCGGGAGGCGGCCCAGGTCCCGGACGACGGGCCGCGGATGCCGCGACAGGTTCACGGCGCGACCATCGTGACGCCCGCCGAACCGGGCGCCGAGGCCGACGGCGTTCTCGTGCGCGCGGGCGATCCCTGGGTGGCGGTCACCGTGGCCGATTGCGCGCCGATCGCGGTGGTCGCGGCCGACGCCCGCGCCGGAGCGCTCCTCCATAGCGGCTGGCGCGGATCGCGCGACGGGATCGCCGTGCGCGCGGTCGAGCGCCTGTCGCGAATCGGCGCCGCCCCTTCCTCCGTCCTGGTTTCGATCGGTCCCTGCATCCATGCGTGCTGTTACCCCGTGGGCCGCGACGTGGCGGACGCGGTGCCCGCCTCGTGTCTCATTCCCCACCGGGCCGGCCGATTCGCGCTCGACCTACCCGGCCTGATTGTCCTGTCCTTCGTCGGCGCGGGGGTCGATCCGAATCGGATCGCCGTCGCCCCGGAATGCACGTCCTGCCTCCCCCGTCGATTCTACTCGCACCGACGCGACGCGGGAATCACGGGCCGGCACTGGGCTCTCCTCCGGCTCTCTCCCGGCGGGCGCTGAGGCTCCTCTCGACGCGGAAGAGCGCCCTTCGGCCGAGCCACCCCAGAAACAATCCCAGCGCGGCCCCCCCGATCACGTCCGAGGGCCAGTGGTCCCCCACGTAGACGCGCGAGAAGGAGACCGCCGCCGCCAGCACGTACGCGGCCACGCGCGCCGGCGGAAATACCGCCCCCAGGATCGGCGCCGCGGCGAAGAGATTCGTCGCGTGGACCGACGGGAAGGCATACGAGTGGCGCACGCCGAAGAGCGGCTTTGCGTCGGCGAGAACGACCGACGGGCGGGTGCGCTTGAAGATCGGCTTCAGGACCTTCGCGCTGGTCTGATCGGCCACCGCGATCGTGGCCGCGAGAATCAGAACCCCCACTACGCCGCGGGTCCGGCGGGTCAGGAAGGCGATTCCGAGCCCGACGAGGAGCGGAATCTTGAACGGGCCCGGATCCGTGAGCGCGCGCATGACCGGGTCGAGCGCGGGATGATGCAGCCCCAGATGGATGGCCCGGAATACCGCCTCATCCCACGCGAGCCACATTTCCGGCGCCGACTAGAAGTCCGCGCCGAACGTCACGAAGTGCTGCGGCTTGCCGAGCCCGCCGTCGATCCGATGCTCCCGGCCGAAGTCATAGCGAAGGATGAAGTAGCCCAGGTTCACGCGGGCTCCCGCGCCGAACGCGAGATGGAGGTCCTGGGTGCGAAGGCCGTTCGTGGCGTTGAAGAACCGGGGCGCGTTCCCCTGCTCCCACGTGGTCGTGCCGTCCAGGAAGAGGACGCCGTTGATGCCGCCCAGGTTCAAGGAGAGCGGCCAACCCAACCGCAGCTGCTCGATCAGGGGGAATCGGAATTCGAGGTTCCCGAGCAGGACCCTCGTTCCAACGAGGTCGCCGTAGTCGATGCCGCGGTAGGTGAACGCCCCGCCGAAGCGGAAGAGGCGCGGATCGCGCCCGACGGAGGCGCCCGCGATGAACCGCTGCGCCAGCGCGTAGCGGTGCCGGATGTTCGTGTAGCGCCGCCAATCCAGGATGCCGGTCGTGTAGTGAACGTCGCCGAACGCCTGCTCCACGTTGTAGCGCGAGCGGCCGCCGTTGATGGGGCCGGTGGATCCGTAGAGCGCGTTGTCGGCGACGAGCCCGATGTTGGGCGCCACGTACCAGGCGCTGCCGTTGTCGGCCACCGTGGAAATGGTTCCGAGGTCGTAGTTGAACCGGAGCACGCGTTCGCTCAGCACCGCCGACTCGACGCCGTATTCGAATCGGCGGAATCGGTTGAACGGCCGCGACATGAAAAACGCGCCGCCGCGGTAGATCTGGCTCTCGACGTCGTCGCTGCTGGGGGAGGCGAAGAGGAGCAGGTCGTTTCGGTACTGGAACACCGCGAAGCCGTAGTTCGTCCGGCGCGCCAGGTTGGTGTACGAGAGATAGATGTCCGAGTCGGACAGGTTGCCGAAGAGGTTGAGAACGGCCAGGATGTTGTGGTTCCCGAGCACGTCGCTAAACGAGATGGCGCTCGAGCCCGCGAAGCCGACGTTCGACGCGAACAGGGCGCCGCCGCTGATGTAGTCGCGCGAGAACTTGGCCTTGTACGGAAGGCGGACGAACGACGTGCTGTCGGCGAGCGGCTCCCGATAGACCTGCTGCACGTAGAGGGCCAGCGTCGTGTCGACGACCGCGGGACCCCGCGCCGTGCTGGTATCCGGCGGCGAGGCCGAGAGCGCCGGTCCGCCGTCGGGGTCCACCGAATCGGGCGGGCCCACCGCGTCGGCCGTCTCTGTCGCCCCGGCCGCGGCCTCCACGCTCGTGCCGAGCGGTGCCAGGGACCCCACCCTGCCCGGCGGTCCCTGCTCGGCGAGGGTGAACGCGGGCGGCGACTCGATGAACTTCCGCGGGTCCCGCACCGAGTAGATGTCCCACCCGCCGCGCGTGAACGCCGTGAAGAGGAGACGCTTCCCGTCGGCGGACAGCGAGATGCAGGGCGCGTTCGCGACCAGGCCCGCGACGCCGGTCAGCAGGTTCGAGAGACGGTAGGACTCACCAGTCGCGAGGTCCTGACGGTAGATGTTCGGAATTCCGCTCCGGTCCGAGATGTAGATGATCGAGGTCCCGCCCGGCGTCCATTGCACGGACGAGTTCGCCCCCGTCTGGTTGGGGAGCACCTCGACGGAATCGCTCAGGACGTCGTAGAGGGCGATCCGCGGCTTTCCGAAGATCAGCCGCGAGCGATCCGTCTCCTCGCCCTGGTCCG